>Ga0066256_1001989_pt1 | contig 24381 bp, 15 predicted proteins | sample ThiBio_1000_biof_FD_87107 | JGI IMG/M metagenome (GOLD analysis project Ga0066256, IMG submission 87107) | Wastewater bioreactor microbial communities from Cape Town, South Africa - Thiocy_expt_1000_biof (version 2) | ecosystem: Engineered > Bioreactor > Thiocyanate-remediating >... | reverse complement strand
CCATGATGTTGGCGGCCATGTTCTTCACCTCGGTGGTCTTCACCTTCCGCGACTGCTTCGAGCCCCCCTACACCCCGCAGCAAGAAGAGGCGCCCCATGACACCCCGCCCCCCAGCCCCCCTGACGCACCACCTGCAGGGCCGCTCTGACGACGCGCGGGTCTGGTTCCAGCGCCGCAGCGTGGTGCAGGCCGCCGCGCTGTGGGTGGCAGGCGGTGGCTGGGCTGCCGCCCATGCGCAGGCGCGCAGCAATATCGTGGAAGTGCGCGGCGAGGTGCTGCGCAATGGCGAGCCCCTGACGGCGCAGCACACCATCACCGCCAACGACCGCATTGAGACCGGGCCGGGCGCCAGCCTGGTGTTCTCAGTGGGCGACAGCGCCTTCATGGTGCGGCAGAACTCGCGCATGGCGATGGAGAGCGACACACCCACCGCCGTCAAGCTGCTGCGCCTGCTCAGCGGTGCAGTGGCGACGGTATGGGGGCGCGGCCCAGACCGGCAGATTGCGCTGCCCACGGCCACCGCAGGCATCCGCGGCACCGGCGTGTACGCCGAGGTGTTTGCCGACCAGGACCAGCGCGGCTACCTTTGCAACTGTTATGGCACGGTGGAGCTGACGGCAGGCGGCGAGCGCCTGGTGAGCCAGTCCAGCTACCACCAGTCGTTCTGGGCCGAGCCCGCACCCCGCAATGGCCGGCTGCTGACTCCGGCCGGTGCCATCAATCACACGGACGAAGAGATGGAGTTCTTGGCGGGGCTGGTCAACCAGCGCACCGCGTGGCAGGTGTCGGGCCGCAAGGGCATCAAGGATGGCAGCGGTGGCGCGGCCGCACCGGCCAACAACTACGGAACTGGCAACTCCTACGGCCCGCCCGGCTCCCGGGACTGAACGCTGCTCAGCGGTACCCTGCCGCGCTGAGCCGCAGCGCTCGCCGCAATGGCTGTGCGGCGCGCCTTGAGGTGCCGTTACGCAGTGCGCCAGGCACTGCGTCAAACCGTCACACAAACGTCAAACCACTGTCACGGGGCGTTCCTAGGATCGCGGGCTGGACTCCATGCCACCCGTTCCACACGCCTTTCCAACAAGGCTTCTGGTCGGATCAGGGCGTGGCATGCCCGTTCGCATACCCACTTGGAAACACCCCGAAAATGACCCAACCGACGATGCCCACCCGCCGCAAGGCCCTGCAACTGCTGGCCGGCGTTCCCATGCTGCCACTCAGCGCCAGCGCCTCGGCCGCCCTGCTGACCGCCTGCGGTGGCAGCGACTCCGCCGCGCCCAGCTTTGTGTCGGCCAGCTTCACGTCGATGGCAGCACCCACCCTGGCCAACGCCGCTGCCATGGCCACCACCACCGTGGGCTCCACGCTCAACATCAAGCTCAGCGACGACTCGGTGCGCTCGTACCAGCTGGCTTACCAGCCGTTCTTCGTGACGGGCGACATGGTGTCCGACGGCAAGGGCGGCACCATCCTGTCGGGTGGCTACTACGACATCAACAACAAGCCCATCATCGACGCCACGGTGGCTGGCAAGGAACGCCAGTACTTCTCGGACTCGCCCGACGGCACCTCGCTGCTGACCGTGGCCAACCCCACCGTGACCGGCCTCAAGGGCAAGGCCGTGTTTGCCGTGGTGCAGTTTGAATACACCACCTGGGCACAAGACGGCAAGACCGACATGTACGGCAAACTGCCCTCGCCCATCGCCGTGCTGACGCTGGACCAGGACCAGACCACCGGCAAGCTGAGCCTGGTCAAGTACCACAACGTGGACACCTCCAAGGTGCACGGCCTCTGGATCACCTGCGGCGCCAGCCTGTCGCCCTGGGGCACCCACCTGTCGAGCGAAGAGTACGAACCCGATGCGTTCAGCATCGCCAGCAATGCCATGTTCAAGGCCTACAGCAAGAACCTGTATGGCGACGAAACCAAAGCCAACCCCTACCACTACGGCCATATGCCCGAAGTGACGGTGAACCCCGACGGCACCGCCAGCATCAAGAAGCATTTCTGCATGGGCCGCATCTCGCACGAGCTGGTGCAGGTGATGCCTGACAACCGCACGGCGCTGATGGGCGACGATGCCACCAACAGCGGCTACTTCGTGTTCGTGGCCGACAAGGAAAAAGACCTGTCGTCCGGCACGCTGTACGTTGCCAAGGTGGGCAGCGGCTTCTCCATCGACCCCAAGGTCGGCACGGCAGCGCCCCTCACCTGGATCAAGATGGGCTCGGCCACCAGCGCCGAAATCGAGAACCTGGCCAACACGCTCAAGCCCACGGACATCATGACCGTGAAGACCAGCGACCCGGCCGACGCCAGCTACACCAAGATCGTGGCCAACGGCAAGACCGAGTGGATCAAGCTGAACCCCGGCATGGAAAAGGCCGCCGCCTTCCTGGAAACCCACCGCTACGCCGCCTACCTGGGCGCCAGCCTGGGCTTCACCAAGATGGAAGGCACCACGGTCAACGCCAAGGACAAGATTGCCTACTCCGCGCTGCAGAACATCCAGTCGTCCATGGTGGCAGGCAATGCCGCCAACGTGCCGGGCAACGGCATCTCGGTGCCCAAGCAACTGGTGGCCGGCGCCGTGATGGCGCTGAACCTCAAGGGTGGCCAGAAGGACACCGCCGGCGGCACCATCAACAGCGAATGGATGCCCGTGGACACCAAGGTGCTGCTGGCGGGTGAAGACATCACCGCCGACGCCCTGGGCAACACCGCCAACCCCAACAACATCGCCAACCCGGACAACCTCAAGTTCTCCGAAAAGATGCGCACGCTGTTCATCGGCGAGGACAGCAGCCAGCACGTCAACAACTTCCTGTGGGCCTACAACGTGGACACCAAGCAGCTGTCGCGCGTGATGTCGATCCCCGCAGGCGGCGAGTCCACCGGCCTGCACGCCGTGGACGAGATCAACGGCTGGACGTACATCATGAGCAACTTCCAGCACGCCGGTGACTGGGGCGCCATCCACAGCGTGGTCAAGGACACGCTGGACCCGATGATCAAGGCCAACTACAAGAACAAGAACGGCGCGGCCGTGGGCTACCTGACGGCCGCGGCCAAACAGCCCAGCCTGAACCAGGCCTGAACTCCGCCTGAAACCAGCCTGAGCTAAAGGCCAACAGGGCTGCACCCGGTGCGGCCCGCTTCAAAAACCAACGGGGCCCGAGGGCCCCGTTGTCATTGGTGGCGCTGGTTAGCTATACAAACGATAGCTACCCAGGCATAAGGTACTAGCGCTACCAGGCGATTTTTCTCAAAACTGCTACTCGACCACCGTCAGCTTGGCCACCGACAGCGCCAGCCACTTGGTGCCGTGTCGCGGAAAGTTGACCTGCGCACGCGCGTCGTCGCCGGTGCCTTCAATGGCCAGCACCTTGCCCTCGCCAAACTTGGTGTGAAACACGGCAATGCCCACGCGCAGCCCGTGCGATGGCGCGGCCTTCTGCACAGGCACTGGGGGGCTGGCAAATGTCTCAGACTTGAAGCCAAATTGGCCTCTAGCGCTAGATCCGTATGCGCCACCAGCTCCTGAATTGGTAGCAAAACTGGGCGCATACGAGCCAAAGCCCTGCTGCTTGGGCGTGATCCACTTGAGCGCCGCTTCGGGCAGCTCGTCAAAAAACCGGCTCTTGATGTTGTAGCGCGTCTGCCCGTGCAACATGCGCGTCTGCGAGTGGCTGAGGTACAGCCGCTTGCGGGCGCGGGTAATGGCCACGTACATCAGGCGGCGCTCCTCCTCCAGGCCGTCGCGGTCGCTGGCCGAGTTCTCGTGGGGGAACAGGCCCTCTTCCATGCCGCCGATGAACACGCAGTCAAATTCCAGCCCCTTGCTGGCGTGTACGGTCATGAGCTGCACCGCGTCTTGCCCGGCCTGGGCCTGGTTGTCGCCCGCCTCCAGCGCGGCGTGGGTCAGGAAGGCGGCCAGGGGCGAGAGGGTTTCGCCGGTGTCGGCATCCACAATGCCGGGCACAGCGGGTTTCAAAGGCTCGTCCAGCACCGGTGCGTTGGGGTCCAGCCCCTGGCTGACCGGGCTTTGTGCGCTCTGGGCGAGCGGCGTGCCATGCTCGTCCAGCGGCAGGGCCACCGCGTCGCGGCCAAAGCCTTCCTGCGTGACGAAGCTCTCTGCGGCGTTGACCAGTTCTTCCAGGTTCTCGATGCGGTCGGCGCCTTCCTTCTCGGTGCGAAAGTGTTCCACCAGCCCCGTGGATTCGAGCATCTGCTCGATGATGCCGCGCAGGTTCAGCCCTTGGGTCTGCTCGCGCAGCACATCGACCATGGCCACAAACGCGCCCAGGTTGGCGCCTGCCTTACCAGGCACGGCGCTCACCGCATCGTGCAGCGAGCAACCGGCGGCGCGGGCAGCGTCCTGCAGCACCTCGATGCTGCGCGCGCCAATGCCGCGCGGCGGAAAGTTGACGACGCGGGTAAAGCTGGTGTCGTCATGTGGGTTCTCCAAGAGGCGCAAATACGCCAGCGCGTGCTTGATTTCGGCACGCTCAAAAAACCGCAGGCCGCCGTATACGCGGTAGGGCACGCTGGCATTGAACAGTGCCGATTCGATCACCCGGCTTTGCGCGTTGCTGCGGTAGAGCACGGCGATTTCCTTGCGCTCAAAGCCGTCGTTGCGCACCAGTTGCTTGATCTCGTCCACCATCCACTGCGCCTCGGCCAGGTCAGAGCTGGCCTCGTACACACGCACCGGCTCGCCAGCGCCCTGCGTGGTGCGCAGGGTCTTGCCCAGGCGGCGGCTGTTGTGGCTGATGAGGTGGTTGGCCGAGTCGAGGATGTTGCTGTAGCTGCGGTAGTTCTGCTCCAGCTTGATCTGGCGCTGCACATCGAACTCGCGCACAAAGTCGGTCATGTTGCCCACGCGGGCGCCACGGAAGGCGTAGATGCTCTGGTCGTCGTCGCCCACGGCGATCACGCTGCCACGTGCTTCGTAGCGCCCGTCCACCTCGTTGCCCGCCAGTTGTTTGAGCCAGGCGTATTGCAGCTTGTTGGTGTCCTGGAACTCGTCCACCAAGATGTGCTGGAACCGGCGCTGGTAGTGCTCGCGGATCGGGTCGTTGTCGCGCAGCAGCTCGTAAGACCGCAGCATCAGCTCGCCAAAGTCCACCACGCCTTCGCGCTGGCATTGTTCTTCGTAGAGCTGGTAGATCTCGACCTTCTTGCGGCTGTCGCTGTCGTGCGTAGGCACATCGCCGGGACGCATGCCCTCTTCCTTGCAGCTGGCGATGAAGTACGACAGCTGCTTGGGCGGAAAGCGCTCCTCGTCCACGTTGTGCTGCTTGCACAGGCGCTTGATGGCCGAGAGCTGGTCTTGCGTATCGAGAATCTGGAACGACTGCGGCAGTCCCGCCGCCTTGTGGTGCGCGCGCAGCAGCCGGTTGCACAGGCCGTGGAAGGTGCCGATCCACATGCCGCGCACGTTCACCGGCAGCATGGCCGACAGGCGGGCCACCATCTCCTTGGCGGCCTTGTTCGTGAAAGTGACGGCCAGAATACCGCCGGGCGTGGCATAGCCGTTTTGCAGCAGCCAGGCGATGCGGGTGGTCAGCACACGGGTCTTTCCCGACCCGGCCCCCGCCAGGATGAGCGCATGGCCGGCGGGCAAGGTCACCGCAGCCAGTTGCTCGTCGTTCAGGTGGGCGAGAAGGGGGGATGCGGCCGACGGCGCACCGGAGTGTGGGGGCACCAGGGCGTCTGGCGCACCCGAAAACGGGTCTTGTGGGAACATCCGGCCATTGTAGAAAGCACCCCGCCCCACGCTGCCCCGCACCATGAAAAACATTGCCCTCACCTTGGCCAGCCTGTCGTTGGCACTGGCGCATGCCCGGCGGGCGCGGCCCCGGCCCGATGGCAGCGGGGCGGGGGCCCCGAGCCCGGGGGCGCCCTTCGGCCGCTTCATCGGCGCGGCCGGGGGGGCCGGCGGGGGCGAGGCGCCCCCCCGGGCCCCACCGGCCAAGGCGGGGGCGGGGGGGCGGGCCTGGTTCGGCCCAGGCGGGGGGGGGGACGATGCCCCCTGGCGGGCGGCCGCCACCCCCGCCGCCCGGCCCCGCCTGCAAGCCCTGGGGCGCAAGCCCCCCACCTCCACTGACGTACACATCAGCACCGTCGATGTGGACGCACGTGGCAGGCTGCGCGTGGCCCACGGGGTGGCGTTCAATGACTATGTGGGTGTGGGCATCAACTTCGCGCCTTCCGCTGCGAAGCCACAGCGCAAGGTGGCCGCAGCCCCCTTTGCCTTTCACCTGCTGCTGGTGGAAGCCATCGCCGCCGGCACGGACGGCACGGTGGTGCCCCGCCATGTCGTGCGCAACGCGTTCGAGGGCGAGTGGCTCCCCGCCCAGCGGCAAGCTCGCACCCCAGGCAAACCGTGGGCCTGGATGGAGACCCGGTCCATGCGCATTCCCGAAGGCGCGCGGGCCGAACGGCTGCACCTGGTCGGCTGGGTACAGGATGCGTCGGGCCAGATCGTGGCGGCTGCGCAATCCGTATGCAGGTAATACCGGGGCCGTTATGACGGCCATTTGTCAGGCGGGTAGAATCAATCACCGGGCCCAAGTTTCTTGACGCCCGGTTTTTTGTGCCTGCGCTCAGCAGGGTTCGGAGTGACTGTCACGTTCACTCCCGCAAAGCCGGTCTGACAGCCAAGCGCCCACCGCCGTCGAAATAGTTTGGCGGCGTCCCTTTATGGAGCTTGGAATCTCATGGAAATCTTCGACTACGACAACATCCTGCTGCTCCCCCGCAAGTGCCGCGTGGAAAGCCGCTCGGAATGCGACGCCAGCGTGGAGCTGGGTGGCCGCCGCTTCCGCCTGCCGGTGGTGCCGGCCAACATGAAGACCGTGGTGGACGAAACCATCTGCACCTGGATGGCACAGAACGGCTATTTCTACGTCATGCACCGCTTTGACCTGGACAACGTCCAGTTCGTCAAGGACATGCATGCCAAGGGCTGCTACGCATCGATCTCGCTGGGCGTGAAGCAACCCGACTACGCCACGGTGGACCAGCTGGTGGCACAGGGCATCACCCCCGAGTACATCACCATCGACATCGCCCACGGCCATGCCGACAGCGTGAAGAACATGATCGGCTACCTGAAAAAGCACCTGCCGCAGTCGTTTGTGATTGCCGGCAACGTGGCCACCCCCGAAGCCATCATCGACCTGGAAAACTGGGGCGCCGACGCCACCAAGGTGGGCGTGGGCCCGGGCAAGGTGTGCATCACCAAGCTCAAGACAGGTTTTGGCACGGGCGGCTGGCAGCTCAGCGCGCTGAAGTGGTGTGCCCGCGTGGCCACCAAGCCCATCATTGCCGACGGCGGCATCCGCAGCCATGGCGACATTGCCAAGAGCATCCGCTTTGGCGCGAGCATGGTGATGATTGGCTCGCTGTTTGCAGGCCATGAGGAATCACCGGGCAAGACGGTGGAAGTGGACGGCGCGCTGTTCAAGGAGTACTACGGCTCGGCCAGCGACTTCAACAAGGGCGAATACAAGCACGTCGAAGGCAAACGCATCCTGGAGCCCATCAAGGGCAAGCTGGCCGAAACGCTCATCGAGATGGAGCAGGACGTGCAAAGCTCCATCAGCTATGCGGGTGGCACCAAGCTGATGGATGTGCGCAAGGTCAACTACGTGATCCTGGGCGGCGACAACGCAGGCGAGCACCTGCTGATGTAACCCACCCACAGGGCGCGAGCCGCCGCCCGGTTAGGAGAACCCTTAGAACCTGTTCAAAGTCTTGTTGGAGTTGCACAAGTGCCTTGCCGGGATGGGATGCAAGGCGCGGTGCACAGCCGATAGCCCGTGCTATCGGCAAGCGCCGCAACGCCGCAGACCGCCCGGCAAGGCACTTGCCCGCAGGGTTGGAGTGAAATCGGGCGATTGAATGCCCCGGCTGCTTGCATGGGCACGAGCCCATGCGGCGCATCCGAAGCATCCACTCATCCCGATTGCACTCCAATGCAATCTCCAAAAAGACTTGGAACAGGTTCTCAGGCCCGCAGCAGGTTCTGCGCCATGTGGTGCAGGTCATGCCCGGGCTTGGCCAGGGCATCGACGATGCTGAAGTGGTTCAACCCCGGCAAGGCCACACTGCGGGGCACAAAATGGCTGCCCCAGGCGTCCTGCATGAGCTGGTTCTGGCGCAGGAATTCGGGGCTTTCATCGGCCCCCACGGCGCAATACAGCGTGCCCGTGGGCGGCTCCAGCAAACGGGCGGGGCTGCACTGCAGCACCTGCTGCTCAGTCAGGTGCAACACCGACTGGTACATGGGCGTGTGCATGATGGGCTCCAGGTCGTGCACCCCCGAGATCGACAGCGCATTGCGCACCAGGCCGTCGGGCAAGCCCTTGCCGATCAGGGGCCACACGCTGGTGAGCAGCAGGGCCGCCAGCTGCCCGCCCGCCGAGTGCCCCGCCACGGTGATCCGCCGGGGGTCGCCACCATGGGCGGCGATCTGGTGCCACACCCAGCCCAGCGCCTTTTCCATCTGCCGCGCAATGTGGGGAATGTTCACCGGCGCATCGGGGGTGCCCGGGCACAGCGCGTAGTTCACCACCACCACACAAAACCCGGCCTGGGTGAAGGGCGGCGCGATGAACGAGTGGTCGGATTTATCGAGCGACCGCCAGTAGCCTCCGTGGATGAACACCAGCACCGGCACCGGCCCACCGGTGGTGCGGGCGGAGGGGAACACGTCCAGGGTTTCACCCACACCGGTTCCATAAGCGACATCGAGCGCACAGGGAATGTTGGCGCGCACTTGGGCGGAGTCCCGGGCCCAGCGCTCAAAGTAGTCCATGTGGTCGGGGACCAGGGCGCGGTTGTTGTACATGCGCTCCAGCCAGGCAGGGTCGTACAGGGGCAAGGTCATGGGCAAGGGTCTCCGGTTTGTGTGAGCGGCCTTCGGTGCCATACCGCGGCCCGGCCCACAGGCTCGGTAGACGCAGGGACGGCGCTGGCGCTGCAGAATCATCTGGCCAATCGCTGTGCGCTGCAAGCTCCGTGACAGACTGCAGCGCCAAAAAAGCACATGATGGCAACAGAGACGCTCTTGAACTCCTTTCCCAAGAAGAACAACGCCATGACTACCACTCCGCTTCGTATCGCCGTTCTTGGCATTGGCATGATGGGGCTGCCCATGGCCCGACGCCTCAGCGAAGCAGGCCACCAGGTACACGCATGGAACCGCACCCGCGCCAAGGCAGAACCGCTGACGCAATGGGGTGTCACCGTGCACAGCAGCCCTGCCGATGCCGTCAAGGATGCCGACGTGGCCATCAGCTTGCTCGAAAACGGCCCGGTCGTAGGCCAGGTCCTGTTTGAGCAAGGCACAGCCCAGGCCATGCGCCCGGGCGCTCTTTTCATCGACATGGCCTCCATACAGCCCAGCGAGGCGCGCGACCATGCGGCCCGCCTGGGCGAGCTGGGCGTGGCCCACCTGGACGCACCGGTATCCGGAGGCACCGTCGGGGCCGAGGCCGGTACCCTGGCCATCATGGCCGGGGGCCGTCCCGAGGACTTTGCGCGCGCCCAGCCCGTATTCGCCTGCCTGGGCCGCTCCACCCATGTCGGGCCGCACGGTGCGGGTCAGCTGGCCAAGCTGGCCAACCAGATGATTGTGGGCATCACCATCGGCGCCGTGGCCGAAGCCCTGCTGTTTGCCGCCAAGGGAGGCGCCGACATGGCCAAGGTCCGCGAAGCCATCAGCGGTGGTTTTGCCGACAGCCGCATCCTGCAGCTGCATGGCCAGCGCATGGTGGAACGCGACTTTGCCCCCAGGGGCCGCATGGCCGTCCAGTTGAAGGACATGCGCAATGCGTTGGCCACCGCCCGAGAGACCGGCTTCGACGCCCCGATCACGGCACTGTTCGAAGCGCTGTACGCCGAGGGCGTGGACCACGGCCTGGGCGAACTGGACCACAGCGGCCTCTTTGTGGAACTGGCCAGCCGCAACGCGATGCAATAATTTTTGGGCGCGAGTTGCAAAGGTCGCAAAAACTAGTGCATAATTCGAGGCATCTGCAGCGATGCAGACAAATTTTAAAGATTTGGGTTCTTAGCTCAGTTGGTAGAGCAGCGGACTCTTAATCCGTAGGTCGAGTGTTCGAGTCACTCAGGACCCACCAAATCAAGCCGCAAGGCGCAAAAAGCCTGCTACCCATAAGTAGTAGGCTTTTTTGTTTTCAGACCGATTGCTTCCCCGTCAGCGGCAGCCCGGCCCTCCAGGGTCAGGAGTCATCCGCCGGCAGCATTATCGTCTGGCCGCCTGGGGCCTACGGCCCCGGTGTCCGCCCTCCACGGGCGGCAACGGATGTGTCTTTGCAAGAACCACCGCGTGGGCTTCTTGCTGTTCCCTGGCCATGGACATACAACACCATGTCACGGGCCCCGAACAGTGCAGCAGTCGCGCACCGTTTTTTCGAACCATGAATCCAGGCAACCACTCTTCGCGTATTTGCTGCTGTGAAGCAGCAACGCTGTCGGCCCCGCAATTGCAAACAACTATCTTGCGAAGCCGCCGCGCACTGCCTCCTCGATACACTTTGTCATACGAGTGACACCGCCCCGGCATGGGTCCAACGCGTGCCATCCACCAGGTACGAGCCAGCAAAACGAACACTGTGAAATCCACTTCCGCTACCCGCGCACTCCCCCTGTTGATTGCGCTGATCACTGCCGGGCTTATCTCCGCCCCCACCCCTGAAGCCAAGGCCCAGACCAGCAAGGCCCGCAACGCAGCGGCCAAGGAGAAGGCGATGGCCCGCCAGGAACGCGAGGCAGACCGCGCAGCGCAGGCTGCTGACAACACGAGCGGGGCAAGCCCGGCTGCCCCTAACGCGGCGTTGCCTGCGCGGCAGTGGAAGGTCAGCCTCAAGGAGCTGGGCGTGGGGCGCCCCATCGCCTTGCGCGGTGTGGAGAGCGAAGCCAGCGTGGGGGTGGGTGTACGGCGCGACGAAATCGTCGAAGCTGCCAAGCTGCGCCTGACCTTCACGCTGTCACCCGCGCTGATTCCGTCGCTCTCGCATCTCAAGCTGATGCTCAACGACGAAACCTTGCAGACAGTGGTGCTGGACAAGGAGCGTCTGGGCACACCACAGACGGTCGAGTTGAACATCGACCCCCGCTATTTCACGGACTACAACCGGTTCCGCTTTCAGTTCATCGGCCACTACACGATGGAATGTGAAACGCCCACCCATTCCAGCCTGTGGGCCACCATCAGCAACGACAGCCAACTGGAGCTTTCGCTGCGGCAGATCCCTCTGCGTAACGACCTCGCGCTGCTGCCGGCACCGTTCTTCGACCCCCGGGACAACCGCCCCGTCAAGCTGCCGTTTGTGTTCGGCAATCAACCCAGCACGGGCACGCTCAAAGCGTCTGGCTCCATCGCCAGCTGGATCGGCATGCTCGCAGGCTACCGAGGCAACCAGTTCCCGGTGCTGGAAAACCAGCTCCCCCGCTCGCACGCCGTGGTGCTGGCCACCAACAGCCAACGTCCCGCCTTCCTGCAGGACATGGCACCCGTGACCGAGCCCACGATCTCGGTGGTCAACCACCCCGAAGTACCAGGCGCCAAACTGCTGCTGGTGCTGGGCAAGGACGACGCCCAGCTGCAGATGGCGGCCGACGCCCTGGCCCTGGGAAAAGCGGTTTTGTCCGGGCAGACCATTGCCGTGAAGTCGCTGGACTATCCCGCACTGACAAAGCCCTATGACGCCCCCCGCTGGATCACCACCCAGCGACCCGTGAAGCTGGCCGAGCTGGTGGGCAGTCCTTCGGATCTTCAACTGCGTGGCACGGTGCTCAATGACACGGTGAACATCTACACACGCATGGCCCCAGACCTGTTCACCTGGAACGCCAAGGGCGTGCCGCTGGACCTCGCCTACCGCTACACCCCCAGCAGCGTCTCGGACCATGGCAGCCTGAACATCTCCATCAACAACCAGTTCATCCAGTCGTATCCGCTGCAGTCGCGAGACGACCGCACCAGCGGCAAGAACACGGTGATGCTGCCCCTGTTCGACGACGGGAATGCCCAGAACCGTTCGGACCTCAAGATTCCGGCTTTCATGATCGGTGGCGACAACCAGCTGCAGTTCGCATTTCAGATCCCGCCCAACGACCTGGGCCGCTGCAAGTCCGCGCCACCCACCGAACTGTTTGCGGCCATCGATCCGCAGTCCACCATCGACCTCACGGGTTTTCGCCACTACCTGGCCATGCCCAATCTGGCGGCCTATGCCAACAGCGGCTTTCCGTTCACCCGGGTGCCCGACCTGGCCCAGACCTCCATCATCTTGCCCAACCAGCCCAGCACCGCAGACGTCGAGGTCTTCCTGACCTCCGTAGGCCGCATGAGCGCTTCCACCGGCTATCCAGGCACCCGCTTTCAGCTGCTGCGTGCTGCGGACGCCAACAAGGCGGGTGACACGGACATCCTGATCGTGTCGCAGGCCGACGCCGATGGTTTGCTGGAGACGTGGAAGAACCACCTGCCAGCCCTGCTGGCCGCTGGCGCCCGGTCGGTGCAGCCCCTGGAACGCGCACTGGGATCGTTCATTGAACTGTTCAACCTAGAGTCCGAACACCGTCTGTCCGCCTCTGGCGGGCAAGCTGTGCTGCAAGGCACAGGGCCGCTGGCAGCACTCAAAGAGCCACCCGCAGCGCAGGTGTCTTTCCGCTCAGCGATTCTTGGGGGTCTTGGCACCCGAAGCCGGGGCCAGAGGCGCGGACTTGGACAGCGGCGCCATTCGGGAGCTGGAGCCCGTACGACCCTCAGACGACTTGCGGTCTGCTCCACCCGTCTCTGTAACGCCCAAAGCGCGGGCCGCAGGCTTGGCGGGTTTGGGCAGCTGGGCCGGCACCACGCGCAGCGAGCCTTCAGCCGCCAGCTTGTCGCGCATGCGGCGGGTCATGGACTGGGTGCTGGCATCGGGCGCAGTGAACAAAAACAGGGTGCCATGCGGGCTGGCCCACGTAAGCTGGGTGCGCACCACCCGGCCATTGGTCACCAGTTCCACCCACGCCCCGATGACAAAGTCAGCATAAGGGTCGGGGGTGTCCAGCGGGGTCTGAGCGCTGTCCTGCGGGGCAGGAGCGGAAGCCTCGGGCGGTTCAGCCAGTTCTGCCACCTCGGAGACCGCTTCGGGCTCGGCCGCAGGGGCCGGTGCGGGGGCGGCTGGCGCCGGCTTTTCAAAAGCAGCCTGGTGTAACGCCACCAGCCGCTGCAAGAAAGCACTGGTCTGCACCGCTGGGTAGTTGATGGTCTTGAGCCCTTTGCGCAGTTTGGCCAGCAGGCCAGGGATGGCCTCGTTGAGGCGGTCCGTCTCCTGGCGGGTAAGGTCCGGCTGCGCCGCCCCCAGCAGCACCGGGGCCAGCGCCAGGTAACCGCTGGGGTCACCGTCCTGGCTACCGTCACCGCGCATCCCCTGCGCCAGCGCCACCACGTCAGCCCAGGGGCCTGCCGCAAAATCCAGCACGTCCGACGGCACTTTGTCCACATCGGGCAGTTTGCGAATATCGGCTGCGATCTTCTCGGCCAGCAATTCGCGCTGCTCGGCCTGCAATTTGGCTTTCTGTTCGGCCTCCTGATGGGCCTTGATCTTTTGTTCCTGGGTGTCCCAGGCCGACTGCAGCGCCTTGAGCACAGTGTCAAAGGGCCCCGCATCCTTGACCTCATGGGCGGACAGGTGGCCCACCGCCTCCGTCACCAGCCGCATGAAACGACTGAAACCAGGCTCCGTCTCTGCAGTGAATGCCAGGCTGCGTTGCGTCAGCTCGTCGAGCAGGCGGCGTGCAGGGTGATTGCTGTCGGTAAAAAACCGTCCGTCGTGGTGCACCAGTTGCTTGAGCGCGGGCTCCAGGCTCTTGACCGCCTGCTGCACGGGAGGCAACAAGCGGGCGTCCTGCGCGATGTTGGCCATCATGCGCCCCACCACCTCCACCGCCATGGCGGTGGACTGGGTTGCGGCCTCCATGGGCACGGCGGCATAGACCACCGGTGCCACGCCAGGCCCCCGCCAGCCGGCCAAAGGCACGGGCAAGGACCCGGGCTGGCTGACTGTGCCGCCCCCGGCCAGTCGGCCCACCAGCCGCTCCAGCTGGGCCATGTCTTCAATCGCTTCAGCAGCCGCACCCGACGGGTAGTAGCCCCCGGCCAGCGATGACTGGGCGCTGACGGCTCCCGCACGGGGGTCCACCCAACCCGGCTGACCCGCACCGCTGGGCACCACCACCGCCTGAGCCGGCACGGCTCCATAGACCGGAGGAGGGTCAAAGGGATCGCCCCCCGCCAGCATCTGACGCAGGATGCCGACGGTGAGCAGCGCCTCTTCGGCAGCATCCACAGGCATGGGCACCATGGCACCTTGCTGCGACTCGCCGCTCCAGCCCGTGCTGGGGCCCATGCCACGCCCGTAGCCGGTGTTGCCATAGTCGCCCATGGGCGCATTCATCGAAGGGCCGTAGCCCGAATAACCGCCCCCGTACCCCGTGCCGGGGCCACCGTAGCCAGACCCGCCGTAACCGGTGCCGGGGCCTGCGCCGCGTCCGCCGCCCGAAGGCGTGCCGAGCACCGCATAGCCCACCGGCTGCACGCCATGCTCGCGCAAGCTCTGGGCGGTTTTTTTGTATTCCTCGGCCAGCAGTTTGCCCAGCAGGTCGCGCATGTGCTGCATCCACAGCTGGCGGACCTCTGCGGAAACGCCGGTCTCACCCACCACCTGCTGCAGCGCGCGGATGTAGCTCTCGGGCCGCAGCGGATTGCGTTCAGGCTGCACACTGCGCAAACCTTGGGCAGCGCTCACCAGGGTGTTGAGTTCTGCCAGCACGGCGTCCGTGGCATGGAGCGCAGACTGCTGGGCCTTGGATAGCTCCACCTGGGCCTGCATCTCGCTTTCGTCCATGAGCGAAAGCTCGCCAAAGTCCATGCCGGTGTCGTCGGCCGAACTGCGCCCCTTGGCGACCGCAGGGCCTTCGGCAAAGATTTCGAGCAGGGCCATGGGATAGCCCTTGACCAGCGCTGCTTCATGCTCGTTGAGCAGGCGCAGCGCATCGCTGAGCAAATTGCGCTGCTGGATGTTGCGGCTACCCGATTCCTCACTGGTCAAGGCACTCTGGGTGACCTTGACGAGCTGCCCCATCAGGGCCTCGCCCCCGCGAACGGCGTTGACGACGCAGGCGCGGAAAACGGTTCTCAGACGCGATGCGGGCAGGGACATGGTGGGAGGGAGGAATCGGGCAAGAGGTTTCCAGATGCAATCCTACTTGACCTCGGCCTTTATTTGAGGGCCTTGAAACGCATCCGCTTGGGCTTCGCACCCTCTTCACCGAGTCGCTTCTTCTTGTCGGCCTCGTACTCCTGGTAATTGCCGTCAAAGAACGTCCACTGGCTGTCACCTTCGGCGGCCAGGATGTGCGTGGCAATACGGTCCAGGAACCAGCGATCGTGGCTGATAACCAACACTGTGCCCGCGTATTCAAGCAAAGCGTCTTCCAGCGCGCGCAGCGTTTCCACGTCCAGGTCGTTCGAGGGTTCGTCCAGCAGCAGCACGTTGCCGCCTGCGATCAGCGTCTTGGCCAGGTGCAGTCGGCCGCGCTCACCGCCCGACAGCATGCCCACCTTCTTTTGCTGGTCGCCGCCGTTGAAGTTGAAGCGCCCCGCGTAGGCACGGCTGGCCATGGTGAACTTGCCGATATTGATCATATCCAGGCCGCCGGAGATGTCTTCCCACACGGTCTTGTCGTCCGACAGGGCATCACGGTGCTGGTCCACAAAGGCCATCTTCACGGTCGAGCCGATCACGACCTCGCCGCTGTCCGGCTGTTCGCGGCCCGCGATGAGCTTGAACAGCGTCGATTTACCGGCACCGTTGGGGCCGATGATGCCGACGATGGCGCCGGCCGGAATGTTCATGGACAGGTTGTCGATGAGCACGCGGTCACCAAACGACTTGGTGACATTCTTGAACTCGATGACCTGCGTGCCCAGGCGCTCGGCCACAGGAATGAAGATTTCCTGCGTTTCGTTGCGCTTTTGGTATTCGTAATCGCTCAGTTCCTCGAAGCGTGCGATACGCGCCTTGCTCTTGGCTTGGCGGCCCTTGGCATTCTGGCGCACCCACTCCAGTTCCTTCTTCAGGGCCTTGGCACGGGCCTCTTCGCCCTTTTGCTCGGACTCCAGGCGGGCCTGCTTCTGGTCCAGCCAGGTGCTGTAGTTGCCCTTGTACGGAATGCCGTAGCCCCGGTCCAGTTCCAGAATCCACTCGGCGGCGTTGTCCAGGAAGTAGCGATCGTGGGTGATAGCCACCACGGTGCCCGGGAAGCGGTGCAGGAACTGCTCCAGCCAGTCGACCGACTCGGCGTCCAAGTGGTTGGTAGGCTCGTCCAGCAGCAGCATGTCTGGCTTGGACAGCAGCAGGCGGCACAGTGCGATGCGGCGCTTTTCGCCCCCCGAGAGCAGGCCGACCTTTGCATCCCATGGGGGCAGGCGCAGTGCGTCGGCCGCGATTTCGAGCTGGTGCTCGGAGTCTGTGCCGGCCGTGGCGATGATGGCTTCCAGGCGGGCCTGCTCTGCAGCAAGGGCGTCAAAGTCGGCATCGGGCTCGGCGTAGGCGGCATACACCTCTTCGAGCTTGGCCTTGGCGGCAAACACTTCGCCCATGGCCTCTTCCACGCTTTCGCGCACCGTGTGCTCGTTGTTGAGCTGCGGTTCCTGGGGCAGGTAGCCGATCTTGATGCCCGGCATCGGGATGGCCTCGCCCTCGATCTCCTTGTCCACGCCCGCCATGATCTTCAGCAGCGTGGATTTGCCCGAGCCGTTCAGGCCCAGCACGCCGATCTTGGCGCCCGGGAAAAGGAGCAGGGGGAGACCCTTCAAGATTTCCCGCTTGGGGAGCAGGGACTGGGGCAGGTGATTCATCGAAAAAACGTATGGGGCCGGGGGGGGTTCTAGCTTGCGAAGGGGGGCAGGAAATCTGCATCCGGGCGGGTTTGGGGGACCATGTGGACCAATCCAAAAAGCCCCCGACCGCGCTCTCAACCCCTGGATTATCGGCCCATGCGACAATCCCCCCGTTGTGGGCTCCAGTTGCCCGCCACATCAGCACACTGCTGGGGACGAAGGAAGCCACGCTTCCGGGCTCCCAATCCTGAACCTCATCAGCCTGAGACTGGCTCGGCAACCTCCCGGTTGCACGACAGGCGGATACCCAGCGCCCCGGACGGGCGCATCCAATGACATGACATTTGACGAACTGAACCTGGCTCCTGCCATCCTGAAGGCCGTGCACGAAACGGGCTATGAAACCCCCACGCCCATTCAGGCCCAGGCCATTCCCGCTGTTCTGGAAGGCCACGACCTTCTGGCCGGCGCGCAGACTGGCACCGGCAAGACCGCCGCGTTCACCCTGCCCATGCTGCACCGCCTCTCGCAAGGCACGGCACCCAAGAACAAGTTTGGTGGCAAGGGCATCCGCGCCCTGGTGCTGACCCCCACCCGCGAACTCGCCGCCCAGGTCGAAGAGTCGGTGCGCACCTACGGCAAGTACCTGCAGCTCGACTCGACCGTGACCTTCGGCGGCGTGGGCATGAACCCGCAGATCGACCGCATCAAGCGGGGCGTGGACATCCTGGTGGCCACCCCCGGCCGCCTGCTGGACCTGCAGCAACAGGGCTTTCTGGACCTGTCCACGGTAGAAGTGCTGGTGCTGGACGAAGCCGACCGCATGCTGGACATGGGCTTCATCCATGACGTGAAGAAGGTGCTGGCCCTGGTGCCCAAGGACAAGCAAAGTCTGCTGTTCTCGGCCACTTTCAGCGATGAGATCCGCGAGTTGGCCAACACCCTGCTCAAGAACCCCCAGAGCATTCAGGTCACCCCGCGCAACACCACGGTGCAGCGCATCTCGCAGGTGATTCACCCCGTGGGCCGCGGCAAGAAAAAGCAGGTGCTGCTGCACATCATCCAGCAGCACAACTGGAGCCAGGTGCTGGTGTTCACGCGCACCAAGTTCGGCGCCAACAACGTGGCCGAGTTCCTGACCAAGAACGGTGTGCAGGCGATGGCACTGCACGGCAACAAGAGCCAGAGCGCCCGCACGCAGCCCTTGGCAGGCTTCAAGAGCGGCGAGATCCGCGCCCTGGTGGCCACCGATATCGCTGCGCGCGGCATCGACATTGATGACCTGCCGCACGTCGTCAACTACGAAATCCCCAACGTCCCTGAAGACTACGTGCACCGCATTGGCCGCACGGGCCGTGCTGGCGCTACCGGCGAGGCCGTGAGCCTGGTCTGCATGGACGAAGAAGGCTTCATGATGGACATCGAGCGCTTCACCAAGCAGCAGATCCCCGTGCAAGTCATTGAAGGTTTTGGGCCCGAACCCGGCGAAAAGGCCGAGCCCATTGCCATGGGCCGCCAGACCATCTGGGGCGGCGCAGGCAAGCCCCCGAGCCGCGACGTGATGCAGGCTGCCGCCAAGGCCGCCCGTACCGAAATGATGGAACGCATCCGCACCAACAAGGCCAGCCAAGGCGGCGGCCAGGGTGGCGGCGGCGAGCGCGGCCCTCGTGCTGGCAATGGCGGCGGTGGCCGCTCCGGCGGCGGCGCGCCCCGCAACGCCCAGGGCCCGGCCGGCGGCGGCCGTGGCGGACAAGGCGGTGGTCGCGGCGGCCCGCGTGGCGGCGCATCCCAGGCACCAGCACGCAGCCGGGGGCCACGCCCAGAGGGCGGGGGCGGCCATCGCTACGATGACGCACAACCCCCCCGCGCCAATGCGCACCTGGGCACCCACCTGGGTCACAGCAACCCAGGCCATCGCAGCTCGGGCCATGGTGCGGGCGGTCAGCCCGACCCCATGCGCACCAGCGTGGACAGCATGGCTGAACGCGGTCGCCGTGGTGGTGGCGGTGGGTATCGCAACTCTGGAGGTGGTGGCTATGGCGGCGGATCGGGCGCGGGTGGCGGTGGTGGCCGGGGCAACGGGTCTCGTGGGCCAGGCGGTCCTCGCGGCTCTTTTAACCGCTGAGTCACGCAAGGCGCCTTCTGCCCCCGCAGCGGGCGCGCCCGAGACCTCGGGCAACACGGTCCATGTGCTGCATGCCAAGGGGCGGCGAGCCCCCGCGCTGACCCGTCCCCGCCTGCAACTGCATGCGGTGGATTTTGCGGCGATGCCTGCTTTGCCCCCGGTGGATGACGTCTACATCACCCTGGGCACCACCATGGCTGCAGCAGGCAGCCAAAGCGCGTTCCGCGCGGTGGACTATGACGCCGTGATGGCCACGGCCCGCGCTGCGCGTGCGGCCGGCGCGACCCGTTGCGGAGTTGTCACCGCCATGGGTGCCAACGCGCAGTCGCGCATTTTTTACAACCGCGTCAAAGGCGAGGTAGAGCGCGACCTGCAGCAGCTGGGTTTCGAGACCCTGGTCATCGCGCGCCCCTCCCTGCTCATGGGCGAGCGCCGGGCGCTGCAGCAGGCCCACCGGCCCGCCGAATCGCTGTCGCTCAAGCTGTTTCAGTGGCTGAACCCTCTCCTGCCCGCCAACTACCGCGCCCGCCCGGGCGCCGATGTGGCCCGGGCGCTGGTCCATGCCGTACAGTCGGGCCGGCCCGGCCTGCAAGTGCTGTCCGGCCGTGCGCTGCAGCCTCGCTGACAGGCGGCTGCAGCCCTGTGACCACAACGACGCTGCCCGCCCTCCATGCGCCCCACCGAATTCCCCCAACCGCTGGACACCCTGATGGTGGCCACCTGCAATGTGCTCAACCTGGCCAACCCGGGTCGCCTGTTCTACGAGAACCAGGACCCGTACAGCCAGACCGAGTTTGAGCGCAAGATCACCTGGCTGGGGGAGCGCTTTCGGGCACTGAACGCCGACGTGCTGGCCGTGCAGGAGGTCTGGGACGATGCGGCTTTCAAGGGAGCACTGGGGCGGGGCGGCATGCGCTACGACTTCGTCGCCGTACCTGGAGCCGAGAACAACGACACCCAGCAAGGTGCGCAGGGCACACCCCGGGTGGGCCTGGCCACCCGACTCAAGGTCGAGGCTGTGCAGTCCTTCGCCGACTTCCCCCCGGGTTTTCAGGTGGACGTGCCCGGCATTGGCCAACACACGCGCTTTGAGCGTCCGCCCCTTGTGGCCACCTTGCGGATGAAGCATGGCCAGACCCTCAACGTCCTCACCGCCCACCTCAAATCGAAGCGCCCCAAGGTTCTGCAGGTTGCCCTGGGCCAGCCCACCGAGGACCGGGACGACCGCAAGGTGGTCGCACTGGCCTCACTGCGCTCACTGATCATGCGTGGCGCCGAGGCCATGGCCCTGCGTTGCCTGGTGATCGACCTGCTGCACCGCACCAGCGTGCCCCTGGTGGTCCTGGGCGACTTCAACGACACCCCCGACAGCGTCACCACGCAACTGATCTGCGCCACCAACGACATTGCCTACGACCGGACGGCCCGCGATGTGGCCCTGTTCAATGCGTACGACCTGCAGGGAGATTTCGCCTTGAAAAAGGACGTGGCCTACTCCCACATCCACCAGGGCGCCCCCTATGTGCTGGACCAGATCCTGGTCAGCGAGGAGTTCCTGCCCAACGGGCGCAACAGCGTGGGTGATGTGCGCCGGGTGGATTATTTCAATGACCACCTGCATGAAGGACGCGACCGCACGCGCTCGGACCACGGCTTTGTGCGCGCCCTGTTACGGCTGAAGTTGCCCAGTCCGCCTCCGGCTCAGAGCGCATCCCCTTCGCCCACTGACGCCACTGCACCCAGCAACATCCCTCGCTGATCACCGCGACAGCCCAAGCCGCCACACGTTTGCAACGGGATGTACGCTGACAAGGAGAGGCGGGGGCGCGCCGGGGACAACCACCTACAAAGAGCCCCCCTCGCCCCCCCCCCCCGGCTCTCTCTGGCCGGCCACACAATGACCCAGCACACATTCCAGCGCGGCCGCGCCGATGCCACCCCGCTTTCACGCCCTGAACCACGGATCACGCGCTGGGCCGCCCCGGCTACGCTGGCAGCGCTGCTGCTGACAGCCTGCGGCAGCACCCCGCTGCCGCCCTGGCCCTCCACACCAACCGCCCAACAGCGCAGTGCCCCCGCGCCCCTGCCGCGCGTCCAGCAAGGCACTGTTGTTCCCGCGCCGCTGGGACAACAGACACCCGCGCAGGTGCCACCGCAGCGCGCCGCCGTGGTGTCCAGTCCCCTGCCCCAGTCCGCACCGCTTCTGGTGCGCGACGAAGCGCCCATGGCGCCACCCTATGGCGAGGCAGTGGCCGCACGGTTCCCCAACCCGTCAGTGGTCTACAGCACCCCCGGCCTGGGTGCCGACCGCAGGGCCTTCACGACCAATGCAGAGGTGGGCCAATGGCTGCGCAGCCTGAGCGACAGCGCGCCCCGTGGCAGCACGCGCACCCAGCTGCTGCAGATCGGCACCTCGCAGCGCGGCGAGCCCATCCAGGGCCTGCTGGTCACCCGTGCCGCCGGCACAGACCCAGCCAGCCTGGACAAAAGTGGCCGCCCTACGGTCGTGCTGATCGGGCAGCAGCATGGCGACGAACCTGCCGGCAGTGAAGCCCTGCTGGTCATCAGCCGCGAACTGGCCCAGGGCCTGCTCGAACCGCTGCTGGACCGCATCAACGTGGTGGTGGTGCCCCGCGCCAACCCGGATGGCGCCGAGGTGGGCACGCGCGTTACTGCCAACGGCGTGGACATGAACCGCGACCACCTGTTGCTCAATACCCCCGAGGCCCGCGCCCTGGCGCAGGTCATCAACGACTACCGCCCCATCCTCGTCGTGGACGCCCACGAATACACCGTGGTGGGCCGCTATCTGCAGAAGTTCAACGCCATCCAGCGCTACGACGCGCTGCTGCAATACACCACCACCGCCAACTACCCCGAGTTCCTCACCAAGGCGTCGCAGGAGTGGTTTCACCAGCCCATGGTGGCCGCTCTCAAGGCCCAGGGCCTGACGAGTGACTGGTACTACACCACCTCGACCAACCTGCAGGACAAGCGCATCTCCATGGGCGGCACCCAGCCCGACACGGGGCGCAACGTCCACGGCCTGAAGAACACGGTCAGCCTGCTGATCGAGACCCGTGGCGTGGGCATTGGCCGCATGCACATCCAGCGCCGCGTGCATGCGCAGGTCACTGCCATCACCAGCGCCCTGCGTACCACCGCTGAACGCGCCGCCAACCTGGAGCAGGTGCGCTCGTTCGTGGCTCGCGACGTGAGTGCCCTGGCCTGCCGTGACCAGGTGGTCATCGAGGCCGAGGCCACCCCCACCCAGCGCGACCTGGACTTTCTGGACCCCGAGACGGGCGCAGACCGCAGTATTCGCGTGGACTGGAACTCATCCCTGACGCTGCGCAACACCAAGGTGCGTGCGCGGCCCTGCGGTTACTGGCTGTCGGCGGATGCCAGCGCGGCCGTGGAACGCCTGCGCCAACTGGGCATCCAGGTCATGCGGGTGGCAGAGCCTGGCTCCGTGCTGGCCGAGAGCTACCGCGAAACCGCGCGCGAAGCCGGCAACCGCCAGGATGTGATCGGCACCATTGCTGGCAGCGGCGACATCGTTCGCGTGCAGGTGTCCACACTGCGCAGCGCCATCGACGCGCCCGCTGGCAGCTTCTATGTGCCGCTGAATCAGCCGCGTGCCAACCTGGCCGTGGCTGCGCTGGAGCCCGACACGCAAAACAGCTACTTTGCCAACCACCTGATACAGGAACTGGGCCAGAGCGCACGCGTGATGGCTGTGCCCTCTCTGGTGTTTGAAGAAACGGATTGACCCTCGCCTGAGGCAGACCTGTTAAGGGCGTGAGACTGGGGTCTGTTGCTCAAACGGGAGTAGATGGGGCACTCCGTGAATACGCCGTCCGGAGGCTGAGCCCCCCCCCGGGGCTGTCCCCACTTTGCTATCAATCAGATAGCTGCTCAGGCATATTTTTCTAGCGCAACCGGCAGATTTTCCTCAAATCATGCCGATCCGTGCAGTGGCGCAGGTCGCGTGGCGCGGGACTGTCGTTCCCGGGCACGCTCCAGCACGTGGCGGGTCATGGCCTGCGCCAAGGCATCTTCTGCCAGGAACACCTGGGCGTGGCTGCATTCCTGCACTAGTCGTTGGGCCTCGTCCTCATTGTGGCTGCGCACCACGATGTCCACGCCCGGGTTCAAGGTCTGCGCGGTCTCGATCATCTGGCGCACCTGCAATGCGTCCGGGGTGGCCACCACCAGCATCGCGGCCCGCGCGATGTGCGCCTGGATCAGCACGGCGGGCTCCACTGCGTCGCCAAACACGGCGGCCACGCCGTCGGCACGCAAGGCCTCCACCAGCTCCCGATTCTGCTCGGCCACCACAAACGGAATATCGGTGGCCGCCAGCGTCGCCGCCACGCGCTGCCCCACCCGGCCATAGCCAACCAGCACCACCTGCCGCGCGAGGTAGCGCTAATCGGTGGTCGTGGGTAGCTCAGCCAGGGGGACATCACGCTGCTCCAGCCGTCTGGCCCACGCGGACCGGGCACGCAGCCAATCTTGCAACGGTGCAATGGCGCGGAACAACAACGGGTTGAGCGCCATGGAGAACAAAGCGCCCGCCAGCACCAGGCTGGCCCCTTCCGGCGGCAACAGGCCCAATGAAGACCCCAGTGCGACCAGAATGAACGAAAACTCCCCGATCTGCGCCAGACTGGCCGACACAGTGAGCGCCGTGTTGAGCGGATACCGGAACGCCAGCACCAGACCCGCTGCGGCCACGGTCTTGCCCAGCATGATGATGGCAACCACCGCCAGCACCTGCAGCGGACGCTCCCACAAGACCGCCGGGTTGAACAGCATGCCGACGGACACGAAAAAAAGCACAGCAAACGCATCGCGCAGCGGCAGCGATTCGTGCGCAGCGCGGTGGCTGAACTCGGACTCCCGCATCACCATGCCTGCAAAGAAGGCCCCGAGCGCAAATGAGACGCCAAACAGTGCTGCCGAGCCAAACGCAATGCCCACCGCCGCGGCCACCACACACAGCGTGAACAGTTCACGCGACCCGGTGCGCGCCACTTGCCACAACAGCCAAGGAAACAACCTGCGCCCCACCAGCAGCATCAGCGCCACAAACCCGCCCACCTGCAGCAGCGCCCACCCGAGCGTGCGCCGGAGCTGCGCGGCATCCAGGTCGGCCCCGGCGCCGCCTCCCAGCCATCCCCCCAGCGGTGGGAGCAGCACCAGCACCAGCACCAAGGCCAGGGCCTCCACCACCAGCCACCCCACCGCAATACGGCCGGTGTAGCTGTCCAGCCACCCCTGCGCCTCAACTTCATCCAGCCCCTCAACCGTATCGGC
>Ga0066256_1000859_pt4 | contig 24386 bp, 24 predicted proteins | sample ThiBio_1000_biof_FD_87107 | JGI IMG/M metagenome (GOLD analysis project Ga0066256, IMG submission 87107) | Wastewater bioreactor microbial communities from Cape Town, South Africa - Thiocy_expt_1000_biof (version 2) | ecosystem: Engineered > Bioreactor > Thiocyanate-remediating >... | reverse complement strand
ATGATTACAATCCAATTCCAAAGGAGTTGAGCGCCGACCAGGCTAAGTTTATTTTAGGAGCGCAGGCCAAGTTGTGGACTGAGTTTGTAAAAACCCGCGAACACGTGGAATATATGGTACTGCCCCGCATGGCTGCCCTTGCCGAACTAACGTGGACACCGTTAGCTGCGAAGGATTTTGTTGATTTCAGAAACCGCTTGCAGCCGCATCTTATTGCTTATGGCCAACTGGGTTTGCATTATTCAAAAGGGAATTACAGTGTGGATATTAAACCGCTGACTAACGATGGCCAGTTAAAAGTGCGGCTTTATACTGAAATGAAAGATGCTGAAATACGTTACACCATTGATGGTTCGCAACCCGGTGTTAACAGTACTCTTTACACGGAACCTTTTGATGTTAAGTCGTCCATTAATGTTCAGGCTGTCACCGTAGAAGATGGAAACGTTATGCCCCTGGTTCCTTCTTCACAATCTTTTGTAATGCATAAGGCGATTGGAGCTAAAATAACTTATAAAAATCAGCCAAGCAATGCGTATCTGGCAGATGGCCCAAATTCTTTGGTGGATGGCATTCGCGGTACCTACGCGGTGGGTAAATACTGGCATGGCTTTTACGCAAAGGATTTAGTTGCTACGATTGATTTTGGGATCGCTAAAAATATTTCATCAATTAAGTTAGGAACTTTGCAACATTACCGCGACTGGATCTTTTTACCTTCAAAGGTGCTGTTCGAAATTTCTAACGATGGCGTGAATTTTAAAGAAGTGGCAAACGTTGTCAACGATGTGCCCGCAACGGAAACCCAATCAACCATAAAAGATTTTACAGCGAAGTTTAATATCGAAAACGCAAGGTACATAAGGGTTTCCGCAACAATTTTACCGGCTGCTCCCAAAGGCCACCCTGGTGAGGGAAAGCCTGTTTGGATATTTGCAGATGAGATTATTGTGGAGTAAACGAGCTTTTAATTGATTAAAAACACTTTAATCATTAACTTTATCGCTCATCAAAATTGCTTTTATGAAGAAGTTTCAGTTGTTTGGTTTGATATGTTTTTTTATTGGTGGCGATTTACTTGCTCAGGGTTGGAAACCAGCAGGAGAAAGAATTTTAACGCCCTGGGCAGAAAAAATTGATGTAAAAAATGTATTGTCGGAATATCCACGCCCGCAGTTGATAAGAGGTAACTGGCAAAATTTAAATGGGCTTTGGCAGTATGCAATAACTGAAGAAAGTGTTCAGGCAATTCCATCAAATTTTGATGGACAAATATTAGTTCCGTTTGCAGTAGAGTCAGCGTTATCGGGCGTTGGAAAAACCGTTGGTAAAGACAATGTTTTGTGGTATAAAAATACTTTCGATTTAAAAAGGCCATCCGGTACTGACCAGTTGTTGTTAAACTTTGGAGCAGTTGATTGGCGCTGCGATGTTTTTGTAAACGGCGCAAAGGTTGCCAGTCATGAAGGCGGATTTGATCCATTCAGTTTTAATATAACGAATTATTTAAAGAAGGGGAACAAACAGGATATCGTTTTGCGGGTTTGGGATCCAACAGATGAAGGCCCTCAACCACGGGGGAAGCAAATTAAAAGTCCTCACGGCATTTGGTACACACCAGTTACCGGAATCTGGCAAACTGTTTGGACAGAAGTCGTTCCGGCTACCTATATTATTTCAACAAAACACACGCCGGATATTGATAACGGCCAAATAAAAGTGTCTGTAAATATAGGCGGCGCTGTAACCGGCGACGTGGTTAAGATTGTTGCTTACGATGGAGAAAATATAATTGATGAAGCCACTGTGCCCTCAGGAGTAGGGGCAGATTTGGAAATGAAGAATGCCAAATTATGGTCACCTTCATCACCATATTTGTATCGATTAAAGATTTATTTGATGCGCGGTACAAAACAGATCGATTACGTAGAAAGTTATTTTGCGATGCGTAAGATTTCTTTGAAAAAAGATGCAAATGGCATCGAAAGGCTTGCATTAAATAATGAGTTTCTATTTCAGTACGGCCCGCTCGACCAGGGCTGGTGGCCCGATGGATTATACACAGCGCCTTCTGATGAAGCACTGGCATTTGACGTGGCCAAAACAAAGCAAATGGGCTTCAATATGATTCGTAAGCATATTAAAGTAGAGCCGGCGAGATGGTATAAGCATTGTGATAGTCTGGGGATTTTAGTTTGGCAGGATATGCCCAGTGGCGATTTGGGCGCAAATCAGTGGGACATGCGCCCCGGCCAGATATCCGGAAAAAACCTTGATAAGATACGTTCCTCTGAATCTGAAAATTATTTTCGTAAGGAATGGAGAACGATTATGGACGTATTGCACAATTTCCCCTCAATCGTAGTGTGGGTACCGTTCAACGAAGCGTGGGGACAGTTTAAAACAAAGGAGATCACTGAATTTACAATGAATTATGATCCTTCAAGATTGGTGAATAGCGCCAGCGGCGGAAACTTTTTTTACACCGGCCATATTTTAGACATTCATAATTACCCTGATCCCGCAATGCCCGATCCTGCCGTGTTTGGAAAGGGTGGGCAGGCCCTTGTTCTTGGCGAATTTGGCGGCCTAGGCTTGCCCGTTGAAAATCATACCTGGCAACAAAAAGACAACTGGGGTTATCAGAGTTTTAAAAATAACGAAGAGCTTTTACAGCGTTATCAAAAACTAATGACTGATTTAAAACGGTTAATTCCAATGGGTTTATCGGCGGGTGTTTATACCCAAACCACAGATGTTGAAGTAGAAACGAATGGTATAATGACCTATGACAGGAAAGTTATTAAAATTCCCGAAAATACATTGAACGCGTTGCATAACGAATTGTATAGGATAACTGTTAAATAAGGTCTACGATTAACCAACAAGGTTAGTGTTGGAAAGTATTGCCCTTTGTGTTGTTTACCTTTCTCTTAGGCTACATGATTATATTTGTGGTTAATCAAAATAATTTGGGATAATAATTTAGTGAAGAAAAAACTCATTTATGTTATTGCCGGCGTATGCTTGTTTGTGGCTTTAGGAATTATTGCCGTAAGATGTACGCAACCTGAGAAAAAAGAAACCGCTGCGTTAAACGAATATGTGGGCGACTCCACATGCATCAGTTGCCATAAAAAAGAACACGATGAATGGAAGCTGTCAGACCATTTTAAAGCAATGGAACTGCCCGATGACAGCACTGTTTTAGGCGACTTCAATAACGCAAGCTACACGGCGGACGGCGTCACATCAAAATTTTTTAAAAAAGACGGAAAATATTTTATCAAGACCCAGGGTGATGACGGGAAGTATCGAGACTATGAAATCAAATACACGTTCGGTTATTTTCCTTTGCAACAATATTTGATCGAGTTTGACCGCGGGCGTATGCAGGTGACACGGCAAAGTTGGAACAGCCGTGATAAAAAATGGTTTCATCAGTACCCCGGGCAAAAAATTTCGCCAAACGACTGGCTGCACTGGACGGGCAATGCACAAAACTGGAACACGATGTGCGGGGAATGCCATACCACCGATTATCAAAAGAACTACAATTTTGAAACTGACAGCTATCACACTACCTACAGCCAGATAACCGTAAGCTGCGAAAGCTGCCACGGGCCTGCAAAAAAGCATATTGATTATATAAACGGCGACTATAAAGATGGTGATAAAACAGCCGGTTCTTTTTTGTTGATGGCAAAAAACAGCACACTGGCGCAGGAAATTCAATCCTGCTTTCCCTGCCATGCGAGAAAAGGAAATATCAGTTCAAAATTGTTGAATACAGGCGAAATCATGGATGATTATATTCCTGAGATTCCAACCACGGAATATTATCATGCAGATGGCCAGGTTAATGATGAAGATTATACTTACGCATCGTTTCTGCAAAGCGTGATGTACCATCGTGATGTGAAATGCAGCAACTGTCATAATCCACATACAGGTAAATTAATCATTGCGGGCAACGGGGTTTGCAATCAGTGCCATTCAAAAGATAAGTATGATAACCCTGCGCATACTTTTCATGCTATGGGTACCTCGGGTGCTGAATGCAAAAATTGTCACATGCCGTCAAAATTTTACATGGGCAATGATTTGAGGCATGATCATATTTTTCGTGCACCTCGACCGGATCTTTCAGTAAAGAGCGGGATGCCCAATGCCTGTAACGATTGTCATAAAGATAAGTCAGCGCAGTGGGCTGCTGATGCGGTTGTAAAATGGTATGGTGCTAATCGGCCTTATCATTTTGCAGAAGACCTTGTACCGGGAAGCAAAATGGATTTGCAGGCTCAGCCACACCTCATTAAGTTATTGGCAGATACTGCCACGCCGTCAATTATAAAAGCTACGGCGGTGCACTATATGGGAAACATTAGTGATAACAACAGTTTACAGGAAATATTGAAACAACTTGGTAACAAAGACGCACAGGTAAGATACCGATCGGTAATTGCGTTAACAAATTTTCCTCCGCTACAATGGCAGGCATCAGTGGTGCCGATGCTCGAAGACAAGGTAAGGGCTGTAAGAATAGCAGCCGCTAATTTGCTGTTGTCATCAAACGATCCGCAGAACCTGGTACAGTTTGGTGAGCCTTATACAAAGGCGGCGGCAGAGTTGAACGATCATATTTTATATCAAACAGATTTTGCATCAGGAAACGTGATGGCGGCTGATTATTTTTTAAAGCTGAGAAATTACGATAGGGCTGAAACCTTTTACCTGCGCAGCTTACAGAAAGACAGCGCCATGAACTATGCCCGGCTGAACCTTTCCACGCTGTATAATATCATGGGCAAAAATGCTGATGCGCTAAAGGTTTTACAGGATGCCTTGAGGACCGATCCCCAAAACGATCGTATTTATTTTAACCTCGCGCTTTTGTATAACGAAATGAACCAGCCGGAAAATGTTGAAGCAAATCTTAAAAAGGCTATCGGGTTAAAGACGCAGAACCCGCGCGTTTATTATAACTACGGTGTATTGATGCAACAAAAGCAACAACCCCGCGAAGCTGAAAAACAATATTTAGCAGGTTTGAAAATGGCGCCAACCGATGCTGACCTCAATTACGCCCTGTGCATTTTGTACCTGCAGGAAAGCCAGCCACAGAAAGCGGTTCCTTATGCACAAACCTTAAAAAAATATTATCCCCGCGATCAAAGGTTTATTTCTCTTTTTCAACAGTTAGGGATATAATTCACCAAGTCACCTCGTAAAAGATTTGTTGCACAAAAATAAAAGCTGCACCATTGATGCAGCTTGAATAAAGTTTCGATGAGTACAATCTATTTCGAGAATTTGTAGTAAGAAATTGTATGATAAGTTTCCCCCGGTTTTAACACTGTACTTGGGAACGATGGCTGGTTAGGGCTGTCCGGGTAATGCTGTGTTTCCAAACAAAATGCTGTTCTGAAATCATCTTTAAAGCCACCAACCAAAGTGTTTTTGCTTTGCATAAAATTACCCGTATAAAGTTGCACGCCCGGCTCCTGCGTTAATACATCCATGATGATACCTGATTTATCACCTTTCGCGCGTGCGGCATGAGTCATTCCGTAATCTCCTTTTGTGCCGTTCAAAACATAGCAGTGGTCATAGCCTTTACCTGCTTTCAGTTGTTCGTTGTCGTCTTCAATTCTTGCGCCGATTGCAGTAGGGTTTCTAAAATCAAAAGGTGTGCCCGCAACAGGTTTGATGCCGGTTGGGATTAAAGTGGTATCAACGGGAATGTATTTATCTGCAAAGATTTGCAATTGATGGCTAAGAATATCGCCACTGCCTGCACCGTTCAGGTTAAAGAACGCGTGATTGGTAAGATTTACAACTGTTGGCTTGTTAGTGGTAGCGGTGTACTCCATTTTCACGGCGTTGTCGCCGGTAAGGCTGTAAACAACTTTCGTCTTCAATTCGCCGGGATAACCTTCCTCCATGTCGGGGCTTGTATAACTTAATTCTAAAGTACTGTCGTTGGGTTGTATAGCATCCCACACTACATATTGAAATCCTTTTTTACCGCCATGCAAAGTATTCACACCATTGTTTAATGCAAGTGTGTATTCCTGCCCGTCTAATTTAAATTTGCCTTTAGCGATCCTGTTGCCGTAACGGCCAATCGTAGCGCCCAAATAAGGTTCTGTTGCATCTTTAAAAGCCTCAACACCATCCATTGCAATCACCACGTCGGTCATTTTGCCTGAACTGTCGGGAACCATTAAGCTTACAAAGCGGCCGCCATAATTGGTAATGGTAAGGGTCATGCCGTTTGTGTTTTTCAAAGTGTAAAGCGCTGTTTTCCTGCCATCAATTGTTGCGTCAAATTTTGAAGCGCTTTGCTGAGAAGATGTGTCGGTTGAATCTTCGCCACCGCTTTTTTGTTCGCCGGCATTGTTGCAGGAAACAACTGAAACTGCTAAGGCTGCAAATGCAAGAATCTGAAACGTTTTGTTCATTGGATTATTTTTTTAATTTATGGGAATACGTTAATGAAATTTATAAAAACTGCATTAGCCGAAAATACAATATTGCGGCCAATAAAATTTATTGGCGAACGATTTTATTCTGACGGGGCTTGCAGAATTGTTGAAACCGGTAAAGGCTTACCGAAGTTTGGCATACCATCTTTGTTCCAGGTGAATTTTTGTGCGCGTGGTTTACGTTTGTTGCCACAACCTTCGCCCGGGTTGTCGTTTGCGTGATACAAGATCCAATCTTCCTTTCCATCAGGCGATTTGAAAAATGAATTATGTCCTGCGCCGTAAATTCCGCTGCCCGCTTCAGGTGTAAACACGGGCTCGGGAGATTTTTTCCAGCTTTCGGGATTGAGCAGATCGGCATTATCATTTGCTGTTAACATTCCCAACGTGTATTGATCCGTCCAGCATCCGCTTGCGGAATAAATGATAAAAATTTTATTCTTCCCTTTAAGATATTGTGGGCCTTCGTTTACATAAACAAATTCTTTATTACTGATCTTTCCATACCGTTCCCATTTGAGTTCGGGGCTACTGATTTTTACACGATGCCCTTCAATGGTCCAGGGGTTGCTCATTTTCGCAATGTAAATATTTTGCATGCCGTTCACATCGCCTTCCCAGCCCGACCAGATCATATAAAGCTGCCCGTGGTGTTCAAAAACATCTCCATCAATAGCCCACTTATTGGTTGGGTCAGTAATCTGTCCTTTAAATTCCCATGAGCCTTTTGTAGGATCAGCGCCGCTGTTTTCAATGGCGTACATCCGATGCGTTTCATTGCGGCCATCGTCTGCAGCAAAATACATGTACCATTTGTTGTTGATAAAAGCAATTTCTGGCGCCCAAAGGCCGTGCGAATAATTGGTGTTAGGAGGGGGAACCCAAACAACTTTTTTTTCGGCGTTTTTTAGGTCAGTAATGTTCCGGGTTTTCCAAATCACTAATTTATTTCCCGTGGTATGCGTGTAATAATAATAACCGCCCTTGTGAATGCTGAAGGGATCAGCCCCAACCGGAAGGAGAGGGTTGGTGAAAGTTGCGGTTGCAGACTGTTTTGAAGGCGAGCAGGAAGCGGCCAGTATTAAGCAGGCAGCAAGGGTTAATAATCGAATCATAAAATAAATTAGTTAGCTAATTGCAGAAATTTAAAAGTTTTTGGCAGAATGGAAAGAGCCGGAACCGATTTTTTATTTTTTGAAAAATTCATTTCAACCATTGCTGTTCTTCGCTTAGCCACTCTTTCGTTTGAAAAATGCGTATGAAAAACATAGTTCATTTTGCCATTTTTGTCGGTGAAAACATCGCCGTGGCCAGTACCATTGATGCCTGCATCTTTCTTTGAAAGAATGGGGTTGCCTGCATATTTTTCCCATGGCCCTGTTGGGGATTTGGCCACGGCATATCCGATCGCATAATCGGGGTTTCTGAAATCGTTAGCTGAATAAATCAGATAATAATATTCTTCATGTTTCAGAACCGTTGGGCCCTCGGTTACCTTCCATTTTGCATTTTGGGTATCTTCCCATTTTTCAGAAGCATTGATGCATTCCTTTAATGTAGATGGATTGATCTTTGTTAAATCTTTATCCATCTCGGCCACGAAAATGCGGTTGCCTTTATCTAACCTGACATGATATAGGTAAATTTTGCCCTTGTCAAAAAAAATAAAAGGGTCAATCATCCTCATATCTGACTGTATAGGTTTCAGTTCTTTTTGTGTGAAAGGCCCTAAGGGGTTATTTGATGTGGCAATAGCAATATGTTCATCAGCAGTGTATGCAATGTAGAACATGTTGTTGTGCTCAAAAACCTGTGGCGCCCAAAAGCCTTTGCTACCAAAGGATTCAGCCTTTTTCAATATATATCCTTTGTCGCTCCAGTTTATTTTGTCGGATGATGTAAATACTTTAAAACCGTCGTCTTTATTACCGCCGCCCGTACCGTATAAATAATAAACACCGTTATGATAAAAAATCGCAGGATCGGCCATGAAAGGGTTATCGGCGTTTGTACTCATCTGCGCAAGCGAAGAAAACGCGATCAGAACCAGGCATAGTAACGAAAAAAATCTAATCATAAGTCCATCAAATCTGAATGAAGCGACAAGGGTTAAAAATGTTCAGAAGGCGCTAAGCCTGCGAACCTCCAAATTTAAAGATATTTGGCTTGGGATGGCAAAGATGATATGTATTGTTTGTTGAAATAATCGTTTGCTGGAAATGGTTTTTTTTGGCAAGGGGACGGATGATTTAACTTAGAAACCATTATAGTGCGTGCTTTTTGTAATATTTTTTGGGCTATATTTGCAGCCCAAATCAATGTAGATTATAGCTCAGCGCGGTACCGCAACTGCGTTTTAAGTTGCAGGTTTACATTGGCAGGGAAAACGGTCCGGTAGCTCAGTTGGATAGAGCAACTGCCTTCTAAGCAGTAGGTCATTGGTTCGAATCCAATCCGGATCACATTGATTGTCAAAGGTTTATAAATATGTAAACCTTTTTTATTTTCGCAACTTGCAAACAATTTGCAAACAAAGTGCCGAAAACTCATATTTTTTAGATGTTAAATCCTGTGGATAACTTAAAGCTTCAAGCACAAAAAAACCACCGTTTCCGGTGGCTGTGTTCTTACTGATTAAGTAGTTTTTTCTTTTGCGCTTCAAATTCATCTTTAATCGAAAAATGTAAAACGAACAATTGAATCAGGTCGAATGCGAACATTTGGGAGGTAAACAATTTTATTGGTAACTATCTCGGCAGGCGATAAAACTTTCACAGTTTCGCCATAAATATAATATCTGTCCCTGTCAACTAAAGTATCAGCCGCTTTTTTATCTAATAAAACAGATGTTTTAAAATTATGACTTATATCGCTTTTGTTAAAATCACTTAGTTCATCGTATTCAAATATACCTATGTATGGGTATTGTTTATCCTTTGTTTCTTCAACACTTTGTAATTTGAAAACAATACCGTTGTAAATTTTCTTTACCCCATTGCGGATAAGAATATTATTTAAAGTATCTGTAAACGTTTTTTGAGTTTGTTTATTTGAACCATAGTTCGGGTATTTGGAATAAAAGGAATCAAGTATATTAAATATTTCGGCTTTTGGTTTCTTGTCGTTATCATATTGGCTACTATTGCCGTTACCCATAAAGTACCAACCGATAATAATTATAACAACAAGCCCAATAATTAACGGTAATTGTTTCATTGATTTTAATGTTTTGGTAAGTTTCAAAGTTATGTATTTTGCTGTAGCGGCAAAGGTTAATTGATTGATTCTAATCAAGAACAAGCCCTAATGAGCGGTTATATTTCAAATCTATTTTTGTAACATTTGCAAACATTTTTTAAAAATCGGGGCAAGGCTCGCATTTGTCAAATAGCCTGTTATATTCCCTGTCTGCTATGTCCCTGAAATCATCAGCGTTTGAATGCAGCCAAATCAGCACGTCCCTGATCTTTTTTGATGTATTGCTAACATGGTCGCCTGTCAACCTTGCTACCTCTCCGGTGAATCCTTCAAAGCGGACAAAGGGTGTTTTTGCGCCGTAAAGGTTCGGGTAAATGTATTTTAAGGCAACGGCAATAAATAAATGGCGTTCTTTTTTTGCCCGTTCGCCAAATAGCTGCCTTATTTTTTGAAGGTTGGATATTTCGTTAACAGGTTTTACAGCCTGTATGATCTGCCATGTACCTGCATACACTTCCGGGTAATTCTGTTTTACTATCTTCTCAAACGCTGTCATTATGAAACTTTTTGCAATCCCTCAAACCTCTTTGCCTTTGGCTTATCGGCATGGCATCCTGTGTAATGCGTAATGCCATCAACTTGGCAGCTTATACCTTCGGGATAGAAAACAAGTTGCCCGAAGTCTGCTGAAATCGGGAAACCCACGCTGTGAATGAAACAAAACCTTTCCAGTTCATCTACCAGCGTTACAACGTCATTTGCCCGGTACGCTGCCAGCATCCGTAAAATGCTGTAATAATATTTCTGCCTGTTCATTGCTTGTAATTTCTTTGCATAATATCCAACCTGCATAAAGTTTTGCATCCTGTCCAAAACAAAACACAATTGCGCCAACGGTGTAACGGTTGCGCCGCTCGATCAATTCCTTTGCCTCCTCGGCTGTAAACTCTTTGCCAGTCTTTTGGCATTTGTAGGCCCTGCAAAGGTGATATTCATGTTCGGCCCTTACCGTTACATTGGATAACTCATTGTCGAGCGGTTTAAGTTCAATATTTGGCAGGGGCTGTAAATCTTCAGTTTTGATCTTACCGGCTTTTACCAACTCAAGTATTTTTATTTTATCCTTTCTTTCCATCTCTGTGGTTGTTAGGCAATAAAAAAATAGTTTGATAAAAACGCTTGGCATTGATAACGTCCGGGTTATTCTTAGCGCCCTGCAAACTATCAACTATCACAACCACGCCACCACTATTAAAGTTTAGTAATGGCTCTTTGTTACCTTCATAATAAGCTTTCAATGCCTGTATTTTATCCTTTCTTTGCACGTTCTTTTAAATATTTCACCGCTTAAATCTGTTGCCATAACATTTTTTGCTTTGTGAATTGAACGGCCTGAAAATCACTTGCCGTTAATAATGTCCAGTCGCTTGTATCGGTGTTATACGGCCCGCACAAATACCCGTCCGGGGTTAACTGATAATCCATAAATAAAGGCAGTTCTTGACCGGTTGCAAAACCAAACTTTTCGGCGCAAATAATTGCGGCCCGCAATTGCTTTGCATGGTCGCTGTCACCTGCCTGAATTGCTTTCAGGTATTCACGTTTAAGATCAGCTATTGTTTGCATGTTCGTAGTTAACTACTTTATTGAAAAGTGCGTCCAGGTCTTCATCGCTCATTCGCTCAAACTGTGTGGTAAGGTCAATTTGTGTAGCTTGAAGTTTTGGCAGGCTGTATGCCAGCATCTTATCAATGAATTGCAATTTATCCTTAGCATCTAAGCTGTCAAATTCAACCTGTACCGTCTGCCAGTTAGCTTCAACAAACGCCGTTACCGCCGCCCGTAGATCGGACGTTGTTTTGTTCGGCGTGCCAGCTTTTCTGCCTCCTGTTTTTTCTCGCTTCATTTTCTATTTCAATCTACTTTAGAAAATCGTTCATAATCAAAATTTGTATTCGCCACAACTTCGTTGCGCCCTGAATAACCCGGCATTGTGAAAGTGTTACCCCATTGGCCAGTATCTAATCCGGGACAAGATGCAAAAAAATCATTCATTGCCGCAATCATTTTCAACTGTTTTTCGTGAAGTGCGATTGCCGCCGGGCTGCGCAAGATGTGGCTAAATTGTGCCTTAGCTTTCTCTTTAAAATCAGCCGGTAAGGATACCACGTTATTAGTAACCACAAGTTGCGATAATACCGTAGGGTCTGCAATCTCTGCTTGGTTTCGCAGCTGCCAAAACCTGTTAATACTATCATTTACGGCGGCATCGGTGATGGCTTGAATATTTATATTTGCCGACTGCAATTGCGCCTCAATTTGTTTTTTAATTGCCTCGGTGGTCGCCGTGGCATCGGTCGAGTGCATGGCATCAACCAACAATGAGCTGTCAAACTTTAACGGGCATATTGCCTGAAATAGATTGATAAATTCCTGGGCTTGCGTAGCTGTTTTATTCGCATCCGCCAAATAGCGGTTATACTGATTTTCGTTGAAACTTAAGATTTTCATGTCCTTAAAATTTCATTTGGTTTACCGCCTCTTTTGCATCTGCTTCAATTTCTTCCATTGCTTCGGCGGTTCCATGAGCGTAAGCCATGTTTTTGTTTTGCGCTTCGATTAAAACGGAACTATGCAGCTCACGGGGTATGCACATTAGGAAATTGCTGATTATATTAAGCAGTGGAGTATAAGTTCGCAAACGGTCTGAAATATCTTGTTTAAAATCTTGGTCGCTTTTGTTAACCTCTTTGATCGCTTCCTCCAAAAGATCGGCGGGGATCATTGAAAGTGTGCGTGTAATTTGGTTAACCTGATAGGCGTAAACTTTTAATTTTTCTTGCATGTTTTTATTTTATTGATTAACTAAATTTCTTTCTCGTGTGCCGCTCTTTACCCATGCCAGCAACTCGCTTTCAAAAAAATAAATTTTATTGCCTTGCTTGTATGATGGCAGCTTACCTTCACTTGCTTGTCTGTACACTGTGAAAACATTTTGCTTGGTGATTGCTGCCGCTTCTTTTGCCGTTATGGGTCTTTCGCTTATCATTTAACAACGTTTGCTCAAAGTTGCTAATGATTGCGAAGGGTTGCAAATGTTTAATTATAAAAGTGCCATGTTTTATTAAATTAGTATTTTAATAACTCCAAAATTTCCGCCCCGAACGCTGCCAGCCCGTTACCTTCATACGTTAGGCATGGCATTGTATCATGTGTGCCTATCCAATAAAGTTGCTTTGCCTGTATCTTACTTTTTGGTAAGCCAATTATAAAACCGTAGTTAATCATTGCATCATAAATAATATCTATGTATTCGCCCTTTGTCATTGGTTTAAATTTTAGTCTTTAGATAATCGCTGTATGGCAATAACGGGTTATTGCTGCCAGCTTTAAAACTTTTATTTGCCTCTTTGATGCAATGGCTTTCATACCCTGCAAATTGTGGGCTTGCATTTATCGTATCAATGATTTTTTGCAGTTCAAAACCGCTTTCTTTTCTGCCTCCAAACTCATAAGCTACCCGGCAAACGGTCTGCCATCGGTTGCCCTTTGTCGATTGCTTTATTAACTGCAATCTGTTAGTAATATAAAGGCTGCTATCGCCGTTAAATTCTCTTTTTGTTGTATTGCTTCGCAATCGCTTTACCGGTGCGGAAACGGTTTTAAAATGCTTTATGCGTATTGGTTCAACTTCATCACGCCATAACATATTTTCATCATAACTGCAATACCTCAAATCTGAATATTTTTTACCCTTGCCTGTGTCGATCTTAATACCGTTATCCTCAAAAGTTCTGTGAATGTGTTGCATGTATTCTGCCAGTTTATCCGGCTCTGCAATTGCCATAATAGCAAAAATGCCATCACCTGAACATGATCGGGAAACAAAACAGGTGAACGGGAAAGAAAAAATAAATTGCTTCAATTCTTCAATGTCAAACCCCTGTGCCTCTACATGGTCAATGTCCATTTGCGTTAAACCTGTTTTCTTTACAATCCGCTCCAGCTCCGGTACTTCGTCATCCCGTGTCCATAACTCCGCCGCCGTTGTGTGGCATTGAAGTTTCGCCTTTAGCTTTCTTTTTTGTTCGTCATAGTCCGGTGCATTCCTGTCTAATGCCCTTAGCTTTACTATTTCGCCTATGTTATCACCGAAATCAGAAAAAAGCACCTGCCGGAGTGTTCGCACTTTTCCGGGATCGCTGTACTTGGTGCCGCCTTTGTGATTGCTGTATAAATTAACCTGTTGTTGTTGCCAGTTCACGGTAAAAAGTTTAAAAAAGGTGTAGAGAGTGTAGAGAGTGTAGCATATTTATAATTGTTGTTTTTTTTTATTCATTATTTATATTAATAAAAACCCTACACTTGCTACACTTGCTACACTTTTAACAGTTAAAAGAGGTTGTCCACGAAAACGACTGTGCCGAAATTGCGCCGCTCGATATTGAACCCGGCCCGTTTTAATCGTTTACTAAAATTCACGTTTGATACCTGCTTAAATCCATTTTCAATGCAATACGTCCTGTATTGGTTATACATATCCTGCTGTTTCTTTTGCACCGTACCCGGGGTTATACATTGGTCTTCCAGCCAGCACGCTACATTGTCGCTGTCCTTTCTGTAATTCTCGGTTGCCCTGCTCACAGCTTCACAGGCTGTTATCTTTCCGTTTGTCAATAACCTGTCCAGTCCTTCCAGCATCCAGTTAAAAACCCCTGCCAGTTCGTTATCAATTATTCGGGTTGCCAGCGATAAATCCCTGTCCTGTTCCGGTATGGTTACGTCAAACTCAACGATCAAAAACCGCCTGAAAAAACCTTCGCTTTGTTCTGTATTCTTTGGCAGGACGTTGCAATTAAATGCCAACCTTGCGTAATCTGTCATCATGTATGGCTCCCTGAAAATTCGGCGCACTCCCTGCGGCTCGCCTGTGGCAATGGCTTTAAACCTCTCTATGTCCACGTTACCGTTAAACTCCGGTGCATAGTTCAGTAACTTGTCCTGTAATAATGGTAGAGTATAACTATTATTAGCGCACAGTTCGCCAATACCGTAACCGCTCACGTTATCCTCACCTAACATTGCCCGCATTACATCTGAAAAAACGCTTTTACCGTTGGCTCCATCACCATACAATACCAAAACCTTTTCCAGTTTCATTTTGCGTTTGCTTATAAAAATGCTTGCGATAAATTCCTGTAATACTTTCTGTTTCTCCATGTCGGGCAATACATGGTTTAGGTACTTAATAAACATTTCACAGGTTGCACCGGGTTTATAATTAAAAGGCAATTGATATTTTAGAAAGTCGCTTGCCTTAAATTCCTGCAAATGCCGCCCGGTTTCATTAATCCTGAATGTTCCGTTTTTCAGGTTTATTAGTGTATCACCGTTTTTGCGTTCCGGTGGTGGCATGTAAGCGGCTGCATAGAACTGTTTCAAAAACTCATCCTGTATTTTATGGTAAAGCGCCACGTTTGGTTCCACCTCCATTTTTAACGCTGCCTTTGCAAGAAAGTGTTTTAACAGGTCATCCGGTAACGGTCGCCAGTATTCGCCATTGTATAAATAAACCTGCCTGTCTTGATAGGCTAATTGCCAGCCTTTTTCCTTTGCGATTGCCAGCACCTCATCAATACAAAGTACAATGTAATCAGATCGTTTTAACGGTTTAAATCCGTTGCGCTCATAAAAATTTACCGCCTGTAAATCATTTGCCAGCCTTTCCAGTATTACATCATGTTCCGGTGCTTCGTTAATGATTGCCGTCATTACTTCCGAAATATCAGGCAATGTTTTCTTTAATGCTTGTGTCATAATCCGGGCCCTCCATCACCGTCAAATAAAGTCGGCTGTTTTGGTGCCATCAATGCCGGGTTAGTGGTATAAACTCCCGCCAGGTGCTTTGTAATACTGCAATATTTTTTCCTGATAACTGCTATTGTTCCTGCATGGCGCATGGTACGTACATAGCGGCAAATATTAGCCCTATCTATCCCGGTGCTGATAGATAGCTCCTTCATTGTCTGAGGCTGAAAAAACGCTTTAAATGTGCGCTGATATTGCGCCTGAAAATGGTTATCTTTACGGCTGTTAATGTCCCCAACATTTTTAGCCGTTGTATTTATCTTGCTCATAAATATTTCGGCTTTTTTATTTGTTAGAAATTAAGTTATCAATATGGCTATCAATGTCGGCTTGATTAAACTTTTTGCCCGCCAATAGATATTCATCAATTTCAGATTTCAGGAAATAGAGATGTTTGCCTCGCTTATGCCTTGGGATAGTTTCGTCCTGATATATCGTTTGTTTCGCCGGACGGTTTGGCAGATATTCGCATAGCTCCGTTAAGTTCATCCACCTGTCGGCGGGTTCGTGATTTTCGGTTTTTTGTGTTTCAAAAAATCCTTGAAGTTCCTGCCGGATAATATCCCTTACTTCCGGGATTGTTAATTGCGTTAAAATTAAACTGTTGTTCATTGATTTGTGTTTTTGTTTACACAAAATCAATAAATAAAACTATGATTTTCAATCAGTTACGGGAATGTAACGGGGTTACGAATTTATTAGGTTATCTAACTTATTTACCGCAAGTTGTTCAGCTTTAGGGTATCCTGCTAACAGTTTTATCACTTGTTGAAGTTCTTGTATTGTTATTGCCTTATAATTCTTACTGTTTTTGCTGTACACAGTAGTATAGTATTGCTGCCGGGCTTTTTCCCCCCTTTCCTCTTTCCATTCAGCAGCATTTTTTTCATTCTCATACCCTGCTTTTGCTTTAAATTGATTAGCAAATATTACTTCTCTATGCGAGAAACCGCTCTTTAAAACATAGTTTTTAAACCGGGTAGCAAGACCAATAATATTAAAGTCGATACCTTCATTATAATCGCAGTTAGTTTGATGCAACTGTATTAGATTTTCAACTCTGTTAACTAATGCTTTTTTAAAAGCCTCAATTGCTTCGGGTGTATCATCTAAATTTGCTTTTTTATATTCTCTTTGAATAATTAACTCAAAATCGCTTTCATTCTCAACATTTCGTATTTGGTTGTGCAATGTGAAGTCTACAAACTTTACTTTAACACCATCTTTGTTAGTCAATTCTTTATATTCAATTTCATCATTTTCGTCTATGCTTATATTTTCTCCGTGTTCACACAAACAAGTGTGAGCGAAATTGCAATGCACAAATTTGCCATAAAACGAATACCGGATATTAAAAAACCTTGCTTCTATATCCTTATTGCCTTTTTCGTCAATCACTTCAATTCCTTGCGCTCGTACATCATCGTGATCTGTCACAAAACCGGGATAACCATATTTCGGGTGGTAAATATTGCAGTCGATAGCGTTGTCGGTTTCCACATCATGGATAAAAGCATTTTTTATTACCCTGTCTGGGGCAGGCAATTTAAAAAAATCATTTATTGCGTGCATGTTATTAATCCGATCAAAAGTGCCGTCTGCGCCCATTTTTTCTAATATATCATTAATCATATTATGCAGTTTTTTCGGTTGGTATAATTCCTTCGGTTGCCTCTTTTATGGTTTCCCGGTCAAAGCTCTTTAAATAGTTTTCTGTTGTTGCCGTGCTTGCATGTCCTAACATCTCTTTAATTAATTCAACACTCGCTTTATTCTTTTTTAAAGTAGTGGCGAAGCTATGCCGAGCTGAATAGGTACTAAAGTGCGGTAACTTCAAATCTTTGGCAACCTGTTTTAATTTCTTATTGGTATAACAGATAAAATCCTTTGTTTTTTTGTGCGCTGTCGCTGCATCCATATTTCGGTTAAGAATAGGAAACAGGTAGTTGTCAGGGCTAATGCTCGGTTGGCTGTATCTGCGGATAATAGCCTTTGCATCGTCTTTAAGGTGTACCGTGATCGTTTCGCTTTCTTCTTTTGTTCCTTCGGTTTTCTTTCTTTCAAATACAAGATAATCCCCGTCTATATTATTCCAGCGAAGCGTTAACAGGTCTTTAAAGTTCATGCCGTTGCATAAGTAGGAAAGTTTCCAAAAGTCAACCGCCTTTTGCACCGCTTGCAAGGGGCTTTTATAAAAATAAAGTTGTGTGATTTGCTCAAATGTGAATGCCTGTTTTTTATTCTTAGCGGCTGGGGGTTGGTAACGTTTCTTTTGCGACCGGTGTGCCCTAAAAGGATATTGTTCGGCGGTTATCAATCCATCAGCAATACACTCGTTAAAAATTGCCCTTAGTGTCCGGGTGTACATTGAAACAGTTGTTTTGCTTTTACCATCCTTCAACATGTATTTTTCATAACGGGTCAGAAAGTCTGGGGTTACATCCGCAAGTTTCAGATCATTCTTTTTCCTTTCAGTTTCCCGAAAATCTGTTATTGAATTAATGGCATTTTGGTAAGTTTCAGCCGTCCCGTATTGCTCATTTAACTTTAATTGTTTGATTTTTTCATCATAAATACCTTTCAGGCTATCTTTTGCCGACCGGTTAACAAGGTAATGTTTTTCAAATCCTTCAAAGGTGAAAACCTTTAGGTTTTTGATAATATCATCCGCCTTTGTTACAAAGGAATTAAAAGCCTTGTTATAAAGTTCCTCAATATCAGTACGCCGGATCGCCTTTGATACGTTAACCGCTTCGCCCTCAATTTTCTTTTTAACCGTTTCCGTTCCGTGTACAATTCTTTCAAATTCCTTTTCAGAAAACGTCCTGTCAAGTATCAGTTTTTCATCAATAACTGATTTATCCCCTGCATGTTTTTTATGGTTAGTAGGATAGTATTGAGTTACCCTGTTTTCAGTTACCCGTAACTTCACATAATAACCGCCGTCAACCGATTTAAACCGCCTATCTAAGTAAATGCCTGCCCTTGCCATTGCTAATATTTTTATTTATTAATTACTAAGTTTTTTCACTTGCAAACAATTTGCAAACAACTTGCAAACAAATCTAATAAATAAACGATAACTAACTATAACAAAGTTATACACATGAAAGCATTGTGAATGCTATATTTCAGCGTATTTGGTGTTATTTTGTATGTGTTTTTTATAGTGATTTTTATACCCTAAAATGTGCCTTCTAAGCAGTAGGTCATTGGTTCGAATCCAATCCGGATCACTTGATAATTAAAGAGTTACATTTAAAATTTGTAACTCTTTTTTGTTTTTCCGACACATTTCCGACACAAATTGATGCTAAGAGTTTTACATTAAATCGTGATCGAAAATCTGGTTAAATGATTACTTCAGGTTGTTTAAAGTTTGATTTTACGACATCACATGTTTAAGAAGCTTACAAATTATCGACCGATTAGTCAACCCTGTATGGCCTTGAAAATGGGGCGTTCCTTCAAGCGGATGGGCGAGCTTAGCCCATTAGTCTATTATTATGACTACCCACCTACTTAGCAGCAACTTCAGCTAACACTCTTTTATGACCTTAATGGTTTCACTCATCGCGGATTTTACTATTTCTTGAAAGGTTTGCCTTCCCATTAAGCCAGACTTCGCGCCTTAAATCACTGGAAAACGCCTTTCAGTTAACTCATAACCCTAATCTACACCATTTACCACCGGTAAATTTCGTCCAACTATCATGCTTGCAATACTTTATCCGCTTACATACATGGTATGCTTTAAATGATGTTTCTCTAAGTCTGATCAACTACTTGCTGCTTGCTTATTTCATATCCCACGTCACGGCCGACTCCTTGCAGTTGGCTGATGATTCCTGCGAGCGGCTCATTCTACACTCTCATTCTACCGAATTATGGTGGCGTACTGCACAAACTAAAGACTGCCCTTGAGGCAGCCTTTTTGGAGTTTCCCAGCGTTAGTGCGGATTTAAAATTTGCCTTTAAATGAACCATTACTAATTGTTATTGTCTTTGTACCCGTCTTTGGATTCGTCATCGTTCCGCTAAAAGTACCTTCAATTTCTTCGCTCGTTAACTTGGTTACAGTCACTGTAAAATTTGGCGCTTTGTTTTCTAACGGCGTTACAAACAATGTTTCTTCAGCCTGTCCAACATCTGATGTATTGTGCGTGTAAGAAAACGCCCAAAATTCATCTTTGGCCATCAGATTATTGTAAGTGCCCACTTTAACATCGCCGGGCAATGTTATCATAAATGTTTTTATCGGGAGTGAAGTGGTAGTGGTAGTAAGGTTAATGAGATCTGGAGATTTGGTAAGCATACTTGCGATTAAAACCGATTCATATTTGCCCGATACTGCCCCGGAAATATTTGCCTTTATTTCGCATTTGCCTGAGGTTAGTGTACCACCGGAAACTTTGTCAGCAATTTTACTGCAAGAAAATAATGTTAGCGATACGAAGGCTGTGAATAGAGAGATTTTCAATGTTTTCATAAAATTTGTTTTTTGTTTTTTAATAATGCAAATATGTGTTTGTGCAACGATTGTTTCAATACCCTGAAGAGGGTATTTTCTGATATCTAAAAAAATACCCTGTATAAGGTATTGTAGGAGGAGTGATTGTTTTAATCTTTACATGATACTTAAGTTAAATATTTATATGATAATACTATCAAAACCATATCGTTTACTAATAATGGAATGGTTACCTGTGCTGATTGCGACTGCTCTTTCAACGAATGTTTATGCCAATAATGATTCGTTGAAGCTATTAGCCGACAGCCTTTCAATAACAGATTTTAACCGTGCTGTAAAGATTTGCGACGAAGCAATTAAAAATACTCATAACGAAGTTGAAAAGGCAGTGTTTTATCGCATAAAAGGCAAGGCCATATATTTTAAGGGCGATTTTAAAACCGCAGCAATGCTGTATAGTAAAGCGATCAATATCCTGGAAAGTAAAAAACAAAAAAAGGAATTAGGTCTCACGTTTATTGAGCAGGCAAAGCTTTACCGAAAGACGAGAATGCTCTACGCTGCCGAACGGTCTTATGAAAGGGCGCTGAACATTTTTACAGAATTACATGATACAGCTAATATTGCCACTGTGTTAAACGAAAATGGTGTCATCTATGAATATCAAAAAAATTATGAAAAAGCCATCCAATATTACACAAGGTCATTACAGTTGAATAAAATTATAAACGACACGATCGGGATGGCTTATGCGTATAATTTTATTTCGGGCGCCTATCTGCTACAAAATAAAATTCTTGCTGCAGAAGAAAATGCGCTTAGTTCACTGAATTTATTTGAAGCAAAGAAAGACAGTTTCGCTACCTCTTTAGTTTACACCGATCTTGCGAAAATTTATATTTCGGCAAACGACCCTGTAAGGGCGAAAAACACTATTGCAACGAGCAATATGTTTGCCGAAAAGGCAGGTTATCTTGATTTGATATCTGCGAACCAGCTTTTGCTGTCTGAGATTTACAAAAAGGAAAACCGGTTTGATAGTGCGCTGAAGGCTCACGAATTATACAGTAAGATTAAGGATAGCCTATTTGACTCCCGAATGCAAAAAACCTTGCAGGAACTTAATACAAAATATGAAGTAGCGGAAAAAGACCGTGAGATCATTGAAAAAACAACTTCCATTAAAACCAAAAATCTGCAATTAGCAATGGGCTTTGGAGGGGTTTTGTTATTATCGTTATTGTTTCTTACAAGCTATCGCTCTTCAAAATTCAAACATAAAAACCAGCTACAACAAACCATTATTCAACAGCAAGATCTTTCCGCTCGCGCCATTATTGAGGCGGAAGAAAACGAACGAAAAAGAATGTCGTCAACCTTACACGATGGGTTGGGGCAACTGCTCAGCGCTGCAAAAATGAACATGCAGGCATCTGAAGAAAAATTTTCATCAAACGAAAAAGACAGAGAATCTTTTGCCAAAATAGTTTCATTGCTTGATGATTCAATTAAAGAAATGCGTGGTGTGACGCACCAGATGATGCCGGGCGCATTCATAAGATTTGGGTTAAGCGGTGCGTTGAAAAGCCTGATTGAGAAAATGAATAGCGATGCCCTCGAGATCAATCTTAATATCGAAGGCCTGAATAAAGACCCCGATCACAATATTCAGATAGTTTTGTACCGGATTTTCCAGGAATGTATTAATAATGTGATCAAACATGCAAAGGCAACAAAACTATATATTTCGCTGATGCAGGATAACAACGGCATAGATGTAACTATTGAAGACAACGGTATTGGCTTTGATGTCAATGAAATTAGTGACGGCATTGGACTCGAAAATATAAGGACCCGCGTGAATTTTCTCAAGGGAATTTTGGATATTAGCAGCGCTAAAGGTAAAGGAACACTAATTGCTTTTCATATACCAACAAAACCCTTGAATGAGAAAAATTAATATTGCCATTTTGGATGATCACCAAATTGTAATTGATGGACTAAAACTTTTGCTTGAAAGTTCCGAGCAGCTAAACGTTGTAATGGAAGATACCAACGCGTTTGAACTGTTAAAACGCCTGCAGGAGAATATCTGTGAGGTTGACATTTTATTGCTTGACCTAATGATGCCGTTGAGTAGTGGCTATGAATTTGCTTTAATGGCAAAAAAAGAGTGCCCAGTAATAAAAATTATTATTCTTTCAATGAACAACGATGGTAAAACGATTTACAACCTGATTGAACACGCTGACATTAAAGGTTTCCTTCCAAAATCTGTAAGCAAAACGGAGTTAATTTCTACCATAGAAAAAGTGCACCATGGCGGCCAGCATTTTTCTGAAGAGATATTGGAGGAATTGGAATGTTACAGCAGGCGTAAAAAAGAAAATGAAGATCTGAAACTTTCGATTCGCGAATTAGAGATCATAAAACTGATGACCAAAGGAATGACCAACAAGCAAATAGCTAAAGACTTATTCATCAGCGAAAAAACAGTGGAAACTCACCGTAAGAATATATTCAGAAAAACGGATACTCATAATGTCGTTTCTCTCTTAGACCTGGTTAATCGACTCGGCATTCTAAACTAACTTTTACGCAGAAATTCATTAGTTGCGGAAACTATTCCACGCACGAGTTCCCTTTTTGGGTGGGTTATTTTACAATTTCCACCGGAAAATCATTACCAAAACCGTAGCTGGCGGGGTATTGGCTGTTGCCACCGTACTTTTTCACCAGTTCCGGCACGATTTGTTGCAGATAATTCTTTAAGCCATTCACGGTGATCATTTTATTATTTACAGCTTTGCCTTTTAAGGCTTCCAGTAATGAGTAAGTGAACACGCCATGGCCTAACTCACCAAACTCTTTCGCGGTTTCCGTGCTGCCACTGGCCGCCATCCAGTGTGTACCCGTGCTGCGGCTTACAACCGCCAATGCTTTTTGTTGTTCGCCATCGTGCTGCAACATTTTTTCAAAAGCCCCTGCGCTCTGGCAGGCATCCATGATGAACAGTTGTTTTTGCGCCGGGATATCAACCGCAAAAGTTTGTAGCTCTTTTGATGAAACACCATTCTTTAACAGGCTTTCACCACCATCGGCTACATCGCTGCTTACTAAATAAAATTCTTTATTAGTGGGATGAATGTAGCCATGGCCTGCATAGTAAAACACAAACACATCTTCGTGTTTTGCAGATTTTTTAATGTTTTCAAAAGCTGCTACAATGCCCGATTTACTTGCGGCATCATCGGTAACCAGATATGATTTTACATTGCCGATAACCGATTTGGCGTCTTTCTCTAATTCTGTTTTAAACGCGGTAGCATCGGGCAGCGCATATGTAAGCGGATTTATTTTTCCTTTGTAAGCGTTAATGCCTACCACCACGATATGCAGCGTTGCATTCCTGTCAATTTCATCTACCGCCACGCTGTTATTGGTATTGTTATTAGGTTTTGGAGCAGGTGCATCACCGTTTTTATAGTTAACCACTATTTCATCGGGTTCGCTCTCTGTTCTTTGCGAATTGAGCGCGATGGCCCTGAAACGATTTGCTCCGGGTAAAAGATTAATTGTATATTTTTTGCTGTCGGTACCATCAGCATCAGCAACAAACAGCCCGCGGGTAGCCAGGTTTACGGCTTTGCCGTTGTGGAATAAACGGATCTCATCTACTTTATCTTCGGGCGCTGTGGCACTTACTGTAATTTCAGCTATGCCGGAAGTGTTATTGTAAACTGGCTTATCGTCCTCTACTTCTAAATTGCGCTTTACTTCTGCGTATAAAATACGGGCTTGTACATCTTTCAGTAAATTATCAATGTTAGGAGGTGAAAATTTTTCTCCATTGCTTTTTCTGAGAAGCAGGTTGGGAGTATAGAACTTTTCAAAAAATTTATCCAGGCTATAATATTTAAAGCCTTTTACAAGATAAAGCTCTCTCACAGCCTGCGGAGATCCGTCAAACAGCCCTTCCGGCGATATAAAAACATATTCGTTTGAATTTTCCACGAAATAATAGGTACCCAGCAGTTCTCCATTTTTTGTTTCTCTTACCTGTATGCCTTTATCATCTTTTGGCACATACATAATCGAGCCTTTATCATTAAAGTTTACCCTGGCAAGAGTGTAACCATCGTTAAAAGGTATTTCTTTTACAAATTCCCCGTTCAAATTATAAAACTCAACAAAAAGGCCTTTATATCCTGATGTTTGAAACGCAAGCAAACTGTGGGCTTCATCAAAGCCTGAATAGTTAGAATAAGTATTTTCTTTTTCAATTGTGCGTACAGATTTTTCATCCAGGACATTATAAATATAACGCTTGCCATCGGTTTTACTTTCTGAGATGTAATAGT
>Ga0066256_1001077_pt2 | contig 24410 bp, 19 predicted proteins | sample ThiBio_1000_biof_FD_87107 | JGI IMG/M metagenome (GOLD analysis project Ga0066256, IMG submission 87107) | Wastewater bioreactor microbial communities from Cape Town, South Africa - Thiocy_expt_1000_biof (version 2) | ecosystem: Engineered > Bioreactor > Thiocyanate-remediating >... | reverse complement strand
CAACATCGAGCTGCCGACGGATGCGGGCATCGGGCGGCTCGCGCCGGAAAAGCGGCCGGAGGGCATCCGCCGCGCGATGGGCGAGCTTCGACGCAAGATCGAGGCGGCGGCGGAACCCACCCTGCAGTCGAAACGGCGCAAGCGCTTCGTGCCCGGCGGCCAGAGCACGCAGATGATCGTGGGCGCCGACGGGGCGGACGATGCGACCATCCTGAAGACCAGCGCCCGGCTCTATGGCAGCTACGGCTTGAAACGCGTCTATTATTCCGCCTTCAGCCCCATCCCCGATGCGTCCCGCGCGTTGCCGCTGATCAAGCCGCCGTTGGTGCGCGAGCATCGGCTCTACCAGGCGGACTGGCTCTACCGCTTCTACGGCTTCGGCATCGACGAGATCACGGCCTCGACCGGTGGCATGCTCGATCTCGACATGGATCCGAAGCTTGCCTGGGCGCTCGCCAACCGCCATGCCTTTCCGGTCGACGTCAACCGGGCGGAGCGCGAGCGGCTGCTGCGGGTTCCGGGCCTCGGCTCGAAGACGGTGGACGCCATCCTGTCCAGCGGGCGGTTCAGACGCGTCGGGCTGGAGGACGTGGGCGGGGTCGGCAGTTCGCTGCGCAAGGTGCGGGCGCTCAGCGAGGCGGGGGGCTGGGTGCCCCGCCGCCTTGCCGACCGGGACGACCTGAAAGCCGTTTTCGCCCCCAGGCCGGAACAGCTTTCGCTGCTCTGATGCACAGGGTTTGCCTTGTCGGGCGCGGCGATCTTTCCGAATGGCGGGACGCGGCCCGCGCGCTCGCCGCCGCCGGCCTTTCGCCGCAGCAGGTGGATTGGCGGATCGGCGGGGCGGAAGACGAGTTGTTCGAAGCCGCGCCGGACCTGCCGAAGCCCGATCCGGCGGCCGCGCCGCTGACCGTCCCCGCGGGTTTCCTTTCCCTGGCCGAGGCGGTCGCGTGCCATACGGAGCCCGGCCGCTTTCATCTCCTGTACCGGCTGCTCTGGCGCCTGCAATCGGACAGGCGCCTGCTGGAGCTTACGGCGGACAAGGATGTCGCCTGGGCGCGGCTTCTGGCGAAGAACGTGCATCGCGACAGCCACAAGATGACGGCCTTCGTGCGCTTCAAGGAGATCACCGGGCAGGCGGAGGGGCGCCGCCGCTTCTTCGCCTGGTTCGAGCCGTCGCATTTCGTCGTCGCCCGGACCGCGCTGTTCTTCCGCCGGCGTTTTGCCGACATGGACTGGATCATCGCCACGCCGCGGGGAACGGCGAGCTGGGATGGCGAAAGCCTGATCTTCGACACGCGCCCCGGCGAAAATCCCGGCCATGGTGATCCGACGGACGAACTCTGGCGCACCTACTATGCCAGCATCTTCAATCCGGCCCGGCTGAAGCTGAAGGCCATGCAGGCGGAAATGCCGAAGAAATACTGGCGCCACCTGCCGGAGGCGGACCTGATCCCCGAGCTCATCGCCAATGCCGAGGCGAATGTGCGGGCCATGGCCGAGCGCGCCGCCAGCGATCCGCCGCCCTTCCACCATCGCCTGCAGGAGGCGGCCCGCACCTTGCCGCCGCATATGCCGGCAGACGCCGGCACGGTCGGGGCCTTGCGCGAGGCGGCGCGGGGCTGCAAGCGCTGCCCATTGCATTGCGCCGCGACACAGACCGTTTTCGGGGAGGGGCCGCAGGAGGCGCGGATCATGATGGTGGGCGAGCAGCCGGGCGACCAGGAGGACCTTGTCGGCCGTCCCTTCGTCGGCCCGGCAGGCAAGGTGCTCGATACGGTGCTGAAGGAGGCGGGCATTGCCCGCGAGACGCTTTACCTCACGAATGCGGTGAAGCACTTCAAATATGTGCCGCGCGGCAAGCGCCGCATTCACGAAAGGCCGAACCGGGGCGAGATCGAGCATTGCCGCTGGTGGCTGGCGAAGGAGATGGAAATGGTGAAGCCGAGCCTCGTCGTCGCGCTCGGGGCCACCGCGCTCTATGCGCTGAGCGGGCAGCAGGGACCGCTGAGCCGGCTGCGCGGCAAGCCGATCGCGATGCAGGACAATATCGTGCTCTACCCGACCGTCCACCCGTCCTTCCTGCTGCGCCTGCCCGACGAGGCGGAACGCCGCCGCCAGCACGGCCTCTTCGTCGAGGACATGAAGACCATAGGGCATCTGGCGGAGAGACTTGCCGCCCAATGAAAAAGCCTGGCGTGTTGCCCGGCCCAGCTTGCTGACAAACCTCGCCCCACCCACCGCCGTCATCCTCGGCCTTGAGCCGAGGATCCGCCGACGCATCGAAAGATCGAGATGTTTGCAGATGCTCGGGACAGGCCCGAGCATGACGGAAGAGAGGGGTTTACCCTTTGTCGGCAGTTTGAGCCGGGCAACGCGCCCGGCTTTCCGCATACTGAAAGATCGGCCTCAGAAATACGACTGAAGCGGACGCACTTCCAACTGGCCCTGCTTGAGCGCCTTGATCGCCTGGGCGGCGGCTTTGGCGCCGGCCATGGTGGTGTAGTAGGGCACCTTCTGCATCAGGGCAGCGCGGCGGAGCGACTTCGAGTCCGAGATCGCCTTGCTGCTGTCCGTCGTGTTGATGACGAGGCTGACCTGGCGGTTGCGGATGGCGTCCTCCACATGCGGGCGGCCTTCCTGCACCTTGTTGACCTTGATCGCCTCGATGCCCTTTTCGGCGAGGAAGCGGGCGGTGCCTGATGTCGCCATGACCTTGAAGCCGATGTCGGTCAAGAGGCGCACGGCCGCCAGCACGCGCTCCTTGTCCTCGTCGCGCACGGAGACGAAGACCGTGCCCTCGCGCGGCAGGTCGACGCCGGCGCCGAGCTGCGACTTGGCGAAGGCGAGCGCGAAGTCGGTGTCGAGACCGATGACCTCGCCGGTCGAGCGCATTTCCGGGCCGAGCAGCGTATCGACGCCCGGGAAGCGGGCGAAGGGGAACACCGCTTCCTTGACGGCGATGTGCTTGAGGTTGCGCGGGTCCGGCTTTGCGCCATAGGCGGCAATCGCCGCGTCGAGGCCTTCGCCGGCCATGACGCGGGCGGCGATCTTGGCGATGGGCGCGCCGATGGTCTTGGCGACGAAGGGCACGGTGCGCGAGGCGCGCGGGTTCACTTCCAGCACGTAGATCGTGCCGTCCTTGATGGCATATTGCACGTTCATCAGGCCGCCGACGTTCAGTGCCTTGGCAAGCGCCTTCGTCTGGCGCTCCAGCTCGTCGACGATTTCGCTGGAGAGCGTGTGTACCGGCAGCGAGCAGGCCGAGTCGCCCGAATGGATACCGGCCTCCTCGATATGCTCCATGATGCCCGAGACGAAGACGTCCTTGCCGTCGCAGAGCGCATCGACGTCGACTTCCGTCGCGTTGGTCAGGTAGCTGTCGAAGAGCAGCGGGTTCTTGCCGAGCAGGGTGTTGATCTGGCCGGTCTTGTCGTTCGGGTAGCGCTGCTTGATATCCTCGGGAACGAGTTCCGGCACCGTATCGAGCAGATAGGTCTGGAGCTGGCCTTCCGAATGGATGATCTGCATGGCGCGGCCGCCAAGCACGTAGGACGGTCGCACGACCAGCGGGAAGCCGATCTCGGCCGCGACGAGGCGGGCCTGTTCGACGGAATAGGCGATGCCGTTGTTCGGCTGGGCGAGGTCCAGCTTCTGGAGCAGCTTCTGGAAGCGGTCGCGGTCTTCGGCAAGGTCGATCATATCAGGGGCGGTGCCGAGAATCGGGATGCCGTTCTTCTCCAAGGCTTCGGCGAGCTTCAGCGGGGTCTGGCCGCCGAACTGCACGATGACGCCGACGACTTCGCCGTTGGTCTGCTCGGCCTTCAGGATCTCGATCACGTCTTCGGCCGTCAGCGGCTCGAAATAGAGACGGTCGGAGGTGTCGTAGTCGGTCGAGACGGTTTCCGGGTTGCAGTTGACCATGATGGCTTCATAGCCGGCATCCTTCAGGGCGAAGGCGGCATGGCAGCAGCAATAGTCGAACTCGATGCCCTGGCCGATGCGGTTCGGGCCGCCGCCGAGGATGACGACCTTCCTGCGATCCGAAATGCCGGCTTCCGAGCGGGCTTCGCCGACGAAGGGCGTTTCATAGGTCGAATACATATAGGCGGTGGGCGAGGCGAATTCGGCGGCGCAAGTGTCGATGCGCTTGAAGACCGGGCGCACGTTCAGCCGGTTGCGCAGCATGGCGACATCCTTCGGCTTGCCGCCGGTGAGGCTCGCAAGGCGGGCGTCGGAGAAGCCCATGGCTTTCAGCATACGCAGGTTTTCGGCGTCCTGCGGCAGGCCGTGCTCGCGGATGCGGGCCTCCATGTCGACGATCGCCTTGAACTGGGCGATGAACCACGGATCGATCTTGCAGCCTTCATGCACTTCTTCTTCGGACATGCCGAGACGCAGCGCCTGGGCGACCATGCGAAGTCGGTCCGGCGTCGGCGTGCCGATAGCGGCGCGGATGGCGTTCTTGTCGTCGCCGCTGTCGCCATTGGCGCCGAGGCCGGGGATTTCGATCTCGTCGAGGCCAGTCAGGCCGGTTTCGAGGCCGCGTAGCGCCTTCTGCAGCGATTCGGCGAAGGTGCGGCCGATGGCCATGACTTCGCCGACCGACTTCATGGCAGTGGTCAGCACCGGCGAGGCGCCGGGGAATTTTTCGAAGGCGAAACGCGGGATCTTGGTGACCACGTAATCGATGGACGGCTCGAACGAGGCCGGCGTCGCGCCGCCGGTGATGTCGTTCTCCAGCTCGTCCAGCGTATAGCCGATAGCCAACTTGGCGGCGATCTTGGCGATCGGGAAGCCGGTGGCCTTCGAGGCGAGAGCCGACGAGCGCGAAACGCGCGGGTTCATTTCGATGACGACGAGGCGGCCGTCGGCCGGGTTGACGGCGAACTGCACGTTCGAGCCGCCGGTCTCGACGCCGATCTCGCGCAGCACCGCGATCGAGGCGTTGCGCATGATCTGGTATTCCTTGTCGGTCAGCGTCAGCGCCGGCGCTACGGTGATGGAATCGCCGGTGTGGACGCCCATCGGGTCGATGTTCTCGATGGAGCAGATGATGATGCAGTTGTCCGCCGTGTCGCGGACGACCTCCATCTCGTATTCCTCCCAGCCGAGCACCGATTCCTCGATCAGCACCTCGGTGGTCGGCGAGGCGTCGAGGCCGCCGGAGACGATGTCGAAGAATTCCGAGCGGTTATAGGCGATGCCGCCGCCGGTGCCGCCGAGCGTGAAGGAGGGGCGGATGATCGCCGGCAGGCCGACATGATCGAGCGCCTGGGCGGCAACCGCCATGGCATGGCTCAGGTAGCGCTGCTTGCGGTCGGTCTCGCCGAGGTTCCACTGGTTTTCGAGGGCGTCGAGCGCCTTGTCGAGATCGGGGCCGGAGAGTTCACCCTTCAGCTTGGCGCGCTCTGCCTCGTGCTTCTTGCGGTCGGCATCCTTGATGTCGGTGGCGTTGGCGAGCATGGAGCGCGGCGTTTCCAGCCCGATCCGGGCCATGGCCTCGCGGAACAAGGCGCGGTCCTCGGCCATGTCGATGGCGGCCGGCTTGGCGCCGATCATCTCGACATTGTAGCGGTCGAGAACGCCCATGCGCTTCAGGGAAAGGGCGGTGTTGAGCGCCGTCTGGCCGCCCATCGTCGGCAGCAGCGCGTCCGGGCGCTCCTTGGCGATGATCTTTGCCACGACCTCGGGGGTGATCGGCTCCACATAGGTGGCGTCGGCAAGGCCCGGATCGGTCATGATCGTCGCCGGGTTGGAGTTGACGAGGATGACGCGGTAGCCTTCCTCCTTCAGCGCCTTGCAGGCCTGTGTGCCCGAATAGTCGAATTCGCAGGCCTGGCCGATGACGATCGGCCCCGCGCCGATGATGAGGATCGATTTGAGGTCTTGGCGCTTCGGCATATCGTCATCCGTTTTCTAGCGTGCGCGAACAACCGGTCCCGGTGTTTTCCACCGGCCGGGGGCACTATGTCGTTTCGAAAGGCTAGAAGCGGCTTATAGGCAAATGTGGGGGGGAACGGAACCCCATAAATGCAGTTTCCTCAACAACAGGTCGGGCGCGCCTATATGGCCTCGGTTCCATGAATTCGGAAGCGGCAAAGGCTTAGCCTTTTCCCGTTTTTTTACCGATGGCGTGTCTTATGGCGAAGGGGCGCGATTGCCCCTCTCCAGATTGCCCCGCCGAGGATACGCCCCATGCTCCTGCAGCCGCGCCTGCTGCTCTTTTCGATGACCCTGCTCGCCTATGGGATCGTCTTCGCCTTGGCATGGATGGTCGGGCCGGCCGTGGAATACGGCTCGATCATGAAGCTGTGCGCGGTTCTCATTCCGGTCTTCGGCGCCGCGATCGCCTATACGATGTTCCGCCGCATGGAGCCGATGCGGGTATTGCTCGAATGCATTCTCTGCGGATTGCTGCTGTCGGTGCCGGTGGGGCTTTCCACCTATATCGCCATGGGGGCGAATTTTCCGCTGGCGGATGAGCGGCTGATGCGCATGGATGCCGCGCTCGGCTTCGACTGGCGCGCCTTCATCCGTTTCGTGGATGCGCGTCCGCTTCTGGCGGAAAGCCTGGGGCAGGCCTATCAGAGCTTCGGCCTGCAACTGCTGGGCATTCCAATCCTGCTTGCCGCATTCGGCCGCTATGCCCGCTGCTATGCCATGGTGCTGGGCTATGGCCTCTTGTGTTTCCTGTCGATCCTGATTTCGCTCTGGTATCCGGCGCTCGGCACCTACAGCGTCTATGCGGTGGCGCCGCAATCGCTTGACAATATCAATGCCCATTTCGGCTATGCGTTTCTGGAGCAGTTCAACGCCGTTCGCTCGGATCCGGATTTCGTCTTTTCCTTTCCGAAGATGATGGGGATCGTGACCTTTCCTTCGGTCCATGCCGCCGCTGCGGTGCTGTGCGCCTGGGCGATGTGGGATATTCGCCTGCTGCGTTATCCGTTCCTCGCCCTCAATGTGCTGATGGCGGTCTCGGCGATCTCGCATGCCAATCATTATCTGGTGGATGTCATCGCCGGCATCGGCGTTGCCTCCATATCGATCTCAAGCGTCAGCGCGCTGTGCAACCTGCGCGCCCATGCGCCGGTGCGGACCGCGAAGACAATGGTGGCCAAGCAGGCCTGACCGGTCGTTTAACCGAACCGTGCCCGCGCCTGCGCCGCATAGGTGCGGCTGACGGGGATTTCAGTGCCGTCTTCGAGGATGGCCGTAAGCTTGCCGTCCCCGCGCTCCAGGCGGGCGACGAAGGCGGTCGCGACCCAGTGGGAGCGGTGGACCTGCAGGCCGTCGACACCGTCGATTTCCCGGAGCGCATCGGAGAAGCGCAGCAGGATCAGTTCGCTGCCGCGGTTGGTGCGCACGTGCGTATAATGATCCTGAACCGAAAGATGCAGCAGTATCCCACGATTTTGCGGTTTCAGGCGGGCCAGCAGACGCGCGCCGGGCGGTTGCGAATCGACGGCGGCCGGCTGCGGTCGCTCGAACTCCGCAGCGACCTTGCCGTTCGCCAGCGTCATGTAGGAGATGACGCAGAATATCAGGCAGAGGGGCAGTGAGGAGAGAACGCCGCCGGCCACTCCCGCCAGCGTCGGCGGTGTCGCGAACCAGGCATAGTCGATGAGTTTGACCAGGACGGCAATCGGCAAGGCGGCGACGGCCGCGCCGGTCATCATGCGCATGAACATATAGGGGGTCAGGCGTTCGAGCAGCCGGTTGCCGGCGATGGAAAAGGCAATGGCCGTCGGCCAGGCGAGCGCATGGACGGTGAACCAGTAGGCAAAGCGCGGCAGGGCGCGCAGGTGCTCATAGGTGCCGAACGGACCGGTGACGGTGAACAGCAGCACCACCGCCGCGAAGGTGATCCACAGGTTCCGCAGGCGCAGAAAGGCCTGCATTTCGCGAAACGTGGATTGCATGATGCCGTCTTTCACGAAGTTTTCCGCCCTGCCGCGCATGTCTGCTTGAGCGCTTTAGACCGTTGATCCAACCGATTGGCAAGATCAATCCGTGCAGGAGTTATGCCATGACGCTCGCGCCCCTTCTCGACGCGCCGCTCGCCATCCAGATCCATGTCGCCACCGTCGTGCCCGCCGCTCTGCTCGGCATCTGGATGTTGCTGGCGCGCAAGGGCACGCCGCTGCATCGGCGCCTCGGCCGCGTGTGGCTGGCGCTGATGGTGGTCAGCGCCGCATCTTCCTTCTTCATCCACAGCATAAACATGTTCCACGGCTTCAGCCCCATCCACCTGCTCTCCGCCTATGTCATCTACGGCGCCTTCGCCGCCTATCGCTCAGCCAGGCAGCGGCGCATCGCCGATCATCGCCGGCAGGTAATCGGCCTCTATTTCGGTGGCATCGTCGGAGCAGGGGCTTTCACGCTGCTGCCGGGGCGGATCATGCATGAGGTCGTCTGGTCGAGCGCCACGGGCGCGGGAACGGCTTCGCAGGCACTGTTGCTCGCCGGTATGGCGATCGGCATTTGCGGCCTGCTCTATCTCATCGTCGGGCGCGGCATGAAGGAGGGCGCGGAACGCATTTGATGTTTTCGCCGTTCTTTGCTTAACATCCGGGAGACAAGGACGGGAGTTAAGACCATGGAATGGAAAGGCCGCCGGCAGTCGGACAATATCGAGGACCGGCGCTCCGCCGGCACGGGCGGTTTCGGAGGGGGCGATCCGTTCGGCGGCGGGCGGCGGGTGCGCATTCCCATCGGCCGTGGCGGCGGCGGGCTCGGCATCGGCTCCATCGTGCTGATCCTGATCGTCTGCTGGTTCCTCGGCATCAACCCGCTGACCCTGCTCGACGGCGGCATGGGCGGCACGAATTTCCAGACCGAATCGAACCAGCAGGCCTCCACGCCCCAGAACGACGAGATGACCGCTTTCGTGCGCACCGTGCTCGCCGAAACCGAGGATACCTGGACCGGCATCTTCAAGGCCAATGGCCGCACCTATGAGGAGCCGCGCATGGTGCTGTTTTCCGGCGCCACGCAATCGGCCTGTGGCTCGGCTTCGGCCGCCACCGGCCCCTTCTATTGCCCGGGCGACCGCAAGGTCTATCTCGATACGGATTTCTTCCGCCAGCTCGACCAGCAGTTCGGCGCCTCCGGCGATTTCGCCGAGGCCTATGTGATCGCGCATGAGGTCGGCCACCACGTCCAGAACCTGCTCGGCATCCTGCCGAAGTTCAACCAGATGCGCCAGAGCATGTCGGAAACCGATGCCAACCGCATGTCGGCGCGTGTCGAATTGCAGGCGGATTGCTTTGCCGGCGTCTGGGGCAAGTTCACCCAGCAGAAGGGCATTCTCGATGCCGGCGACCTGGAGGAGGCGCTCAACGCCGCCCAGCAGATCGGCGACGATACGCTGCAGAAGCGTAGCCAGGGTTATGTCGTGCCCGACAGTTTCAACCACGGCACCTCGGCCCAGCGCGTCAAATGGTTCAGGCGCGGCTTCGACACCGGCGACATGAAGGCCTGCGATACGTTCACCGGCCAGATCTGAACGGATTGAGGGCGGGGCGCGATCGGCGCCCCGCCCTTGTTCTTACTTCTCGCTGTCGAGATGGGCGAGCTGCGATTCGGGGTAGCGACCGCCGGCGGCCGCATCCCTGGGGACGGCGTTTTCGATTGTCGTCAAGTCTTCAGCCGTCAGGCGAACATCCAGCGCGCCGAGGCTCTCGGCGAGGCGGTCGCGGCGGCGGGCGCCGATGATCGGAACGATATCCTTGCCCTGCGCCGTCACCCAGGCGATGGCGATCTGGGCGACGGTCACGCCCTTCTCCTCGGCGATGCTGCGCAGCGCCTCGACCAGTTCAAGATTCTTCTCGACATTACCCGGCTGGAAGCGCGGGCTCATGGCGCGGAAATCGAAGCCGCTCGTACCGCTCGGCTGCCAATGGCCGCTGATCAACCCGCGTGACAGCACGCCATAGGCGGTGACCGAAATCCCCAACTCCCGGCACGCCGGCAGGATATCCGCTTCTATGCCGCGCGAGATCAGCGAGTATTCGATCTGCAGGTCGGCGATGGGATGAACGGCGGCGGCGCGCCGGATGGTCTCGGCGCCCATTTCCGACAGTCCGATATGACGGACATACCCTTCCTTCACCAGATCGGCGATCGCTCCGATCGACTCTTCGATCGGCACGGCCGGATCGAGGCGCGAGGGCCGGTAGATGTCGATATAGTCGACGCCCAGCCGTTGCAGAGAATAGGCGATGAAGTTGCGCAGTGCCACCGGACGGGCGTCATAGCCGGCGAAGCCGCCCTTGGGATCGCGTAGCGCCCCGGTCTTGACGCTGAGGACGACCTTGTCGCGGTCCTTGCCCTGAAGGGCTTCGCGGATCAGCATTTCATTGTGGCCCATGCCGTAGAAATCGCCGGTATCGAGAAGCGTGATTCCGGCATCCAGCGCCGCGTGGATGGTGGCGATACTCTCGGCGCGGTCGGCCGGGCCATACATGCCCGACATGCCCATGCAGCCGAGGCCGATGGCCGAGACTTCGGGGCCGGTTTTTCCAAGACGGGTGGTGTGCATGGTCGTTCTCCTTCGGATCGTGTCGGAGGTGGTTTTAGCGCGATCGATTTTGTGCGATAATCCATATTTATCGCGATAGCCTGTCCGGGATTTTGCACAATGACCGATCTGCCGCTTGCCGATCTCGATGCTTTCGTCGCCGTTGCCCGCGAGCGCAGTTTTCGCGCGGCGGCGCGCCTGCGCGGTGTCTCGCCCTCCCAGCTTTCCGAAGCCGTGCGGCGGCTGGAAGAGCGGCTTGGCGCGCGCCTGCTCAACCGGACCACCCGCTCTGTCACCCCGACCGAGGCCGGCGAGCGGCTGATCGAGCGACTGAACCCGGCGATCCTCGATATCCGCAGCGCGCTGGAGGCGGTCGGGGAAACCTCCGGCCAGCCGGTCGGGCGGCTGCGCCTCAACGTGCCTTCGGCGGTGGCGCATTTCATCCTGCCTGACATTCTCGACCCGTTTATGGAGCTCTATCCCGGCATCGTTGTCGAGATCACGGCCGACGATCGGTTCCTCGACGTGCTGGCCGGCGGTTTCGATGCCGGCATCCGCTATGGCGAGCGGTTGGAAAGCGATATGATCGCCGTGCCCATCGGTCCGCGCGAGCAGCGTTTCATCACTGCCGCCGCACCCGCCTATCTCGCCCGCCATGGAACGCCGCAGCGCCCGGGCGATCTGCTTGCCCATCGCTGCATCGTCCATCGCTTCCTGAGCGGCGCCATGCCTGCCTGGGAATTTCCGGAGGAGGGCCGCATGGTGCGGCTGCAGCCGCCGGCGCGCTTCGTCAGCAATCTGGCCGGGCTGGAGGTGGGCGCCGCCGAGGCCGGTCACGGCGTCATCCGAACCTTCGAGGAGTTCCTGACGCCGGCCATCGACGCGGGGCGGCTGGTGCGCATCCTCGTGACCTGGGACGAATCCTTTCCCGGCCCGTATCTCTATTATGCCAGCCGCCGGCATGTGCCGCCGCCGTTGCGCGCCTTCGTCGATTTCCTGCGCGCGCATCGCCGCCGGCAGCAGCGCGACGGGGATGTTCCGCAGGAGGACGCGGAATGATCACGCCCTGTTCTCGAATCCATCAGCAGAATGCGTGCCTGGGATCAAAAAGTTTGAAATGTTCACGGATTGTTTCGGGGACGAATCTGCTTTAAAGCAAACGTCGCATTCGCGGGGAGTGGCTCTGCGGCCGCGCCGGGCGTGTCATTGCAGCTCGGCGAACGGTCGCCCGTGTGTCGTTTGGCCATGCGCCCTTCCGCTTTCATCCGACCGCACCGGCCTTGCCGGACCGGCTCCGTATATTTCGATGGGCGACCAAGCGTCCTTGTGCCTTGCAAAGGGCGGAGACGCCGGCAGGGAGAGCAGTCATGATCGATCCAGTGCTGGCGCGACGCGGCCTGTTTCTTGTCTTCGTCATCCTGTTTCTGGATGTGATCGGCATCGCCATCATCGTGCCTGTCATGCCGGCTTTCATGAAAGAGGTGACCGGCGAAAACATCAGCGCCGCCGCCATCGACGGCGGCTGGCTGCTGCTGGCCTATGCCGGCATGCAATTCCTGTTCGCGCCGCTGATCGGCAATCTTTCCGACCGCTTCGGGCGACGGCCGATCCTGCTCGCCTCGGTGCTGACCTTTGCCATCGACAACCTGATCTGCGCGCTGGCCGGCAGCTACGCGATCCTGTTCGTCGGCCGCATCCTTGCCGGCATCAGCGGCGCCAGCTTCGCCACCTGCTCCGCCTTCATCGCCGATGTCAGCGACGACAGCAATCGTGCGCGCAATTTCGGCCTGATCGGCATCGCCTTCGGCACCGGCTTCGCGCTCGGGCCTGTCATCGGCGGCCTGCTCGGCGAGTTTGGCGTGCGGGTGCCCTTCTATGGGGCGGCCCTGATCGCTTTCCTGAATTTCATCGCCGCCTGCTTCCTGTTGCCGGAAACGCTGCAGCCGGCCAATCGCCGCCGCTTCGAGCTGTCGCGCGCCAATCCGCTCGGCGCGCTCCGGCAGATGCGCCATTATCACGGCATCGGCTGGATCGGGCTGGTGCTGTTTCTCTACTGGATGGCGCACGCGGTTTATCCCGCTGTCTGGCCCTTCGTCGGCGCCTTTCGCTACGGCTGGAGCGAGGGGCAGATCGGCCTGTCGCTCGGCATTTTCGGTATTTGCGGCGCCATCGTCATGGGCGTCATCCTGCCGCGGCTGGTGCCGGTTCTCGGCGAATGGCGCACGGCGGCGCTGGGGCTGAGCTTTTCCACGCTCGGGCTTGCCGGCTTCGCCGCTGCCTCCCAGGGCTGGATGGTCTATGCCGTCATCGTGCTGACCGCGCTGGAAAGCGTGGCCGATCCGGCGCTGCGCAGCATCGCCTCTGCCAAGGTGCCGCCCTCGGCGCAAGGCGAGCTGCAGGGGGCGATGAGCAGCCTCAACAGCATCACCACCATCATCGGTCCGGTGCTGTTCACCCAGCTTTTCGGTTATTTCACCGCGCCATCCGCGCCGCTGACCTTTGCCGGCGCGCCGTTTGCGCTCGCCTCGTTCTTCCTGTTCATCGGCCTGCTCGCCTTCCTCTGGCGCGTGCGTGACAAACACCGAACGCTCGCGGTTGGAAATGCCTGATAAGCGGACCGTTTGATAACGGTTTGATGAAATATCAGGCAATTCCCTCCGATAGGACTGGCTTTAACCCGGCCCTTCGGGTAGAGCGGGGGCGCTTGACATCGGCGGCCGGGCGGCTGCCGGCGGGGAATCGGACACTCGGGTTCACAATATCCCGGGCGTTGTGACAGGACCGCGGCCCGCTCCGCATACGACACCAGACGATTTTATGACGCGCGTTGCCCCGGAAACGGCGTGTGCGGCGCGTTTCACACGAACGATATGGCGGTTGATCCATGGATACGATGGTTCACGTTCCGGCAAAGGCCGGAAGCAACGACAATAGCTGGCTGGGACAAATCCGCACGACGCTTTCGCTCGGCATTCCCCTGATCGGCGCGCAATTGGCGCAACTCGGCATCCACACCACCGATGTGGTGATCGTCGGCCGTCTCGGCGCGGTGACGCTGGCCTCGATGGTGCTGGCGACGCAATTCCTGTTCACCATCCTGATCTTCGGTTCGGGCTTCTCCATGGCCGTGGTGCCGATGGTGGCGCAGGCCTTTGGACGCGGCGATACGACCAATGTGCGCCGCTCGCTGCGCATGGGCATCTGGGTGGCCGTGTTCTACTGGCTTTTGATGCAGCCGGCCTTCTGGAACGCCGAGCGTATCCTGCTGGCGCTCAACCAGAAGCCGGATGTGGCGGCCTTGGCCGGGCATTATGTGATGATTGCCCAGTTCGGCATCCTGCCGGCGCTCTTGTTCTTCGTGTACCGCGCGATGGTCAGCGCCATCGGCAAGGCGGGCATCATCCTGTTTGTCACCATCGCCATGTTGGTCCTGAATGCTATCGGCGCTTATGTGCTGGTTCTCGGCCATTTCGGCCTGCCGGCGATGGGTATGGAGGGCGCAGCCGTCGTCTCCGTCGTGGTGCTGACGGCCGGCCTGATCTTCATCGTCGCTTATGTCCAGAGTTTCGAGGAAACCCGCAAATACGAGCTGTTCGTGCGCTTCTGGCGGCCGGACTGGCGCGCCTTCTTCGAGGTGCTGCATCTCGGTTTTCCGATCGGCATGACGCTCTTGGCCGAAGTCAGCCTGTTCACGGCGGCCTCGCTGATGATGGGGCGCATCGGCACGCTGGAGCTTGCCGCCCACGGCATCGCGCTGCAGCTTTCCGGGATCACCTTCATGATTCCGCTGGGGCTGGCGCAGGCGGGCACCGTCATGGTCGGCATGGCGCATGGGCGCGGCGACACCACCGCCATGGTGCGCGCCTCGGTGTCGGTCACCGCCCTCGCCATCATGGTGTCGATGGTCTGCACGGCGATGCTGGCTTCGTTCCCGGCCTATTTTGGAAGCCTGTTCATCAACACGCATACGCCGGATGCGGCCCGGGTTCTGGAAATCGCCGCCTCGTTCATCGTCATTGCCGGCATCTGCCAGCTCGTCGACGGCATGCAGGCGATTGCCACCGGTTTGCTGCGGTTCAGACGTGTGCTCTTCCGATCTGAAATCACCGGGCCATTTTCCTATTGGCCGGTCGGCTTCCTGCTGGCCTGGGTGCTGGCCTTCCCGGTCGGCTTCGGCGGCATTGGCATCTGGTATGGTTTCCTCGTCGGGCTCGGCACGGCCTCGGCGCTGCTTTGCTGGCGGTATTACCGGCTGCTGCGCAGCCATATGAAAATGGCCCGGTGATTTCGCCGGGCCATCCAATCATTCCATCGATTTTAAGTCGTCTCAGCGCTCGGCGAGCGCTGCTTCGCCCTTGCGTTCGCGGATGAGGTTTACGAAGCGGCGGAAGAGGTAGTGGCTATCCTGCGGGCCGGGCGAGGCTTCCGGGTGGTGCTGCACCGAGAAGACCGGCTTGCCGACCAGGCGCATGCCGCAATTGGTGCCGTCGAACAGCGACACATGGGTTTCCTCGACGCCCGACGGCAGCGAGTCGGAATCGACGGCGAAACCGTGGTTCATCGAGACGATCTCGACCTTGCCGGTGGTGTGGTCCTTGACCGGATGGTTGGCGCCGTGATGGCCCTGATGCATCTTCGAGGTGCGGGCGCCGACGGCGAGGCCCAGCATCTGGTGGCCGAGGCAGATGCCGAACAGCGGGAGTTCCTTGTCGATCAGTGTGCGGATGACCGGCACGGCATAGTCGCCGGTCGCGGCCGGATCGCCCGGGCCGTTCGACAGGAAGACGCCGTCCGGGTTCAGCGCCATGATGTCCTCGGCGCTGGTGGTTGCCGGCACGACGGTGACGCGGCAGTCGAGGCCGGCGAAGAGGCGCAGGATGTTGCGCTTGACGCCGAAATCGACGGCGACGACGTGATAACGCGCATCCGTTGCGCCGAGCGTGCCGTAGCCTTCGTTCCACATCCACGGCGTCTCGGTCCATTCCGAGGACTGGCCGGAGGAGGCGACCTTGGCGAGGTCGAGGCCTTCGAGGCCGCTCCAGGCCTTGGCCTCGGCCTTCAGCGTCTCGATGTCGAAGACGCCGGCGGGATCATGGGCGATGACGCCGTTCGGCATGCCGTTTTCGCGGATCCAGGCGGTCAGCGCCCGGGTGTCGATGCCGGACAGGCCGATGATGCCGCGCGCCTTCAGCCAGGCGTCGAGGTGTTTTGCGGCGCGGTAATTGGACGGCTCGGTGATGTCGGCCTTGAAGATGACGCCGACGGCGCCGTGACGGGCGGCGGGCGTCAGATCTTCGACGTCCTCGTCATTGGCGCCGACATTGCCGATATGCGGGAAGGTGAAGGTGACGATCTGGCCGAGATAGGAAGGATCGGTGAGGATTTCCTCATAGCCGGTCAGGGCGGTGTTGAAGCACACTTCGGCCTGCACCTTGCCGGTGGCACCGATGCCGGTGCCCTCGATCACGGTTCCATCGGCCAGGACCAGCAGGGCGGTCGGTTTTTTCACAGTCCAGGGTGCGGTCGCGCTCATCTCAAATCCCTTCCGGCCGCGTGAAGTCGCAAAGAGGGTCTTGAACCCGGCATGCGCTTGGGGCATTTCATGTCGCAGGCAGGGGCGCGCGAAATCCATGCGCGGTCGGCGGCCCTGATGTCGATTGTCGTGCAGGCGCCGACCCATAGACAAAGCCTGCGCCAGGGTCAATGCTTGAGCCATGCAAAGGCAGCGGAATTGTGGAGCGGTCCCCCGTTCTTGCAGTTCCTTGCATCTGTGGGCTAAGACACCTGCAAACAGGAATGCTCAGGAGACAATGACATGATGCGCGATGAACTCACCGCCGCCCTCAAGGAGGCCATGAAGGCCAAGGACAGCCTGCGGCTGTCGACCATCCGCCTGGTCCAGGCCGCGATCAAGGATCGCGATATCGCCAACCGCACCGCCGGCAAGGGCGAGGCTTCCGACGAGGATATCGCCCAGCTTCTCGCCAAGCTGGTGAAGCAGCGCGAGGAATCCGCCCGCATCTACGACGAGAACGCCCGCGCGGAGCTGGCCGACAAGGAACGCGCCGAAATCGCCGTCATCAGGACCTTCATGCCGGCACAGATGTCGGACGAGGAAATCCACGCCGCCGCCGCTCAGGCCGTTGCCGAGACCGGCGCGCAGGGTCCGAAGGACATGGGCAAGGTGATCGGCCATCTCAAGGAGCATCATGCCGGCAAGATGGATTTCGCCAAGGCTTCCGGCATCGTCAAGGACCTGCTGAAATAAGAATCGCAAAACCCTTGAAACAGGAAAGGCCCCTGAAAACAGGAAAGGCCCCTGAAAACAGGAAAGGCAGGAGCGCAGCTCCTGCCTTTTCCGTGCTCCTGGCATCCCGACTAACGATCAGCGGAGGCTGCGCGGATGCGGGGAGGCACCCGGATGGAGAATGCGGGGGTGGGGGCTCTCCATCCGGGATCGGAGATTGGGGTTCCGATATGCGGCTGGGAAATCATTTCCCGGCTGCATCCTACGGTTCGGAAGTTAGGCCCGCGCGGGCCGCGGGACAAATTACAAATAAGTAATTTTGCCGATGCGGATTTTGCCCCATTCTTGCCACATCGGCGGAGGCTGCTTCGTTTTTCGCTTGTGAAATAGCGGTGGACCTGCCGATCCGCTGGTGGCGCAACCGGCGCCGCCGTCCTATATTGTCAGTCGTTCCCAGAGGTGACCCGGTTTGCGCTTTTCCAATGCCTTTCTCGACGAGATCCGTGACCGCGTGCCGATATCGGCCGTGATCGGCCGTCGCGTGACCTGGGATCGCAAGAAGACCAACGTCTCGCGCGGCGATTACTGGGCCTGCTGCCCCTTTCATGGCGAGAAATCGCCGAGCTTCCATTGCGAGGATCGCAAGGGCCGCTATCATTGCTTCGGCTGCGGCGTATCAGGCGATCATTTCCGCTTCCTCACCGATCTCGAAGGGGTGAATTTCCCCGAGGCCGTGCAGCAGATCGCCGACATGGCTGGCATTCCCATGCCGCAGCCCGATCCGCAGGCCGAGCGGCGCGAGAAGGAACGCACGACGCTGCTCGATGTCATGGAACTGGCGACCGCCTATTTCCAGGATCAGCTCAACACCGCAGCCGGGGCGCGTGCCCGCGCCTATCTGCGCGACCGCGGTCTGACGGGGCGCACCATCGAAACCTTCCGGCTGGGTTACGCCAGCGACAGCCGCAACGCGCTGAAGGAGTATCTGGCCGGGAAAAACATCCCCAGGGACCAGATCGAGGCCTGCGGCCTCGTGGTGCACGGCGCGGAGATTCCCGTTTCCTACGACCGCTTTCGCGATCGCATCGTGTTCCCGATCCTGTCGTCGCGCGAGCGGGTGATCGCCTTTGGCGGGCGCGCCATGTCGGCGGATGCGCCGGCCAAGTATCTGAACTCCAACGAGACCGAGCTGTTCCACAAGGGCAATGTCTTGTTCAACTTCACCCGCGCCCGGCGCGCGGCGCAAGAGAGCGTGCGCGGCCGCGAGGAGGGCGCGACGGTGATTGCGGTGGAAGGCTACATGGATGTCATCGCCCTGCATCAGGCCGGCATCGAGAATGCCGTTGCCCCGCTCGGCACGGCGCTGACCGAAAGCCAGCTCGACCTGCTCTGGAAGATGTCGCCGATGCCGGTGCTGTGCTTCGACGGCGACGGTGCGGGCCTGCGCGCCGCCAACCGCGCGCTGGATCTCGCGCTGCCGCAGATCAAGCCGGGCCGCTCCGTGCGTTTCGCGCTGCTGCCGGAGGGCAAGGATCCCGACGATCTCGTCAAGCATGATGGCCGCGCACCCTTCGACCAGGTGATGACGGAAGCGCGGCCGCTGGCCGACATGCTGTGGGCCCGCGAAACCTCGGGCGGCAATTTCGACACGCCGGAAAAGCGCGCCGAGCTGGAAAGCCGGCTGCGCCAGATCGTGGCGCAGATCCAGGACGAGGACGTGCGCCGCCATTACGGGCAGGATATGCGCGACCGTCTCAACGCCTTCTTCCGCCCGGTTCAGGCCGGCGGCGGGCGGCAGGGCTTTGCCCGGGGCGGCCGCCAGCAGGGCGGCGGGCGTGGCGGTCAACAGGGCGCGCGTGGCGGGCAGATGGCGGCCAGCGGCGCGGTCTCCGACCGGCTGATGCGCTCCGGCATGGTCAAGGGCCACCGCGACCAGCCGACGCTGCGCGAAAGCGTCATGGCGCTCTCCATCGTCAACCATCCAGAGCTTCTCGCCCGCGAATATGACGAGATCGCCGCCATCGATTATGAAAACCGCGACCTGCAGCGGCTGTGGGCGGCGGTGCTCGGCATCACGGCGGCGTCCGGAACCCGGCTGACGCGCGCGCTGATGCTGGAGGAGTTGGAGACACAGGGCTTTGCCGGCCTCGTCACCGCCCTCGATCTGCAGGTGCGTGGCGCGGGCCTGTGGACCGCGACGCCTGAGGCCGCCTATGAGGACGCCGCCGACGCCTTCCTTCAGGCGCTTTCGCTGCACAAGCGCAGCAAGGCGCTGCGCTGGCAGAAGATCGAGCTCGAGCGCGAGATTGCCGAAGCGGCCGAGGCCGAGGATGCCGGGCGCATCGACGCGCTGATGCGGGCGCTGCAGGAAATCCAGTTCGAGATCCTGCGCATGGAAAACCAGGAGGCCATCATCGATGGTTTCGGCGTCATGTCCGGCCGGATCAAAGGAGCGGCGGGGCGTTGACGCCGGGCTCGCAAGCCATGGCGCGACATGCTATGAGCCGGCCCTATTGTTGTTGAATTTGATTGATAGGCCCGCCGGAAACACCGGTATTTTCGAAAGGGAGGATGCGCGTGCGCTACGAGGCAAGCTGTCATTGCGGCAAGATCGCCTATGATGTCGAAGGCGAATTCACCGAGGCGCTGGATTGCAACTGCTCCCTGTGCCGGCGGCGCGGCGCGCTGCTCGCCTTCGTGCCGCGTGACAAGCTGATCCTGAAGACGCCGGAAGAGAACCTGTCGCGCTATACCTTCAACAAGCATGTCATCCAGCATTATTTCTGCGGAAATTGCGGTATTGCCGTCTATGGCGAGGGCAAGGCACCGGACGGTTCGGCGACGGCGGCGATAAACCTGCGCTGCATTCCGGCCATCGATCTTGATTCGTTGAACATCAACAAATGGGACGGCGCCAGTCATTGAGGCGAAAAACGGGTTTCGAAGGCAGGGCGCGGGCGAATTTCCGCTGTATGCGGCCCATGCCCTTGTTTTTGCAAGAACGATGCCTATCTCTCGCGTCGAGTGGTCTTTCGCGGAAGTTGCTCTTTAAAAGGCATTTCCGGACATTTCTCGTCATTTTCCGTCTTGGAGAGCTTGACGGGGAGGAATTTTGTGGGAATCACCATTTCGGGCTTAAAAGATTGGACGGATTGAGCGGATCGGCAGTGATGACCGGGAGAGAATGTTCGCGCTCGCGCAGAACTCTCGCATCTTCCCGGTGTTTAATCAGGAATTAGCGATCATTCCGTTAGGTAAGATAACCGATTCGCATTCACGGCGAAGAGGTGTCCGTTTCGGCGGACATTTTATCGCAGTGATGATGGAAGCGTCAGGGAAAGCGACGAAGTAATGGCAACCAAGGTCAAAGAAAACGACGAAGCAGATGTCGAACGCGATGGCGCAACGGACGGACCGCTTCTCGACCTTTCCGACGACGCGGTCAAGAAGATGATCAAGGCCGCGAAGAAGCGCGGCTATGTGACCATGGACGAATTGAACTCGGTCCTGCCTTCGGAGGAAGTCACCTCCGAGCAGATCGAGGACACCATGGCCATGCTTTCCGACATGGGCATCAACGTCGTCGAGGACGAAGACATCGACGAGCAGGCAACTGCCGACGATGATGACAGCGAAAGCGACGGCGAGAGCGAGGGCGGCGAACTGGCCCCCAGCGCCGGCACCCAGCTTGCGACCGCCAAGAAGAAGGAACCGACCGACCGCACGGACGACCCGGTGCGCATGTATCTGCGCGAAATGGGGTCGGTCGAGCTCCTGTCGCGCGAAGGCGAAATCGCCATCGCCAAGCGCATCGAGGCCGGTCGCGAAACGATGATTTCGGGCCTCTGTGAGAGCCCGCTCACCTTCCAGGCGCTGATCATCTGGCGCGACGAGCTGAACGAAGGCTCGACGCTGCTGCGCGAGACCATCGACCCGGAAACCACCTATCCCGGTCCTGGGGCGAAGGCGGCGCCGCAGTTCCAAAGCCCGGAAAGGATCGGGGCCGACCGCAAGGCGGCGGAAGAGAAGGAAAAGCCCCGCCGTCCGCGCATGCCGGCGCCCGGCGAAGACGACATCACCGATATCGGCGAAGCCATGCCGGTCGAGGAGGAAGAGGAAGACGAGGATGAATCCTCGCTGTCTCTCGCCGCGATGGAAGCCGAGTTGCGCCCGCAGGTCATGGAAACCCTCGACCTGATCGCCGATACCTACAAGAAGCTCCGCAAGCTGCAGGACCAGCAGGTCGAGGCGCGCCTTGCAGCCGTCGGCACGCTGTCGTCCGGCCAGGAGCGCCGCTACAAGGAATTGAAGGATCAGTTGATCACGGCGGTCAAGTCGCTGTCGCTCAACCAGAACCGCATCGATTCGCTGGTCGAGCAGCTCTACGACATCAACAAGCGCCTCGTGCAGAACGAGGGCCGCCTGCTGCGTCTGGCCGAATCCTACGGGGTTCGCCGCGAAAGCTTCCTCGAACAGTATCAGGGCGCGGAGCTCGATCCGAACTGGATGAAGTCGATCTCGAACCTCGCCGCCAAGGGCTGGAAGGAATTCGCCCGCGCCGAGAATTCAACGATCCGCGACATCCGCCAGGAGATCCAGAACCTCGCCACCGAAACCGGTATCTCGGTGACGGAATTCCGCCGCATCGTGCATATGGTGCAGAAGGGCGAGCGCGAGGCGCGCATCGCCAAGAAGGAAATGGTCGAGGCAAACCTGCGCCTCGTCATCTCCATCGCCAAGAAATACACGAACCGCGGCCTGCAGTTCCTCGACCTTATCCAGGAAGGCAATATCGGCCTGATGAAGGCGGTCGACAAGTTCGAGTATCGCCGCGGCTACAAGTTCTCGACCTATGCCACCTGGTGGATCCGGCAGGCGATCACCCGTTCGATCGCCGACCAGGCCCGCACCATCCGTATTCCGGTGCATATGATCGAGACGATCAACAAGATCGTCCGCACCTCGCGCCAGATGCTGCACGAAATCGGCCGCGAGCCGACGCCGGAAGAGCTGGCCGAAAAGCTGGCCATGCCGCTGGAAAAGGTGCGCAAGGTGCTGAAGATCGCCAAGGAGCCGATCTCGCTCGAAACCCCGGTGGGTGACGAAGAGGATTCGCATCTCGGCGATTTCATCGAGGACAAGAACGCGCTGCTGCCGATCGACGCCGCCATCCAGGCGAACCTGCGCGAGACGACCACCCGCGTGCTGGCCTCGCTGACGCCGCGTGAGGAACGCGTGCTGCGCATGCGCTTCGGCATCGGCATGAACACCGACCACACGCTGGAAGAAGTCGGCCAGCAGTTCTCGGTGACCCGCGAACGTATCCGCCAGATCGAGGCGAAAGCGCTGCGCAAGCTGAAGCATCCGAGCCGCTCGCGCAAGCTGCGCTCCTTCCTCGACAGCTAAGGTTTCCTTGTTCGATGCAAAGGCCCGGTCGTGAAAGCGACCGGGCCTTTTGCTTTAAGCCGGGCGGACCAGCAGCCGCACGAGGCGGCGGGTGAGCGGCAGGGCCATAAGCAAGGTGGGGAAGGCGATCAGCCAGGACATGGCCCAGGCCGGCAACCAATGGGCGGCGAAATCGGCTTGCAGACCGAGATTGCGCGCGGTGGCGACGGCGGACACGACCATGGTCATGACGATGGAGAGGATGAAGGGCATGACGATGCCGGCATAGCGGGCCGGCAGGCGCGTAAGCTGCATGGCAGTTTTCCTTTTGAGAAGGGAAATCGTCTTCGGCGTCGGCATCTCGAACCTTTGCGGAAACGCCCTCGCGGACGATTTCAGGTCTGGATGCGTTGCTTGACGTCAAACGCTTACGGCCGATCATTCATCGACACCGGTCGCATACCCGATCCCGGCCCGCGTGGCAAGGCTGCATCGCCAGGGAGAATTCGCAAGCCGGCGGTTGGACATTGCCTCAGCCACGGCTTACATGCCGGACATGACGGATGCGGCGACAAAACCGAGGATGAAGCTTACGCGGGGCATCGCCGTCTCCGTCGTGCTGCATCTCGTGCTCGCTGTCGTCTTCCTGCTGAAGCTGCCGCTGCCGCAGACGGATGCGGCCAAGGAAGACGCGGTTTCGGTCGAACTCGTCGAGCCGCCCAAGCCGCCGGAGCCGGAAAAGAAGCAGGAACCGGAAAAGAAAGCGCGGATGCCGGCGCCGAAGCAGCAATCGACACCGCCGGCTCCCCCGCCGCCCACTTCCGCCGGTGCGCCGCCCCCGCCGCAGGAACAGGCCTTCGAGGCCGGCTCGCAGGACGAGCAGATGGACGAGCCGCAAGGCGCTGCCCCTTCCGCCGCCGCCGACGGCAACGCATCGACCGCGCCCAAGCCCGCCGAGCAGGAGGCAGTTGCAAAGCCAGTGCCCAAGCCGGCGCTGACGCCCGCCGCCATCGACATGCTGCGCGCCAAGATGCAGGCCGCCGAGGCTGAGCAGGCGAAGGAAGAGGCCAAGGCCGAACCGCCCAAGCCGGCGGAAAAACCGCCCGAAGAGAAGAAGCCCGAGGAAAAGCCCGCGCAGGAGATGGCCAAAGCTGAAGGCAAGCCCGACAAGCCTAAGGGCAAGGACGAGGCCGCCAAAGTCGCACTGGAGCAGATGACCGAGGCGAAGAAGCATTATTCCAAGAAGATGCTTTCCGATCCGCGCGTGAAACAGGCGCTGGGGCAATTGCCGCCGGAACGGCGCATCGTGCAGATCTGCAGCATCGAGGCGCTGGAGCAGGTGCGCCATGCGCGGCCGGATGCCTTTCCCGATCTTCTGGTGCCGTTTTCCACCGGCGGCGGGCTGATTTCCGACCATGTGCTGGATGCCAAGGGCGGCGCTTTCCGCGCGCGGGAGGGCTGGTTCGATATCGCTTATCGCTGCCAAGTGGATGCAGAGACGACCCGCATCGTCTCCTTCCGCTACGAGATCGGCGGCCCGGTGCCGCGCGGCGACTGGGCGAGGCGCAAGCTGCCGGCGGAGTAACGACTCAGGCGGCGGAGCGGCGGTATTCGTCCGGCGTCGTGCCGGTCATGCGCTTGAACATGGCGATGAAGGCGGAGGCGTTGCCGTAACCCAGCCGCGCCGAGATCGCATCCACCGTCTCGCCGCCCTCAAGCAGCGGCATGGCTTTCAGCACCCGCATGCGTTGTTTCCATTCGGAAAAGGTCATGCCGAGTTCGCCCTGGCAACGGCGAATGAGCGTCCGCTCGGTGGTCCCGGCCAGGCGCGCGAATTCGGCCAGCGACCGGTTGTCGCCTGGATTGTCCTGCAGATGCACCAGAACCGGGGCGAGATGGGCATCGGTGGACCAGGGCAGGTAGCTGCCGACGCGCGGCGCTTCAGTCAAAAGATCGACCACCACCTGCAGGAAACGTTGATGCTCCGCCGAGGGATCTGCGACCGTTTCCTTTTGCCTGAGATGTTCGAGCATGGCGCGCAGCAGCGGGCTCAGCGTCAGGGCGCAGGTCGTGTCGGGCAGGCGGTCGCAGAGCGCGCGCGAGACATAAAGCGAGCAGTGATAGGCTTCGTGGCGGCTCAGATCTTCCTGTTCAATGTCCGGCGGCAGCCAGATGCCGTCTTGCGGCGGCGCCCCGGGAAGGCCGTCCGGAAGGCTCTGTTTCCCGCCCCCCCGCTAGGGCTCAACGAGCTCGCCC
>Ga0066256_1001987_pt1 | contig 24418 bp, 22 predicted proteins | sample ThiBio_1000_biof_FD_87107 | JGI IMG/M metagenome (GOLD analysis project Ga0066256, IMG submission 87107) | Wastewater bioreactor microbial communities from Cape Town, South Africa - Thiocy_expt_1000_biof (version 2) | ecosystem: Engineered > Bioreactor > Thiocyanate-remediating >... | reverse complement strand
GGACCATCGGATAATCGGGACGCGCCTCGCTCCATTCAGGAGTGTCGTAGGGATGTTCGGGGAACGGGGCGTCGCCGCAGCCGGCGGTCAGGTGGGCGTTGGCGAGCACGCCGATGCCGTTGGTCCAGGAATGCGGCGTCATCATCACGCCCGCCTCGCGCGCCTGCCAGGCAAGCCTGCGGCAACCGGTGATGCCGCCGACCAGCGCCACGTCCGGCTGGATGACGTCGAAAGCGCGTTCTTCGATGATATCGCGGAATTCGTAGAGTTCGCGGGTCATCTCGCCGCCGGCGATGCGCAGGCCGGTGGCATCGGCAAGCCGCCGCATGCCCTTGCGATCGGAGCGAAACAGCGGCTCCTCCATCCAGTAGATGCCGAGCCGTTCCAGCTCCCTCGCCACGGCCAGCGCATCCTTGAAGGTCCAGGCCAGCGTCGTGTCCCAGGGCATGCGCCAACCTTGGTTGCAATCGACCATCAGCTCCAGCCGGTCGCCGACGCGGGCGCGGATCGCCTCCAGCGCCTTGACATCCGCCTTCCAGCCGCCACGGCCGCCGGCCGATGAGGAAAAGCGCACCTTCATCGCCGGAAAACCCTCCTCGATATACCGCTCTGCCTGCTCGGCCATGGCAGCCGGCGCGCGCAACACGCCCGAGGAGGCGTAAAGACGCACCTTGTCGGCCCGGCCACCCAGCAAACGCCAGACCGGCTCGCCGGTGATCTTTCCCGACAGATCCCAGAGCGCCAGGTCCATCGGCCAGCAGCGGCCGTAGTGGAAGTTGATGTGCGACAGCACTTCGTAATGGCGTTCGAGATGGCGCGGGTCCTGACCGATGAACAGGTCTTCGTGCCCCTCGAAGCCCTTCATCAGGTCGCCCGAACCAATGCCCTCCCGGCCCTCGTCGTCACGCACGCGGACGATGGTCGCATCGAAATGTTTGCGCGGCCGGCCATCCCAGCTGGCCTTGAACGCCGGGTCGAGGGCGAGGCGATGGTGGGTGATCTCGATGGATCCGATCTTGCTCATGGGGTCCCTCCCTGCTCCATTTTCAGCCGTAACAACGCTTCCCCTCGCCGCGATCGCCGTATCGGGCGTGGATGGACGACCGCCGGTCGCGGGTGGTCGGCAAGGGTCATCCTATTGACCTTTCGCCAGCGCGAGCATGGCGGCAGCGAAATCGTCGATATCGCCGTCCGTGACGTCGCGAATGGTCGAGCGGCGCATCGGCTGGTTTTCCGCTGCCCGCATCTCCGCGGCGAGCGCGCCGGCCGTGACACCCGCGAAACTTTCCGGCAAGGCGCGGACGATGCCGCACCGCGTCATCCAATCCGAAACGAAGCCCGGCAAAGCGGCGGCATCGGCGAGGCCGCAGGCACGCGCAGCCGTATTCAGATCGTCCGTATCCGCCTCAACCAGCCAGGCAAGCGTCGCCTCGAAACCGAGTGCGGTGGCAAGGCCGTGATGCACCGGTGCCAATCCGGCCAGCGCGTGACTGATGTTGTGGGCAATCGCCGTGCCGCAATTGTCGATGGCGATACCGGCAAAACAGGAGCCGAGCAGCACTTTTCCGCGCGCCTCCAGGTTTTCCGGCTCTTTCACCGCCGTTTCCAGTGCGCCTGTCAAAAGCCGCAACGCTTCATGGCCGTAAAACCTGCCGCCGGCATGGGCATTGCGGTTGGTCGAGGCCTCGAAGGCGTGGATGAAGGCGTCGAGGCCGCACCAGGCCGTCAGGTGCGCCGGCAGGGACACCGTCAGCGCCGGATCGAGGATCACCAGGTCGGCCTTCGTCTCCGCCCCCCAGATCCACAGCTTCTTGCCTTCCGGACCGGCGAAGATGTTGGTGGCGGAGGTTTCCGAACCGGTGCCAGCGGTCGTCGGCACCATGATCTTCTTGAGCGGATTTTTCGGCAGCGGATGGGCCGCCAGCGCGTAAAACATCGGATCCTCGCCCGAGGCCGCGCAACAGGCGACAATTTTTGCGATATCGAGCGCAGAGCCACCGCCGACGCCGATCACCAGTCCGGCGCCATCGGCCGCCTTGATCGCCGCGTGCAGGTGCGCAAGCTTCGGTTCGCCGGAAAAATCGGAAAAGATCGCGGCGGCAACGCCCTCGGCTTCGAGTTCCTGCCGCAGCCTTTCGCCGAAGCCGGATTGCGCCAGGAAACCATCCATGACGACGAGGGCGCGCGTGGCGCCGAAAGATCTGGCCGCGGGCGCGATCTGGGCAGCGCTGCCGGCGGAAAAACGGATTTCGGGGATGAAGGAGGTGGTGAATTGCACGGGCATCGTTCCGTAAGAGTTCGGTTCGAGCAACACTCTGCACTACAAGGTCAGCTATTCAAATCCGGGCTTTTCTAGGGTAATTTGATAACTTCAATTTATGGAGAAGCCATGCTCGACCGAATTCCGCTGGAGGCCTTCCGCGTTTTCGATGCCGCCTGCCGGTTCATGAATTTTTCGCGTGCCGGGCGCGAGCTGAACATCACCCAGGCGGCCGTCAGCCATCGCATCAAGGGGCTCGAGGACCAATTGGGCGTGCCGCTGTTCACCCGCCGCGGCCGCAACCTTGCCCTGACCGCTGCAGGCGAACGATTGTTCCAGCGGGTGCGGGCCACGCTGGAATATCTGGAGGAAAGCCTGGAGCCGTTTCGCGGCGGCGCGCCGGAAATTATTTCGATCGCCGCCAGCGGTTCGGTGTCTCATCTCTGGCTTGGCGAGCATCTGAGGGCGTTCAGCATCGAAAACCCTTCGGTTTCCGTTCGGCTGCTGACGACGGATTCGCCCTCCGAACTGGCGTCGGAAACCAACGATCTCGTCATCCTCTATTCCACCGGCGAGCACCCGCGCTGGGATCTGGGATTGCTGATGAAAGAAACCCTCGTGCCCGTGGCATCGCCCGCCTATCTGGAAGCAAGGGGGCTTGCGGCCGCATCGCTGACGGCGGACGACATTGCCGGCCTCGATCTCATCGACTACGAGCGTTTCAACGCCCACTGGGTCTCGTTCCGGCAATGGTTCAACCGCATCCCGCATCCGCCGAAACGCCGGATCGTCAATCCGCGTTTTTCCTTCACCACCTATTTCATGGCGATCGACGCCGCCGTGCGGGGGGATGGCATCGCGCTCGGCAGCATGGGCCTGATCACCCAGCACCTGCAGCAGGGAAGGCTCGTGGCCGTCGGGCGGGACCGGGTGGAAACCGGCTTCGGTTATTATCTCGGCATGCCGCGATACCGGACCGTTTCGGCCGAAGCCATGAAGCTGCACCAGCGCCTGCTGGCGACCGGGGGATAACACCAGGACGGCGCCCGCGACAGCCAGACCGTCGGCCGGTTCTGCTGCATGATTTACTCTCCGGCGACGAGCCGCAGCTTCGATACGCCGTTACCCCGGCCCCTGTCCGCCGCAGTGAGGCGGAACTGGCTCAGAAGCCTGGCCAACTGCTCGGTCTGCTCGGCGAGCACGTTGCTTGCCGCCGTCGTTTCCTCGACCATGGCGGCGTTCTTCTGGGTGTTCTGGTCGATGATGTTGACGGCCTGGTTGATTTCCCGAAGCGCCGTCGCCTGCTCGCGGGCACCCTGGACGATCGCATCGATATCGCCATGGATCTGGCCGACCTCGGAAACGATCACCGTCAGCGCCTCGCCCGTCTTGTCGACCAGGGTCACGCCGTTCTTCACCAGTTCGCTGGAGCCATGGATAAGCTCCTTGATTTCTTTCGCGGCCCTGGCTGAGCGCTGCGCCAGTTCGCGCACCTCCTGCGCCACCACAGCAAAACCCTTGCCCGCCTCGCCGGCCCGCGCCGCCTCGACACCGGCGTTCAACGCCAGCAGGTTGGTCTGGAAAGCGATATCGTCGATGACGCCGATGATGTTGTTGATCTCCTTCGACGACTTCTCGATCTCACCCATGGCGTCGATGGCGTTGCGCACGACGAGCCCCGATTGTTCGGCGCCGCCCTTGGTCTTGGCGACCAGCCGTCCGGCCGCTTCGGCAAGCCGGCTGGTATCGGTGACGGTGGTGGAAATCTCTTCGATAGCTGCGGCGGTTTCTTCCACCGATGCCGCCTGCTGTTCGGTCCGGCGGGCGAGATCACCGGCTGCGGAGCGGATTTCGCCCGAACCGCCGGCGATGGATTTCGCCGTCTCGCCGACGATCAGCATCGCCTGCTGCAGCTTTTCGCTCGCCTCGTTGAAGTCGTGACGCACCTTTTCCATGCTGGGAACGAAGGTGTCGTCGAGATGCCGCGTCAAATCTCCGTCCGCCAGGGCGCGCAAGCCGTCTCCCAGCGCAACGATGGCACTCATGCGCGGCGTGACGTCGGTGGCAAACTTCACGACCTTCACGACCTTGCCGCTGATATCGACGATCGGATTGTAGGCGGCCTGGATCCAGACCTCACCGCCATTCTTGCCGTACCGCACGAATTCGTTGGCGATAAACTCTCCGGCAGCCAGTCGTTTCCAGAACGTTGCATAGTCCGCCGACCGCACGTAAGCCGGATCGCAGAACATGCTGTGATGCCTGCCGACGATTTCCGACAATTGGTAACCGGTCGTCCGGCAGAAGTTCTCGTTTGCCGTCAGGATATCGCCGGTCGGGGTGAATTCGATCACCGCCTGCGCCTTGGAAATCGCCGCAAGTTTGCCCTCGTCCTCGGCAGCCCTCTGCTTTGCCGCCGTGATATCGGTTGCAAACTTGACGATCTTGTAAGGCTTGCCGTTCTTCAGGACCGGGTTGTAACTGGCCTGGATCCAGATTTCCCGGCCACCCTTGGCGATGCGCTTGTAGGAACGGGCATCGAAATTGCCGGTGGCAAGTTTGGCCCAGAAATCGCGATAGTCCTGCGAGGCGACATAGGCCGGATCGCAGAACATGCGATGATGCTGGCCGACGATCTCCGCAAGGGAGTAGCCGATCGTTTGGCAGAAATTCCCGTTGGCGTGCAGAACGGTCCCCTGCAGATCGAACTCGATGATCGCCATCGAATTGGAGAGCGCGGCCATGATCCGCTGGGCATCCCTGGTGAAGTCGTATGCAAACATCGGCGTCTCCCAACCCAATCCTGTTTCCTACGTTCCATCGGCGGGTTACCGCCTGTTCAACTCCTTGACGCAACGTCACCGGTTCCCGATATCGGGCCCGCCAAACACAACTTTTGGAATAATATGAAATCTCTTATGCAATTTAAAATATATCAGACATTGTTAAAATACATTTAAGCAAGCGAGCCAATTATTCCCTGTCATTTCCACCCGGAAACAGAAACGCCCGGGAGCCGATGGCGCCCGGGCGTTCTGAAAGAAGACAATTCCGTGAGGATCAGGCAGCCAGTTCGTCGGCTTCGCTTTCCTTGAACATCTTGGCGAGGTTGAGGAAGCAGATCATGCCGTTTTCATTGGCGATGATGCCTTCGGAATAGGACTTGTCGAAGGAGGCGGTGACTTCGGGAACCGGTTGGACCTGACCGCTCTGGATCGTCAGAATGTCCGAAACGCGGTCGACCAGCATGCCGATGACCATGTTGTGGACTTCCGCGACGACGATGGCGCTGCGCTCGTTGGCGACGGTGCTCTTCATGCCGAGCTTGTAGGCGAGGTCGATGATCGGGATGACCGAGCCGCGCAGGTTCATCACGCCAATGACATCTGCCGGCGAATGCGGGATCGGCGTCGAGGGCGCCCAGCCGCGGATTTCGCGGATCGTCGTCGTCTTGACGCAGAACTCCTGATCGTGGAGGCGGAATGCAATGATTTCCAGGGTTTCCCCGCCGTAGCTGGCGGAATTGATCGTAGCCATCGAATTTCTTCCCAACGTTCCTGAGCCAAGGCAGAATCGACAGCGCCGGGATGGCACGGACGACCTTTGCCTTTCACGCGCGGGAAGCATGACCTTCCGACGCCCTGGAGAAAACCTTAACGGAAGTTCCTTTCACAATTCTAAATCCGTGAAAGGAAGGCTTTTTGCGCTATCGATGGCGCGTATCGGCGCAGCCCGTGGCGAAATCAGGCGGCGCGTGTCGGGCGGTCGAAGATCCGCCGGCCGAACAGGCTGGCCGTCAGTTCCACCATCACCCGGGCGCTCTTGCCCCGGTCGTCGAGAAACGGATTGAGCTCGACGATATCCAGCGACGATACCAAGCCGCTGTCCGACAACATCTCCATCACCAGATGCGCCTCGCGGAAAGTGGCGCCGCCCGGGACCGTCGTGCCGACGCCTGGTGCCAGGTCCGGATCGAGGAAATCGACATCGAGGCTGACATGCAGCAAGCCGTTGACCGCCTCGACCTCGGTTATGATCCGCCGCATGATCGCCGCAACGCCGAGTTCGTCGATCGCTCGCATGTCGAAGACGTTGACGCCATGTTCGGCCACCAGTTCGCGCTCGGTCGGATCGACGGAGCGAATGCCGACCTGGTAGACTTTTCGCGGATCGACCAATGGGCGATCCGCCGGCAGGATCGGCGAAAACTCCGCCTGGCCGCAGAAGAAGGCGACCGGCATGCCGTGGATATTGCCGGAAGGCGAGGTTTCCGGCGTGTTGAAATCCGCATGCGCATCCAGCCAGAGCACGAAAAGCGGCCGGCCGGTTTCCGCCGCGTGGCGCGCCATGCCGGAGACGCTGCCCATGGCCAAGGCATGGTCACCACCGAGCGCGATGGGCAGCTTGCCGGCATTGGCGACATCGTAGGTCGCGGCCTCCAGCGCACGGGTGAACGCCGCGACCACCTGCAACTGGTTGGCGCCGGGATGATCTGCAAGATCGGCCGCCGGCTGCGGTCGCAGGTCGCCATGGTCGGAAACCGAATGCCCGAGGTCGGTCAGCGCCTGGCGAATACCCGCGATCCGCAAGGCCGCCGGCCCCATGGCCGCGCCGCCACGGCCGGCCCCCTCTTCCAGCGGAACGCCGATCAGGGTGATGGAGGTGGGGCGCGTGTTCATGGCGGATCCTGCAAAGCGATGGGGCGAAAACGATCGCACCATTATGGAAAGCTTGCATGACAGCAAATAGATGGAAAATTGCGAAAATCGCTGGCAATATGCGCAAATTGCACAATGCAGTTTTACATGTTGAGAACCGATGGACGACCTTGATCGCGATCTTCTGGGCGCCCTGCGTCACAACGCCCGGACGCCGCTTTCTTCGCTCGCCGCCGCAACCGGCGCGTCGCGGGCAACGGTGACCGCCCGGATCGAACGCATGGTCGCCAACGGCACCATCGCGGCCTTTACCATCCGCACCGGCCACGAGATCCGCTCCAGCGGCGTGCGGGCCATCGTCATGATCGAGGTTTTGGGAAAGCTTGCCGACAAGGTGGCGCAACAGCTGCGCGGCATGCCGCAGGTGCGGGCGCTACACAGCACCAACGGCCGCTGGGATTTCATCGCCGAACTGGAGGATCGCGATCTCGCGACATTCGACGAGACCTTGCGCCGCATCCGCCTGATCGAAGGCATAAACTCGACGGAAACCAACATTCTGCTGAAGACCAGCAAGACGAGTTTCTGATTCGCAAACGAAAAAGGGCAGCCCAAGGCTGCCCGAAATCTTTTCCGTCGAAACCCGATCAGACCGGAACGACGATACCGTTCAGATGCGTCAGCTCTGCGAGATGACGCTCCAGATGGAACTTGTGGTCGTCGCTGGTGGCTGTTGCGATCTCGCCACGGGCAGCGTCGATGCGCTTCTGCAGCGTTTCGCGGTTCAGCTCTTCCATCGGCACGGCGGATTCGGCCAGCAGCGTGCAGCCCGTCGGCAGGATATCGGCAAAACCGCCGAACACGACGTAGCGCGAAACCTTGCCCGAAGCGGCCTTGACGGTCACGATGCCCGGCTTGATCGTCGTCATCGTCGGCGCATGGTTGGCCATGACGGTCATTTCGCCTTCGGTTGCCGGAATGACGACTTCGCTGACCTTCTCCGACAAGAGCAGGCGCTCGGGAGAAACGAGTTCAAAATTGAAATTGTCGGCCATGACGAATTCACTCTTCCGTTGGATCGTATTCGGACGCTGGCGCGCCGGAAACTCCGCCGCGCCAGACGTTTATCGATGATTAGGCAGCTTCTGCGGCCAGGCGCTTGGCCTTTTCGATGGCTTCTTCCATCGAGCCGACCATGTAGAAGGCTGCTTCCGGCAGGTGGTCGTATTCGCCGTTGACCAGGCCCTTGAAGCCCTTGATCGTGTCTTCGAGAGCGACGAGCTTGCCCGGCGAACCGGTGAAGACTTCGGCGACGAAGAACGGCTGCGACAGGAAGCGTTCGATCTTGCGGGCGCGGGCAACGGCCAGCTTGTCGTCTTCCGACAGTTCGTCCATGCCGAGGATGGCGATGATGTCCTGGAGAGCCTTGTAGCGCTGCAGGGTCGACTGGACCTTACGGGCGACTTCGTAGTGCTCTTCACCGACAACCATCGGGTCGAGCATGCGCGACGTGGAGTCGAGCGGGTCAACGGCCGGATAGATGCCCTTTTCAGCGATCGAACGCGACAGAACGGTCGTTGCGTCCAGGTGGGCGAACGAGGTTGCCGGCGCCGGGTCGGTCAAGTCGTCGGCGGGGACGTAAATCGCCTGAACCGAGGTGATCGAACCCTTGGTCGTGGTGGTGATGCGTTCCTGCATCTGGCCCATGTCGGTGGCGAGCGTCGGCTGATAACCCACGGCCGAAGGAATACGACCGAGCAGAGCCGACACTTCCGAACCAGCCTGGGTGAAGCGGAAGATGTTGTCGACGAAGAACAGAACGTCCTGGCCCTTGTCGCGGAAGTCTTCAGCGATGGTCAGACCGGTCAGAGCGACGCGAGCGCGGGCGCCCGGCGGTTCGTTCATCTGGCCGTAAACGAGCGCAGCCTTGGAGCCTTCGCCGCCGCCGTGCTTGTTGACGCCCGATTCGATCATTTCGTGGTAAAGGTCGTTGCCTTCGCGGGTGCGTTCACCCACGCCGGCGAAGACCGAGTAACCACCGTGCGCCTTGGCGACGTTGTTGATCAGTTCCATGATCAGAACGGTCTTGCCGACGCCGGCGCCGCCGAACAGGCCGATCTTGCCGCCCTTTGCGTAAGGTGCCAGGAGATCGACGACCTTGATGCCGGTGACGAGGATCTGGGCTTCCGTCGACTGCTCGACATAGGCCGGAGCGTCCTGGTGGATGCCGCGCTTGTAGGGCGTGTTCAACGGACCGGCTTCGTCGACCGGTTCGCCGATGACGTTCATGATGCGGCCGAGCGTCTCGTCACCGACGGGAACCATGATCGGGTTACCGGTGTTGGTGACCTGCTGGCCGCGAACCAGACCTTCGGTCGAGTCCATGGCGATGGTGCGGACGACGTTTTCACCCAGGTGCTGGGCGACTTCGAGCACCAGGCGGTTGCCGCCGTTGTTGGTTTCCAATGCGTTCAGAATGGGCGGCAGCTCGCCTTCGAACGCCACGTCGACGACGGCACCGATGACCTGTGTCACCTTGCCAATGGAAGCAGCTGCGTCAGCCATGTTCCTTACCTCTTTCCTTAACCTCAGAGCGCTTCCGCGCCCGAAATGATTTCAATCAGTTCCTTGGTGATCTGAGCCTGGCGCTGACGGTTGTAGTTGAGCGTCAGCTTGTTGATCATCTCACCAGCGTTGCGCGTCGCACTATCCATGGCGCTCATCTTGGCACCCATCTCGCCGGCGACGTTTTCCAGCAGAGCGCGGAAAACCTGGACGGAGATGTTGCGCGGGATGAGATCGTCGAGGATCGCGCCGGCATCGGGTTCGTATTCATAAACGGCGGTCGCACCCGCAGCCGTCGCAGTGTTGGCGACGGAGACATCGGCGGCAGCCGGGATCAGTTGCAGCGCGGTCGGAACCTGGCTGATCACCGACTTGAATTCGGAGTAGAACAGCGTGCAGACGTCGAACTCACCCTTGTCGAACATCGACATGATCGTACGAGCGATCTGGTCGGCATTCTCGAAAGCAACCCGCTTGACGTCACGCAGATCCGTGCGGCCGACAATCAGCGAGGCGAATTCGCGACGCAGGCTGTCGTAGCCCTTCTTGCCGACGCAATAGATCTTGACCGTCTTGCCCTGGGCGAGAAGCCGGCGGGCATGGTCGCGGGCAAATCGGGCGATCTGCGAGTTGAAGCCGCCGCAGAGACCGCGCTCGGCCGTGCAGACGACGAGCAGATGCACGTCGTCTTTGCCGGTGCCGGTCATCAGCCGCGGCACGCTGTCGTCACCGCCGACCGCCTGGGCGATGTTGGCGAGGACGGCGCTCATGCGCTGCGAATAAGGCCTGGCGGCCTCGGCCGCCTCCTGCGCACGCCGAAGCTTCGCCGCGGCGACCATTTTCATCGCCTTGGTGATCTTCTGCGTCGCCTTGACGGAGGCGATCCGGTTTTTCAGATCCTTAAGTGAAGGCATCCCTGATCCGTCCTAACTTGGCCTTATCAGGCGAAAGACTTGGCGTAGCTGTCGAGTGCGGCCTTCAGCTTGGCGCGGGTGTCGTCGCTCAACTGCTTCTCGCTGCGGATCGCGTCGAGGATCGCCTTGCCTTCCGAGCGGAGGTAGGAGAGGAAGCCCTGCTCGAACTTGCCGACCTGGGCAACCGCGATCTTGTCGAGGTAGCCGTTGACGCCGGCGAAGATCACCGAAACCTGCTCTTCCGTCTTCAGCGGCGAGAACTGCGGCTGCTTCAGGAGTTCGGTCAGGCGGGCGCCGCGGTTCAGCAGGCGCTGCGTCGCGGCATCGAGGTCCGAGCCGAACTGGGCGAAGGCGGCCATTTCGCGATACTGGGCGAGTTCGCCCTTGATCGAGCCGGCAACCTGCTTCATCGCCTTGATCTGGGCCGAGGAGCCGACGCGCGAGACCGACAGACCGACGTTCACGGCCGGGCGGATACCCTGGTAGAACAGGTCGGTTTCGAGGAAGATCTGGCCGTCGGTGATCGAGATCACGTTGGTCGGAATGAAGGCCGAAACGTCGTTACCCTGAGTTTCGATGACCGGCAGAGCGGTGAGCGAACCGGCGCCCTTCTCGTCGTTGAGCTTTGCAGCGCGCTCGAGCAGGCGGGAATGCAGGTAGAAAACGTCGCCGGGATAAGCTTCGCGGCCCGGAGGACGACGCAGCAGCAGCGACATCTGGCGGTAGGCAACGGCCTGCTTGGACAGGTCGTCGTAACCGATCAGGGCGTGCTGGCCGTTGTCACGGAAATATTCGCCCATGGCGCAACCGGCAAACGGTGCGAGGTACTGCATCGGCGCCGGATCGGAAGCCGTGGCGGCAACGACGATCGAGTACTTCAGCGCGCCGCGCTCTTCCAGAACCTTGACGAACTGGGCGACGGTCGAACGCTTCTGGCCGATGGCGACGTAGACGCAGTACAGCTTTTCGCTGTCCGGGCCGTTGTCGTGGATGGCCTTCTGGTTCAGGATCGTGTCGAGAATGATGGCGGTCTTGCCGGTCTGGCGGTCGCCGATGACCAGCTCGCGCTGGCCGCGGCCGACCGGGATGAGGGCGTCGATGGCCTTGAGGCCGGTCGACATCGGCTCATGCACCGATTTGCGCGGAATGATGCCGGGAGCCTTGACGTCGACGCGCGAACGGCGCGACGCGTTGATCGGGCCCTTGCCGTCGATCGGATTGCCGAGCGCGTCGACGACGCGGCCGAGCAGTTCCGGACCGACCGGAACGTCGACGATGGCGCCGGTGCGCTTGACGGTGTCGCCTTCGCGGATTTCGCGGTCCGAACCGAAGATAACGACGCCGACATTGTCGGCTTCGAGGTTCAGCGCCATGCCGCGGATGCCGTTCGGGAACTCGACCATTTCGCCGGCCTGGACGTTGTCCAGACCGTAGACGCGGGCGATACCGTCACCGACGGAGAGAACCTGGCCGACTTCCGAGACTTCCGCCTCTTTGCCGAAATTCTTGATCTGATCTTTCAGGATTGCGGAAATTTCCGCGGCGCGGATATCCATCAGCCGACCTCTTTCAATGCGAGCTTAAGGGTAGAGAGCTTGGTGCGAAGCGACGTATCGATCTGCCGCGACCCGACCTTGACGATCAGGCCGCCGAGGATCGACGGATCGACGGTGACGGCAATCGTCACGTCCTTTCCGGTCACGCCCTTCAGCGCCGCCTTCAATTCGTTTTCCTGCGCTTGGCTTAGCGCATGGGCCGAGGTGACCTCGGCGGTGATTTCACCGCGATGACGCGCGGCAATGACGCGGAACGCCTTGATCATGCCCGGCAGGGCGAACAGGCGGCGATTGCCGGCGACCACCTTCAGGAAATTGCCGACGAGGCCGGAAATGCCGGCGCTCTGGCAGACGGCCACCAGGGCCTTGGTCTGGTCCTCGGCCGAAAAGACCGGGCTTGCGATCAGACGCTTCAGGTCTTCGCTCTCATCAAGCAGACGCTGAAAACGGTCGAGGTCGGCACTGACGGCGGCCACCGCGTTCGCTTCGAGCGCCAGCTCGAAAAGCGACGAGGCATACCGTTCTGCCACACCGGATGTGATCTGGGAGGTGTCTGCCACGGGCACAAAATTCCCTGATTTCCCTCCAAGACACCGCCACGACGCTTCGAAACGGCGATGTGCTTGAAAATGTTTCGGTTTCACCCGAAAACGGCCGGACGGAGCGTCCTGCCTTTTCCGAAATTCGGGGACGCTCTACCATAGGAGACCGGGACTCGCAACACGCGCAAGCGAGGAATACGCGTTTCGCTCCGCAATAATGCGGAGAAATTGAGGCAAAGTTACCGTATCAGGGGCCTATGCGCCTTGGCGTGGCCCCCGGCGGGATTCAAACCCAGCCGAACACATAGAGAAGCGGCAGCGTGGCGAGCACGGCCTGCGCAATCAGAAGTAGTAAATTCTGAACGGCGCCGCCGCGATCCGACAGGATGGAGATGACCCGGGCGAAGGTGGCGAGCGCGAAGGAGGAGCCAAGCGCGAAATAGACCATCGGCTGGGCGAGGATGATCGCCGCAAGCCCTGTACCGAGATAGAAGCCGCCGAGCATCGAGCGCGCCTCGCCATAGGCGCTTGCCCGGCCCTCACGTGTCTGCAGGCCGAGGATGCGGAAGGTCAGCCCCGGCGCGAACATCATGAAGAAGCCGGCCAGCGCCACGAAGGCGGCCGCGCCGAAGGCCAGCCGCTCGCCCAGTTCGGCCGGAAAGTAAAATTCCATCCTGTCATCCCCGACGAAGCCATTTTCGGTGGTTATGGCACGAAGCCGGCGACCTGGGAAATGCCATGATCCGTTTCGACACAGACTTTTAACCATGTCCCCGCCCGGCAGCGGCCCTACAGGAAGCTTTGCGGGTCGATATCCACCTGCACATGGATGCTCGCCCGCTCCTTCGGGCCTCGCGACAGCATTTCGCGCAGATAGGATTGCAGGTCGCTGTTGCGGCGGCCATGCACGAGCAGGCGGAAGCGATGGCGGCCGCGGATCAGCGCCAACGGTGCTTCGGCCGGGCCGAGCACCATGATGCCGGAGACCTCGGGCGCCGCCTGACGCAAGCCGCGCGCATGCCCTTCCGCATCCTGGCGGGTGTCGGCCGAGACGATGACCGAGGCCAGTCGGCCGAAAGGCGGCAGCGCCGCCTTCTCCCGCTCGCCGATCTCGCGGTCGTAGAAGGCCGAGGCATCGCCGGAAACGATCGCCTGCATGACCGGATGCTGCGGCTGGTAGGTCTGGAGAAGCCCATGGCTCTTGAGCCCGGTGCGGCCGGCGCGGCCGGTCACCTGGCTCAAGAGCTGGAAGGTGCGCTCGGCGGCGCGCGGATCGCCATTGGCAAGGCCGAGATCGGCATCGACGATGCCGACCAGCGTCATCAATGGGAAATTATGACCCTTGGCGACGAGCTGGGTGCCGATGACGATATCGGCCTCCCCCCGGGCAATCGCCTCCAGTTCCAGCCGCAACCGCTTGACCCCGCCGAGATCGGAAGAGAGCACGATGGTGCGCGCGTCGGGAAAATGTCGTTCCACTTCCTCGGCGATGCGCTCGACGCCGGGGCCACAGGCGACGAGATGGTCGAGCGTGCCGCATTCGGGGCAGGCATCGGGCGTGCGTTCGGCATAGCCGCATTGATGGCACTGGATCTGGCCGCGAAACCGGTGTTCCACCAGCCAGCTCGAACATTGCGGGCATTGAAAGCGATGGCCGCAGACACGGCAAAGTGTGAGCGGCGCATAACCGCGCCGATTGAGGAACAAGAGCGCCTGTTCCTGCCTCTCCACCGTCTTGCCGATGGCGCGCAGCATCAGCGGCGACAGGAAACCGCCGCGTTCGGGCGGATGGCGGCGCATGTCGACGAGATGCAGATCGGGCAGGGCCGCATCGCCGAAGCGGGTCGGCAGGTGGATGGTCGTGTAGCGCCCTGTCTGGCCGTTGACCTGGCTTTCGACCGAAGGCGTCGCCGAAACCAGCACGCCCGGAAAGCCGGTGAGACGCCCGCGCACCACCGCCATGTCACGGGCATTGTAGAAGACGCGGTCTTCCTGCTTGTAGGCGGGATCGTGCTCTTCATCGACAACGATCAGGCCGAGATCCTCGAAGGGCAGGAACAGCGCCGAACGGGCGCCGGCCACCACCCGCACCTCGCCGGTCACCGCCTGCCGCCAGACCTTTTCGCGCATGCGCGGTGACCGACCGGAACGCCACTCGGCGGGCTTGGCGCCCAAGCGATCCCGGACTCCCTCCGCGAAGCTGGCGGACCGCGCCATTGCCGGCCAGAGGATCAGCCCGTGCTTGCCGCCCCCGGGCGTGTCGCCGATCGCCCCGAGACACCCCCCCGTCTGCCCCGACCCCGTGACGCCGCCTTTGACCATCTCCACGAGGTCGGCGGCGGCTTCCTTCTGCGGACCGGCAATGCGCGGCGCGACGAACTCCGGATCGGGCTTCGCCACCACCGGCGGCGGCGGCAGGAAGACGGTTTCGAACAGGCCTTGCGACATCAGCCCGTCGATGACGCTGGTCGAAACGCCTGCCGCATGGGCAAGCCCGCTGCGCGTCCACGAAAACCCGTCCCGCACCAGATCGAGCACCCGCGCACGCGCCGGCGTCATGCGCTCCGGCGTACCCCCGAGGAAGCGCAGTCCCTCGACCATCGGCTCGGGATCGAAGGCGGCCGGCGCGCGCAAGGCCATGCGCGCCACGAGGCCCGGCGGCGTCAGCGTGTAGGCGGCAATCCAGGAAATGAAGGCGCGCATCGTCGCATCGAGCGGCGGGCAATCGAACACATGGGTGATTGGGCGCAGCTTCTTCGGATCGACCTTGCCGTCGTCCCCGCCCTCCCAGACGACGCCGATCACCTGCCGCGGCCCGAGCGGCACCTGCACCACCGAGCCCGGCTCGACATGCATCCCCTCCGGCACGGCATAGCTATACGCGCCCGGCACCGGTAGCGGCACGAGCACGGGAACGGCGCGCTGAAGAGCGGGCGTTTCGAAAAGAGCGCCGAAGAGATCGGACGAATCGCTGGTCATCGCGCCGGACATTGCCGCGTCCCGTCGCGAAAGGAAAGTTTCAGGCAGGCCATGGCCGGATATCAACACCCCGAACAAGGAAATTGCATGGCGGCAGCCCTTAACAATTCCCTAACCGCGACGGCGCAGAATGGCTGCGACCCTGTCCAAAACCGGTGCCGTCCCGTGAGCGAACTGCTGATCATCGCCGATTCCGCCCTGATGGGCGAGCGCACCCGCTGGCTGGATACGCTGGCCGGCGAGCGGCGGCTGTCGCCGAAGACGCTGGATGCCTATGAGCGCGACACGCGCCAGTTCCTGACCTTCCTGACCGGCCATGTCGGCGGCCCGGCCGGGCTGGCCGACGTCGAGACGCTGCGGCCCGCCGACCTGCGCAGCTTCCTTGCCGCCCGCCGCAAGGACGGCGCCGGCAACCGTTCGCTCGGGCGCAATCTTGCCGGCATCCGTTCCTTTATCCGCTATCTGGAGCGCAAGGGTCTGGCCAATGCGGCCGGTGCCAGCGCGGTGCGCTCGCCCAAACAGCCGAAATCCCTGCCCAAGCCGCTGACCGACATCCAGGCGCTGCGCGTCGTCGCCGACGAAACCCAGCTTGCCGAGGAGCCATGGATCGCGGCGCGCAATGCCGCCGTCCTGTCGCTGCTTTATGGCTGCGGCCTGCGCATTTCCGAGGCGCTCGACCTGCTGCCGGCCGATTTCGCCGGCGCGCCGGAGACGCTGCGCATCCTCGGCAAAGGCAACAAGACGCGCATCGTGCCGCTTCTGCCGGTGGTGCGCCAGGCGGTCGAGGCCTATCGCGCCGCCTGCCCCTATGATTTGCCGGCGGACGAGGCGCTGTTTCGCGGCGCGCGTGGCGGAAAATTGCAGCCCGGCATCGTCCAGCGCGAGATGCAGCGCATGCGCGGCGCGCTCGGCCTGCCGGAAACGGCGACGCCGCATGCGCTGCGCCACTCCTTCGCCACCCATCTGCTGGCCGGCGGCGGCGACCTGCGCACCATCCAGGAACTGCTCGGCCATGCCAGCCTGTCGACCACGCAGGTCTATACCGGCGTCGATACCGGCCGGCTGCTCGAAGCCTATGACCGCGCCCATCCGCGCGCCTGATTTTTACCGAATCCTAACCATTCCGGTGAATGCCGCATGACATCGAAATACCTTATGACAGTGTGCGCCCGCACCCGGCGGATGAAGGACCGACGATGACGACTGTGACCCTTGACGAGAAGCCGGCGCAACGCGGTGCGGCGCAGCTTGCCGCCTGGCTTCTGGCGGTGGCGGCCAGCATCCCCGCCTTGCTGGTCCTCGCCCTCATCGCCGCTTTTGCGTTTGCCGGCCAGGCCGGTGCCCAGGAAACGGAGTGCGGCGGGCGCAACATCCTCGGCGAACTCAGGGACAGCGACCCTGCCGCCTACAAGCGCGTGCTCGACGAGGCTGCGGCCATCCCCAACGGCCAGGGCATTGTCTGGAAGGTGGAAAAAGCCGGCCTTGCCCCCTCCTGGTTGATGGGCACCATGCACCTGACCGATGCCCGCGTGCTCTCCATGCCGGACACCGCCCGCGCCGCCTGGCCGCTGGCGCAGACGGTCATCGTCGAATCCGACGAAATCCTCGACGAAAAGAAAGCGATGGCCGGCCTTCTCTCCCGCCCGGAACTGACCATGCTGACCGACGGCGCCACGATCACCGGCCTGCTTTCGGCCAGCGACGCGCGAAAGCTGGATGCGGGGCTGAAGGCGCGCGGCCTGTCGCTGCCGCTGGTGGCGCGCATGCAGCCGTGGATGATTTCCAGCTTCGTTTCGCTGCCGGCCTGCGAATATGCCCGCAAGGCCAAGGGCGCCGCCTTCCTCGACCAGAAGATCGCCGGCGATGCCAAGGCCGAAGGCAAGACGCTCGTCGGGCTTGAAACCATGGAAGAGCAACTCTCGGCCATGACCGACCTGCCGGTGAAATTCCATCTCGACGCTCTGATCGAGACGCTGGCGCTCGGCAGTCGCATGGACGATGCCGTCGAGACGATGATCGAGCTGTATCGCGCCGGCGATGTCGGCCTGACGATGCCGATGCTGAAGACGCTGACACCGCTCGGCACCGATCCCGACCAAGGCTATGCCGCCTTCGAGCAGCGCATCATCGTCGACCGCAACAAGGTGATGGCGACGCGCGCCGCGCCGTATTTCAACCGGGGCCATGTCTTCATGGCGGTCGGCGCCCTGCATCTGCCAGGCGACGAAGGCCTCGTCTCCCTGCTGCGCCAGCAAGGTTACACCGTCACCCGCGCACAATAAGCCGCATCAGCCGCCCTTCGTCATCCGGCTCAAGACCGCCGTCTTCCAGTAGAACTGGTGGACGGCGACGGCGGCGACATGGGCGGCGATCAGCGCCCAGAACAGCGCCTTCAGCGGCCCGCCATGCAGGAAGCCCGCCTGCGATACGCCGAAATAATAGGCGGCGATGCCGCTGAGCGGCATGGCGAAGAACAGCAGGTAGAAAGCGCCATGCGCCAGCTTGGCCGCCAGCCGTAAAAGCGCCGGCTCCTGCGGCGGCGCGGCCGGCGCGCCCTGCGTCAGGCGCAGCAAAAGCCGCAGCCCGGCAAGACAAAGGATGGCGATGCCGACATAGGCGTGGATATTGGCGGCGGACACATCCTCCGGCGTCACCGGCTCACCGTGCCGCACCAGCCGGTTCCAATGCTCCATGCCGTCCGAAAAGATCAGGTTGAAGCCGATCAGCAAGAACATCAGCCAATGCAGGAGACGCTGCGGCAGAGAGAAGGCATCAGGGGAATATTGAGCCATTTTCTTGTCTTTCCTCAAGGATTTGGCACGGTTTCCCCCTCATGATAGATGCCGCGGGGCAAAAGCCAATCCGCGGCATCCTGTCTGTCGGAAATTTAATCTTCGACGGCCGAAATTACATATGGATCGGCTTGAAGAAGGTGGCGAGCGCGGCTTCCTTCACCGCTTCCGACATGGTCGGATGCGCATGGCAGGTGCGGCCGAGATCTTCCGAGGAGCCGCCGAATTCCATCAGCACGGCGATCTCGTGGATCATCTCGCCGGCGCCGAAGCCGACGATATGGCCGCCAAGCACGCGGTCGGTGTCCTTGTCCGCGAGGATTTTCACGAAACCGTCCGTCGCCAGCATGGCGCGGGCGCGGCCATTGGCGGTGAACGGGAATTTTCCGACGCGGTAGGCGATGCCGGCGGCCTTCAGCTCTTCTTCCGTCTTGCCGACCGAGGCCACTTCCGGCTGGGTATAGACGACGCCGGGAATGACGTCGTAATTCACATGGCCATGCTGGCCGGCAAGGATTTCGGCCAGCGCCACGCCCTCGTCTTCGGCCTTGTGCGCCAGCATCGGCCCCTTGACGACATCGCCGATGGCGTAGATGCCGGCGACATTGGTGCGATAACCGCCGTCGATCTCGACGCGGCCGCGATTGTCGAGCGCGACGCCCGCGTCTTCGAGGCCGAGGCCGGCGGTGTAGGGCTTGCGGCCGGTGGCGACCAGCACGACGTCGGCATTGAGTTCAACCTTGTCGCCGCCCTTGACCGGCTCGAAGGTGACCTTGGCGCCATCGGCCGTCTTCTCGACCGCCGTGACCTTGGCACCGAGATGGAAGGCAATGCCCTGCTTGGCCAGCATGCGCTGGAACTGCTTGGAGACCTCGCCGTCCATACCGCCGAGGATGGTGTCGAGATATTCGACCACGGTGACCTTGGAGCCGAGGCGCGACCAGACCGAACCCAGTTCGAGGCCGATGACGCCGCCGCCGACCACGATGAGGTTCTCCGGTACCTTGTCGAGCGCGATGCCACCGGTGGAGGAAACGATGACCTTCTCGTCGATCTCGACCGGAACGCCGGGAATGCCGGCGACGTCAGAACCGGTGGCGATGACGATGTTCTTCGTCTCAAGTTCGGTGACCTTGCCGTCTTCGGCGGTCACGGAAACCTTGGCCGGGGAAACGATACGGCCCGTGCCCTGATAGGTGTCGATCTTGTTCTTCTTGAACAGGAAGGCGACGCCGTCGACATTGGCCTTCACCGTCGCGTCCTTGTGGGCCATCATCTTCGAAAGGTTCAGCGTCGGCGCCGCGACCTCCACGCCGAGCGCATCCATGCCATGGCCGGCCTGATGGAACATTTCCGAGGCGTGCAGCAGCGCCTTGGAGGGGATGCAACCGACATTGAGGCATGTGCCGCCATAGGTGGCGCGCTTTTCGACCACGGCGACCTTGAGGCCGAGCTGGGCCGCCTTGATGGCGCAGACATAACCGCCGGGGCCGGAGCCGATCACGATGACATCGTAGGACATGGATTTTTCCTTCAGTTTTCAGGGGTCGAGCCGGTCTATCGGCCACCGCTCACGTTGAGGATCGCGCCCGTCGTATAGGACGAGGCGGGCGAAAGAAGATGGAGGACGGCGTCGGCGATCTCGCGCGCCGTGCCCGGCCGCTGCATCGGAATGGTGGAAGCCAGCCGCGTCGCCCGGTCCGGCTCGCCGCCGGAGGCATGGATATCGGTATCGATGATGCCGGGGCGCACGGCGTTGATGCGCACGCCCTCGCTCGCAACTTCGCGGGCAAGGCCGACCGTAAACGTGTCGATCGCCGCTTTCGAGGCGGCATAATCGACATATTGCGACGGCGACCCGAGGACGGCGGCCATGGACGAAATATTGACGATCGCCCCGCCACGCCCGCCATGGCGGGGCGACATGCGCCGCACCGCCTCGCGGGCGCAGAGCATCGAGCCGATGATGTTGATGCGCATCATCCGCTCCAGCCGTTCGAGGCTCATTTCGTCGACACGGGCCGCGCGATCAACGATGCCGGCATTGTTGACCAGCCCGTCGAGCCGGCCATAGGCGCGGTCCACCTCGGCAAAGAGGGCCAGAATATCCATCTCCGAGCCGACATCGCCCTTCACCGCCATCGCCTCACCGCCGGCATCGCGTATGCGGGCGACGACATCCTGCGCCGCCGCTTCGTTGCTGGCGTAGTTCACGACCACGCGCCAACCCTGCTCGGCTGCAGCAAGGCAGACGGCCGCGCCGATGCCGCGGCTGCCGCCGGTGACGAGGAGAACGGGACGCTCGCTCATGAAGCGCATCCTTTCAGCGCCAGCACATCCGGCGGCGCGATAGTCAGCTTGCCCTTGCCCCAGGCGGAGGAAGCCTGCAGCGACGGCGCGAAGCCCGGCAGCAGCAACTCGGCCAGCGCCCCCTCGCCTTGCGCCGGCAGCGCCACGATCCTGCCGCCGGCCGTGCCGTAGAGAATATCCTGCCAGACGGTGCAGGCGGCGAGATCGGCGCCGGTCGCATCCCCCTCCGGGCAATTGTAGAACAGCATGCCCTGCGGGCGCGCCACCGGCTCGGTGGTCATCACATAGCCATCCAGCGTCACGGCGCTGTCCTTCGCCGTGACGGAGAAGCGGTGTGTCGCTGCCGAGGTTTCGGCGTCGACCGGCTGGAAGGTCAGCCTATAGAGACCGGCTTCGTCGCCATAGATCGCCCGCTCCTGCGGGCAATCCGCTGCGGCGGCTGGGGAGACAACCGTGAGCGCAAGGAAAGCGGCAAGGGCGGCGCGCATCGCTCAGCCCGCCTTTTCGGTCGCCAGCTTGATGCCGAGCGCGATGAAGACGACGCCGCTGGTGCGATCGATCCACTGGCTCATGCGGGCAAAGCCGGCGCGCATGCGCGGTGTCGTCATGAACAGCGACACGCCGACGAACCAGGCGATCAGGCAGGTAGCCATGACAAGACCATAGCCGAATTTCACGACCACCGGCGTATGGGCGCTGACCACGGTCGAGAAGATCGACAGGAAGAAGAATACGGCCTTCGGATTGAGCGCATTGGCGAGGAAGCCGAGGCCGAAGGCGCGGGAGAGCGACTGCCGCTCGCCGGCCCCGACCGCATCCGCCGTCTCGGCCGGCAGTTCGGTCCTTCCGGCGCGCAGCGCCTTGATGCCGATATAGACGAGATAGGCGACGCCGCACCATTTGACGATGTTGAACAGGTAGATCGACTGCGAAATGATCAGCCCGAGCCCAAGGATCGTATAGGTGACGTGAAACATCAGCGAGGCGCCGATGCCGAAGGAGGTGACGATCGCCGCGCGTCGCCCCTGCACGATCGACTGGCGGATGACCATGGCGAGATCGGCGCCGGGCGAAACGATGGCGAAGAAGAAGATCGCCATCAGCGATGCCAGTTCGATGAGATAAGGATGCATCGCATCTCCTCCGTTTCAGGCGCAGGCGGCGGTCAAAAAACCAGCGCGACGAACATCGCGGCAAGCCCCGCCATCGAGCCGGCCCATGCCAGCGAGCGGATATAGGGAACGCCGCCCAGATAGAGCGGAATGTAGACGAAACCGCAACCACGCACCCCAGAATCCCCAGCCGGATGCATCGCCCTTCAGCACAAGCGCCAGCGCCAGGCCGACAAAGGCGGGATAGGTTTCGCGAAAGTTCGCCGATGCCCGCTTCGCGCGGCCGGCGATTTTCCCGGTGGGCTCGAAACTTACGTCGCGCGGCCCGGCATTCCACGACGCGCCCAGCGATTTCGACGCCTCTGCGCTGGTCGAGAATGCCTGCAGCAGAACATGGACGACCAGCAGAACGACGCTCCAGCCGATCATCGGCAGGAAGGGGGATGCGGAAAACGGAGAGACGTCCATGGCGATTGCGCTTCTTGCTGTTTTCTCGCATGTCCGTTTTTCAGGGACATGCTCCAGACCTGGTAAAAAGCCGCCCCGCGATGCGGAACGGCTTTGCGCTGGACGACGATCAGAGATCGAGAACCAGACGTTCCGGATCTTCCAGGCTTTCCTTGACGCGCACGAGGAAGGTCACCGCTTCCTTGCCGTCGACGATGCGGTGATCGTAGGACAGCGCCAGGTACATCATCGGGCGGATGACGATCTGGCCGCCGACGACGACCGGGCGCTCCTGGATCTTGTGCATGCCGAGAATGCCCGACTGCGGCGCGTTCAGGATCGGCGAGGACATCAGCGAACCGTAGACGCCGCCATTGGTGATGGTGAAGGTGCCGCCCTGCATGTCGGCCATGGAGAGCGCACCGTCGCGCGCCGCCTTGGCGAGACGGCCGAGCTCCTTCTCGACGCCGGCGATCGAAAGCTGGTCGGCATCGCGGATGACCGGCACGACGAGGCCCTTGTCGGTGCCGACCGCCATGCCGACATGGCAGTAGTTCTTGTAGATGATGTCGGTGCCGTCGATTTCGGCGTTGATCGAGGGAATTTCCTTCAGCGCATGGGTGACGGCCTTGGTGAAGAAGCCCATGAAGCCCATCTTCACGCCGTGCTTCTTCTCGAAGATGTCCTTGTAGCGGTTGCGCAGGTCCATCACCGCCTTCATGTCCACCTCGTTATAGGTGGTCAGCATGGCGGCGGTGTTCTGGGCGTCCTTGAGGCGCTTGGCGATGGTCTGGCGCAGGCGCGTCATCTTGACCCGCTCTTCGCGGCCGGCATCTTCGACCGTCGAAGGCGCGCGCGCCGCAGCCGGCTGGGCCGGAGCCGCCGGGGCGGAGGAGCCCTTGGCGATGGCGGCGATGACGTCGCCCTTGAGGATCTGGCCACGTTTGCCAGAGCCGTCGACATCGGCGGCGGAAACGTTGTTGTCGGCCATCAGCTTGGCGGCGGCGGGTGCTGCCGGCATGGCGGCTGCGGCTGCGGGAGCGGCAGCCGGTGCAGCGGCAGGCGCCGGTTCGGCCTTGGCGGCTGGAGCGGCGGCCGGAGCCGAAGCAGCAGCGGCTCCGCCCTCGGCGATTTGACCGAGCAGCGCGCCGAGGCCGACGGTCTCGCCGGCCTGCGCCACGATTTCGGACAACGTTCCGGCGGCGGGCGACGGCACCTCGATGGTGACCTTGTCGGTTTCCAGCTCGAGCAGCGGCTCGTCGGCCTTGACGACATCTCCGACTTTCTTGAACCAGGTGCCGACAGTTGCCTCGCTGACGGATTCGCCGAGGGTTGGGACGCGGATTTCAGTAGCCATTGTTCAAATCCTGATGGGTGACTTGTTCTTGTTGGGCGGCGAAGGCGAGCGGGAGAACGGGGCGGATATCCGCCCCGATACGTCCTCAGCCGCCGAGCGCGTCTTCGAGGAAAGCGGCAAGCTGCGACAGATGTTTCGACATCAGGCCGGTTGCCGGCGAGGCGGCGGCCGGACGGCCGGTGTAGCGAACCCGCTGGTACTTGGCATCGATATGGGCCAGCACCCATTCCAGGTACGGATCGATGAACGACCAGCCGCCCATGTTCTTCGGCTCTTCCTGGCACCAGACCATCTCGGCGTTCTTGAAACGCGAAAGTTCGTTGATGAGCGCCTTGGCCGGGAACGGATAGAGCTGTTCGATACGCAACAGGTAGACGTCGTCGATGCCGCGCTTTTCGCGCTCTTCCAGGAGGTCGTAATAGACCTTGCCCGAGCACATGACGACGCGGCGGATCTTGGCATCCTTCTGCAGCTTGATCGGGCCGTCCTTGATCACTTCCGCGTCGTCCCACAGCAGGCGGTGGAACGAGGATTCGCCAGCCATCTCGGCAAGGCTCGACACGGCCCGCTTGTGGCGCAGCAGAGACTTCGGCGTCATGATGATCAGTGGCTTGCGGAAATCGCGCTTCATCTGCCGGCGCAGGATGTGGAAGTAGTTCGCCGGCGTCGTGACGTTGGCGACCTGCATGTTGTCTTCGGCGCACATCTGCAGCCAGCGTTCCAGGCGTGCGGACGAATGCTCCGGACCCTGGCCCTCATAGCCGTGCGGCAGCAGGCAGACGAGGCCGGACATGCGCAACCACTTGCGTTCGCCAGACGAGATGAACTGGTCGAAGACCACCTGCGCACCGTTGGCGAAGTCGCCGAACTGGGCTTCCCAGAGCGTCAGCGCGCCCGGACGGGCCAGCGAATAGCCGTATTCGAAC
>Ga0066256_1001931_pt2 | contig 24485 bp, 22 predicted proteins | sample ThiBio_1000_biof_FD_87107 | JGI IMG/M metagenome (GOLD analysis project Ga0066256, IMG submission 87107) | Wastewater bioreactor microbial communities from Cape Town, South Africa - Thiocy_expt_1000_biof (version 2) | ecosystem: Engineered > Bioreactor > Thiocyanate-remediating >... | reverse complement strand
ATCTTTCCCGGGTTGAGGATGTTCTTCGGGTCCAGCGCCTGCTTGATGGCGCGCACCAGAGCCAGCGGAACCGGTTCCTTCACCAACTCGTCCATGGCGGCTGTGCCGGTCTCCGAGCCGCGCTTCAGCCGCTCGAACAGGTCGCGGGCATCGCCGTTCGTCGAAAGGAGTCGTTCGAGTTCCTGCTGTTCGTCCTGCGCCACTTCTCCGTCGAGAAGGGCCGACAAACGTACCTCAAGCGGCTGCTTTCGAAGATCCTGCATTCGGCTCACGCTCTCCTTGCTTCTTCCTCGGCCACAATCATGGCCATTTTCAGCCTGGCCGCGGACAGGCGCGCCGTGACGGTGGCGACGGGAATGCCGAGAATTCCTGCTGCCTCTCCATAGCTGCGCCCCTCGACGTTCACGAGCACGAAAACACTCGCCAATCCCTCGGGCATAGAGAGAATCGTCTCATGAAGCGGGTGGGCAGAAGAGATTCTTTCACGCGATGCAGGATCGTGGCTTGCCTGCGTGGCGCGGGGCGGGCGTTTTCGCGCTTCCTCCGCCCAGAGAGTGCGGGTGAGGGTGTAGATCCACTCGTCCAGCCTGGCTTCGCTCTCATGCATCGGGCTTTTGGCGATGGCGCGCTCGCAGGCTTGCAGCACCAGCGCGTCAGCATCTGCGGCATCGCATGCCAGCGTCATCGCGAAACGGCGCAGCTTCGGCAGCAGCCCGACCAAGCTGCGACGAAGGTCGTCCATATCCGATACTGCCGTTTCATGCATTGCCGTTCAATCCAGACGCGCGGGAACGCGGTTGTGAAGCCGATTATGATGGAGTCTTGCCAGATCATGCGCCCGTCCGGCAGTTTCCGAGGGTACAAATCCCAGGGCTTGCGCGTGCGCATTCCAAGGTATGAATCAACCGACCGCCCTCTGCAAGCGGTTTTGGTGGCAACCGGGCTAATCCAGCAGGGTGACGCGGTTCTCCAGCGCCATTTCGCGTCCATCCGGCGTAAGCCCGTAGCGTTCGCACTCCAGATGCCAGGCGCCGGCGCTGCCGGAAATGTGGAAAAGATTGTAGGCGGCCGGCGGTTTCTTACCGCCGGGGCCCTGCGAGGCGGAGGCGATGCCGACCACCGGCACCGGCCTCGTCTGGCCGCGCAGCCAGTAGGTGGTGTTGAGATGGGTATGGCCATGCAGCACCAGTTCCGCCCCGCCCGAGGAGATGGCGGCGGCGAAACGGCGGATGCCGAACATGCGCTTGTGCGGCGACGTCGCGCCCCGGATCGGCGGATGGTGGATCAGGACGATGCGGAACAGCCCTGCCTCACCGGCGGCGCGCAGCATGTTGACTGTCTCTCGCGCCTGGCGGCGGCCGAAATAGCCGCTGGCGGAAAAGGGCGGCGTGGCGATCGAGGTCGAGCAGCCGATCAGCGCGACGGGGCCGCGCACGCGCATATAGGGGAAGATCTTGCGCTCCTCGTCCCAGGCGGCAGGGTTGTTGTCGCCGCGCACATAGCCGTACCAGGCGTTCATCGCCTTGTCGTGGGCGCCGGCGACATAGGCGTCGTGGTTTCCGGGCACCACCGACGTGGTTTCCGGCGAGCCGACTTCCTCCAGCCAATCGGCGGCGGCGCGAATCTCGATGCCGGTCGCGAGGTTGACGAGATCGCCCGTTATCGCCAGATGATCGGGCGCCTGCCGCTCGATGTCTTCGAGCAGTACATCCAGCGTATCGGTGAAAAGATGCTTGCGCCGGTTGCGATGCCAGTTCACAAACCCGGTGATGCGCTTGGAGGCCAGTTCCCGGAAGGTCAGTTTCGGCAGAGGCCCGAGATGGACATCGGAAATATGAGCAAGCTTGAACATGGGGCGCAGACATAAAGCATTTACGCGGAAAGGGGAAACCGGTTTTCCGGCTGGAATTGCGACAAATCAGAGCATTTTCAGCCGTGGACGAAAGCGGGCTTTCCCATGGACATGTGCGACAGCAGGACGTTGACGAGACCGTGGCTTCGAGGAGCACAATAAAATGATGGCACGCCTCAAGCCCCGGCTGAAGATCATCGCCACCCGATTGCTCACCTCAAACCTGCACCGCGTCTTCGCCGTGACGCGTGGCATGACGCTCGGCGTGCGCGCCGCCTGTTTCGATGCGGAGGGGCGGATCTTCCTGGTGCGCCACACCTATGTGCCCGGCTGGCATATGCCCGGCGGCGGCGTCGAGCATTACGAAAGCGCCGGCGACGCGCTGGTCAAGGAGCTGCGCGAGGAGGGAAACCTCGAAATCCTCGGCCAGCCCACGCTGTTCCACATTTATTTCAACCGCAACGCCAGCAAGCGCGACCATGTTCTGTTTTACCGCGTCGACGTGCGCCAGACAGCGCCGCGCCCGCCGGACCGCGAGATCCGCGACTGCGGCTTCTTTGCGCTGGATGCCCTGCCGGACGGCGTGACACAGGCCACGGTGCGGCGGCTGGCGGAATTGCGCGGGGAGGAACCGCCGGCGATGATCTGGTAGATCGCCTCAGGCCGCAGCCAGCCTTTCGCGCCCATGTGGGGCCGTCAGGTCCAGTTCAGGGCCGACGGGAACGATGCGGGTCGGGTTGATCGTGGGATGGCTGCGGTAATAGTGGTGCTTGATGTGGTGGAAATCCACCGTCCCTGCCACGCCCGGAACCTGATATAGTTCGCGTAGATAGGCCAACAGGTTCGGATAATCGGCGATGCGGCGGATGTTGCATTTGAAATGTCCGACATAGACCGGATCGAAGCGCACCAGCGTCGTGAACAGCCGCCAGTCGGCCTCCGTCAGCCGGTTGCCGACGAGATAGCGCTGGCGGGACAGGCGCTCCTCCAACTCGTCCAGCGTCTCGAACAGTTTCAGGACGTTCTCTTCATAGGCGTCCTGCGTCGTCGCGAAACCGGCCTTGTAGACGCCATTGTTGACGCGATCGTAGACACGGTCGTTGATCGTATCGATCTCGGCTTTGAGATGCAGCGGGCAGTAATCGTCGCGATTGCCGGTGAGATCGTCGAAGGCGCTGTTGAACATGCGGATGATCTCGGACGATTCGTTGCTGACGATCGTCTGCGTCTTCTTGTCCCAGAGAACCGGCACGGTCACCCGGCCGGAATAGTGCGGATCGGCGCGGGTGTAGATCTGCCAGAGGTATTCGGCGCCGAACAGTGGGTCGGCCATGCCGTCCTTCTCCGTATCGAAGGTCCAGCCGTTTTCCAGCATCAGCGGCGAGACGACGCTGACCGGGACGATCTCCTCCAGCCCTTTCAGCTTGCGGAAGATCAGCGTGCGGTGCGCCCAGGGGCAGGCGAGCGACACGTAGAGGTGATAGCGGTCGCGCTCGGCGGCAAAGCCGGCCTGGCCGCTCGGGCCGGCGCTGCCGTCCTTCGTCACCCAGTTGCGGAATTGCGAGGCGGCGCGCTTGAAATGCCCCTTGTTTTCCTTTGTGTCATACCACACGTCCTGCCAGACGCCGTCGACGAGCCGTCCCATGTCAAATCTCCTGTCGTTATCTGGCGGCTAAGATAGACCGTGGCGCGCAGCTGGCGAGACGCCAAACAATGAACGGTGCGTTTTTACCATTGGACAAACGAATATTTTCTGATATCCGCTTTGCCATTCTCTTTTTGGAACCTGATCGATGACGACCCTTCGGAGCCTGCGACGACGCTGATGATCTCAAACACGCCAAAATGGCGTGGCTGAATACATCCGCATGTCCGCATCCTCCACGGTACAGTCTCACCATGCTCAAGCACGATCTGGTCTATCTCACCGAAGACGCAACGCACGACGCCGTCATCGAACTCATCAACGACGAGGCTTTCGGCCCCGGCCGGTTTACCAAGTCGTCCGCGCGTATCCGTGAGCAGGGGCCGCATGACCGGGCGCTGTCCTATGTCTGCTGCGACGATGGCGAAACCATTGCTTCTGTGCGGATGACGCCGGTGCTGGCGGGTTCGGTCAAGGGTCATCTGCTCGGTCCACTCGCCGTACGGCCGTCGCACAAGAACCGGGGCATCGGCCGCGAATTGGTGCGGATCGCCGTGGACGCGGCCCGGCGCAAAGGCTCGGAAGCCGTCATCCTTGTCGGCGACGCTCCCTATTACATGCCGCTCGGTTTCGAGAAGGTCGCTTATAATGCGCTGACCTTTCCTGCGCCTACCGATCCCGCTCGGATTCTGGTGGCGCCGTTTGCGCCCGATACGCATTCGCGGCTGAAGGGTGTCATTGCCTGGCGGGACAAGGCGGTCGAGGCCGAGGCTGTCGAACGGTTGCTGAAAAGCGCCTGACGGCAGCTATCGCCTGTAAGGCATAGAGTGGCGCCCCGTCTCCCTTCGGTGGGGAAGCGTGCCCAAGGGGCCGAATGAGGGCTTTACCCAACCAGCCGCTTCTGCAGGAACCAGCGAGTGCGCCCCTCGGGAAAATCGTCGAGAGCGCCAAAAACCACAAAACCCTGTTTTTGATAGGCGCGCAGTGCCGTGGGATTGAAGGTATCGATCCAGGCGCCGTGGCAGCCGCGTTCCATCGCCTCGTTTTCGGCGGCAGCGAGCAATCTTGCCGCAACGCCCTGGCCGCGCAAGGGTTCGGGCACGAACAGCCATTGCACATAGAGCCAGCCCCAGGCGGTGAAGCCAGCGATGCCGCCGGTGACGGCATCCTGCTGCCGGAGGAGGACCGCTAGGCCTTCCCGGCCTGAAGGGCCGACATCGGCGGCGTTATAGGCGCCGAGCCCGTCGCCGAGCACGGCGATGTCGTCGGGGGAGGGCGTTGCGGTCACCTCCAGCGTGAAGGGCGCCGTCATCGTCCCTCGCGCCACCACATCGAGGCAAAGGCGAACAGCAGGATGGCGACGCCGAGGAAGCCGGCGAACAGCGGCAGCGTATCGATGCCCTTCAGCACCGTCTCGTCGGTCATGCGGATCGCCATGCGGCCGGGATCGGCGCTGCGCACCACGCCGCGCACCGGCAGGATCGGCGGCAGGTCGATGCTGCCGCCGGCACTGGCGACGCGGGTGACGAGGCCGTTGGTCTCCGCCGCCAGCGGCTTCAACGTCTCGGTGGTCGAGACCATCGCCTTGAATTCCGGCGCATCGACGGCGCCGATATGCACCAGCGTCGACAGGGTGCCGTTCTCGATCTCGAACAGGCCGGTTTCGTCGACCTTCTGCTCGGCGCGGTAAAGGCCGGGCTCGGTCAGCGACAGCGGCACCTGTTCGGTGCGGCCGGAGGGATATTTGACGGTGGCCGGGCCGGGATCGTCGCCGACCGTCTGGCGGGTGATTTCCAGCGTGCGGCCGCTCGCACGCGCCGTCAGCGCCTCTTCCTCCAGCGTCGGTTCCTTCATCAGCCAATGGGCGATGCGACGATAGAGCTGCACATGCGGGCCGCCGCCTTCGAAGCCGCGCGCCCAGAGCCAGCCCTGATCGGACAGCAGCATGGCGACGCGGCCTTCGCCGGCGCGGTTCAGCACCAGCAGCGGGTGGTTGTCGGCACCGACCATGACCGTCTGGCCCTGCGGCGGATCGACATCGACGGTGCGGAACCAGCGGCCCCAGTTTGGCGGCTCCTGCGTCGCGCCATCGAGGCCGCGGGTGACGGGATGTTTCTTGCCGGCTTCCGACAGGCGCGGGTAAAAGGGCTTTTCGTCCATGCGGCCGGTGGGGGCGGCCGGCAGCACGGTCGCCAAGGGCGTCATGGCGATGGAATCCTCGCCCGCATGTTCCGGCCCTGCCGCGATCAGCAGCGCGCCGCCCTTTTGAACGTATTGGGCGATGTAATCGTAATAGAGGATCGGCAGCACGCCGCGATGCTGGTAGCGGTCGAAGATGATCAGGTCGAAATCGTTGATTTTCTCGACGAACAGCTCGCGGGTCGGGAAGGCGATCAGCGACAGCTCGTTGATCGGCGTGCCGTCCTGCTTTTCCGGCGGGCGCAGGATGGTGAAGTGGACCAAGTCCACCGAAGCATCGGATTTCAACAGGTTGCGCCAGGCGCGCTCGCCGGCATGCGGCTCGCCCGAGACCAGGAGCACGCGCAGGTTCTCGCGGATGCCCTCGATCAGGTGGACGGTCTTGTTGTTGGTGGCGGTGACTTCGCCGGGCAGTTCCGCCACGGTGAATTCCAGCACATTGTTGCCGCCGCGCGGCACCTTGAAGGTGAAGGGCGTATCCTGCCCCGGCGTCGCCGTCAGCGTGGCGATCTCGGCGCCGTTCATGCGCACGGTGACGTTTGCCGCGCCGCCCGGCGACGGTCCGTCGTCTCGGACGCGAAAGGTCAGTTCCTGATCCTGATTGACGAGGCCGAAGCGCGGGCCGCGGACGATCTCGATGCGGCGGTCGAATTCGTTTTCCTTGCCGGTGATCAACCCGTGCAGCGGCGCGTCGAAGCCGAGGGTTTCGGCAGAGGCCAGCAGGTCGTGGATCTGGCCGTCGCTGATGAAGATCGCGCCGCCGATGCGCGCCGGCGGCACATCCGAAATGGCGGAGGAGAGGGCGGAGAACAGCCGCGTCGAAGGCGAATCGGAGTCTTCGTCGTCCTTGGCCTCGACGAAGCGCGGCTCGATGCGGGGGAAGCGGGAGAGGCGGTCCTTGAGCTGCGCCAGGGCCTCGTCGGTCATCGCCTGCCGTTCCGGCGTCTGCTGGCTCTGGCTGCGGTCGACGATCACCGGCACGACGGTGGAAAGCTGCTCGCGATCCTCCTGCATCAGGATCGGATTGGCGAGCGCGCCGAGGAGTGCCACGGCCGCGAGGCTGCGGATCAGCGTGCCGCGCACGCCCTTCCACAGGCCGAGCGCGGAGGCCAGCACGACGAGGACGGCGAGCCCGGCCAGAACCGCCCAGGGCAGGAAGGGGGAGAAACCGATGGTCATGCTATTGTCCCAACCGTTCCAGCAGGGCGGGCACATGCACCTGGTCGGCCTTGTAGTTGCCGGTCAGCATATACATCATGATGTTGACCCCGGTGCGGAAGGCGTATTCGCGCTGCATCTCGTCCGGCGGCACGGTCGGCAGCACGGGGGCGCTGTTGGCGTCGATGGCCCAGGCGCCGGCGAAATCATTGCCGGTGATCATGATCGGCGACACACCGTCGCCCTGCGAGGCGGTGGCGCTGGCATTGCGCGCTTCCTGCCGCGCCTCGATCCACAGCGGGCTGCCGGAATAACGGCCCGGGAAACTGGAGAGCAGGTAAAAGGCCTTGGTCAACACGTGATCGCCGGGCACGGGTTCGAGCGGCGGGATATCGAGATTGGCGAGGATTTCCTGAAGGCGCTCGCCGTTCGGGCTCGTCGCGCCGGACTGGTCCAGGGCGCTGAACTGGTCGCGGGTGTCGAACAGCACGGTGCCGCCGGAGCGCATATAGGCGTCGATGCGGTTGATCGCCGCCGCCGAGGGCATCGGAGCGGTCGCCGAAATCGGCCAGTAGATGATCGGGAAGACCGCCATCTCATCCTTGGTGATATCGACGCCGACAGGCGGGGCCGGTTCCAGCGTCGTGCGATAGGTGAGGTATTCGGTGAGCCCGTTCAACCCCTGCTCGGAAATGCGGTCGACATCCGGCTCGCCGGTGACGACATAGGCGAGATGGGTGTTGGTCAGCCGGTCCATCAGCACGTCGTCGCCGGGTTTCGAATCGTCAGCGCGGGCTTGCGGCAACGGCATGAGGGCCACGGCGCCGGCGACGAGAAGCAGGGCGGCAGTGGCGCGGCCGGCCTGGCGCAGGCGGCGGGCGAAGGCTCCGTTCATGAAAAGCACAATCAGCGTGTCGGCCATCAAAAGCACGAAGGCGAGGGTGAAGAGCGCGGGCTTGGCTGACCAGGCCTGCTTGCCGATCAGCGCCTCGCGCAGCACGGCGGTGCCGCTCGGTGCCGGCGGCAGCGGCTTCAGCACGGCGCCGGAGGGAAGCAGGTTGAGGGCGGTGAAACCGTCTTCGCTGCCATAGAGGCCGGGCGGATTGTCGAAGGTCGAGGCGGTCTTGGCGAGATCGCGGCGCGGGTCGAGCGGCTTGGCGGCGCCGGTAGCGGTGACCAGCGCGCCCTTGGCGTCGAGCAGGCGGAAGGGCGGCAGGGCCTCGGCCGTCGTTGCGCCGCCGGCTTCGGCGGTTGCGCCGCCCGAGCGGGAAAGCTGCACGATGCGGCGCAGCATCTCCACGAACTGCCCTGATATCGGCAGGTCCGACCAGGTGGCCTCGGCGCTGACATGGAAGAGCACGATGCGGCCGCCATTGACGGCGCGGGTGGTGACCAGCGGCGTGCCGTCGGCAAGGCTCGCCCAGGTGCGCTCGGCCAGATCCGGCGTCGGTTCGGCCAGAACCTGTCGCTTGACGAGAATGCCGTCCGGCCGTGCCATGCCGGCGAAGGGACCGGTTTTCGGAAAATCGGCAAGCGGCTGCGGCTCGGCCCAGGACAGCGCGCCGCCAAGCGCGCGTTCGCCTTGGCGTAAGACCACCGGCACCAGCGGATCGTCGGCGGGGGCGGCGGCAAGGCGCGGGCCGGCAAAGCGGATCAGCGTGCCGCCATTGGCGATCCAGCGCTGCAAGGGCGCATAGGTCTCCTCCGGCAGGCGGCCGATATCGGCCATGATGATGACGGAGGGGTTGGACGACAGGATTTCCGGGATGGATTGGGCGAGATCGGCGACCTTCGGCTCGATCAGGTCGGCATAGGGCTGCAGCGCGCGGTTGATGTAATAGAGCGGCGACAGCAGCGGCTGGAATTCGTCTCCGACCTGGCCGGAGAGCAGCGCCACGCGGCGGCGCTTGAAGCCGTCGTCGCGCAGGTGAACCGTGCCGGCATTGGCGAGACCCTCGACGCTGACGCGGGCGAAATCGTTGCGCATCTCGAAGGGCGCGGCGACGGTGCCGGTCGCGACCGTCTCACCGGGGGCGAAATTCAGTGTACCGTTGGCGATCGGCCGGCCCTGTCCGTCCTGCGCGGTGAGCGTGAAGGCGGCGGCCGGCCCGCCGTTCAGGCGGCTGGCGGTGACGCTCATCTCATCAGCGCCGTTGGCGACGGCGGTCAGGGCAAGGGCGGCCGTGCCGTCGCCTTCGATCAGGCGCAACTGGCCGGGCTTCAGGGCCGCCAGATCGGTCAGCGTCGTGTCGTTGTCCCCCGTGGCGATGCCGTCGGTCAGGAAGGCGATGGTGCCGGGGGCCTGGCCGTTCAGCGCGGCGCGGATCGCCTCGATGGCGCGGGCGCGCTCCGGCAGCAGCGGCTTGACGGTCGCGGCCAGTAGTTTTTCACGGGCGCGGGTGGCGTCGGTGGGCACGGCGTCATGGGTCAGGTCGGCGGTGAAGGCGAGGCTGACCGGGCGATCCTGCTTTTCGGCGTCGTCGATCAGGGCATTTGCGGTTTCGAGACGGCGGTCCCAATCGCCGGCGGCGGCCCAGGAATTGTCGACCAGCAGCACCAGCGGCCCCGTTGCCAGCGCCGTGCTGCGCTGGTTCACCACCGGATCGGCCAGCGCGAAAATCACCGCTGCCGCCAGCAGCATGCGCAGCAGCGTCAGCCACCATGGGCTTTGTGCCGGGGTCTCCTCGCGTTTCAGCACGCGGGCGAGCACGGCGAGCGGCGGAAAGGCTTCGGCGCGCGGTTTCGGCGGCGTCAGGCGCAGTAGCCACCAGATGACCGGCAGCGACACCAGCGCCAAAAGGATCGCCGGATTGGCGAAGGCGAGGGCACTCATGCCATGCCTCCATGCGATGCTCCGTGCGGGCCGGCGGCGGGCATGCCGGAGAGATACATATGCACCGCGACCAGCGCCTCGGAAGCGAGACGGTCGGTGCGGTGGCTGACGAAATTCCAGCCGAGATGGCGCAGCGACTGGCCGAGGTTTTCGCGACGGGCGCGATAGACGGTCTGGTATTCTTCGCGCAATGTCTCGGCGCGGCCGGCGACCAGTTTTTCGCCGGTCTCGGGATCGATGAATTCGGTGCGGCCGCTATAGGGGAAAAGCTCTTCCGCGGGATCGGAAATTTCCACGACATGGCCCTGCAACCCGCGGCGGGCGAGCGGCGCGAGGCGGCCGATCACATTGTCCGTATCGTCGAGAAAATCGCCGATCAGCACGAGGTCGCTGGCGACGCGGATCATGCGCGTATCCGGCAGGCCGGCGGTCGGCGGCGCATGGATCAGCGCCGTCGCCAGCCGTTCGGCGGCGTTGCGGGCGGCAATCGGTTCCATGATGCCGGGGCAGCCGATGCGTTCGCCGGAGCGGGCGAGGATCTCGGCCAGCGCCAGCATCACCACCAGCGCCCGGCTTTCCTTAGAAACCAGGCCGAGGGTGGATTTGTAGAGCATGGAGGGCGACATGTCGGCCCACAGCCAGATGGTATGCGCCGCCTCCCATTCGCGGTCGCGCACATAGGTATGGTCGTCGCGGGCCGAGCGCCGCCAGTCGATGCGCGACAGGCTTTCGCCATTGGCATAGGGGCGGAACTGCCAGAAATTCTCGCCGATGCCGCGCTTGCGCCGGCCATGCCAGCCGGCGATCACCGTATTGGCGATGCGTCGCGCCTCGACCATGCAATCGGGCACGAGAACGGCGCGCTGGCGCGCCCGCGCCAACGCATCCTTGCCCGGTGTCGGAGTGACGATCTCGCCGATCGAAGCCAAGCGTTTTTCCTTATTTCGCGCATTTCCTGACGGAAAACCGGTGTCCACTTTTCCGGGAAATGCTTGCCTTAGTTACGGGCCTGTTTCACCAGCCCGGCAATGACATCGCGCACCGACATGCCTTCGGCGCGGGCGGCGAAGGTCAGCGCCATGCGGTGTTGCAATACCGGTTCGGCCAGCGCATGCACGTCGTCCAGCGACGGCGCGAGGCGGCCTTCATACAGCGCGCGGGCGCGGGCGCAGAGCATCAGCGCCTGGCCGGCGCGTGGGCCGGGGCCCCAGGCGACATGCTTATCCGTACCGGCATTGCCTTGGCCGGGACGGGCCGAGCGCACCAGCGACAGGATGGCGTCGACCACGGCATCGCTGACCGGCATCTGGCGGATGAGTTTCTGGATTTCCATCAGCCGGCCGGCATTCAGCACCGTTCCGGCCTGTTCCTCGGCAAGGCCGGTGGTCTCCAGAAGAATGCGGCGCTCGTCGGCCAGTTCCGGATAATCGACATCCACCTGCATCAGGAAGCGGTCGAGCTGGGCCTCGGGCAGCGGATAGGTGCCTTCCTGCTCCAGCGGGTTCTGGGTGGCGAGCACATGGAAGGGGGCCGGCAGGTCGAGACGCTGGCCGGCGACCGTCACATGATATTCCTGCATGGATTGCAGGAGCGCCGATTGCGTGCGCGGGCTGGCGCGGTTGATTTCGTCGGCCATCAGCAATTGCGCGAAGACCGGGCCCTTGACGAAACGGAAGGAACGGCGGCCGTTCTCGTCCTGGTCCATCACTTCCGAGCCGAGGATATCCGAAGGCATCAGGTCGGGCGTGAACTGGATGCGGTTGGCATCGAGGCCGAGCACGCCGCCCAGCGTATTGACCAGCTTGGTCTTGGCAAGGCCGGGCACCCCGACCAGCAGCGCATGGCCACCAGAGAGAACCGCGATCAGTGTGTTCTCGACCACCTTCTCCTGGCCGAAGATGACCTTGCCGACCTCGGCGCGCACGGCGGCGATATCGGCCAGCGCGCTTTCGGCGGCGGCGACGATCGCCTTTTCATCCAGGCCCGCCTCGGCGGCGTTCATCCTGCCCATCTCGTTCTCCATCACGTCATCAGGCGATTCGTGCATTCGTGAACGACATGCCCTAGACTTGCAACTTATTCCCAAGTTTACGGCTGACAAGCGCGTTTCGAATGACTAGTTCCTTGTTTGTCGCATGTCGTCATCACAAAACCGCTACCCACTTTTGTGCGACATGCTCTATCTCGTGACTGTCTTTCTCAAGGCATTCACCCATATGCCCTAAAAGTAAACCGGGACACAAAGATGGCAGGGGAAGAAATCGGCAAGACGACGGGCGCGGCGGGACTGCCGGCGCTGACCACCCGCGCCGCCGCCGACAGGAACGACGGCGCCAAGGGCATGCCGCCCGTGGAGCGCTGGAATCCGCCCTTCTGCGGCGATCTCGACATGGAAATCCGCGCCGACGGCACCTGGTTCTATCTCGGCACGCCCATCGGCCGTGCGCCGCTGGTGCGGCTGTTTTCCACAGTCTTGCGCAAGGACGAGGACGGCAAGACCTATCTGGTCACGCCTGTGGAAAAGGTCGGCATCCGTGTCGTCGATGCGCCCTTCGTCGCCGTCGAGATGAGCGTGGGTGAGGAAGACGGCGAACCGGCGCTGACCTTCCGCACCAATGTGGGCGATGTGGTGACGGCCGGGCGCGAGCATCCCTTGCGTTTCGTCATCCAGGGGGAGAATGCCGAGCTGAAACCCTATCTCCTGGTGCGCGGCCGGCTGGAAGCGCTGGTATCGCGGGCGGTGATGTACGAGCTGGTCGAGCTGGGCGAGGTGATCGATGTCGAGGGGCGGGCAATGTTCTGCATCCGCTCCGGCGGCGAAATTTTTCCGGTCATGCCGGCCGACGAACTGGACGCCCTGTCGCGATGACGCTCGACCTGCCGCTTTATTCCGCCGCCGAATTCCGGCGCCGGGCGCTGGCCCAGAAGGGAGCGCCGATCGATCTCGCCTTCCGCGAGCATGGAGATTTCCTGCTCAATCCCGATCTCTGGGCCAGCCTCGAAGGTATCAGGCTGAAGGATGCGGCGGTGCTGGTTCCCGTGGTCGACGACGGCGACGACGCCAAGGTGATTTTTACCCAGCGCACCACCAAGCTGCGCAAGCATTCCGGCCAGATCGCCTTTCCGGGCGGCGCCATCGAGCCCGAGGATAGGAATGCGGAAAGCGCCGCGCTTCGCGAGGCGGCGGAAGAGATCGGGCTCGATGCCGGTTTCGTCGACCCCGTTGCCCGCCTGCCGCAATACCTGGCGGCGACCGGCTTTCGCATCACGCCGATCCTGTCGGTGGTCAAGCGCGGCTTTCACCTGACGCTCAATCCGCATGAGGTGGAAAGCGTCTTCGAGGTGCCGCTGTCCTTTCTGATGAACCCCGCGAACCACACGCGCGACAGCAGCGTCTGGCAGGGCATCGAGCGGCATTTCTACCGCATGCCCTATGAGGACTGGATGATCTGGGGCATCACCGCCGGCATCGTGCGCACACTCTATGAAAGGCTTTATGCATGACCAATCTTGGCGGAGAAGACTGGTTTCGCGATCCGGCCCTGACGCGGGTGCTCGACCTGCTCAACCGCGATAGCGGTGAGGGGCGGGTGGTCGGCGGCGCGGTGCGCAACAGCCTGATGGGCCTGCCGGTCAGCGATATCGACATCGCCTCGTCCCTGCCGCCGGAAAAGGTCATGGAGCGCGCGGCGGAAGCCGGCATCAAGGCGGTGCCGACCGGCATTGCGCATGGCACGGTGACGCTGGTGATCGACGGTCGTCCCTTCGAGGTGACGACGCTGCGCCGCGATGTCGAGACCCATGGCCGTCACGCCACCGTCGCCTTTACCACCGACTGGCAGGCGGACGCCGAGCGCCGGGATCTGACGATCAACGCGCTTTATGTCGACCGCAACGGCGATATCGTCGATCTCGTCGATGGTTTGCCGGATATCGAGACGAAGACGGTGCGCTTCATCGGCGATGCCGCCCAGCGCATTGCCGAGGATTACCTGCGCATCCTGCGCTTCTTCCGTTTCTTCGCCCATTACGGCAGCGGCCGCCCGGATGCGGCGGGCCTGCGCGCCTGTGCCGCCGCGCGCGACAAGCTGGCGACGCTTTCGGCCGAGCGCATCTGGTCGGAGATGAAGAAGCTGCTGTGCGCCGATGACCCCGGCCGGGCGCTGTTATGGATGCGGCAGGTCGGCGTGCTCACCGCGATCCTGCCGGAATCGGAAAAATGGGGCATCGACGCCATTCCGGCGCTGATCGCCACCGAAAACGCGCTGCGCTGGACGCCGGACCCGCTGCTGCGCCTCGCCGCCATCGTGCCGCCGGATGCGGCGCGACTGGAGGCGATGGCCAAGCGGTTGCGGCTATCGAAGGACGAGGCGGCGCTGCTGCTCGCCTGGGCGAAGGCGCCCGTCGTCGCGGAAACCATGGCGCAGACCGCCTTCGATCGGCTGCTTTATGCGCATGGGCCGAAGGGCATCTGCGTGCGTCTGAAACTGGCCTTGGCTTCGGCGCGCGCCAAGGCCGAGGGCGGCGATGTCGACGCCATGCAGCAGGCGGCGCGGCTGACCGCACTTCTTGCCCGTGCGCAAAGCTGGAAGAAACCGGATTTCCCGGTAAGCGGCGCCGATGTGCTCGCCGCCGGCCTCGCCGCCGGCCCGGCAGTCGGCAAGGCGTTGCAGGCGCTGGAAAAGCAGTGGGTCGAGTCGAATTTTTCGCTCGATCGGGCAACGCTGGTCGACCGGCTGGCGGAGATGAAGTAGGGCTTCCGTCGTCATGCTCGGGCCTGTCCCGGGCATCTGCAACGTATTGATTTTCGAGACGTTAGCAGATCCTCGGCACAAGGCCGAGGATGACGAAAGAGAGGTTTTCAGCCGTCGCTATCGTCAGGATGCGGCGCGTTGCGGGGCGGCTTCGTCGACGATGCGGGCCTTGATGTTGTCGATCATGTTTTCGCGGATGATGGTTTCGCCGTGGGTCGTGCGCATGTGCTCGACGGCGCGGCGGACCACTTCGGCATCCTCCGTGGCGTGGGTATGCCAGTCGCAACCCGGAACGAGCGTACCGCATTCGAACAATCTCATGAGACTTCTCCCTTCGATCTGCCATCGAAAACCGGCGAGCCTCTCGGGAGGCCCGCCATCACATGGCGTTGCGCCTTGCCGAAGGCAAAACGCGGAACGGGCGAAAAAGTTCACCGTGGACGCGGCTTTTCGGTCCGCTCTAAAAGAGCCTTACTCGGGAATGGCCCAGGCCTTGAAGCAATCCGAAGATTGGTAGCGGTCGGCCGCGGCGTTTCTGGCGCGTTCTTCCGGGATGCCGCTCTGCTGGCCGGCGAGTTGCAGCTTGACTTGTTCGATGAAAAAGGAACGGGGCAGGTCGCTATCGCTGTTCTGCCGCAGATTTTCGGCAAGGCGACCGATGAATTCCTCCGTACCGAGCTGACGGGACGGGTCAGCGGAAACCTGATTGCCGGACATGCTGGCATTCTCAGTCATGCTCATCCTCCTCCGATGGAATCACATGACGAGACGATATCATGCCGCCGACGCGGCATGAATCACTATTTCAGGAGGATATAAAACTTTACGGTATCCGGTCTTTTTGTCGCATGTCACAAAACTGCTACCTTAGGGCCAGCGCACCATTGGCGGCAGCGACGACAGGATCGATTCGACATTGCCGCCGGTCTTAAGGCCAAAAATCGTGCCGCGATCGTAGAGCAGGTTGAATTCCACATAGCGGCCGCGGCGCACGAGCTGTTCGTCCCGATCTTCCTGCGTCCACGGTATATTGAAGTTCGAGCGCACGATCTTCGGATAGACCATGGCAAAGGCGCGGCCGACATCGCGGGTGAAGGCGAAATCGGCATCCCAGCCGCCCTTTTCCTCCGGCGAATGCAGCCAGTCGTAGAAGATGCCGCCGATGCCGCGCGGTTCGTTGCGGTGCTTCAGGAAGAAATATTCGTCGCACCACTGCTTGAAGCGCGGATAATCGGCGACCGGGTGGCGGCTGCAGGTGATCTCCATCGCCTTGTGGAACAGCACGCTGTCGGCATCCTCGTCGGTGCGGCGCCGGTCGAGCATCGGTGTCAGGTCGGCGCCGCCGCCGAACCAGTGCGAGGTGGTCACCACCATGCGCGTGTTCATATGCACGGTCGGGACGTTGGGGTTGATCGGATGAGCGATCAGCGAAATGCCGGAGGCCCAGAAACGCGGATCCTCGGCAGCGCCCGGAATCTGGGCGCGAAAATCGGGCGCGAATTCGCCGTGCACGGTAGAGGTATGCACGCCGACCTTCTCGAAGACGCGGCCTTCCAGCATCGACATGCGGCCGCCGCCGCCTTCGCCGTCGTCCCGCTGCCAGTCCTTGGCCGTGAAGCGGCCGGGAGCACGATCGCTCAAAGGCCCGGTGAGTTCGTCTTCCAGCGCCTCGAAGGCGGCGCAGATATGGTCACGCAGGCCCTCGAACCAAGCGCGCGCCTCCGCCTTCTTGTTTTCGATGTCTTCCGGCAGGCCCTGCGGCAATTGCGGTCTTTCCATCTTTCACTCCCGGCGATTCCTCGGGCCAAACCCCGTTTGCCGCCTTATACCCGGCCTCCGCCGGCCCGCAAGACATCTCTGGCGCGAATGTGCGCGGCGAAATGACTCGCAAATGGCCCGATGCCGCATTATCTTCGAAACGAGAGGTATCGTATGGCCAAGGTTCCCGGACCGCCGTCCCTCGACGGCTTGCGGCAGCGCATCGCCCGTCACCGCCAGCAGACGCCCGAGCGTGGCGCCGGCCAGTTCGTGCGCGAAACCTTTACGCTGACACGGCCGGAAGCCCGCGCCAAGGCGCGCGAATGGTTTGACGCCTTCCCGAAGGCCGCCTATTGGACCGAGGTGGAAAGCTGGCGCCAGCTCGAAGGCGATCGCATCGAATTCACCATGCGCCGGTTGCCTTCCGCCGATTGAGGCGTTTTCCGACGAAATCAGGGATTTTGCGGGATCGTTCGAATTCTAACGATTCAGCAAACTTTCTGGCAACCGGTCCTTGTCATCATGGCTGCAAGATGACGGCCTTGGAACATGACCGTTCCGAATCCTGCGGCATGAGGCCGAGGCCGCATCTGTTCTTTTCTCGACCTGCCGCCGCAACCGATCTGTCAAGAAAGCGGAATCGCGAGTCCCCGCAAGGGATTGGGCGAGTCGCTTCACGCCTTGTCTGATCTTTCTCCCCGTTCCTCCGCCTGGGGGCCACGTTCCCTTTGCGGACCGTGGCTCTTTTTTTGGTGGTCAGCGCGCCGGCTTGGCGCGGCGGGCGCGGCTTTTCGACGGCAGGGCCGGCTTTTTCGGCAAGGGCACGGAAATTGGCAGAGCCGGCGGCGCCGGTTCGGCGAGCGGCGCCGTTTCGATGGTGGCGATCGCCGTCAGCGGCATCGATGCGGGAAGGGCGGGCGCTTCGCCTTCTACCGCGATGTGGTCGTCGGTCGGAGCGGCGTCATCTGCCTTGGCTTGCGGCGTTTCCGGGGCAGCGATGGTCTCGACCGGTTCCGGCACGGTTTCCGCCGGCGCACTGATCGGATCGGCGGCGAGAATCTCGCGCAGCACATTGGTGACGTCGATATGGCCGGGGACATCGGTGTTGGTGTGATGCCAGGCGCCGGAGACCTTGCGGTCGGTGGCGATGAAAGGCTGGGAATTCATCTCGCCATACCAGTCCCACTGGCCGATGACGTCGATGACGCGGGTAAAGGCCGGCGGCATGGCGATCTTGCCGCCGAAGGTGACGATGCGCGCCGTATCGGCGATCGCCTGGATGCGGGCGGCATCGATATCCCGGAGCTTGGTCAGCGCCTCGGCAAGCAGGCTATTGCCGCGCGAATGGGCGGCGAAAAGCGCAATTTTCGCGCGCGGGTCGGCGAGCAGCGCCAGAACGGTCTGCATGTCGCGGCAGCGATCCTTGCATGCGCCGGCAGCGGCGTTCTTTTCCGGATCGACGCCGTAATGCGGCCGGCCGGACAACGCGTCGATGCTTTCGAAACCATGCCGCACCTGGCCGAGCCAGCCGAACAGGAAGGAACCGCCCATGGCCTCTCCGATGGCATCCGCCAGACCATAACCGGGCACGACGGTCGCGACGGGCTTGCCCACCGCATCGGCGACATTGCGGGCGAAGGCGGCGGCGCCCAGCGCCGAGCCCCCGGCGCCGGCCAGTGCCAGCACCGAGACATCGGACCCGCCGCGCAGGAAGAATTCATCGAGCGTATCGCATAGCGTCAGCGATCCCGCCCCGCTCGGCGGCACGATCAGCAGAGAGCCGACAGCGGCCAGCGAATCCGAGATATAGAAGGCCTCTTCCGGGGTCACGACCTTGATATCGTAGAAAAAGGCGTCGAGGGCCGTGTTGCGTTGCCGCAACGGCTCCAGCGACAGGTTGCGCAGCGGCGCATGCTGAAGACGCTCCGGCAAGCTGAGAAAGCGCGCAAAGCGCGTCAGGTTGTAGGTGAATGCGGTCTGGAACATGCGTGCTGGCTCCGGGCTGGCGATCACTTCCAATAGTGTCGCATACCCGTTCGCAATTGCCAACCTCTTTGCTGCGATGCACCTAAAGCATGTGCTGAAATATGCCGTTATATCGTCTGGCGTAGCGCTTCGCCGACGATCATCGCCGCCGACATCGCGACATTGATCGAGCGCTGGCCCGAGACCATGGGAATGAGGATGCGGGCATCGGCGGCCTCATGCACGGCATCGGGCACGCCAGCGCTTTCGCGTCCGAACAGCAGGACATCGTCCGGCCGGAAGGCAAAATCCGTATAGCGCCCGGCTGCTTTGGTCGAAGCGAGCACCAGCCGGCGGTTTTCGGCCTGCCGCCAAACTTCGAAAGCGGCCCAGTTGACGTGGCGGCTGAGGGTCACGGCAGCGAGGTAATCCATGCCGGCGCGCCTGAGATTGCGATCCGACAGGTCGAAACCGGCGGGCTCGACGATATCGACGCCGAGGCCGAGGCAGGCGGCAAGTCTCAGGACCGTGCCGGTATTGCCCGGTATGTCCGGCTGATAGAGCGCAATCCGCAGGCGCGTCATATGGGTGTCTCCTTCAGACTATCGCTGCGCATAAAGCATGTCGCGCAAGAACATGCAGCGGTTTTGCTATGGCGACGCACGAAAATAGCCGATTTGAAACGCAAGGCGTGACATGGGAGATTGCGATCGGCATCGACCGGCATGCACGCGGGACCTGTGGCCGGGCTGCAACGCCTGCGCGCCGGGCTTCAGGAAATCCGCACATTTTTTCGCCCCCCCTCTGTGCAAACTTTTTGGACTGCGAAACAAAGCCGCATCTTCACCGCCGTGTCGGGGGGGGTTCCGTGGTTTTTGTTTTTCGCCGCCCCCCCCCAAGGGCGGCGGGGGGGGGGCGGGCGTAAGGGGCGATTCTTCGTTTTTTCTTCCCTGTTTTCTTTTCACCCCGCCGCGGGGAACGGGGGCCCCGCGGTGTTTCCCGGCCCCCGCCGCTCCACGCCCTAGCCGTGTCGCGGTAACCTGTCCGGACGGATCATTGGAGCTTTTCATGTTTGGCTGGTTCGAACAGCGACTCAATCCGTTTCCGTCCGAGGAGCCCGGCCTGCCCCCGAAGGGGCTGGTGGCCTTCTGCTGGCATTATACGAAGCCCGCCTGGCCCTGGCTGCTGCTACTCGGTTTCTGCTCGATGCTGATCGCGCTTTTCGAGGTGTTTCTCTATCAGTTCCTCGGCAATATCGTCGACTGGCTGTCCTCGGCCGACCGCGCCACCTTTCTTCAGAACGAAGGCCGCCACCTGTTTTGGATGGCGGCGCTGCTGCTCATCGGCCTGCCGCTGGCGGGGGCGGTGCATACCGTGACCATGCATCAGGTTCTGGCCGGCAATTTCCCGATGATCGCCCGCTGGCAGATGCACCGCTTCCTGCTGCGCCATTCGATGACCTTCTTCGCCAACGAGTTCGCCGGCCGCGGTTCGGCCAAGGTGGTGCAGACTTCGCTCGCCATCCGCGAGGCGGTGATGAAGATCATCGACGTCTTCGTCTATGCGGCGAGCTTCTTCATCTCGATGCTGGCGCTGGTGTTTGCCGTCGACTGGCGGCTGGTCATCCCGCTCGTCGTCTGGATGGCGGCCTATGCGCTGATCCTGCGCCATTTCATTCCGAAGCTGCGCCGGCTTTCCAGCGAGCAGGCCGACGCCCGCTCGATGATGACCGGCCGCGTCGTCGACAGCTACACCAACATCGCCACCGTAAAACTGTTCTCGCATGCGGGGCGCGAGGAGGATTATGCCCGCGACGGCATGGATGCCTTCCTCGGCACGGTGCATCGCCAGATGCGGCAGATCACGCTGCTGAACATCCTGGTCGACATCAACAATGCCATCGCCCTGTTTTCGATCTCGGCGGCGAGCATCGCATTCTGGCTGAACGGCACGGTGTCGGTCGGCGCCATCGCGGTCGCCATCGGACTTGCCATGCGCATCAACGGCATGTCGCAATGGATCATGTGGGAGATTTCGGCGCTGTTCGAAAGCATCGGCACGGTCTATGACGGCATGAGCATGATGACCAAGCCGCATGACATCGTCGATACCGGCGATGCCCGGATGCTGGCCGCGCCGAAAGGGGCGATTCATTATGACCGGATCCGTTTCCATTACGGCAAGGACAAGGGCGTCATTCAAGATCTGACGCTGGATATCCGCGCCGGCGAGAAGGTCGGCCTGGTCGGCCGCTCGGGTGCGGGCAAGACAACGCTGATGAACCTGCTCCTGCGCTTCTACGATCTCGAATCCGGCCGCATCACCATCGACGGGCAGGATATCTCGATGGTGACGCAGGACAGCCTGCGTGCGCTCATCGGCGTCGTGACGCAGGATACGGCGCTGCTGCACCGCTCCATCCGCGACAATATCGCTTATGGCCGTCCCTCGGCGACCGATGCCGAGATCATCGAGGCGGCCAAGCGCGCCAATGCCTGGGAGTTCATCTCCGGACTCGAGGACATGCATGGCCGCAAGGGACTGGATGCGCAGGTCGGCGAGCGCGGCGTGAAACTTTCCGGCGGCCAGCGCCAGCGCATCGCCATCGCCCGGGTGTTCCTGAAGAACGCGCCGATCCTGGTCCTCGACGAGGCGACCTCGGCGCTGGACTCGGAGGTCGAGGCCGCCATTCAGGAAAATCTGTTCGCGCTGATGGAGGGCAAGACGGTGATCGCCATCGCCCACCGCCTGTCGACGCTGACGGAAATGGACCGCCTGATCGTGCTCGACAAGGGCGCGATCATCGAGACCGGCACCCATGCCGGGCTGGTCGCGGAAGGCGGCATTTATGCCGACCTGTGGAATCGCCAGTCCGGCGGCTTCCTGGCCGACCAGACGGCGGCTGGCGAGGATGGGGAAACCGAGGCGGCGGAATAATCCGCCGCCTCGTCAACCAAAAACCAGGGAGGGGACACATGACCGACGAGGACCGGCTGTATCACGATGCCGATCTGGCGCGCTTTTACGACATCGACAACGGCTGGGCCGACGATCTCAGCTATTGCCGCGGATTGGCCGAAGGCTGCGCCAGTCTGCTCGACCTCGGCTGCGGCACCGGGCTGTTCGGCGCGACGATGGCAGCCATCATACCGCGCGTCGTCGGCGTCGATCCGGCGCAGGCGATGCTGGATATCGCCGCCGCCCGTCCAGGCGGCGACAAGGCCAGATGGGTGACGGCTGATGCGCGCAGCGTCCGGCTTGGCGAAACCTTCGACCTCATCGTCATGACCGGCCATGCCTTCCAGGTTTTCCTGACCCGCGCCGACCGACTGGCCGTCCTGAAAACCATTGCGGTACACCTGTCGCCGCAGGGCCGTTTCATCTTCGACAGCCGCAACCCGGAATTGGAGGAATGGCGCGAATGGACGCCCGCGCTTTCGGAACGTCAATTCACCCATCCGCAATTGGGCGAGATGTTCGCGTGGAACGACGTCTCCCACGATCCCTCAACCGGCATCGTCACCTACCAAACGCACTACCGCCACCTTGTCGACGACCGCACCGATTCCGCCTCCTCACACCTCGCTTTCGCGTCGCGGGCGGAAATCGAGGAACTGGCGGGCGAAGCGGGCATGAGCATCGAGCGCTGGCTGGGGGACTGGAAGGGTGCGGCGTGGGCGGAGGATGCGCCGGAGATCATTCCGATCGGAAGGCTGGCGCGATAACGCACAAAAAAATCCGCCCGGCGGATGGTGCCGGGCGGATTGTCGATTGCTTTCCCCTCGTCAGACCGGTTGACTAAATCCGAGAAGCTCGGCAAGGCCGTGTCCAGGGGTTGTCGTATCCGGGGCATGCAGTCCCACCAACTTGACGCCGATATCGCTGCCGTAATCGCCGCCCTGGAAGACATAGAGGCCGGTTTCGTTGCCGTCCATATAGTCGAACGCCACGGTTTCGCCCTGTTTGACGACGTGGTCGTCCGAAAGATACTGCAGGGCGGCGTCGAGAAGGCTGCCTGAGAGCTTGATGGAGACGGATTGTACGCCATTTTCCGTGACATGTCCGATGCCGTCCTTCACGGTGACGCTGTAGCTATGGCCTTCGAAGGTGAAACTTGTGTTTGAAACACGTTGCACGACATCATGTCCCGGCAGATTCAGATGGTCCTTCTCAAATTCGAAGCCGCTGATCTTGTCCTCGCCGCCGATCTTGGAGTCGGTGTGGATATTGTTTTTCAATGCGTCTACCGCGCTCTCGGCAGTCGTTTTGGCTTGAGCGAGGTCGGCGTCGGTTTTCTCGCGATTTTGATGCTGGTCTTCCGTTTCTGCCAGAGCGTCCCGCTTGATCTTTGCGCCGCTCAGATCGCTTTTTGCCTTGTCGAGAACGTCTTGCGCATGGTCCTTCGCGTCGTCGGCCTCTTGCTTGTATGCATCGACGGCCGAGTGAAATTTGTCGAGGAAGCTCGTTACCTTGAAGTCCTTCGAGTCATTCGGAATGGCGTCAAGCAGTTTTGCTTTCAGATCCGCGGGAATGATATTGCTGGTTTCGATCAAGGACTCGAGGCCGGATATCGCTTTGGTGATCGCTCTCGAATCGAAGGCGAATGCGAACAGCGCCTTGATCGCAAAATCCAGTTTGCCGACGGCGTCGCTCAGCGTTTCGGCGATTTTGTCGGTGACAGTCGCGACACCGAGAGCGACGTTGGCCTTGTCGACGGCTTTCTCGGCAGCCGTCACGTCGTCCTTGGCGGCGTTCAAGGCGTCTCGGGTCTCCACGGCGTCGCGTGCAGCGGAGGCGCTTGCGATAGCGTCCCGCGTCTCGCCATCCGTAACGCCGTTGATCCGGATGGTATCGACGCCCGATGAAGCGCCGTCGATCTTGATCACATCGGCATCGAGGCCGCCTTCGATGAAGTTGGAGCCCGAAGCTGCCACAAGGATGGTCTGCGTTCCGTCCGAGCCGGAAATGCAGACGCTGCCCGTACCGCTGATCTGATGGTCGGAAGCGGTCTCGGCATCCATCGTCACGTGAAGATTGTCTTTCAGTTGCAGGCTGACGCCTTCCGGCAAAGCCTTGCTGGCGATATGCACGCCGTCGGTCGTGTCGATCGGACCGTTAGGAAATGTTGCTACCGTGCCGCCGCGATCGCCCGTCAGGAGTGCAGAAGGTTCCTGTGGCTCCGGCGGGAATTCGCTGAATACGGCGAACTTTAATTGCGGAGCCTCATGCTCGACGATGCTCTGGCCGAGGGTGATCGCGCCGGTGGCGTTGCTTTCGAAGGTGATGCCGTATGAGGCCGCGCTCTTTGCGAGAGTTTCGACGGGAGCATGGTTGTAGATTTTGAAAAACAACGGCGTGCCGCCACTGCTGCCATCACTGCCGCCCGTGCCTCCGGGAGCCTGGCCCTGGTTTTGCAACAGCTTGAGAATGGCCGCATCGGCTTCCTCGCCCGTGCCCGGATCGGTCTTGGTGACCGCAGTGATGAAATCGCGGCCGATCTGGGCGGCGGTGTTGCCCCTGTAGGCGTCGATTTCGAGTTGCAGGTCGAGATGGCTGGTGAAGATGTTGGCGGCGTCGATCTTGGCCTTGACGGTAACTAGGTCATCGCCCTGCGCGCCATCAAGGATGGCAATCGCGATATTGTTGATGGTCAATTCACCCGAGGCAAGCTTGGCGAGGAAGAAGTCGATGCCGGTCTTTTCGCCGTCGCGACCGAACAGCGACTTGTAGATCGAATTGACGACCTGTTCGTTGCTCATGCCTGTGAAGCGGCTTTGATACTCGCTTGTTTTCGTCAGGTCTCCGATGCCCCTGAGATCGGCACCGTTCTTGGTGACGCCGTTGAAATAAGCCAGACCACTCGGATCGGCAGGACGCCCGAACAATGCGACATAGATACCTTGGATGCTGGCCATGGTTAATACTCCCTGAACACCATTTGGAGCTATGTACCCAGGTTCAAATTAGTTAATCAATCGTAAAACGTTGGATTAGTTAATCCGCCCAAAATTATTCGATAATATCCTGTGTCAAAGTTTATTGCGCTGATCGATTTCTTCCGATCCCGAAAAGAATTATACACCAATGATTGTTTATTCGATCGTATTGGTTGTGAATTGATTTTGAGAGAAGAAAAAATCGACTCTGGTCATGACGATTGTCAAATGGCATGACTTGTCCGATTGCAATGGTATCGTCGAATTTTGGGCGTCCCGTTTCGATCCCGGCGCATGCCGAAACATGCGGCGGGGAAAAACAACGCCATAAAACTATTAGCCCCCTTCTTTGTTTAGGGTGTAGGAATAGCTCACAACCTCCACA
>Ga0066256_1001981_pt1 | contig 24493 bp, 23 predicted proteins | sample ThiBio_1000_biof_FD_87107 | JGI IMG/M metagenome (GOLD analysis project Ga0066256, IMG submission 87107) | Wastewater bioreactor microbial communities from Cape Town, South Africa - Thiocy_expt_1000_biof (version 2) | ecosystem: Engineered > Bioreactor > Thiocyanate-remediating >... | reverse complement strand
GCGGCCTTCAATCCCGCAATGGCTTCCTCGGTCGCGCGAACCCAGTGTGCCGGGTCCTGCTCGGACCAGCCTGGATGCGGGCGCGAGACATCGAGGTCGCCATGGGCGGAACCGATGATCTTCTGATTGCCGTCGATCAGCATCGCTTTGACGCCAGACGTTCCGAGATCGAGACCCAAATACATTAAATGTTACTCCCTATGCTCTGCAGCCTGAACGCTCAGGGCAGATTGTCCTTCAAGAAAATGTCGAGACGGATGCGCTCCTGGTCGGCGATGACGGCCTGACCGTCCGCGGTTGCCTTCATGACGCGGATGGCGCTGCGCACCTCATGACCGGCATCCTGATTGAGGACGGCATCGATCGTGCCATCCAGCAGCGCTGCCCGCGTATGCTGCGTCAACTCATGTACGACTACGGTCAGTTCACGCTCGGGCCGGGTGGCCTTCAGAGCCGCGATCAGGCCGCGGTTACCGGCACCGAGGCTGTAGATGCCGGCGATATCTTTGTTGTCCGACAGAGCCTTGGAGACGAGCGCTTTCGTCCGCTCCGGATCGTCACGTCCTTCCAGCACTGGCAACAGCCGCAGCTTGGGAAACTCCTCCGCCATCACGGCCGAAAAACCCTGCAGGCGCTCGCGATGGTCGCGTACCAGCATGGAACCGGCAAGAACGGTGAGATCGCCCTCGCGGCCACCGAGGAACCGCCCGAGCAGCCGGGCAGCCGTACGGCCAGCGGCGATGTTGTCGATGCCGGCATAGTGATGCCGGTTGGAATCGGTAAGATCCGACACCAGCGTGACGACCGGAATGCGCTCGGAAACAAGCCGGTCGACCGCGGCCCGCACCTCCGGCGCGTCGGTCGCCACCAGGGCGACGCCGGCAATATTCTGCCCCTGCAATGCGTCCAGTGCTGACACCAGGGCGAGGACATCGAAGGCCGGCACTTCGACGATGCGGATATCCGTGCGTTCCATGCCCGCGCGCAAGGTCGCCTGATGCACCTCGGAACGCAGCCCGTGCATGAAGGAATTGTCGCCGGTCGGCACAATGAAAACGAGGGGGTAGACACGGCCCTTGGCCAGATTGGCGGCGGCGACATCGCGGATATAGCCGATCTGGCGGATGGCGGCCTCCACCTTCTCCCGCGTCACCAGCCGCACGCCTGGCCGCTGGTTCAATACCCGGTCCACGGTGGCAAGGCTGACGCCCGCAGCGGCGGCAATATCGTGCACGGTCGGTCTCATCGGTTCCTCCTGACGAAAACCTTACTGCGATTTCTGATGTACGTAAATCAGAAATTTTCAGACGCATACTTTTCCGGCCATGACAGCAAATAAAAAAGGCCCCTCACGAGGAGGGGCCATGCCTTGGGAGCATTCTTTAAGAACCGGGTCAGTGGCCTCCGCCACCGCCTCCGCCACCGGGCACGTTCGGCTTGCTCAGCATCAGGACGCCAAGGATCATTGCGAGGAACAGCACGGTCAGCATCAGGAAGATATCGCTGAAGGACATGACGATCGCCTGCTGCGTCGCCATGTTGACCATCTGTTTCAGCGCCGCCTGCTCGCCATCCAGACCGGCCGCATTGAAGTTGGCGGCCATGTTGTTCAGCTGGGTGACGGCAGCATGGCTTCCCCAATGAATATGGTCGCGCAGGCTGAAATAGTGCTGGTCCTGCCGGTTCGTCAGCAGCGTGTTGATGATCGCAAGGCCAACGGCGCCGCCGAGGTTACGGGTCAGGTTGAACAGGCCTGACGCCCCGCGCATGCGGGCTGGCGGCATGGTTCCGAGCGCAATGTTGTTGATCGGCACCATGCAGAGCATCAGGCCAAAGCCGCGCAGAATCTGCGGAATCAGCAGCTCCCAGAAGTCCCAGTCCACCGTCAGATGCATCATGATGTAGGTACCGGCCGAGAAGCTGGTGAAACCGATGATCATGAGAATGCGCAGATCGACCTTGCTCGACAGGAAGCCGGCCAGCGGCGCGGTGAAGAACATGGTGAGACCTGAAACGAACATCGTCTCGCCGATCTGCAGCGAATCGTAACCCCGAATACGCGCGAGATAGAGCGGATAGATATAGGTCAGACCATAGAGACCGATGCCCATGACGAAGGAGAACATCGAACCGAAGGAGAAGTTCTTGTTCGTGAACGCCTTCAGATCGACCACCGGGAATTCCACCGTGAAGGCTCGGTAAAAGAAGATGACCGCACCGATGGCGGACGCGATGGCGCCGGCGACGATGTAATTATCGTTGAACCAGTCGTTCGTATTGCCTTCCTCGAGCACATATTCCAGCGCGCCGAGGAAAACGCCCATCGAAAGTAGGCCCCACCAGTCGAACTTCTTGAACAGTGACAGTTCGGGCTTGTCGAAATCGATGAAGTTCCAGGTGACGATCGCAACGATGATCCCAGGCGGGATATTGACGAGGAACAGCCAGTGCCAGGAGAAGGCATTGGAAAGGTAGCCGCCCACCGTCGGACCAATGGTCGGCGCCAGCGTCGCGATCAGGCCGATGATCGGCGAGACGACGTTGCGCTTCGATGGCGGGAAGATGGTGAATGCCGCCGCAAACACCGAGGGGATCATGCCACCGCCGATGAAGCCCTGCAGGGCGCGGTAGATGATCATCTGGTCGATGTTCGTTGCGGTGGCCGCCAGCATGCTCGCCAGCGTGAAGCCGGCGGCGGAAACGGAAAACAGGATGCGCGTCGAGACGATGCGCGCCAGCGTCCCCGAGAGCGGGATCATCACCACCTCGGCGATGAGATAGGCCGTCTGCACCCAGGCGACCTCGTCCGAGCCGGCGCTCAGGCCCGCCTGGATTTCCGCAAGCGAGGCGGAGACGATCTGAATGTCGAGGATCGACATGAACATGCCGAAGACCATGGCGAAGAAAGCGATCATCCGCTTCGTATCGACATGGTCCACGGCCGGCGCCTGGGGCGCCGTCCCGTTCATCGTTGCAGTCGCCATGGCCGTCGGCCTCCGCGCTTTCTTTTTTAGCTATCGCTCTTGTTACTTCTGTTCGGCCGCCATCGCGCCGCCCTGCGGGGCGGTACGGGTGTCGACGTCGACGACGACGCTGAGGCCGGCGCGCAGGTGGCCGCTGTCGAGGGCGTCCTGCGGCAGCGCGATGCGCACCGGCACGCGCTGGATCACCTTGGTGAAGTTGCCGGTGGCGTTTTCCGGCGGCAGCATCGAGAAGACCGAGCCGGAGGCCGGCGCGATCGACTGCACCGTGCCGATGACCGGCTTGTCGTCAAAGGCATCGACATGGACGCGCACCTTCTCGCCGGTCTTCAGCTGCGAGATCTGCGTTTCCTTGAAGTTGGCCTCGATATAAAGCTCCTTCACCGGAACCAGCGCGGCAAGCCGCGTGCCGGGCGAGACCAGGTCGCCGACCTGCACCGAGACATTGCCGATGATGCCGTCATAGGGGGCGCGCAGGATCGTGAAGCCGAGGTCGCGGGTCGCCTTGTCGCGGGTCAGCTCCAGCGAGCGCACGGTGCTTTCGGCTTCCTTGCGCTGCGCCTGCAGGAGTGTGATGTTGGAGCCGGCGGCGGTGACGCTCGCCTGTCCGGCGGCGAGATTGGCCTGGGCCTGTTGCAGCGCGATTTCGGCATTGTCGAGCGAGGCGACGGTGCCGACGGACTTTTGCTGCAGTTCGGCGGCGCGTTTGCGATTGATTTCCGCACCGCGCAGCGCCGCCTCCAGCGCGCCCTGCTGGGCCTCGGCCTGCTTCAGCGACGATTGCGCCCCGGCGATCTGGGCATCGATGCGATCCAGCGACAGCTTCTGGGTGGCGATCTGCGCCTTGGCCTGGTCGACGGCGATGGTGTAGTCGCCATCGTCGAGCGTCACCAGGGGATCGCCGGCCTTGACCGTCTGGTTGGCGATCACATGCACCTTGGCCACGTAACCGCTGACCTTGGGGGAAATGGTGGCGATATCGCCATGGATATAGGCATCGTCCGTGGAGACCAGGAAACGCCCGTCGATCCACCAGTTGTAGCCATACCAGCCGCCGGCGCCGAGCGCGGCCAGAACGAAGAGCGGCAGCAGCAGGCTGCGGCGCTTCTTCTTGGGCGCTTCCGGCGCCTTGGTTTCGACCGGCGCTGCGGCGGCGGGCGCCTCGGCCTTGTCGCGCATCTCGGCGGAGACGGCCTCGTTCTCTGCCGCTTCCCCTTCCGAAACGCTCACGACGCGAGCGACATTTGTTTTCTTCGAGCCAGCCATGGCAACACCATCCGCGAAATCTTAAATCGAACCGAACGGTTCAGTTCGATTTGACATAGAGGCTTTTTAAGTGCATATCAAGATCAAATCGAACCGCGCGGTTCAATTAAGTTAACAATTCAGGCATGGCGATGACCGACACCCGAAAGCAGGCGACCGAGGCGGCCGCACCGACGCCACCGATCACCGGCCGTCACGCGGCCGGCGAGGATCCGGCCAAGCGCGAACAGATCCTCGACGGGGCCAAACGCATCTTCATGGGAAAGGGTTTCGATGCGGCGAGCATGAATGACGTCGCCCGCGAGGCCGGCGTCTCCAAGGGCACGATCTACGTTTATTTCCAGAACAAGGAAGACCTGTTCGCCGACCTGATCGAGCGCGAGCGCACCCGCTTCGCGCTGTCGACGCGCGATGCGCTGGAAAAACCCGCCGGTGTCGAGGACGCGCTCTTTCATTTCGGCATGACCTTCTGTCAACACATGATGAACGACGACGTCATCTGTTCGATGCGCAGCGTCATCGGCGTCATCGACCGGATGCCGGGGCTGGCGCGGCGCTTCTTTTCCTCCGAATCCGTCAACGTGCGCAGCGTTCTTCGCGACTATCTCGAAATGCAGCGCATGCAGGGAAAGCTCGCGATCGACGACACCGATCTCGCCGCCCGCCAGCTCATCGACATGTGCAGCGGCAGCTATTTCAAGCTCCGCCTGTTTGGCGAAATGAAGAAGCCACCGCCGCGCGAGGAGCTCGACCGCGTGATCGGCAGCGCGGTGCGCGTCTTCATGGCCGCCTACCGCCGCGCCGCCTGACGGGCCTTTCCTCAAGCGCAAGCCCGCCTGTTTACCGATAATCGCCCGCCCGGCGACGAGCGGCGGACTTGCGTCGCCCCGCTTTCGGCCTAGATGCAGGCGTGCTATGCCCTATCGGCAGGCTTCCCCACACAAAAGAGGATCGAATGCAGGAAATCGTCACGCTGGCGCAGGACCCCGCCGCCTGGATCGCGCTGGTTACGCTCGTTGTCATGGAGGTCGTCCTTGGCATCGACAACCTGATTTTCATCTCGATCCTCACCAACAAGCTGCCGGCGGAAAACCGTGAAAAGGCGCGGCGCATCGGCATCGGCCTGGCGCTGATCATGCGCCTCGCCCTGCTCGGCACCATCGCCTGGATCGTGCAGCTCACCCAGCCGGTCTTCGAACTCTTCGGCCACGGCTTCTCCTGGAAGGATCTGATCCTCATCGCCGGCGGCCTGTTCCTGGTCTGGAAAGCGACCAAGGAAATCCACCACAATGTCGATCCGGTCGACCACAAGGAAGACATGGTGGGGGGCGCGGCGATCAACAGCTTCGCCTCCGCCATCGGCCAGATCCTGCTGCTCGACCTCGTCTTCTCCGTCGACAGCATTATCACCGCCGTCGGCATGACGCCGCATCTGCCGGTCATGGTCGTCGCCGTCGTCATCGCCGTCGCCGTCATGCTGCTGGCCGCGACGCCGCTCGCCAATTTCATCGAGCGCAACCCGACCATCGTCATGCTGGCGCTCGCCTTCCTGCTGATGATCGGCACGACGCTGATTGCCGAGGGCATGGGTTTCCATGTGCCGAAAGGCTATGTCTACGCCGCCATGGCCTTCTCCGGCCTTGTCGAGGTTCTGAACATGGTGGCGCGCAACCGCCGCCAACGGACCGGAAAGCACTGACGCTCCCCATACAGAAGGCCCGCATCGTCGATGCGGGCCTTTTCCGTAAAGGGCGGGAGCGAGGCGAAGGGTCGGATGGGTTCGAAGCTCGCCTGCCGTTTCGTTGGCCGCGGAAAGAAACCGGAAAAATTTCCGCGTTCTTCCTCTCCATCGCGTCCGGTTGGCACAACCCGTCGCCTCTGGTGATCGAACCGGCCGGCGGGAAAAATGTTCCCCGGAAAATTTCGGCCTGCGTCCGCCTCCGGAACCGCCGGCCCGCCGCAAGCGTTGAAATTACGCCGTCCGGATGCCTTCATGCAACGTCGGGTCGCGAATCGGCAAGGGGGAACGGGCGCTGCATGACCACTGATCAAATTCTCGCCTTCGCCATGATCGCCGCCATGATGGCCGCCTTCATCGTCGATCGCTTCCGCTACGATCTTGTCGCCTGCTGCGCGCTGGTGATCTCCGTGGCGATCGGCGTCGTGCCGGCCAAGGAAGCCTTTTCCGGCTTCAGCAACGATATCGTCATCATCGTCGGCAGCGCGCTGGTGGTCAGCGCCGGCGTCGCTCGCTCCGGCATCGTCGACGTGGCGATCAAGCGCTTCTTTCCCGATCTGCGCGGCGTCGGCACCCAGATCGCTTTGTTGCTGGTCGTCGTTGCCGTGCTCTCGGCCTTCATCAAGAATATCGGCGCGCTGGCGATCATGATGCCGGTCGCCATGCAGTTCGCCCGCAAGACCGGCGTGCCGGTATCGCGCTACCTGATGCCGATGGCTTTCGCCGCCCTGCTCGGCGGGCTGATGACCCAGATCGGCACCTCGCCCAACATCGTCGTCTCGCGGATCCGCGAGGAAATGACCGGGCAGAGCTTCACCATGTTCGATTTCACCCCCGTCGGCGGGTTGCTGGCGGTGATCGGCTGTCTGTTCCTGATCTTTTTCCACCGCATCCTGCCCGATCGCGTGCGCCAGACATCCGCGCCGCAGGAGGCCATGGACATTGCCTCCTACGCCTGCGAGGCAACCGTGCCGGCCGACTCGCCGCTGCCCGGCAAGCCCCTGAGCGACCTGGTGAAACCCGGCGACGGCGCGGTGGTGGCGACCACGGTGCTGCGCGGCCACAAGCGCATGGCGCCGTTTCCCGACCTGACGCTCAAAACCGGCGACACCGTGCTGATTACCGGCAATCCTGCCGCGCTCGATCGCGTGGTCTCCCAGGGCAAGCTGAAACTGCCGGGTGCCCAGCTTGCCGAGGACGGCAAGTCGACGAGCGGCATCATGTCGATCGAAGCGGTGGTCTCGCGCGATTCGCGGCTGGCCGGCCTCTCCGCCCGCGACCTGGCGCTATCCTACAACCACGCCGTCAACCTGATCGCGCTCAGCCGCCACGGCCAGCGCATCGGCGAGCGACTGGGTGAACTGCCGCTGGAAACCGGCGACGTCATCGTGCTGCAGGGCCGCGCCCCGGCCTTGGCCGCCATGGTTCAGGATTTCGGCCTGCTGCCGCTGGCCGAACGCGAGGTGCTGCTCGGCACTCATCGCCGCGCCGCCATTCCGCTCGCCATCCTTGCCGCCGCCATGGCCGCCACCGCCTTCGGCCTTGCGCCGGTCTCGGTCTCTTTCTTTACGGCGGCGCTCGCCATGGTGTTGTTCGGAGCCGTGCCCGCCGGCGACGTCTACAAATCCGTCGACGGGCCGATCCTCGTCATGCTCGCTGCCCTCATACCGGTCAGCGACAGTCTGCGCACCACCGGCGCCAGCGATATCGTCGCCGGCTGGCTCGGCACGGTCGCGACCGGGATGCCGCCCTATGGCGCGCTGGCGCTGATCCTGATCACCGCCATGGCGGTCACTCCTTTTCTCAACAATGCCGCAACCGTGCTGGTCATGGGGCCGATCGCCGCCAGTTTCGCCACGACGCTCGACTTCCGGCCGGAGGCTTTCCTGATGGCGGTGGCGATCGGCGCGGGCTGCGATTTCCTCACTCCCATCGGCCACCAGTGCAACACGCTGGTGATGGGGCCGGGCGGCTATCGCTTTTCCGACTATCCGCGCCTCGGCCTGCCGCTCTCCTTTCTGGTGATTCTCGTCTCGGTGCCGGCGCTGATGATGGTCTGGCCGGTCTCTTGAGGCATGGCCGTTGCGGTTTTCCTTGACGTTGACGGGGGATTGTGGCCTTAAGGCCAGCGAACGGATGACACCCGGAGACCCGCCCGTATCGAGCGGACTTCCGCGCCATCCCCGGCCCCGCATCCCTCCGGCAGCGCATCCACGCCGCCGCGCGGGGTGCATTGCGCATTGTCAGCACAGGCAGAGATTATGACCACTTCCGGCGTCCGCGTACGCATTGCCCCCTCCCCGACCGGCGAGCCGCATGTCGGCACCGCCTATATCGCGCTGTTCAACTATCTTTTCGCCAAGAAGCACGGCGGCACCTTCATCCTGCGCATCGAGGATACCGATGCCACCCGCTCGACGCCCGAATTCGAACAGAAGGTGCTCGACGCGCTGAAATGGTGCGGGCTGGACTGGGCCGAAGGCCCGGATATCGGCGGCCCCTACGGCCCCTATCGCCAGAGCGACCGCAAGGACATCTACAAGCCTTACGTCGACAAGATCGTCGAAAACGGCCACGGCTTCCATTGCTTCTGCACGCCCGAGCGCCTGGAAGAGATGCGCGCCGCCCAGCGCGCCGCCGGCAAGGCCCCGAAATATGACGGCCGCTGTCTGAACCTCACCGCCGAGGAAGTCACGACCCGCATCGCCTCCGGCGAGCCCAACGTCGTGCGCATGAAGATCCCCACCGAGGGTTCCTGCAAGTTCGTCGACGGCGTCTATGGCGAAGTCGAGATCCCGTGGGAAGCCGTCGACATGCAGGTGCTGCTGAAGGCGGACGGCATGCCGACCTATCACATGGCCAATGTCGTCGACGACCATCTGATGAAGATCACCCATGTGGCGCGCGGCGAGGAATGGCTGGCCTCGGTGCCGAAGCACATCCTGATCTACCAGTATCTCGGCCTCGAACCGCCTGTTTTCATGCATCTGTCGCTGATGCGCAATGCCGACAAGTCGAAGCTGTCGAAGCGCAAGAACCCGACCTCGATCTCCTATTACACCGCGCTCGGCTACCTGCCGGAAGCGCTGATGAACTTCCTCGGCCTGTTCTTCATCCAGATCGCCGAAGGCGAGGAACTGCTGACCATGCAGGAACTGGCCGAAAAATTCGACCCGGAAAACCTCTCCAAGGCCGGCGCCATCTTCGACATCCAGAAGCTCGACTGGCTGAACGGCCGCTGGATCCGCGAAAAGCTCTCCGAAGAGGAATTCGCCGCCCGCGTGCTCGCCTGGGCGATGGAGAACGACCGCCTCAAGGACGGGTTGAAGCTGTCGCAGTCGCGCATTTCCAAGCTCGGCGAATTGCCCGACCTCGCCTCCTTCCTGTTGAAGTCGGACCTCCACCTGGAGCCTGCCGCCTTCGCCAAGGTGAAGCTGAGCCCGGAGGAAATCCTGGAGATTCTCCAGACGGTGCAGCCCGATCTCGAAAAGATTTTCGAGTGGAACACCGCTTCCATCGAAGCGGAACTGCGCGCCATCGCCGACCGCATGGGCAAGAAGCTGAAGAACGTCGTCGCGCCGCTGTTCGTCGCCGTCTCCGGCTCGTCGCGCTCGCTGCCGCTGTTCGATTCCATGGCGATCCTCGGCCGCTCGGTCGTGCGCCAGCGCCTCAAGCTCGCCACGCAGGTGGTGGCGTCGATGGCGGGAAGCAAATAAGCTTCGGGAAGGCTCCGCCCTTCCCTGAAAATTTTCCACGGCCCGCTTCCCGCCGGATCGGGCCGTGCAGGCATTTCAAGAAAATTCAGCACATAAACGCGGCCGATACCGTGACAGGAAAAGACCGATGACCGACATCAAGCCAGATACCGCCCTCTCCTCCGACGCCACCGAAGTGCGCGCGCAAAAACTCAAGCTGCTGCGCGAAAAGATCGGCGACGTCTATCCGGCCCATTTCCATCGCACGCTGACCAATGGCGAACTGGCGCAGAAATACGAAGGCCTGGAAGCCGACGTCGAAACGGGCGACGTGGTGACCGTCGCCGGCCGCGTCTATTCCTCGCGCAATTCCGGCATGTTCATGGATATCCATGACGCCGCCGGCAAGATTCAGATCTTTTCGCACAAGGATACGACGCCGGAAGAGGCGCGCGCGCTGCTGCCGATGATCGACATCGGCGACATCATCGGCGTCACCGGCGTCGTGCGCCGCACCAAGCGCGGCGAACTGACGATCAACGCCCAGAAGATCGAGATGCTGACCAAGTCGCTGCTGCCGATGCCGGAAAAATGGCACGGCGTCTCCGACATCGAGATCCGCTATCGCAAGCGCCATCTCGACATCATGACCAACGAGGAATCGAAGCTGCGCTTCCAGCAGCGGTCGAAGATCGTCTCCGGCATCCGCCGCTTCATGGAAGACGACGGCTTCATGGAAGTCGAGACCCCCATGCTGCATTCCGTCTATGGCGGCGCCACCGCCGAGCCCTTCAAGACGCATCACAATACGCTCAAGCAGGACATGTACCTGCGCATCGCGCCGGAGCTTTTCCTGAAGCGCACGCTGGTCTCCGGCCTCACCGACAAGGTGTTCGAGATCAACCGGAACTTCCGCAACGAGGGTGTGTCGACACGGCACAATCCCGAATTCACCATGATGGAATGCTACTGGGCCTATGCCGATTACGAGGACATCATGGACCTCGTCGAGCGGCTGTTCGCCGAGCTGGCGATGAAGATCCACGGCTCGACCGAATTCGCCTATGGCGACAAGCAACTCTCCTTCAAGGGCCCGTTCAAGCGCGTGCCGATGCCTGACGCCGTCAGGCAAGTGACCGGCATCGATTTCCTCGCCATCAAGACCGACGAGGACGCCCGCGCCGCTGCCAAGGCTGCCGGCTTCGAGGTCGAGAAGGACTGGACCTGGGGTGAATGCCTCGCCTTCATCTTCGAGGAGAAGGTCGAGGGCACGCTGATCCAGCCGAGCCATGTCACGCATTTTCCGAAGGACATCTCGCCCTTCGCCAAGGAAGTGCCGGGGGAACGGCGCCTCGTCGAGCGTTTCGAGACCTATTGCAACGCCTGGGAACTGGGCAACGCCTTCTCCGAGCTCAACGACCCCGAAGAGCAGCGCGCCCGCATGGTCGAGCAACTCCAGCAGGCTCACGCCCGCGGCGAGAAGGACAAGGAACTGGACGACGAATTCCTCGACGCCATCGACCAGGGCATGCCGCCGGCCGGCGGCCTCGGTATCGGCGTCGACCGCCTGATCATGCTGCTCACCAACGCCCCGTCGATCCGCGACGTCATCCTCTTCCCCGCCCGTCGTGGCAAGGCGGATTGATCGGACGTAAGCATCCGACGCCGGCGATGCGAGATTGCCGGCGCTGAGCGCGATAACCTCCCTTTCGTCATGCCCGCGCGTCTGCCGAGCAAGCGGGCATGCGAGATTTCGTATTTTTCAAGGAAGATGCAGGCGAAATCCATATCCCGGACACATCCGGGCATGATGTCGTGGTCTGCCACGGATACGAAAAGAGCCGGCATCCCCTTGCCGGCTTTTTCATGCGCGGTCACTCGCTGCCGGAGACGGACGGCTCGTCGTAAAAATCCTCTGCCGGCTCGGCCTTGGCCTGTTCCGGCTCGGCGGCCGGCTTGGCCTTGCCGTGCTTGGGCTTGGCGGCCTGATTCCCGGATTTTTCGGAAACTTCGCGCTTGGCGGGTTCGGCTTTTTCCGTGACTGGCGGCTTGGCTTCCGGCTGGTTTTCGCTGACGGCGGGTGCGGCATGTTCGGCGGCCGGGGCTGCGGCTTTGCCGCCGGCACGGACCGGACCGGGCGCGGAGGTCTGTTCGCCCGAGACGGCCGGGACATCGGCCACGTCTGGCTCGTCCATCGGTCCGGGCTCGACCGCCGGCGCGGCCGCCTCATGCGTGACCGGGGCGGCTTCAGGCGCGACCGCCTCTTGCCGGACGGCGGGTTCGGCAGGGGCCGCGGCCTCTTGCGTTGCGGGAACCTCTGCCGGCGCTTCCGCAACCGGGGTTTCGGCCGGCGCTTCCGCCGCCGGTGCTTCGGCAGACGGTGCTTCGGCAGACGGGGCTTCGCCTTCGGGCGCGGTCGGCTCGGCCTCGCCCGCCTCGGCGGCTTTTTCTTCGCCGCCGCCCTGCTCGCCGCCCTTCTTTTTCTCGTTCGCAGCCCCCGCTTCCGGCGCTGCGGGATCGACGCAATCGGCATGATCGGTCAGCATCGCGACCAGACTGTCGATATGTTCGGGCGGAAGCTGGATCTTCTCACCGTAGAACTGGCCGGTCTCATTGGCCTGGCCGTCTATATATTTCGCAGTATAGACCGGCGTGCCCGCGAGGTCGGGAATATTTTCCGGATGCGGCACGTAGACGACGTCGGCGCCGATGGCGCGACCGCGCATGTCGGCGCGCTGCTCCGGTCCGCGCTCGTCGAGCACCACGACCTGCACGAGGTCGGGCTTGTCGGTGGTGTAGACCGCCTCCGCCACGCGCAGCGCGGTCGCGACCCTCACCAGCCCGTCAGCCGGCGCGGTCTTGATGAATTTCCGGACCCAGTAGCGGTCTTTCTTCTTGATTTTGAAGGTCTTGACCGTGGTGCAGGAGAGCGAGGCGACGGTCTTTCCCTCGTCGCCGCCACCGAGAAAATGATCTTTCGTCATGTAAAGCGCGAACGCGCCCGTAGCCCCACCGAGCAGCAGGGCGCCGCCGATGATGAAAACGGTCTTCCGGGGCAACCGGAGTTTACGCAATTTGGCCGTCAAGCGACAGCTCCGTCATGACTTGCAGGGACTAGAATACCGGCACAGACGTTAGAGGAACGACGTTTCGGAATACTTAAAACGCCGGTTAAACTTCGAACCTTTGCGCGTCTCTCTCCTTGAACGGCAGGGCTTTCCCAGATTTTGCGAATGATTTGCAATAGCGTTTGACAGCCTTCAATTCGTCCCTATATTCAGAATGCAACTCATTTGCATCTGCAACGAGGATGATCGCCCCGCATGTGCCGTATACTGTCTCTCGCAACCGCCCTTTTCGCCCTTGCAGCGCTCGCTGCGCCACAGGCGGCGCTCGCCAAGCCGAAAGTGGTGACGACCTTCACCATCATCGCCGACATGGCCCGCAACGTCGCCGGCGATGCCGCCGACGTCGACAGCATCACCAAGCCGGGCGCGGAAATTCACAATTACCAGCCGACGCCGCGCGACATCCTGAAAGCCCGAAAGGCTGATCTGGTGCTGTGGAACGGGCTGAATCTCGAACGCTGGTTCGAAAAATTCCTCACCAATCTCGCTGGCGTGCCAAGCGTCACCGTCAGCGACGGCGTCACGCCCCTGTCCATCGGCGGCGGCCCTTACGAAGGCAAGCCCAATCCCCATGCCTGGATGTCGCCCGACAATGCGCTGATCTATGTGGAAAACATCCGCAAGGGCCTCACGCAGATCGACCCGGCCAATGCCGAGGTTTACGCCGCCAACGCCAAGGCCTACTCGGAAAAAATCAAGGCCGAGATCGCACCGATGCGTACCGAACTGGCAAAATTGCCGGAAAACGAGCGCTGGCTGGCGACCAGCGAAGGCGCCTTTTCCTATCTGGCGCGCGATTTCGGCCTGAAGGAACTTTTCCTCTGGCCCGTAAACGCAGACCAGCAGGGGACGCCTCAGCAGGTGCGCCACGTCATCGACGAGGTTCGCGCCAACCATATCAAGGCCGTCTTCAGCGAAAGCACCATTTCCGACAAGCCGGCCCGACAGGTGGCGCAGGAAACGGGCGCGGCCTATGGCGGCGTCCTCTATGTCGATTCGCTCAGCGACCCCGACGGGCCGGTGCCGACCTATCTCGACCTGCTGCGGGTGACTGTCGAGACCATCGTGAAGGGTCTCACACAATGAGGATGAGCAAGAAATCCGGCCAGCCGGGCCTCGAAGTCGAAAACATCACCGTCACCTATCGCAACGGCCACACCGCACTGCGCAACGCCAGCTTTTCCGTGCCGCGCGGCACCATCACCGCGCTGGTCGGCGTCAATGGCAGCGGCAAGTCGACATTGTTCAAGTCGATCATGGGTTTCGTGCCGCTCGCCAGCGGCACGGTGCGCATCCTCGGCGAGCCGGTGAAGACGGCGCTAAAGAAGAACCTCGTCGCCTATGTGCCGCAGGCGGAAGAGGTCGACTGGAACTTCCCGGTGTTGGTCGAGGATGTGGTGATGATGGGCCGCTACGGCCATATGGGTTTCCTGCGCATCCCCTCGCGCCGCGACCGGCAGATGGTCGACGAGGCGCTGGAGCGGGTCAACATGGCCGCTTTCCGCAAGCGCCAGATCGGCGAACTCTCCGGCGGCCAGCGCAAGCGCGTCTTTCTCGCCCGTGCGCTCGCACAGGAAGGCCAGATCATCCTGCTCGACGAGCCCTTCACCGGCGTCGACGTCACCACCGAGGAGCAGATCATCACGCTCCTGAAGGCGCTGCGCGCCGAGGGCCGGGTGATGCTGGTCTCGACCCACAATCTCGGCAGCGTTCCGGAATTCTGCGACCGCAGCGTCTTCGTCAAGGGCACAGTGCTGGCCTCCGGTCTGACCTCGGAGGTGTTCAACGAGGAAAACCTGGAGCGCACCTTCGGCGGCGTGCTGCGCCATTTCATCCTCGGCGGCGCCGACCTGCATGACGATGCCGACCCGCGTCATCTCAAGGTGATCAGCGACGACGAGCGGCCCTTCGTCATCTATGGCAATGGTGAGAAAAAGGCGGCTGGCGATGACCACCCTGCTTGAACCCTTCACCTATGACTACATGCTCAACGCCATCTGGGTCAGCGCGCTGGTCGGCGGCGTCTGCGGTTTTCTCTCCTCCTATCTGATGCTGAAAGGCTGGTCGCTGATCGGCGATGCGCTTTCCCATGCCATCGTGCCGGGGGTGGCCGGCGCCTATATGCTCGGCCTGCCCTTTTCCATCGGCGCCTTTCTCTCCGGGATTCTGGCGGCGGCGGGGATGCTTTTCCTCAATCGCCGTACCCGGCTGAAGGAGGATGCGATCATCGGCCTGATCTTCACCTCCTTTTTCGGCCTCGGCCTGTTCATGGTGTCGCTGTCGCCGACCTCGGTGAACATCCAGACCATCGTGCTCGGCAATATTCTGGCGATTTCGCCGGCCGATACGCTGCAGCTGGTGATCATCGGCGGCGTCAGCCTCGCCATCCTCGCCGTCAAATGGAAGGATCTGATGGTGACCTTCTTCGATGAGAGCCATGCGCGCACCATCGGCCTCAACCCCGCCTTCATCAAGGGCCTGTTCTTCACCCTGCTCAGCGCTTCCACGGTCGCGGCCCTGCAGACGGTCGGAGCCTTCCTTGTCGTCGCCATGGTCGTCACCCCCGGCGCGACCGCCTATCTGCTCACCGACCGCTTCGAGCGGGTGATCGGCCTCAGCTTCACCATCGGGGCGCTGACCAGCGGCGTCGGGGCCTATCTCAGCTATTTCCTCGATGGCGCCACCGGCGGCGTCATCGTCGTTCTGCAAACGCTGCTGTTCCTCGCCGCCTTCGTCTTCGCGCCCAAGCACGGGCTCATCGCCAGCCGTCGCCGAGCCAGGCTTGCCACGGAGGACGCAGCATGAGCGAGTATCTCGAACTGGCGATCCTGCCTTTCCAGCTTCCCTTCATGCAATATGCCTTCGTCATCTCGGTGATGGTCGCCATTCCCATGGCGCTGCTCTCCTGCCTGCTGGTGCTGAAAGGCTGGTCGCTGATGGGCGATGCGGTCTCCCATGCCGTACTGCCCGGCATCGTCATCGCCTATATCGCCGGCCTGCCGCTGGCGGTCGGGGCGTTCACCGCCGGCATGATCTGCGCGCTGGCGACCGGTTACCTCAAGGAAAACAGCCGCATCAAGGAAGATACGGTGCTCGGAATCGTCTTTTCCGGCATGTTCGGCCTCGGGCTGGTGCTCTATGTAAAGGTGCAGGCCGATGTGCATCTCGACCATATCCTGTTCGGCGACGTGCTCGGCATCGCGCCCTCCGACCTGATCGAGACCGGCATCATCGCCCTCATCGCCACCGCCTTCCTGGTGCTGCTGCGCAAGGACCTGCTGTTGCATGCCTTCGATGCCCAGCATGCCCGCGCCATCGGCCTGCCGGTGCGGCTTTTGCATTACGGCTTGCTGACGGTGCTGTCTCTGACGGTGGTCGGCGCGCTGAAGGCGGTCGGCATCATCCTGTCGGTGTCACTGCTGGTCGCCCCCGGCGCCATCGCCTTCCTGCTGACCCGCACCTTTCGCGCCATGGCGATCACGGCAGTGGCGATTGCGGTCGGGTCTTCGCTGGCCGGCATCTATGTCAGCTTCTTTCTCGACAGTGCACCTGCGCCCACCATCGTGCTGATGATGAGCGCCCTCTTCATTCTCGCCTTCATCCGCGTGACGCTCGCCGCCCGGCGAACGGACCGGGCAGCGGGATAACTGTCACTCAGCCGTGCGCGATCATCACATGGCGCACGGCGGTGTAGTCCTCCAGCGCATAGATCGACATGTCCTTGCCGTAGCCGGATTGCTTGACGCCGCCATGGGGCATTTCGTTGCAGAGCATGAAATGCGTGTTGATCCAGGTGCAGCCATATTGCAGCCGCGCCGCCGTCTTCATCGCCCGGGAAATATCCTTGGTCCAGACGGAGGAAGCGAGGCCGTAATCGCTGTCGTTCGCCCAGGTCACCGCCTGTTCCGGCTCGGTGAAGCGGGTGACGGAGACGACCGGGCCGAACACCTCGCGGCGGACGATCTCGTCCTCCTGCGTTGCGCCCGCAATCACCGTCGGCTGGAAGAAGAAGCCCTTGTCGCCGAGCACGGACCCGCCGGTGGTCACCTCGATATGCTTGTGTTCGCGTGCCCGGGTGACGAAGCTTTCGACCCGGTCGCGCTGGCGGCGCGAGATCAGCGGGCCGATCTCGTTTTCGGTGTCGTCGGCGCGGTTGAGGCGGATGGTCGAGACGGCGGCGGAGAGATCGGCGACCAGCCGGTCGTAGATCTTCGCATCGGCATAGATGCGGCAGGCGGCGGTGCAATCCTGGCCCGCATTGTAATAACCGAAGGCGCGGATGCCATCGACCACGGCCGCGATATCGGCATCGTCATAGACGATGACCGGCGCCTTGCCGCCGAGTTCCAGATGGGTGCGCTTCACCGTCTTGGCGGCGGCGGCCAGCACCTTCTTGCCGGTGGCGACGTCGCCGGTGATCGACACCATGTTGATCTTCGGATGGTTGATCAGCGCATTGCCGACCGTCTCGCCGCGCCCGAGCACGACATTGACCACGCCTTCCGGCAGGATATCGGCGAGGATCTTGGCGAGCTTCAGCGCCGTCAGCGGCGTCTGCTCGGAGGGCTTGAAGACGACGGTATTGCCGCCGGCAATCGCCGGCGCCAGCTTCCAGGCCATCATCATCAGCGGATAGTTCCACGGCGCGATGGAGCCGACGATGCCGACCGCATCGCGGCGCACCATCGAGGTGTGGCCCGGCAGGGATTCGCCCGCCACCGGCCCCGGCAACGCCCAGATCGCGCCGGCAAAGAACCGCCAGCAATCGACGACGGCCGGCAGCTCGTCGTTGAGCACGGCATTGATCGGCTTGCCGCAATTCAGCGCTTCCAGTGTGGCAAAGCCTTCCGCCTCGCGCTCGATGGCATCGGCGATCTGCAGGAGATAGGCCGAGCGCTGGCCGGGCGTCGTCTGCGACCAGTCGATAAAGGCCTTTTCAGCGGCCTCGACGGCGGCGTCGATCTGGCCGAGCGAGGCTTCCGGCAGATCGAGCACCTTCTCGCCGGTCTTGGGGTTCAGGATGGTTTCGTCGGCCTCCGTGCCCGCCTCGAAGCGGGCGCCGATCAGCATCTGCGTGTCCATAATCTTCTCCCTTGTTTTTATTTTCCGCCGCCGGCGATCTGGTCGCCGTCGCGGGTGAGGTAATAGGCGGCCAGGATCGGCAGGAAGGTGACCAGCACCACGACCATGGCGACGACATTGGTGACCGGCCGCTGGCGCGGGCGGATCAGTTCCTCCAGCATCCAGATCGGCAGCGTCGATTGCTGGCCGCCGGTGAAGGTGGTGACGATGACCTCGTCGAAGGACAAAGCGAAGGCGAGCATGCCGCCGGCGAGCAGCGCCGTGCCGATATTTGGCAGCACCACATGCCGGAAGGTCTGGAACCCGTCTGCGCCGAGATCCATCGAGGCCTCGATCAGCGAGCCGGAGGTGCGCCGGAAGCGCGCCACCGCATTGTTGTAGACCACGACGACGCAGAAGGTGGCGTGGCCGAGCACGATGGTCCAGACCGAGAAGGGAATGTCGAGCAGACTGAAGGCCGAGCGCAACGCAATGCCGGTGATGATGCCGGGCAGCGCGATCGGCAGCACGACCAAAAGCGAGATCGCCTCGCGGCCGAAGAACCGCGTCTGGGAAACGGCAGCGGCGCAGAGCGTGCCGAGCGCCAGCGCGATCAGCGTCGCGATGCTCGCCACCTTCACCGACAGGCCCAGCGCAGCCCACACATCCGGCCGGTTCCAGGCAATGGCGAACCATTGCGTGGTCAGGCCGGGCGGCGGCCATTGATAGCTCTTCTCTTCCGTCGTGAAGGCGTAGACAAAGATCAGCAGGATCGGCAGGTGCAGGAACAGCAGCCCCAGCCCAGCGGCGAGTTTCAGCGAAAAGGATGCGGAGCGATCAGAGCGCATCGAAGGCTCCCTGCCGTTTTGCCAGCCACAGATAGAGGCCCATGATCACGATCGGCACCACCGAGAAGGCGGCGGCGAGGGGAATATTGCCGGCCCGGCCCCGCTGGGGATAGACCGCCTGGCCGATGACCAGCCGCGACGAACCGATGATCTGCGGGATGATGTAATCGCCGAGCGTCAGCGAGAAGGTAAAGATCGAGCCGGCGACGATGCCGGGCAGCGCGAGCGGCAGGATGACCGTTCGGAACGCCTGCGCCGGGGTCGCGCCGAGATCGGAGGAAGCTTCGATCAGGTTGCCCGGTACGCGTTCAAGGGCGGCCTGCGTCGGCAGGATCATATAGGGCAGCCAGATATAGACGAAGACGAGGAAGGTGCCGATATAGCTGACCGACAGCGAATTGCCGCCGACGACCGGAAGGCCGAGGATCCCGTCCAGCAGCCATGTCAGGTGCAATTTCTCGAAGGCCCAGTTGAGAATGCCTTCCTTGGCGAGGATCAGCTTCCACGCGTAGATTTTCACCAGATAGCTGGACCACAGCGGCAGCATGATGCCGAGATAGAACAGAGCCTTCCATTTACCCTGCGCATAGCGCGCCGCATAATAGGCGATGGGAAAGGCGACCGCCGCCGAGGCGATGGTCACCGCCGCCGCCATGGTGACGGTGCGTAGGATGATGTCGAAATTCGAGGGGCGTAGCAGTTCGGCATAGGTGGCGAGTGTGAATTCATAATTCACCATCCCCGAGAATTCGTCGATCGAGAAAAAGCTCTGCAACAGCAGCGCCAGCAGCGAACCGATATAGATGATGCCGAGCCACAGCAGCGGCGGCGTCAGCATCAGGAACAAGAGCAGCTTCGGCTTGCGCCAGAAGCTGTCGGAGAGCGCCCCGGCAAAGCCGCCGCGGCCGGGAAGGATCGAAGGCGAGGCCGCGACGCTCATGATGCATCGTCCATGTAATGGATGTCGGAGCCGACCCAGCCAAGGCCGATCGTCGTGCCGATGGCCGGCACCGGCTGGTCGGCGGGCAGCATGACATGCAGCCGCGTGCCGCCGGCCTCGACCAGCAGCCGGTTGACGGCGCCGAGGAAACTGGATTGCTGCACGGTCGCCGCCACGCCCTCGCCGGCCGGGCGCACCCGGATCGCTTCGGGCCGCAGGCTCGCCCAGCGCTTTTCGCCACCGAGACGCGTCATCACGTCGGGCGCGATGACATTCGAGGAACCGACGAAATCGGCGACGAACCGCTGTTTCGGCCGCTTGTAGATATCCTCCGGCGTGCCTTCGTGAACGATATTGCCGTTGTTGAAGACGGCGACGCGGTCGGCCATCGACAGGGCCTCGCCCTGGTCGTGAGTGACGAAGACGAAAGTGATGCCGAGCGCCCGTTGCAGGCTTTTCAGCTCCTCCTGCATCTGTTCGCGCAATTTCAGGTCGAGCGCGCCGAGCGGCTCGTCGAGGAGCAGGACTTTCGGCTTGTTGACGAGTGCGCGGGCAAGCGCCACGCGCTGGCGCTGGCCGCCGGAAAGCTGGCCGGGGCGGCGGGCGCCATAACCGGGCAGCTTGACCAGCTCCAGCGCCTCTTCCGCCTGCCGCAGCCGCGTCGCCTTGTCGACACCCTTGACCATCAGCCCGTAGGCGACGTTGTCGAGGATGCTCAGATGCGGAAACAGCGCGTAATCCTGGAACACGGTGTTGACGTTGCGGCGATAGGGCGGCACGCCCTCCACCGCATCGCCGAAGATGCGCACCGAGCCGCCGGTCGGCTGCTCGAAGCCGGCGATCAGGCGCAGGCAGGTCGTCTTGCCGGAGCCGGACGGCCCGAGCATGGCGAAGAACTCGCCGGGCGCAATGGCGAGATTGACGCCATCCACCGCGCGGACCTGGCCGAAATGGCGCGACACGTTTTGAAATTCCACGGCGGCTGTCATCGGGACTCCGTCAGGCTCTTCTGGACATGCAGGGTCGGGCGGAAGCGCTGGTGTTTCCGCAGTCGAGGCCTGCTTTTCGGGGACCGGCCCTTAGGTGGGCCGGGCTTATCTTGGGTGGGGGATGCCCCTCATCCGGCTGCCGCTTGCCTATCTACCCGTTCTGACGGGGAGAAGGGATATGCCGCGCCGGCTTCCTCAAGCAAAACCCGTGGGGGGGGCACGTCCCCCCCCCCGGGGGGGGGGGAGGGGGTGGGGGTGAGGGGCAATCCGCCACCCGGCCTCGATCAACGCCCGCCGATCACACCGATGTAATCCGACACCCAGCGATGATAGGGCACGCATTCGCTCTGGGTTTCGCATTTGGCGCGCGGCGTGCGCCAGAACTTGATCTTGTCGAAGTTCTCGAAGCCGTTGGTGGCGCAGCCCTGATCGGTCAGCAGTTCGTTGCCCTTGCAGGCGGCAGGCACCGAGGGGACGGCGCCGAACCAGGCGGCGGCATCGCCCTGGACCTTTGATGACAGCGAATGCTCCATCCACATATAGGCGCAGTTCGGATGCTCGCTATCTGCATGCAGCATGGTGGTATCCGACCAGCCGGTGACGCCTTCCTCGGGGAAGGTCGAGGCGATCTTCTGCTTTTCGGATTGCAAGAGATTCACCTGGAACGGCCAGGAGCCGGAGGCGACGACGCCTTCGTTCTTGAAGTCGTCGATCTGGATCATCGCGTCGTGCCAGTAACGACCGACCAACTTGCGTTGCTCGCGCAGCAGTTCGAGGGCTGCCTTGTACTGGTCTTCGTTGAGCTCGTAAGGATCCTTGATGCCGAGTTCCGGCTTGTGGGCCATCAGGTAAAGGGCGGCGTCGGCGATGTAGATCGGGCCGTCATAGGCCTGCACGCGGCCCTTGTTCGACTTGCCGTCGGGCAGCGTCTGCTCCTCGAACACCACCTTCCAACTGGTCGGCGCCTTGTCCTTGAACGTGTCGGTATTGTACATCAAGACGTTCGGGCCCCAGAGATAGGGGGTGCCGTAATGCACGCCGTCGACGGTATGCCAGGGCGCGTTCTGCAGGCGCTCGTCGATGGTCTTCCAGCTCGGGATGAGCGCCGTGTTGATCGGCTGCACGCGTTTTCCCGCGACCAGGCGCAGGGAGGCGTCGCCGGAGGCGGTGACGAGGTCGAAGCCGCCCTCGTTCATCAGCGCCACCATTTCATCCGAGGTCGCGGCGGTCTTGACCGAGACCTTGCAGCCGGTTTCCTTCTCGAAGCTGGTGACCCAGTCGTAATTCTTGTCGGTTTCACCGCGTTCGATATAGCCGGCCCAGGCGACGATGCTGACGGCGCCCTCGCCCTTGCCCAGTTCCTTCAGCGGCTCGGCGGCCAGCACCTGCGTTGCAAAGCTGAGGCTCGCGACGAGCGCGGTACAGGATCGCATCAGTGTCGTCATCGGAAGTCTCCCTGTTGGCCGCCTTTTGCGGCGATTGTTCCCAGGAAGAGACTGGCCCGATTTCAACCTATTCGCAAATTCATTTATCAGAAAATCGATATCGGAATTTCCGATATCGAGGCGGGAAATGCGTCAGCGCGGCCGCGCCGAACGCATCGCCTCGGCGATGCCGATGAAATCGCGGGCCGATTGCGGCAGGCTGGAGCCCTTGCGCCAGACCATGCCGACCTGCACCACCGGCAGCGAGGCGGAAACATCGCGGCTTTCGATGCGGTCGCCTTCCAGCGACCAAGGGCGATAGACGAGATCGGGCAGCAACGCGATGCCGGCGCCGGTGGCGACGAGACTGCGCACCGCCTCCACCGAGCGGGTGCGGAAAGCGACCTGCGGCCTCGCGCCGAGCGCCGTCAGAAGCTTGCCGGTGTTTTCCTCGATTTCGTCGACGGTCAGCATGATCAGCGGCTCGCGCGCCACATCGGCGACGGTGACGATATCGGCCGAAACCAGCGGATGGCCGATCGGCAACCACAGCCGATAGGGCGAGGTTTCAAGGATTTCCGCCTGCAAGGCCATGCGGTCGCGCAGGTTGGAGATCACCATGACGGCGACATCCAGCTCGCCGCCGATCAGCAGATGTTCGAGATAACCGCCATTGTCCTCGATGGCGGTGACATCCACCTCGGGACAGGCGCGGCGATAGCGCGCCAGCAGATCCGACAGCACATAGCCGGCGACCAGCGAGGTGACGCCGATATTCAGCTTGCCGCCGGCCACCGCCCGCTCGCCGGTAAAGCTGTTGCGCGCATCCGAGACAGTGGCGAGAATGCGCGTCGCATGACGCAGGAACTGGTGGCCGTTATGGGTGATCGACAGCCCGCGCGGATGGCGCTCGAACAGCGACACGCCGAGATCGCTTTCCAGTTCCTTCAGCGCCTCGGTGATCGAGGATTGCGAGATCGACAGGTTATGCGCCGCCCGCGTCACCGAGCCCTGCTCGGCAACCGCCACGAAATATTGAAGCTGGCGCAGGGTGAAAGCCATGGGCGCGTTAGAACACGCAAGCGTCTCTCAGACAAGCGGCCGGCGTCATGCCGCCGCCGCGCCGGCAAACTGATCGAAGGCGCGCAGCGCATCCGCCGCATACATCAGCGCCGGGCCGCCGCCCATGTAGACGCACATGCCGAGAACCTCTGCCACCTCCTCCCGCGTCGCGCCCATCCGGTGCAGCGCCTTGGCATGAAAGCCGATGCAGCCATCGCAATGCTGCGTGACGCCGATGGCCAGCGCGATCATCTCCTTGGTCTTGGCATCGACCGCGCCATCGGCGCCCGCCGATTTCGACAGGCCGGAAAAGGCCTGCATCGTCTGCGGCACGAGTTGGCGCATCTCGGCGGTATAGGCGGAGATATCGCGGGTGATGGCGGCGTAATCCTTGGTCATGTCGCTTTCCTTCACAATTCATATTTTTATGATATTACCTTCTTATGAATTGTAAAGGAGCAGCCATGAGCTTTCCCACCGACATGACCGGGATGGCGGACAAGGCGGATACGGTCTCGGCCTTCCTCAAGGGGCTCGCCAACGGCCACCGCTTGATGATCCTCTGCCACCTGTCGCAGGGCGAATGCAGCGTCGGCGCGTTGATCGAGGCGACCGGCCTTGCCCAAACCTCGATGTCGCAGCATCTCGCCAAGCTCAGAAGCGAGGGGCTGGTCGACTGCCGCCGCGACCACCGCACCCTTCATTATTTCATCGATCATCCGGCGGTGCTGGAAATCATGACCGTGCTCTACAGCCATTTCTGCGGAAAGGATCAAGACTGATGCCCGATGTGAAAACCATGACGCCCATGGCTGCCGCCAATTCCGCCCTGCTGATCGACGTGCGCGAGCCCGACGAATTCCGCGCCGAGCGTATCCCGCTGGCGGTCTCCGCGCCGTTGTCCTGCCTGCCCGGCCTGCTGGCGGAGATGACGCTGGGCGACGAACGGCCGATCATCTTCCAATGCCAGAAGGGCGGCCGTTCGGCGAGGGCCTGCGCCCTTGCAATGGAGCGGATCGGCGGCAGGCCGATCTACAATCTCGCCGGCGGTATCGAGGACTGGAAGGCCGCAGGCCTGCCGGTCGCCGGCGCTCCATCGAATGCCCCGGCCGGCATCCCGTTCTTCCGGCGGATGCAGATCGTCGTCGGCACGCTGGTGTTTCTCTCGATCCTCGTCGGCTATGCCGGTTATGGCGCCGGCTTTGCCGTCGCCGGCTTCTTCGGTGCCATGCTCGTCCTTGCCGGCGTCGCCGGCTGATGCGGCCCGGCAATGCCGGTGCGATGCCTGCCCTGCACCCGGTCGCGCGCCGCCCGGCCGGCCCGAAACTCACCCCGCCAGAAGATCGGCCATGATGGCGATG
>Ga0066256_1001979_pt1 | contig 24506 bp, 20 predicted proteins | sample ThiBio_1000_biof_FD_87107 | JGI IMG/M metagenome (GOLD analysis project Ga0066256, IMG submission 87107) | Wastewater bioreactor microbial communities from Cape Town, South Africa - Thiocy_expt_1000_biof (version 2) | ecosystem: Engineered > Bioreactor > Thiocyanate-remediating >... | reverse complement strand
CTGCACGTTCGCGCCGACGACGCTGTCCCAGGCGCTGGTGACGGCAGCCTTGTTGGCGTCGACTTCCTCGAGGGTCGGGAAGTAGGCCTTTTCATAGGATGCCGCCGGCGGCAGGGCGTCGATCAGGTCCTGCGGAACCTTGCCGGCCTTGACCATGGCGTTGAAGCGTGCCGGGTGGCAGAAGCCCTTCAACCAGCCGAGCTGACCGTCGTCGGAATACAGGTGCTCCATCCACAGCTTGGCAGCGTTCGGGTGCGGCGCGTAGGCCGAGATCGCCTGGACGTAAACGCCGGCGAGAACGCCCTTCTCCGGAACCACGACTTCGGTCGGCGGGTTGCCGTTGAGGGTCTTGGCCCAGCTCAGCGCGTTGTAATCCCAGGCGACGACGATCGGGGTCGAGCCCTGCGCCAGCGTGCCGGACTTGCCGATAACCGGAACGAAGTTGCCGGCCTTGTTCAGCTCGGCAAAGTAGGACAGGCCTGCTTCACCGGCTTCCTTGCCAGACTTTGCATCCTTTGCGAGGCCGGCGGCGAGAACGGCGAGGATCGCCTGGTTGGAAGCGCGCGGGTCACCGGCGAGGGAGACCTGACCGGAATATTCCGGCTTCAGCAGGTCGGCCCAGTCCTTCGGCGTGTTGGCGACGAGGTCCTTGTTCACCAGCAGCGACATGACGCCGTAATAATCGCCGTACCAGTAGCCTTCGGCGTCCTTGATGGTGTCCGGAATTTCGTCCCAGGTGGAGACCTTGTACGGCTGGAGAAGGCCTTCGGCCTTGGCCTGCGGGCCGAAAGCGAGACCGACGTCGATCACGTCGGGCGACTGCGGGCCGGCATTGTCCTTGTTGGCCTTGATGGCCTCGACTTCGTCAGCCGAACCGGCATCCGGGTTCAGTTCGTTGACGGTGATTTCCGGATATTTTGCCTTGAACGAGGCAATGACGTCGCCGTAACCGCACCAGTCGTGCGGCAGGGCGATCGTGGTCAGTGCGCCTTCCTTCTTGGCGGCGTCGATCAGCTCCTGGCTCGGCTCGGCAGCTGCGATGGCGGTGGTCGCGATGACCATTGCGGTCGAAAGCGAAAGCAGGCGGGTCATGGTCGAGATCACTGTCTTCTCCTCTTGGTTTCTTCAGCGTCTGGCGACGCTGTTAATGGCGTTGCATGAAGCTTGTGTGACGATCTTTTGCTCATCCTCTGGGCGATTGCTCCCGGATCTGAAAAATGTTCGCGAACGTCACGATAATCGATCCCTCGTCACATGCCGCGGACGGCGCTTCCATTGTGAAGCCGCGGCAAATGGCGTCAGATGCTTGAAAATGCTGTTTGAAACTATCCCCTCCGTATCGGATTGTGACATATCCAAGCAGCAACCGTCTTGCCGGTCAAGAGAGGCATTCTCCTGTCCCGCGGCTTGTGCGGGCAGTCCCGGCTCCAGTGTCGATCCTCCTATTCGTTGGGTTTGCGGAACAGACGAGTCTGCTGAAAAAGGCCTTCAAGCGTTTTCATGCGTTCGCGCGTTTCATCCCACGTCGTCGATTGCACCGCCTCGATCAGCGCCTCGACGACAAAAAGCGTGACGACCGAGGAGTCCCAGGCCGAGGGCGCCTCGATCTGGATGCGGAAGATGTGGTGGGCGAATTTCGCGACGGGCGAGTTCCACTGGTCGGTGAACAGGATGATCGTGCCGCCGCGGCTCTTGGTCATTTCGGCGAGCTTGATCATCTCGGTTTCATAGCGGCGGATGTCGAAGACGACGAGCAGGTCGCCGGCATTCATGTTCAGCACATATTGCGGCCACGTCCTGGCACCCGACGACATCAGCATCGTGTTCGGGCGGATGACCTGCATGTGGGTGAAGAAATATTCGGCCAGCGCCCCGGTGATGCGCCCGCCGACGAAATGGACGCTGCGCTTGCGATCCGAGAGCAGGGCGGCGACCTCGTCGAAGCTTTGCGGGTCGAGGTCGGAAAGGGTCTGGCGCATGTTGGCCATGATCGCGTCGGCGAAGCGGTTGAGAACATGGGCGTTCGGCGCGCTCGCCGTCCAGCGGTCATGCTTGGCGATCGGGTTCGACAGGGTCTCTTCGAGTTCGCTGCGGAGGTTCGCCTGGAATTCCGGATAGCCCTTGTAACCGAGCTTCTGCACCATGCGTGCCACCGTGGGCGTCGACACGCCGGCACTCTCGGCGACGGCGGTGATGCTGCCGAGGCCCGAGACCGGATAGTTTTCCAGCAGGCTTTCCGCCAGCCGCTTTTCTGCGCGCGTCAACGCGTCGTAGCGCGCACGGATCACGTCCGATACGGTTCTTGGTGTCGTTGGCACAGGCCTGATGTTCCCCTTCCGGTCTTCGCCGGTTTTCACGGAATTGTAACACTCTCCATCATGCGGATGTCAATCAATGTTTTGAAGAGAAATTTTCAGATTTCGATTGACAGTTTCCGCGCCGTGAAGAATTCTCTTCGTTATAAGTTTTTATTAACGTTTCGAGTGGGCGTTGTAGATGCTGGTGCAATCCGGATTATTGACGCAGGCGGAAGGCGATCCGGTCGCCGTGGTCAACGGGGATGCGCGTGGCGCAGTCCTGCTCGTTTGCGAACATGCGTCGCGCACCTTGCCGGAGCGTCTCGGCACCCTCGGCCTTTCGGATGCCGCCCTGGTCAGCCATATCGCCTGGGATCCGGGGGCGCTGGCCGTTGCGCGGCTGATGTCGAAAAGCCTCGATGCGACGCTTGTCTACCAGCGCTTCTCGCGCCTTGCTTATGATTGCAACCGTCCGCCGGAGGCGCCTGGCGCCATGCCGGTCACCAGCGAGATTTATGATATTCCGGGCAATCGTGGCCTGACGGAGGAGCAGAAAAACGAGCGCACCGAAGGGCTCTACCGGCCTTTCCACGATCGCATCGACAGGATCGTCGCCGATCGGCGGGCGCGTGGCCAGAAGACGGCGATCGTCACCATGCACAGCTTTACGCCGGTCTTCAACGGCGTGGCGCGTGCAGTCGAGATCGGCATTCTCCATGACACCGACAGCCGGCTGGCCGATGCCATGCTCGATGCCGCGGCCGGAACGGATCTCTACAAGGTGGCCCGCAACGAGCCCTACGGCCCGCAGGACGGCGTCACCCATAGCCTGAAACTTCACGGCCTCGACAACGGGCTGCTGAACGTGATGATCGAGGTCAGGAACGACCTTATCGCAGATGAAAACGGCCAAGGGGTCGCGGCCGATTTTCTGACGGGGCTGCTGCAGGAAAGCCTGCCAGCCCTATCGTAACAATCGACCCCCGGGGAGCAGCGGAAGCTGCGGTCGATCCGTCAAGGCGAAGCCGGCGGATCTTTTGGCGATGAATTGGAGACGGCCGGCGCAATTCCGCGCAAGGCCGCGAGGAGCAGGGGCACGATGTCAAACTATTCCGATACGGACAAGAAGGAGGACATGAGCGTCCTCCACTCCATGGGCTATGCCCAGGAGCTTGAACGGCGCATGAGTTCGTTCTCGAACTTCGCCGTTTCCTTCTCGATCATCTGCATTCTTTCGGGCGGCATCAATTCGCTCGCTCAGGCAACTGCCGGCGCCGGCGGCGCGGCGATCGGCATCGGCTGGCCGCTGGGTTGCTTCGTTTCGGCCGTCTTCGCCATCGCCATGGCGCAGATCAGTTCGGCCTATCCGACGGCGGGCGGCCTCTATCACTGGGGTTCGATCCTCGGCAACCGCTTCACCGGCTGGCTGACCGCCTGGTTCAACCTGCTCGGCCTCGTCACCGTGCTCGGCGCCATCAATGTCGGCACCTATTATTTCTTCATGGGCGCCTTCGGCACGCCCTATTTCGGCTGGGCCGACACGACGGTCGTGCGCATCGTCTTCCTGGTGGCGATCACCGGCGCGCAGGCCCTCGTCAACCATATGGGCATCGGCCTGACGGCGAAGCTGACGGATATTTCGGGTTACCTGATCTTCGTCACCTCGATTGCGCTGGCGCTCGTCTGCCTGGCATCGGCGCCGTCCTACGAAATCTCCCGCCTGTTCACCTTCGCCAATTATTCCGGCGAGGCGGGCGGAAATGTCTGGCCGCAGACCTCGGGCACCTGGGTGTTCCTGCTCGGCCTGCTGTTGCCGATCTACACGATCACCGGCTACGACGCCTCGGCGCATACCTCGGAGGAAACCATCAAGGCGGCGCATTCGGTGCCGCGCGGCATGGTGATGTCGGTGCTGTGGTCGGCGATCTTCGGCTATATCATGCTCAGCTCTTTCGTGCTGATGTTGCCGAACATGGACGATGCCGCCAAGCGGGGCTGGAACGTGTTCTTCTGGGCGATGGACACCCAAGTGAACTCCACGATCAAGGACATCCTGTATCTGGCGATCCTGGTGTGCCAGTGGCTGTGCGGTCTGGCGACCGTCACCTCGGTGTCGCGCATGATCTTCGCCTTCTCGCGTGACGGCGGCCTGCCGGCCTCGCGGGCGCTCGCCAAGGTCAGCCCGACCTATCGCACGCCGGTGGCGGCGATCTGGACCGGCTCGATCCTCGCCGTTCTGTTCGTCTGGGGCTCGTCGCTGGTCTCCATCGGCGAGACGCCTGTTTACACCATCGTTGTCTCCTGCACGGTCATCTTCCTGTTCTTCTCCTTCGCGATCCCGATTGGGCTTGGCCTGTTCGCCTGGGGCACGAAGAAGTGGGACAAGATGGGTCCGTGGAATCTGGGCGAGGGCATGTTCAAGCTGTTTGCGGTGCTGACGATCCTGGCGATGATCCTGATCTTCGTGCTTGGCATCCAGCCGCCGAACGAATGGGCGCTGTACATCACGGTCGGCTTCCTGGTGCTTTCGGGCGTCATCTGGTTCGGCTTTGAAAGCCGCCGCTTCCGCGGTCCGCCGATCGGCGACGAAGTGGCGCGCCGCCAGGCGGAAATCGCAGCTGCCGAAAAGGCCGTGGGCCAAGGCTGATGACTTCAGGGAGGGCCGTGCTTTTCCACGGCCTTCCCGCTCCACACCATTCTGCGCCATACGGCGCGGCAAGAAACGAGAGGCGCGGGGCCGGACCCCGCCGCCGATGGATAAATGAGGGTGAGCATGAGCTACACGTTTGAAGACCTGAAGAAGGATGTCGCCGAGGGGCGCATCGATACCGTTCTCGCCTGCCAGGTCGACATGCAGGGCCGCCTGATGGGCAAGCGCTTCCAGGCCGAATATTTCGTCGAGAGCGCCTATGAGGAAACCCATAGCTGCAACTACCTGCTCGCCACCGACATGGAGATGGAAACCGTTTCCGGCTACAAGGCGACGAGCTGGGAAAAGGGTTATGGCGACTATACCATGAAGCCGGACCTTTCGACGCTGCGCAGCATTCCCTGGCTGGAAGGCACGGCACTCGTGCTCTGCGACATGCTCGACCATCATACGCATGAGGAAGTGCCGCATTCGCCGCGCGCTATCCTCAAGAAGCAGGTCAAGCGGCTGGAAGCCATGGGCATGAAGGCCTTCATGGCCACCGAGCTGGAATTCTTCCTGTTCGACCAGAGCTATGATGCGCTGCATCAGGCCGGTTATCGCGACATGAAGCTCGCCAGCCCCTATAATGAGGACTACCACATCTTCCAGACCACCAAGGAAGAGGATGTGATGCGGGCGATCCGCAAGGGGCTGCAGGGCGCCGGCATTCCGGTCGAGAACTCCAAGGGCGAGGCTTCCGCCGGCCAGGAGGAAATCAACGTCCGTTACGCCGATGCGCTTTCCATGGCCGATCGCCATGCGATCATCAAGAACGGCTGCAAGGAAATCGCCTTCCTCAAGGGCAAGGCCATCACCTTTCTCGCCAAGTGGAGCTATACCGCCGCCGGCAGCTCCTCGCATATCCACCAGTCGCTGTGGTCGGCCGACGGCAAGACGCCGCTGTTCTACGACCGCGAGGCCAAGCACGGCATGTCGGAGCTGATGCGCCATTACATGGCCGGTCTGCTCGCCCATGCCAGCGAGATCACCTATTTCCTCGCGCCCTACATCAATTCCTACAAGCGCTTCATGGCCGGCACCTTTGCGCCCACCAAGGCCGTGTGGAGCATGGACAACCGTACCGCTGGCTATCGCCTGTGCGGCGAGGGCTCCAAGGGCATCCGCGTCGAATGCCGCGTCGGCGGCTCCGATCTCAATCCCTATCTCGCCATGGCCGCTTTGATCGCCGCCGGCATCGACGGCATCGAGAACAAGCTCGCTTTGGAGCCGGCTTTCGAGGGCGACGCCTATGGCGGCAAGGATATCCGCGAGATCCCCCACACGCTGCGCGACGCCACCGTCGCCATGACCGAATCGACAATGCTGCGCGCCGCTTTCGGCGATGCCGTGATCGATCACTACACCCGGGCAGCCCAATGGGAGCAGGAGGAGTATGATCGTCGCATCACCGATTGGGAAGTGGCGCGCGGTTTCGAAAGGGCGTAAGAACGCCCGACCCTTTTCTCTCCGCCCGAAGGCGGAGGAACGTGGGGGCGTCGCAGCCTATTTTCCGGCGCCTGCACGACATTCCGATGCAAGAACAGGAACAGATCATGACGATGATCCAATGCATTTCGCCGGTCGACGGCTCGGTCTATGCCGAGCGCGAGGCCATGTCGCTGGAAGCGGCGCAGGCCGTGGTCGACCGGGTGCGCAAGGCGCAGAAGGCCTGGGCGCGCCGCGCGCTGGAAGAGCGCGTGCAGCTCGTGCTCAAGGGCGTCGCCCGCCTCAACGAGATGGCCGATGAGATCGTGCCGGAAATCGCCTGGCAGATGGGCCGGCCGATCAAGTATGGCGGCGAATTCCGTGGCTTCAACGAGCGATCCAACTATGTGGCGACGATTGCCGCCGACGCGCTCGCGCCGATCCGCATCGAGGATAGCGAGCGTTTCGAGCGCCGCATCGAGCGCGAGCCGCATGGCGTCGTCTTCGTCATCGCGCCGTGGAACTACCCCTACATGACGGCGATCAACACGATCGCGCCGGCGCTGATGGCCGGCAACACCGTCATCATCAAGCATGCCAGCCAGACGCTGCTGGTCGGCGAGCGCATGGTGCGCGCCTTCGTCGAGGCCGGCGTGCCGGACGACGTGTTCGCCAACCTGTTCCTCGACCACCAGACGACCTCGGCGCTGATCGCCGCCGGCAACTTCAACTTTATCAACTTCACCGGCTCGGTGGAGGGCGGACGCTCGATCGAGCGGGCGGCGGCCGGCACCTTCTCCGGCCTCGGCCTCGAGCTCGGCGGCAAGGATCCGGGCTATGTGATGGAGGACGCCGATCTCGACGCCGCCGTCGACACGCTGATGGATGGCGCGACCTTCAATTCCGGGCAGTGCTGCTGCGGCATCGAGCGCATCTATGTCAACGAGAAGCTCTACGACGCCTTCGTCGAAAAATCCGTCGCCTGGGTGTCGAACTACAAGCTTGGCAACCCGCTCGACCCGCAGACGACGCTGGGGCCGATGGCCAACAAGCGTTTCGCCAAGGTGGTGCGCGAGCAGATCGCCGATGCCGTTGCCAAGGGCGCCAAGGCGCTGGTCGACCCTAAACTGTTCCCGGCCGATGACGGCGGCGCCTATCTCGCCCCGCAGGTGCTGGTCGATGTCGACCATTCGATGGAATTCATGCGCGAGGAAACGTTTGGCCCGGCCGTCGGCATCATGAAGGTGAAATCCGACGAGGAAGCGCTCGCGCTGATGAACGACAGCAAATACGGCCTGACCGCCTCGCTGTGGACACAGGATCCCGAGCGCGCCGCCCGCATCGGCCGCGAGATCGAGACCGGCACCGTGTTCATGAACCGCGCCGACTATCTCGATCCGGCGCTGGTCTGGACCGGCTGCAAGGATACCGGTCGCGGCGGCTCGCTGTCGGTGATCGGTTTCCACAACCTGACCCGACCGAAATCCTATCACCTGAAGAAAGTAACGGCATGACCGCGACGATTTCCGCAAACTGGAGCTACCCGACTGCCTACAAGCTCGGCGCGGGCCGCATCAAGGAACTGGCCGACGCCTGCAAGAGCCTCGGCATGACCAAGCCGCTGCTGGTCACCGACCGGGGCCTCGCCTCGATGGAGATCACCAAGCGCGCGCTCGACATCCTCGACGCCGCCGGCCTCGGCCGGGCGATGTTCTCCGAAGTCGATCCCAACCCGAACGAGAAGAACCTCGAAGCCGGCCTGAAGGCCTATCGCGACGGCGGCCATGACGGCGTCGTCGCCTTCGGCGGCGGCTCCGGCCTCGACCTCGGCAAGTGCGTCGCCTTCATGTCGGGCCAGACGCGGCCGGTCTGGGATTTCGAGGATATCGGCGACTGGTGGACACGCGCCGACCCGGCCGGCATCGCGCCGATCGTCGCCGTGCCGACCACGGCCGGCACCGGCTCGGAAGTCGGCCGCGCCAGCATCATCACCAATTCGCAGACACATGTGAAGAAGATCATCTTCCACCCGAAGATCCTGCCCGGCGTCGTCATCGCCGATCCGGAACTGACGGTCGGCATGCCCAAGGTCATCACCGCCGGCACCGGCATGGATGCCTTCGCCCATTGCCTGGAAGCCTATTGCTCGCCCTTCTATCATCCGATGAGCCAGGGCATCGCGCTGGAAGGCATGCGCCTGGTCAAGGAATATCTGCCGCGCGCTTACCGTGACGGCAACGATATCGAGGCGCGAACCAACATGATGGCCGCTGCCTCCATGGGCGCCGTCGCCTTCCAGAAGGGGCTCGGCGCAATCCACTCGCTGTCGCATCCGCTGGGCGCCGTCTTCAACACCCATCACGGCATGACCAATGCCGTGGTGATGCCGCCGGTGCTGCGCTTCAACCGGGAAGCCATCGAGGAGCGCATCGAGCGCGCCGCCGCCTATCTCGGCATTGCCGGCGGTTTCGACGGCTTCTTCGATTTCGTGCTGACGCTGCGCGCCGAACTCGGCGTGCCGGAAAACCTGACGGCCATGGGCGTGCCGAAGGAGCAGATCGACGAACTGACGGCGGCTGCCCTCGAAGACCCCTCGACCGGCGGCAATCCGGTCAAGATGACGCTGGAAAGCATGAAGACGCTGCTGCTCGACTGCTATTGAGCGCAGCATCTATCAGTTGCAGAATGTCGGCCCGGAAGCCTTTGGTTTCCGGGCCGAATTTTTATCCGGGGCAGGGCATACCCAACAAAATCCTGTACAAATTCGGGATGAAAATTTCCATTTCGTTAACCATATTTGGAAAGGATGGTCCTACGCGCACCATGCTTCTTCGAAGGTGCGGCTTTCGAGCGATGGACGGCTCAGCCACACTTCAGGAACAGACCATGCCTGTCATTACATTTGCCAATACCAAGGGCGGCGCCGGCAAGACCACGGCGGTGCTCATCCTTGCGGGCGAGTTGGCCCGCCAGGGCTATCGTATCACCATTCTCGATGCCGACCCGCAGCACTGGATCTCGCGCTGGCACGAACTTTCCGGCGACGTGCCGAACATTTCCGTCATTTCCTATGTCACCATGGCCTCGATCCAGCAGCATATCGAGGAGAACCGCGCTCATACCGACTGTTTCATCATCGACCTGCCCGGCGCCCGCAACCCGCTGCTCGCCACCGCGCTCGGCCTGTCCGATCATGTGCTGATCCCGATCCAGGGCTGCGCCATGGATGCACGCGGCGGCGCGCAGGTGCTGGAACTTCTGCAATATCTCTCGGAAAAGGCGAAGATCGACATTCCGCATTCGGTGGTTCTGACCCGCGTCAATTCGCTGGTCACCACCCGCGCGCTGCTGTCGGTGAAGATGCTGCTCGCCGAAAAGCAGGTGCATGTGCTGGGAACGCCGATCGTCGAGCGCTCCGCCTTCCGCGATATCTTCGATTGCGGCGGCACGCTCTACAGCATGGATCCGCACCGGGTCTCCAATCTCGACAAGGCGCAGGAAAACGCCCGCCAGTTCGCCGACGAAATGATGCGCTACGTGCCGCTGCGCATGGGCGCCCGCCGCCGCGCCGCCTGATATCTTTTTCTGTAGCGCGTAGAAACCCCGGAAGGCGTTCGCTTTCCGGGGTTTTTATATTGTCAGTCGATGAATTCGACGGTGACGCCGGGCTTGACCATCTTGGCAAGCTCGGTGGCGTCCCAGTTGGTCAGGCGGATGCAGCCATGGCTCTGGGTGCGGCCGATCTTGGAGGGTTCGGGCGTGCCGTGGATGCCGTAGGTCGGCTTGGAAAGCGCGATCCAGACGGTGCCGACCGGGCCGTTGGGGCCGGGCGGGATCGCCAGGACCTTGTCGTTGGCGCCCTGCTGGAAATTGATCTTCGGATTGTAGGTATAGCCGGGATCGAGCGCGACGCGCTCGACCGTTACCGTGCCGGAGGGCGAGGGCGTGTCGGAAGAGCCGATGCTGGCCGGATAGGCCGAGATCAGCGCGCCGTCCGCCCCATAGGCGAAGACCTGCTTGCGTGCCTTGTCGGCGATGATGCGGGCGACAACGCCGGTCTTCGGCTGGCCGGGATCGACGACCTTCACGATGGTGCCGGGAATGGTGAAATCGGCGCCGGGATTGAGGGCCTTGAGGTAACCCTCATCCATGTGGAAACGCTCGGCCAGCATTTCGGTGGTCGAGGTGAAGGACAGGCGCGGTAGCAGCGCCTTATGGGCGTAATCCTCAGGAATCTCGGCGACATATGGGCCGGCGGCGTCGGCGGGCGTGATCGTGTAGCTGACGATCGGCATGCCGCCGGACATGCGCAGGCGCTCCAGGACCGATTCGGTGTCGTTGGGATCGAGGGTCTCGCCGGAGATCTGCTCCCAGGCCTTCAGAGCCTTGGTGACCTTCGAGCCCATCTTGCCGTCGATGACGCCGGGAGATGCGCCTTCGCGATCCAGAAACACCTGTAGCGCGGTGATTTCGGCCTGCGACTTGTTCTTGAGCTGGATGACCGGCTCGTCGCGCGGGGAAGCCTGCTGGCCTTGCGGTTCGGTCATCGGCGCCGGTGCCGGGGGGAAATCATTGCCCCGGGGGTCGATCGAGGCGGTGTCGAGATCGTCCTGCGGATCGAGCGGCATGCGGGTGATGCCGTCGTTGCGCCGGACGGTGCCGGTCACGCGGCCGGGATCGCGGGCATCGAAGCCGCCGCGATAGGGATCTTCGGATGCGTAAGGATCCTGCGCGGCATAGGGGTCGTCGTAATTGCGTGCCTGCTGGTTGCGGCCGAAATAGGAATCGGCCGGCATTTCCGTGGCGATCAGGTTGCCGTAATGGTCGATCAGGACGCGGCGGCCACGGCTGTCGGTGCGCACGATGACCTCGCTGGTTTCCGGCATGTAATCGAGAACCTCGCCCTCCGGCGTCACCAGCACGGTGTGGCCGTCATAGCCTCTGATTCCCTGCTGCGCGCCGGCCTGCGTCGCCATCAGCGCAATCGCCGATATCAGCGCCGTCATGGCAAGGCGGGTTTTCAACACGTTGGTCACCTCTGAACTTCCCCGAATACTGTGTTCTTTCGCTCTCAGACACTGCAAATTTGACGCTAGTGTGAAAATCATGAATCCGTGGTGAATGTTCCATAAATTTCTCAGCCGCCACGTCAAGACTTTGGGCGTTGACAGGCCAGCACGAGATCGTGAAGTGATAGCCTATGTCCATAAGATATTGGAGGAACTGACATGATCGAATTTTCGGCCGCCAAGGGCCCGCGCCTGATGCTCGACCCGACATCTGTCCTCGATATCGGCGCTTGCATCGTCAATGGTGAAAACCTCGCCCCCGGCCGCGCGATTCCCGACGACGGCGATCCACGAATCGATCATTCGCTCGAAGGCTTTCTGTTCACCTGCGGGCCGGACCATATTCGTCACCCGGATGTGGTGGAGGGCGATCCGCAGGGGCGGCGTTATCCGTTGCACGGCGCCTTTTCCGCTCATCCGGCGCAGGTGCTGAGCTTTACCACCGGCGAGGAGGCGGCCGAATGCGCGGCGCTGGTCGACGTCACCATGACAGACGGCGCGCCGGCACGGCTGGAGCGGCGCTGGCATATCGATGCGGAGAGCGGCGTGGTCGAACTTTCCGATCGCCTCGTCAACACCGGCGACAAGCCGTTCGCGCCGATGCTGATGTATCACATGAACATCGGCGCGCGACTGTTTGACGGTGATGTGCGTCTTTCCGGCCGGATGCTGGAGGGTGGCGGTTTTCCCTGGACCTTCGGCAAGGATCCCGGCGGCGTCTTCTGCGTTCCCGCAGGCGGGGAGACGTGGGCCGAGATCAGGCTCGGGCCGATGGCCTCGCTCGGCGGACTGTCGCTGACCGTCGCCTTTCGCACCGATACGCTGCCCTTCCTGCAGATGTGGCGCAACCAGGCGGCGCCCGCGCATGTGCTCGGCATCGAACCCTGCTCGCATCGCCTCGCCAGCCGCGCCGAATTGAAGCAAGCGGGCGACCTCACCGAAATCGCGCCCGGTGAGACGCGAAGCTATGGTTTGCGTTTCTCTTTCCAATAAGAAGTTTGGAATGGCTTTGATTGACGCCGGCGCGCCGGGTGCTTAAGAGTTGCCAGCATCATGGACAGAGGGGTCGTCATGGATATCCGAGAGATCAACGACGAATACGCAGTCAGCGGCCAGATCGCCGCCGAGGATCTCGATGAGATCAAGGCGCTGGGCTACAAATCGCTGGTTTGCAACCGACCGGATTTCGAATCCCCGGACCAGCCGCGTTTCGAGGACATCGCCACACGCGCCAAGGAACTGGGCCTGGAGATGGTGCATATTCCAGTGGGACCGATGGGCGTCACGGCGGACGCCGTCACCGCCATGGTGGATGCGCTCGACACCTTGCCCAAGCCGATGCTCGGCTATTGCCGCTCCGGCGCACGCTCGACCGCGATTTACCAGCAGACGCTGCATATCCGCGGCTGAGAGCCGCGCAGTTTTTCACCAGCCGCTCCCTGGCTTTCCGGGGCGCGGCCTTTGCTTTTTCAACCGCATGAGGAGATACCCATGAGCATCAAGCGCATCGAGCCCGGCCCCCGTATGAGCGGCGCCGTCGTTCACGGCAACACCGTCTACCTCTCGGGCCAGGTCGGCCAGGGTGCAACCGTTACCGAACAGTCGAAGTCGGCGCTGGCCGAAGTCGACCGCCTGCTCGCCGCCGCCGGCAGCGACAAGTCGAAGATCCTGCAAACGCTGATCTATCTCTCTGATATGTCGACCTTCGGCGAGATGAACGCCGTCTGGGAATCCTGGGTCGATCCGGCCAACACGCCGGCCCGCGCCACCAGCCAGGCAGCGCTTGCCACGCCGGATTACAAGGTCGAGTTCACGGTTATCGCCGCTCTCTAAGTCCTGCGGCAGACCCGAAATGATGAAGGCCGGTGGATCGCTCCACCGGCCTTTGTGGTTTTAGGCTTTATCGCGGATTTGCGACAAAGTGCGGGTTGGTGTGATCGCTTCCGGGTCGAGCTTGATCTCGATGATCGCCGGCTTGCCGCTGGCGCGCGCCCGTTTGAAGGCGCCAGCGAAATCTTCGGTCTTTTCCACCGTCTCGCCATAACCGCCATAGGCGCGGGCAAGCTGGGCAAAATCCGGGTTGGTCAGGCCGGTGGCGCTGACGCGGCCGGGATATTCCCGCTCCTGATGCATGCGGATCGTGCCGTAGATGCCGTTGTTGACGACGACGGTGATGATCGGCAGGTTGTAGCGGATGGCAGTGGCGAATTCCTGCCCATGCATCATGAAGCAGCCGTCGCCGGCAAAGCAGATAACCTCACGATCCGGGAAAAGCTGCTTGGCCGCGACCGCCGCCGGCAGGCCGTAGCCCATCGAGCCGGAGGCCGGGGCCGCCTGCGTGGCGAAACGGCGGAAGCGGTGGAAGCGATGCACCCAGGTGGCGTAATTGCCGGCGCCATTGGTGAAGATGGTGTCGGCGGCGGTGTTGGCCTCCAGCCATTCCATGATCGGCCCCATCAGCACCGCGCCGGGACCGGTGGCCGGCGGCGTCGACCAAGCAAGATAAGCGGCATGCATCGCCTCGGTGCGCGCGGCCCAGGCGGGTTCCCCGACCGGCGACAGATCGGCAAGGGCTGCAACGAAATCGGCGGGCGCGGCCGCGATGGCCAGATCGGGGCGATAGACGCGGCCGAGCTCGTCCGGATCGGGATAGACATGGACGAGCTTCTGCTTCGGATAGGGAATATCCATCAGCGTATAGCCGGAGGAGGGCATTTCCGAGAAACGCCCGCCGAGCAGCACGATCAGGTCGGCCTCGCGCACTTCCTTCGCCAGCGCCGGATTGATGCCGATGCCGACATCGCCGGCATAGTTCGGATGCGTGTGGTCGAACAGCATCTGGCGGCGGAAGGAGCAGCCGACCGGCAGCTTGTAGCGGCTGGCGAAACTCTGGAAATCGGCGACCGCCTTTTCCGTCCAGCGCGTGCCGCCGAGGATGACCAGCGGGCGCTCGGCCTTGGCGAGCAGTTCCTCGAACGCCTTGACCTGCGCCGGGCCGGGATGGCTTTCGACCGGCGTGAACGGGCGGGCGTCGGGGGCTTCGACTTCGTCGCGCAGCATGTCCTCGGGCAGGGTCAGCACGACCGGGCCGGGGCGGCCGGAGGCGGCGACCGCGAAGGCGCGGGTGACGAATTCGGGAATGCGCCGGGCATCGTCGATCTCGCCGACCCATTTGGCGAATTCGGTGAAGGCCCGGCGGAATTCCACCTCCTGGAAGGCCTCGCGCTCGCGCGCATCGCGCTGCACCTGGCCGATGAACAGGATCATCGGAATGGAATCCTGCATGGCGACATGCAGGCCGGCCGAGGCATTGGTGGCGCCGGGGCCACGGGTGACCATGCAGATGCCGGGTTCGCCGGTCAGCCGGCCCCAGGTATCGGCCATCATCGCCGCGCCGCCTTCCTGGCGGCAGACAAGCACCTCGATATCGGTATCGTGCAGCGCATCCAGCACCGCCAGGTAGCTTTCGCCCGGCACACAGGCGACGCGACGCACGCCATTGGCCTCGAGCGCCTCGACGATCAGTTCGCCGCCGGTTTTCTTCGTCTCACGCATGGTTTTCCCACTCCTTCAATTCCGCCAGGACTTCGTCCGTATGTTCGCCGACGCGCGGGCTCGGCCGTTCGTAGACCAGCGGTGTTTCCGACAGCACCACCGGCGTGCGCACGCCCGGAATGGTGTTGCCATCGCGATCCTGCAAATCGATGCGCAAACCGCGCGCCTTGACCTGGGGATCCTCGAACATTTCGCCGATGGTGTTGATCGCGCCGGCCGGCACACCGTTGCTTTCGCAGGCGTTCAGCAGGTCGCGTTTGGCAAAGCGCGCCGTCTGGCCGATGACCAGCGGCCGCAATTCGGCGCGGTGCGCGACGCGGGCGCGGTTGGTCGAAAAACGCTCGTCGTCGGGCAGGGCATCGAGGCCGAGAATGCCGCAGAGCTTGCGGAACTGGCCGTCATTGCCGACAGCGAGGATCAGGTGGCCGTCTGCGGCCGGCACCACCTCATAGGGCGCGATATTGGGATGGGCATTGCCCATGCGCGCCGGCGAGTTGCCGGAAATCAGGTAGTTCATGTTCTGGTTGGCGAGGATGCCGGCCTGCACGTCAAGCAGCGCCATGTCGACATGCTGGCCTTCGCCGGTCTTCAACGCATGGATCAGCGCCGCTTCGATAGCCGAAACCGCATAGATCCCGGTGAAGATATCGGCGATGGCGACGCCCGCCTTCATCGGCTGCCCGTCCGCTTCGCCGGTGATCGACATGAAGCCGGACATGCCCTGCACGATATAATCGTACCCCGCAAAGCCGGCATAGGGGCCGGTCTGGCCGAAGCCGGTGATCGAGCAATACACAAGCTTCGGGTTGATCGCCCGCAGGCTCTCATAATCCAGCCCGTATTTCCTGAGGCCACCGACCTTGAAGTTCTCGATCAGAACGTCGCTGTGGCGCACCAGCCGCTTGATGGTTTCCTGCCCCTCTGGCGTCGAGAAATCGACGCCGATGGAGCGCTTGCCGCGATTGGTCGAGTGGTAATAGGCAGCGGACAGGTTTTCGCCATCCGCGCCCTCGACGAAGGGTGGGCCCCAGGCGCGGGTATCGTCACCGCCGTTCGGATTTTCCACCTTGATGACGTCGGCGCCCATATCCGCCAGCATCTGCCCCGCCCAGGGGCCGGCCAGCACGCGGGCCAGCTCGATGACGCGTATGCCAGAAAGTGGCGGCTTGCGGAGGGGCATGGCAGGCATGGAAAAACTCCAGATGTTCGTCAGGGATTGGGCGTCGGCTCGCCGGTTGGGGGAAGCTGCGACATGATCTTGCGCTCGCGCCAGAGAATATAAAGGCCGGACGTGATGATGATGGCGATGCCAAGCCATTTCAAGGCATCGGGGAATTTGCCAAACACATACCAGCCGAGAACCGTCGCCGAGACGATTTCGAAATATTGCAGCGGCGCCAGCGTCGAGGCCGGCGCGTGGCGATAGGCATAGACCGAAAGGATGCCTGAGGTGGTGGCGGCGAGGCTGACGCCGAACAAGAGCCCGATCGCGGACATGTTGCCCGGCAGGTTCGCGATATCGGCCGTACCCTGCGGATCGAGGACGAGAAGCGCCAGCGCGCAGAAGAGGCCGCCCCAGATGCCGGTCTGGAATTGCATTGCCCAGGGGTCTTCCCGATGCGCCCGCAATCGCGTCATGATCGCGAAGATCGCCACGCAGAAGGCCGTCACCACCGGAAGCAGCGCCACCGGCCCGACCTCGCCGAAACTTGGCTGGATGATCAGCAGCGCGCCGAGAAAGCCGACGCCGCAGGCCGTATACCGCCGCCAGCCGATCGTTTCCCCGAGAAAGATACTGGAAAGGATGGTCAAAATCATCGGTTCGACGAAAAAGATGGCGATGGCATCGGCCACTTCCATATGGCGCAACGTCGTGACGAAGGAAATCATAGAGAGCGCCAGCACCCCGCCGCGAATGGCGTGAAAGCCGGCATGGCTCAGGCGAATTTCGCGCCAGCTTCCGCGCCACAGCATGAAAGGCAGCATGAAGCTCGATTGCAGGACAAAACGCACGAAGGCAACCGCCGTCGACGACAGATGCGCGGTCGCGAGCTTGGAGAAGATGTCGATCAGCGGTGCGATCAGCACACCGGCGAGCATCAGCGCCATGCCGGTCATCACACCGCCGTTCAGCGATGCCGCCCGCTCCGTGTCCGTCTGGACCGTCATGCCTCCGTCCCGCCTTTTCCTCCCTGTCGGCCGCAGACCTGATTGCACCAGGCCGCGAAGTCCGACACCGCGGTCTCCCATCCGATCTCGTTCAGCGTCTCGTGGCGCATGCCGGACAGGATGTGAGAGCTGATATTCGAGATTGCGTGCATTTTCAATCGATTCCCGAGCCAGATCATGCTGGCGCCGCCATCGGTGGCGGGATCGGCGTCGCCGCCGAGCAGATGCACCGGAAGATCGCCGACTTGCGGCGCTGCACGCAGCCGCGCGGGCAGGCGGCCGATCAGGGCGAATATATCGAGCCACATCGAGACGCTGGCATCGAAGCCGCATAGCGGATCGGCGATATAGGCGGCTACTTCGGCATCGTCGCGCGATAGCCAGTCGAAGGGCGTTTTCGCGTTTTCGATCGCCTTTGCCCAGGCCTGGAAGGTCAGGCGCGGCAGCATGTCGCTGGGGACATCCGAGCCCTTGAACATGCGCTCGAGCTTCAGAATGAATGTCGCCGCCGGCACCCGCAAGCCGCCGCGCGCATCCGCATTCCAGACGGCCAGTGCGGCGAATGCATGTGGATGGGCCAGCGCCGCATCCAGCGCGATCAATCCACCCATGGAATGGCCGAAGAGGATGACCGGTAGATCGCCATGTCGTTCCCGTGCCAGTTCGCGGATCGCCAGCACATCGGCGATGACGATATCCGCGCCGCCGTGCTGGGCAAAGCGTCCCAGCGGCGCGCCCGGCGCGGTGGTTTCGCCGTGGCCACGATGGTCGTGGGCATAGACATGATACCCGGCGGCAGCCATCGTCGCCGCAAAGCGCGCGTAGCGGCGCGCATGTTCGGCCAGGCCATGGCAGATGAGGAGGATGCCGCGGGCTGCGCCTGCGGCCGCTTCGTGATGCCAGGCGATGGCGGCGCCATCCGGCCGCCATAGGCGGCGTGTCTCGGCGAACATGCGTTTTCTCCCCTTGCCGTGCGCGAGGGAAAAGCATTCTGCCGGCAAAGGCAAGGCGTGTGGCGGAAATGGTTCGCGTCAGGCGCGAATTCCGGTTGCGTATGGACGCGCCATGTGATTATTTGATCCTGTTTTGTTCTTCGTGGAGATGTTCATGCGGATCGTATGGCTGGCGCTTTGCGGCATCGCCTTTCTGTGCCTGTCTTGCCTCTCCTCGCTGGCCAGGGACGGGCGCACGACATTCATCCTCGCGGCAAGCTGGCAACCGGCTTTCTGCGAAGGGCGCAACACGTTGCCGGAATGCCGCTCGCAGACGGCGGACCGCGACGATGCCTCGCGCTTTTCCCTGCATGGCCTTTGGCGCATGCGGCAATCCTATTGCGGCGTGGCCGAAGCGGACAAGGCGCGCGACAAGCAACGTGGATGGCTGGCGCTGCCGCCTGTCGCCCTGCCGGAGGCGCTCGCCGGAAGACTGGCCGGGCTGATGCCCGGCGCCCAGTCCGGCCTCGACCGCCATGAATGGCTCAAGCACGGCACCTGCTCGAACCTCGACCAGAGCGGCTATTTCGGCCTGTCCGTTTCGTTGATGGAGGAGCTGAATGCCTCCGCGGTCGGCCAACTGTTCCGGGACAGGATCGGCAAGCTGGTCCGCGAAGCCGAGGTGAAGGCTGCCTTCGCGCAGGCGTTTGGCGCTGGTGCCGGCGAGCGGGTGCGCATGAGCTGCCGCGAGGATGGCGGCCGGAGGCTGGTGGTGGAGCTGACCATCGGCCTCGGGGGCGAGCTGAAGGGGGATGCCGGGCTTGCCGAACGGATCGCCGCGGCCGGCAGCACCAAGTTCGGTTGTCCCGAAGGCGAGGTGGATGCGGCGGGTTTCCAATAGGGGCGAGGACGTTTGGTGATTGCCCGCGTGGTGCATTTCGCCTACATAGCGGCAAATCCCCTTTTCCCCTCCTGCGGAGTGATTGTCCCGATGGCACGCCAGTTCATCTATCACATGGCCGGTCTGAACAAGGCTTACGGCCCGAAGAAGATCCTCGAAAACATCCACCTGTCCTTCTACCCGGATGCCAAGATCGGCATCCTCGGCCCGAACGGCGCCGGTAAGTCGACCGTGCTCAAGATCATGGCCGGCCTCGACAAGGAATGGACGGGCGAAGCCTGGCTCGCCGATGGCGCCACCCTTGGCTATCTGGCGCAGGAGCCGCAGCTCGACGAGTCGCTGAACGTGCTCGGCAACGTCATGGAAGGGGTGGCCGACAAGAAGGCGATCCTCGACCGCTACAACGAGCTGATGATGAACTATTCCGACGAGACGGCGGAAGAGGGCGCCAAGCTCCAGGACATCATCGACAGCCAGAACCTGTGGGATCTGGAAAGCCAGGTCGAAATGGCCATGGACGCGCTGCGCTGCCCGCCGGGCGATGCGACCATCGACAATCTCTCCGGCGGTGAAAAGCGCCGCGTCGCGCTCTGCCAGCTGCTGCTGCGCCAGCCCGACCTGCTGCTGCTCGACGAACCGACCAACCATCTCGACGCCGAGACCATCGCCTGGCTGGAAAAGCACCTGCGCGAATATCCGGGCGCCATCCTGATGGTCACCCACGACCGCTATTTCCTCGACAACGTTACCGGCTGGATCCTCGAACTCGACCGTGGCCGCGGCATTCCCTACGAGGGCAACTATTCCGCCTACCTGACCGCCAAGGCCAAGCGCATGGCGCAGGAAGATCGCGAAGAGGGCGCTCGCCAGAAGGCGCTGTCGCGCGAGCAGGAATGGATCGCCTCCAGCCCGAAGGCGCGCCAGGCCAAGTCCAAGGCCCGTATCCGCGCCTATGACGAACTGGTCAAGGCCGCCGAGGATCGTCGTCCCGGCGAAGCCCAGATCATCATCCCGGTCGGCGAACGCCTCGGCCAAGTGGTCATCGAGGCCGAAAACCTCACCAAGTCCTATGGCGACCGCGTGCTGTTCGAAGACCTGACCCTGAAGCTGCCGCCGGGCGGCATCGTCGGCGTCATCGGCCCGAACGGCGCCGGCAAGACGACGCTGTTCCGCCTGATCACTGGCCAGGAGAAGCCCGATAGCGGCGAAATCCGCATCGGCGACACCGTGCATCTCGGTTATGTCGACCAGAGCCGCGACTCGCTCGACGGCAGCAAGACCGTCTGGGAAGAAATCTCCGGCGGCAACGACATCATCAAGCTCGGCAAGCACGAGATGAATTCGCGCGCCTATTGCGGCGCCTTCAACTTCAAGGGCGGCGACCAGCAGCAGAAGGTCGGCAACCTCTCGGGCGGTCAGCGCAACCGCGTGCATCTCGCCAAGATGCTGAAGGCCGGCGGCAACGTCCTCCTGCTCGACGAACCGACCAACGACCTCGACACCGAAACGCTCGCGGCTCTCGAAGACGCGCTGGAAAACTTCGCCGGCTGCGCCGTCATCATCAGCCACGATCGCATGTTCCTCGACCGCCTGGCGACGCATATCCTCGCTTTCGAAGGCGACAGCCATGTCGAATGGTTCGAAGGCAACTTCGAGGACTACGAAAAGGACAAGATCCGCCGCCTCGGCCCCGACGCCGTCAACCCGAAGCGCGTCACCTACAAGCGCTTGACCCGCTAAGCGGCGCTTGCAGCGCATCGAAACGAAACCCCGGCCTTGCCGGGGTTTTTTGTTATGGGCACCATGGCAAGGCGGGGAATTCCCTCTTGCGTATCGTGAATTAATCACATAAAGATATCTTTATGTCTTGATTGGATGAAAGATGAAGAAGCTGACGACCTTCGGGCTGGACAATCTGGTGGATATTCTGAAGGCGGCGGCCGAGCCGACGCGGCTGCGCCTGCTGGCGCTGCTCGCCGAGGGCGACCTCACCGTCTCCGATCTCACCGAGATCCTCGGCCAGTCGCAGCCGCGCATTTCCCGTCACCTGAAGCTTCTGGCGGAAGCGGGCATCGTCGATCGTTACCAGGAGGGCGCCTGGGCCTATTTCGGCTTCCGCCGCGATGCCAGCGCCGCAGCGCTGGCCCGCACCATCCTCGCTGCCACTGCGCCCGGCGACAGCGTGCTGCAACGGGACGGCGAGCGACTGGCGGCGGTCAAGCGCCAGCGTTCGGAGCGGGCGCAGGCCTATTTCAGCCGCAACGCCTCCGAATGGGACGAACTGCGCCGCCTGCATGTCAGCGACGCCGACATCGATGCGGCGCTGGTCGAACAGATCGGAAAGCGCCCGGTCGGGGCGCTGCTCGATCTCGGCACCGGCACGGGCCGTATCCTCGAACTGCTGGAGCCCTATTACGACCGGGCGCTCGGCATCGACACCAGCCGCGACATGCTGTCGGTGGCGCGCGCCAATCTCGACCGTGCCGGCGTCAGCAAGGCGGCGGTGCGCCATGGCGATATTCTCAATCTCGCCTATGACGGCAATGAATACGATCTGGTAACCGTCCATCAGGTGCTGCATTTCCTCGATCAGCCCGAACTGGCGGTGGCTGAAGCGGCGCGGATGCTGAAACCCGGCGGCCGGCTTGTCATCATCGACCTCGCGCCGCACACGCTCGACCATCTGCGCGACGAGCATGCCCATGTCCGCCTCGGCTTCTCGCACCAGACCATGGCCGACTGGCTGAAGCGGGCCGGTCTCGACCTGGTGCGCGCCGTCGACCTGCCTTCGGGCGGGCAGGGCGGGCTCACCGTCACCATCTGGCTGGCGCAGGATCGCCGGCCGTCGCATTCCGTTTCTTCCAGTCCTGACAGGAGCTAACATGTCCCAGCCCCTTCTTTCTTCGTCTGACGCTGCCCGAATTCGACTGTCGTTCGAATTCTTTCCGCCGAAATCCGAGGAAATGGCGGGGCAATTGTGGTCCACCGTCGATGAACTGGCCGCATGGCAGCCGGAATTCGTCTCCGTGACATATGGGGCGGGCGGCTCGACCCGCGAGCCGACGCGCAGCACCGTCGAGCGCCTGCTACGTCATACGTCGCTCAGCACCGCTTCGCATCTCACCTGCGTCGGCGCGACGCGCGAGGAGGTGGCGCAAGTGGTGGATGATTTCCGCCGCATCGGCGTGCGTCATTTCGTGGCCCTGCGCGGCGACCCACCGGATGGCGCCGGCGCCGCCTACCGGCCGCATCCCGGCGGTTATGCCAATGCCGCCGAGCTGGTGGCCGGTCTGCGGGCGATCGACGATTTCGAGATCTCCGTCTCTGCCTATCCGGAAAAGCATCCGGAAAGCGCCGATGTCGCCGCCGATATCGATATGCTGAAGCGAAAGGTCGATGCCGGTGCGACACGGGCGCTGACCCAGTTCTTTTTCGACAACGACCAGTTCGAGCGTTACCTGGAGAAGGTGCGCGCCGCCGACATCCGTATTCCGGTGGTGCCCGGCATCATGCCGATCCAGAACCTGCAGCAGCTCAAGCGTTTCGCCGGCGCCTGCGGGGCGGGCATTCCCGCTGCAATCGATGCCCGCCTGGCGCATCTCGACGCTGACCCGGCGGCCCGCGCCACAGTGGCCGCGGAACTGGCGGCCGAGCAGATGGCCGATCTCTATCGCCGCGGCATCCATGAATTCCATATCTATACGATGAACCGTGCGCCGCTGACGAACCGCGCCCTGCGCATGCTCGGCCTGCGCCCGGCAAGCACTGCTGCCGGTGCAGCCGCCTGATAAAGTGAAACGCATGGCGGGGTCCGCCATGCGTTTGTCGTGCTTAGAGTGGTACGAATGGGTCCAAAGTCATTAACGACAGCCATGACCCGACAATGCGGGCCTTTCAGATGAAAAGCATGGCCCCGATGAATGCAATCGCTGCACCGACCAGAAGGACATTGAAAGAGTACGTAAGTCCCATTTGTGTGCCTCCTTGCGTTGACCGTTAAAACATATGTCTGAAATATGTCGGGCGAAAAGCCTTTTCCATGCTGCATTGCGAAAGGAATCAGGGATTCCCGCAGCAATTGTCGAGTAAGTCCATGGAATTTAAGACGAAAAAAATTCACGCTTTATTTGGATTGATTTACACTTGGTGAAGGCGGCGAAACGTCCCTGAATCATCTGGTTATCCACAGGGCGATGCGCTGAATTTTCAATTGGAATCAAAAGCTTATGTTTAGGAGCTGAGTTGCGGCCGCAAGCTTTTTGTTCAGGCGCGGCGCAACCCACCGGCGAGTCGGCCATCGAGCACGATCAGGCCGGCGCCGATCAGCGCCATGCCGGCCATGTCTCCCCATCCCAGCCGCTCGTCCAGGAAGACGGCGCCGAGGAGGATGGCGCCGGGCGGCACCACCAGCGTCACCAGCGACGCATTGGTGGCGCCCGCAAGGCTCATGATGCGGAAGAACAGGATATAGGCGAAGGCGGTGGAAAGCAGCGCCAGGCCCAGTACCGCCATGATGACGTCGAGTGGCGGCATCGGCAGGGTCCAGGGGCTGTCGATGACGAGGCAAGCTGGCAGCATCATCAACGAGGAAAAGGTCAGTTGCCCGGCTGCAGTGACCGGGGCGGGCAGTCCACGGAAATGCTTGCCATAGGTCGCGGCGACGCCATAGGAAATGGCGGCGAGAACCGGCAGCGCCAGCGCCCAGAAGGGAATGTCGCTCCGGGCGAGCGCGCCGGGGCCGATCAGCACCGCCGTGCCCAACAGGCCCAGCACACAGCCGGCAAGCTTCTGGCCTGTCAGCTTTTCATCCGAGGTAAAGCTATTGGCGACCAGCACCGTCCAGATCGGCGTGGTGGCATTGAGGATCGAGGCGAGGCCGGCGCCGATCTGTGTCTGGCCGGTGAAGATCAGCACATGCGGCAGGGCATTGTTGATCAGGCCGAGGATGGCGAATTCGCGCCAGCGGCGGCGCAGGCAGCCATAAAGGTCATGGGCGCCGTGCAGATAGACATGCAGGGCAAGAGCGGCGAGAAACAGGCGCAGGAAGACCAGCGTGAACGGCGGGATATGCTGAACGGCCACTCGGGCGAAAAAGAACGAGCCGCCCCAGATGAAGCCGAGCAGCAACAGCAGGCCCCATGTCATGGCATTCATGCGGGGGGCGGTGACGGCGGCCATGGCGATTCCTCCTGAACGGAATCGTGCTTAGGATGTCGGCCGATGGAGAGCCACCCGATTCTTGTTATGGAGACAAAGCTTTGTCCAGCTTTGGCGGGGCAGTCGGTATTTGCCCCGCACTGGGTCACCGATTTGTGAGAACGGCACAGTATAGCCCTTCGCCCCGCAGCCAAGGAGAAGCTGGCAGGCCGGATGAGGGCAAATGTGATTGCCCCCACTTCGGGTCACGCGGCTGCGCCGTTCAAAGCGCGTTGAGCAGCGCCGGGGTCGCCCAGGCGCCGCCCGCCC
>Ga0066256_1001373_pt2 | contig 24506 bp, 11 predicted proteins | sample ThiBio_1000_biof_FD_87107 | JGI IMG/M metagenome (GOLD analysis project Ga0066256, IMG submission 87107) | Wastewater bioreactor microbial communities from Cape Town, South Africa - Thiocy_expt_1000_biof (version 2) | ecosystem: Engineered > Bioreactor > Thiocyanate-remediating >... | reverse complement strand
GCCGGCGGCGGGCCGAACAGGTCCGGCGGCGCCTCCGAACATGCACGAGCGCGCCACCCGCCCCGCCTGCGTCAACACACATTGCGTTCCCAACGTCGCGTGAACCGATCTCGCCACCTGCGCGCAGCAGGTGTTCTCCGCTTGGGATACTCCGAGCTTCGGGCGCGCGACGGTCGAAGGTCCCGAGGGGCTCCGCCTTCGCTCCGATGGGCTGTGCGCGGTCAACAACGGCGGAGACGCGCCGTCGGCGTTCGACATCAACGGCCGCATGCGCACCGCCCCCTTCTCGTTCGGGGCTGCCGAAGAAGACTCGTGCAAATGACGCTCTCGCCGCGAGCGGCGCGCGGATGGGCTCTCGGAAGGCTCTCGTCACCGCCGGCACGTGCCCGCCTGAAGCGTGGTAGGTTCCTCCCCTTGCTCGTCTGCGTCTGACGTTGAACCGGAGCCGTACGCGATGTTGCAGTGGGCCACGGTCGAGAGTGCACGGGTCGGCGGGAGCGAGTTCGTGCTCGCGCGTCGCGGCGACGACTGGGTCGTGCGCGTCGACCAGCGCGTCCTCATGGCGAACCGCATGCATGACTCCGAGATCGCGCTCGCCAAGGAGGCGATCGCGCGGGTCGCCGCGCCACGTGCGGTGCTCGTCGGAGGTCTCGGGCTCGGGTACACGCTCCGCGCCGTCCTCGACGCGGCCCCGGGGGACGCACAGGTCACGGTCGGGGAGGTCGTCCCTCAGCTCGTCGACTGGAACCGCAAGCACGTCGGGGGACTCGCCGGCCATCCGCTCGACGACCCGCGATGTCGCGTCGTCATCGGCGACGTGTACGACGTCATCAAGCGGTCACCACGGACGTTCGACGTGATCCTCCTCGACGTCGACAACGGTCCGGTGGCGCTTGCGCAGACGACGAACCAGCGGCTCTACGGCGACGCGGGGGCGCGAGCGTGCCACGCGGCGCTCCGGCCGGGAGGAGTCGTCGGGGTCTGGTCGGCGGGCCCGAACGCGAGGTACGCGCATCGCCTCGAGCACTTCGGCTTCGGTGTCGAGGTCCTCCATGTGCCCGCGCGGATCGGCTCGCGTGCGAAGCACGTGCTCTTTCTCGGGAAGAAGCGCTCCGGTCCGTGACCGCGAGTCGCCCACGCGCATGGCGGTCCATGCGCGCGACGACTTCGCGGATCGAACCGGCCGTCAGCTCTCGGACTGGAGCTGATCGAGGAGAAGGCGTGCGCTGTCGAGGGACGGATCCTCGTCGACCGCGCGCTTGACGAGCATCATCGCGCGCCGGAGGTCGCCCTGCTGGCGGGCGATCTCACCGAGGTGATGGTAGGCGCGGGCCCTCGGGAGGGGCGCCGCCACCTTGAGCACCGGGATCTGGCGGGGCGGGCGCTGGGCAACGTCGAGGTTGCCGAGCTCCATCGCGAGATAGGCGAGCTCGGAGGCGACGACGCCGTTCTGCGCGTCCATGTCGAGCGCGGTCGTGAGGTGCTGGAGCTCGGTGGCGCGGTCGCCGAGGATCTCCGCGATGCGCGCGAGGCGATGGTAGAGCGCCGAGAGCTCGCGCGCGCGGCGGCCCTTGAACGTGCCGATCGTGCGAAGGAGGAGCTCTTGCGACTCGTCGATGCGGCCGCCGGCGACGTAGGCATCGGAGAGGAGCGCAGCGCAATCGAGGTCCGAGGGCCGAAGCGCGTGCGCTTCTTCGAGCGGCACGATCGCGGCGGTGTTGTCGAGCTGCTGCGTCGCGTTCGGATCGGAGGCCGCTTCGAGGAAGAGCTGACCGGCGCGAACAAGCCCCTCGAAGCGAGGCGCGACGTCTCCGGCGGAGCGTGCCTCTTCGAGGACGAGCTCCGCGAGCTCCTTGAAGGCGCCGAGCTGCTCGTAGAGCCATGCGAGGCGCTCGCGGAGCGCGGCGTCGTCGGGCGCGGCCATGCGCGCGCGTTCGAGACCACCGCGCGCGTCGGCGAGACGGCCTGCCTTCTCGCACGTCTCGAGCAGTTTGAGCGCCGCGGCGACGATCCCTTCGCCGTCTTCGAGGCCGACGAGGCGCCGGTACGTCGCGCTCGCGCTGTCCCAGCGGCCTTCGAGCTCGTCGACGTGCGCGATCGCGCGGAGGGTCGCCCTGTCCTTGCTGTCCGTCTTGAGCAGCTCGGTGAGGACGTTGCGCGCCTCCTCGATGTCGCCGACGTCGAGCCGGAGCCCTGCGATGCGAAGGCGGTGCGTCCGCCACGAGGCGGCGTCGCCACGGCCGGCCGCCTGGAGCGCCATCTTGCCGAGATGATCGGCGAAGTAGGCGCGCAGGTCCTGGCCCTTGCCGACGGCCTCCTCGAAGTCCTCGAGCGCGCCGTCCATCTCGCCGAGACGGCTCCGTAGCAGCGCACGACGCCCGACGAGATCGGGACGGAGCGCATCGCTCGGATCCAGCGGCTCGATCACCGCAGTGAGCTCGTCGGCGGCGCCGCGGAGCTCACCGGCGGCCGAGAGGGTGTCGACCAGCTCGACGAGGAGCAGCGGATCGGTCGGATCGGCCGCGCGCGCCTCGCGGAGGACCTTCGAGGCCTCTTCGGGATTCGAGAGCTCGTCGCGGTAGATGGCCGCCGCCTCGCGGAGGCGTCCGCTCTTCTCCTTCGCGTCCTGGCGTCCGCGCGCATCGAGCGTGAAGAGAACGGCGAGCTTTCCGTACTCGTTCGTGTCGCGGTAGACGATCTCGAGGCGATCGCGAAGCTGCATGCTGCGCGGGGCGCCGCGATAGCCGATCTCGAGCACCCGGAGCGCGCCCTCGTGGTCCTCGAGCGCGCGACGAGTGTCATGGAGCGAGAGCGCGAGCGCCTCGGCATCGTCGCCCTGCTCGATCTGGAGGCGGCGCTCCATCACGTCGGAGCGCGCTTCGATGTCCGCGTCCTCGTCGTGGAGCCGCTCGAGGGCGACGAGGATCTCTCGCGAGCGCGGGTCCCACTCGAGCGCCGCGTAGTACACGTCGCGTGCCTGCGACCGATCGCGCTTCTCGAGGAGCTGCCCGAGGCGGCGCGAGAGCGACCCGACTGCGTCGGCGTCCTGACGATCCTTCGCGCCGTCGAGCTGGCGCGCAAGGAGCTCCGCGAGGTCGTCCTCGCGTCCGTTGCGCTCGTAGATGCTGACGAGCAAGAGGGCAGCGTCGACCTGCGCCGGGTCTTCGTCGACGATGTCACGGAGCTGCTCTGCGGCGTCGTCGTCCGAGAGCTTCAGCTTCTGCATCTGGACCTTGACGCTCTCGAGCCGGAGCTTCGAGCGCTCGCCGACGTCGTCGATGAACTCGACGATCCGCGCGACGAGCGCGACGAGCTTCGAGTAGTCGTCCAGGCGGCGGTAGACGTCGAGGAGCAGCTCCCACGCGTCGCGGTCCTGCGGCTCCTTCTCGTGGAGCTCTTCGTAGATCGACGAAGCGAGCCGGAGGTCGTCGAGGGGACCCGACGCGAGGCCTGCCACCTCGAAGAGGAAGCGGCGCGCGGCCTCGGGCTCCGCGAGCTCGGCGGCCTCGCGCTTCAGGACGGCGGCCTCGCGTACGCGACCGGACTCCTCGCAGCGCCACGCGAGCAGCGCGAGCGCCCAGACGCGGCCCTCGCGGTCCTCCTCTTCGCTCAGATCACTGGGGCGCTCCCGCTCGAGGAAGCGACGGAGGAGCGACTCGGCGAGGCCGAAGTCTTCGAGCTTCTCTGCGAGCTCGACGGCCTCCTTCATCGGCTCCGTGCCTGCGCCCGGAAGCGACCAGCGTCGGACGAGCGCGTCGACGAGCGAGCGCTCGCGGCCCGGCGCCCGCGCGAGGCGCTCGTAGATGTCGATGATGCGCTCGGCATCGGGATGCGCATCCGCGGCGGCGCGGAGCAGCTCGTCGGCGCGATCCGCATCGGGGTCGGCCTCGAAGGCCTGCTCGAAGGCATCGCAGCCTGCGTCGACGTCGCCGGAGCGGAAGCGAAGCTGCGCCAGCCGGTAGAGTGCGTCGGGAGAGGCGCCGCCGGCCGCGGCGTCGAGCTCGACGCGCATTCCGAGCACGCGCGCCTGACCGCCGTCGTCTCCGAGGCGCTCGTAGACGCTCGCGAGCGCGGAGAGCAGCTCGCGGTCTTCGGGCCGCGCGGCGATCGCCTTCTCGTAGAGCTCCGCGACGTCGCGGTCGTCCTTCTTCTCGGTCTCGGCGATGCGCGCGAGGCGGAGGTAGAGCATCCCGGCAAGCTCGCCATCGCTCTCGGCCTTCGACTCGGCGAGGTCTCGGACCCGCGCCTCGTATGCGGGCATCTTCCCCGTCGCGCCTGCGAGGCGGAAGGCCGCGTCGTGTGCGGGCTCGTTCGCGGGCTCGAGGTCGAGCGCGCGGAGGATCATCTCGAGCGCCTCGTCTTTGCGATCGAGGTGCTGATCGTAGAGGCCACCGAGCTCGGTGCGCAGCGCGGCCTCGTCCTCGGCGCCGCCGCGTTCGAGGCGTGCACCGAGCGCGCGGGCGAGGTGCACGTGATCGCCGGCGCGCCGGAGCGCTCCTTCGAGACGACGTGCCTCGACCGCGTTCTCGAGGGCGAGCTCGAACGCGCTCTCGAGGATCTCCTTCGCGCGATCGGTCTCCCCCTGGCGGGTCGCGATCTGCGCCAGCTCGAACATCGCCTCCGAGCGCGTGATCGCGGTCTCTTCCGTCGGCTCCTCCTGACGGCGGAGCACGGTGAGGAGCGCGCGGTACGATCGCTCGGCGCGCTCGAGCTGTCCGTCGTCGCGCGCGAGCTCGGCGAGGGCCTGGAGGATCTCCGGGTTGGCCGGATCGATTCGCGTCGCAGCGTCGAGCTCGACGAGCGCGCGGGCGCGATCGCCCACGGCGAGATCGAGCCGCGCGAGATGGTAGTGGACGGGGGCGCGCTCCTTCGGGCGGCGCCCGCCGAACGCCTCGACGAGCGTCCGGAGGAGGGCGCGCGCCTCGTCGAAGCGGCCTGCTGCGCCGAACGCGTCGGCGAGCGCGAGCTTCACCGCGTTCTCGTCGGGCGAGAGATCGGACGCCTGTTCGAGCAGCGGGATCGCCTTCTCGGGCTCTCCCGTCCGCACGCGATGGAGCTCCGCGGCCTCGCGGAGGCGCGAGAGGCGCGTGGCCTTGTCCGGCGCGTAGTGCGCTCCTTCGGTGAGGAGCGCCGCGAGCTCCGGCCAGTCCTGCGCGGCGCGGTAGGTCTCGGCGAGGCGCACGCGGACGCTGTCGGCCTCGGGATCGCGGCCGATCTCCGACTCGAGGCGCTGGCGAGCCTCGGGCTTGCGGTTTGCGGAGACGAGCGCGTCGGCGAGGCGGAGGGTGACCGCGGCGCGGGCCGGGCCGTCGGTGAGCTCGCGCAGGCGATCGAGGAAGCCGGCGGCGTCGTCGAAGGCCTTCGTGTCGGTCGACAGCCGCGCGAGCGCGTCGTATGCCGGCGCGCGCTCCTCGAGCGCGACCACGCGCCGGAGGTGCGCGATGGCGCGTCGTAGGTCCTTCATCTGGAGCTCGGCCACCTCGGCCGCGCGCCAGAAGAAGTCCGCGCTCGGAGCCTTGTCTCCGGCGTCTTCGCCGAGCTGGGCCTGCGAGGCGAGGAGCGCTTCGAGCTCTTCGATCTTGTTCTCGCGCTGGAAGATCGACGCCAGCATCTTCACCGTCGCGTCGTGGCGCGACGACTCGCCGAGGTTCTCGCGGAGCGCCTCGATCGCGCGATCGACGGCGTCCTGCCCGTCCTCGAGCGCGGCGATCTCGAGCCGGAGCTGGAGGCGTTCACCGACCTCGCGCGCCGTCCCCACGAGCCGGCGCTTCAGCTCGAGCAGCTCGGTTCGACGGCCGCCGGCCTCGTACAGCGCAACGACGCGCGCGACCGCCTCGGCATCGTGCGGGTCCTCCTCGATGAGCGCGAGGTAGATCGCGATCGCGCGGTCCGCCGCGCCGAGCTTCTCGACCGCGACGAGCGCGGCCTCGTGACGGAGCGCGCGCGCCTTCTCGGTCTTCCAGGGGAGGTGCGCGGTGTCCGTCAGGAGCTGGACGACCTTGTCGTGATCGCCGTCGTCGCCGTGGATGCGTACGAGCTCGCGCGTCGCGCGATCGACGTAGTTCTCCGGAGCCTGCGGCGTACCGCTGGTGAGGACGTTCGGCTCGGTCGCGCCGAGCCAGCGCTCCGCGGCGAGCTTGAGCAGGCGATCGAAGATCGACTTCGCGAGCGCGCGATCGCCGACGCTGTTGACCGCGACGTCGGCGGCCTCGCCGAGCAGATCGAGGTCGCCGCCGGTGGTCTGCGAGAGCCGAAGGAGGCTGTCGACGAGCGGTCGGCCGCGCGCGCGTCGCTGGAGCTTCGCGAGCTCGGCGAGGAGCGGCGCGTTCGTGGGATCATGCGACAGCGCGCGTGCGTACGCGGCCTCGGCAGCGTCGGGATCACCGCGCCGGTCGCGGTGCCAGATCGCGATGGCGGCCTCGAGGTCACGAGCGAGGCCGGGCGCGAGCCCGCCGCCGTCGTGGATCAGCGAGGCGAGCGCGAACGTGACCGCATCCCAACCCATCGCTGCGAGGGCAGCTTCTTCCACGGCGTCGACGAGGCTCTGCTCGACCACGTCGCGCTTGCGCGTTGCCTCGACGAGCGCCCGGGCCGCGGCGTCCCAGCGGGAGGTCTTTCCGGCGACGCGAATGACGGCCTTGGCCGACTCGAGATCGCCCGGCTCCTGGTTGCCGACGTGGACGTAGGCTTCGAGCGCCGCGCGTGCCTCGTCGAGGTGTGTCTCGAGCACCGCGCCCATGCGGAAGCGCAGCGCGCGTGCCCATGCGAGGTCGTCTCGGCCGTCGATGCACTCACGGAGCGCGTCGGCGAGGGGACGCCAGGCGCGCGTCTTCTCGGCGAGCCGGAAGATCTCCGAGACGGTGGTGTCCTGGCTCGGGTCGAGCAGGAGCGCGCGGCGGACGAGCGTGAACGCTGCCTCGGCGTCGTCCGCGCGATCCTCGGAGACGCGCGCCGCCTCCATGAGGACCGCGATCTGCGCCGGCGTCTCTTCCGTCGCGCTGAGCCGATGCTCGGTGATGTCGAGGATGAGCTTCCAGTCGTCGGCTGCCACGTAGGCGGCGAGCAGTACGCGAACGACCTCGGCCCGATGCTCCGACTTCTTGATGAGCGCGCGAAGGCCGGAGCGCGATCCCTCGGTGCGCGGGTCGGTCGTGAGCGAGTGCTCGTAGCTGGCGATCGCGAGGGCGATCTCGTCGAGCTGCTCGCGCTGGACGTCGCCGAGCTCGCGGAGCGTCTCGGCCTTGTCGGCGGTGGTCGTGGCGCGGGCCGCCGCTCCGCCGAGGAGCTCGGCGAGCTCCGCCCAGCGCTTCGTCAGTCGGTAGAGGCCCGCGAGCGCGCGCGTTCCGTCCTCGGAGTGCCCGAACGTCGCCTCGACGTCGCGCCAGGTGTCGATCGCCTCCTCGGTCGCGTCGAGCTTCTCGCTGAGGATCTGGGCGACGCGGACGCGATCGGCGCGCCGCTGCTCGGCATCGCGGTCGTCTCGCTGCGCCCGCTTGTTCAGCGTGTCGATGAGCGGACGCCAGCGCTGCGCCTTCTCGAAGAGGAAGGCGAGACCGTCGAGCGCCTCGGGGTCACCGGGCTTCGCCTCGAGGCGTCCCTCCCACGCCCAGATGGCGCGGTCGTTCTCGTCGAGGCCCATCGCGAGGCGTGCGGCCTCGCCGAGCACGTGCCACTTCACCTCGGGGGCTTGCTCGAGGATCGCGAGGCGCTCGAGGACGTCCAGGCGATCGCCACGGCGATCGGCCTTCGCGAGGAGCGGCTCGACGTGACGGCAGGCCTCGAGGAGCGCGTCGTCGGCGATCGGGGAGATCGCGAGGATCCGGAAGAACAGCTCGATCGCGCGCTCGATGTCCCCGATCTTCTCGGCCGTGACGTCGCCGGCGCTCATCAGGAGCTCGATCTTCAGGGCGTCGTCGTGGCGGTCGTCGGCCGCGGAGACGAGCACCTCGGCGAGGCGATCGAAACGGCCGATGCGCGCGGCGATCGACGCGAGCTCCTGGCGGTGCGAGCCGACCTCGGGCTCGAGGAACACGAGCTGGACGAAGTGCTCGAGCGCCGCCTCGTCGTTGCCGAGCTGCAAGTAGAGGCCGGCGATCCGCTGGTGGCGCCGGATGCGCTCCTTCGCGCTCTTGACGACCTCGAGCTCGACCTCGAGCACCCGGGCGAGATCGGCCTCCTTGCCGGGCGTGTTGTAGCGCTCCTTCAACAGAGCCGCCGCGCGCTGGCGAACCAGACCGCGCTTGTTCGCCATCGGGAAGTACGAGTCACGCCGGCCGTCGGAGGGCGGCGGGACCGTCTCGCGGATGTCTGCCGTTCGCGGCGCGGTCGCCAGTACGCGTTCGAGGAGCCCGGTGACGTCGATCACGGGGTCGGTCGTCTCGACGCTGTCGGCTCCGTCCTGATTCGCGACGATGTCCTCGATGACGATGATCGCGCTCGAGGTGTCGTTGAGCTCGTCGAGCCACAGGGCCGCGATGCGCGCGCGCTCTCTCTGCGCCTCCTCGCGCGGCAGCGAGAGGAGACGTACGCCGCGGAGCGTGATGAGCTCGCGGTGGCAACCGTGGCGCTCGTAGAGGCGCTCGAGGGCCGACGTGAGCCGCACGTTGCCGGGGCGGAGATCGAGGAGCTGCTCGAAGTAGCGGATCGCGCGCTGCGCGTGGTTGGCGAAGTCCTTCGCGATTTGGGCCGCTTCTTCGAGGAGCTCGAACTTGCGGTCCTTGTCGGCCGAGGCCGCGGCGCGGTCGTAGAGCGAGAAGAGATCGTCCCAGCGCTCCTTCGAATCGAAGATCAGCTTCAGGCGGTCGAACGCCCAGGTGTCCTCCGGCTCGATCTCGAGGAGACGCTCGAGGACGCGCACGACGCGGTCGCTGTCCTCGTACCATTCCTCGTAGAACGCGACGGCGCGCTGTCCGAGCTCGACGGCCTCGGCCCTCTCGAGGCGCCCGTAGCCCGAGGTCTCCTCGTCGTGCGGCGGCTCGTTCGCCGCGCGCGCGAGCTCGGCGAGGCTCGGCCCCACGTCGCCCGGCTCGCGCCGCACTTCGAGGCGAAGCACCTGCTCGTAGGTGTCGGCGAGCGGCTCGGCCGAGGAGAGCTGGCGCGCGATCTGCTCGGCGCGATCCCACAGTGCCTGCTCGGCAGGGAGGGCACGCACCGCACGGAGCGCCACGGCGTACGCCGCGTCGGCGCGACCTCGCTCGGCGAGGGTGTCGAGGTAGCGCTCGTAGAGATCGCGCCGCGGCTCGCCCTGGGTGATGAGGCAATCGAAGACGTTGATCTTCTGGTCGGGATCGTCGACGGCGTCGAGCGAGGTCTCGAGGACCTTCGCTGCGCGCTCCGCGACCTCGGCGTTCGCCAGGAGGCGGGCGGCGAGCTCGATTGCCGTGGTGTCGTGCGGCGCGCTTTCGAGCACGCCGGCGATTCGATCGAGCGCCTCGTCGGCGCGGCCCGGGCGGTCGACGAGGATGGTCGCGATCTGGATGTCGAGCGCGTTCTTCGCCTCGCCCTCGGACGCGGAGCGACGGGACAAGAGCGCAGTGAGCGCGCCTTCGACGTCGCCTTGGGCGAGCGAGAGCCGCGAGACCGCGGCGAGCGCATCGAGGTCGCCCTCGTCGATCTCCAGCACCTTTTTGTAGAGCCCGAGCGCCGTCGGCTCGTCCCCGAGCTCGAGCTCCTCCGACTCCGCCCACGCGAGCAGCGCGCGCGTGCGTCGCTCGGTGGGAGCGTGCTCGAAGCGCCACTCGTGGAGCCAGCGGACGTCGCGGGCCTTCTCGTCGCTCCGCGGCATTCCGCGGAGCAGCTCCGCGAAGGCTTCCGCCGCGGCAACGGCGGTCTCATCGTCGGCATTCCCCTCGAGCACGTCCCGGAACGAGGACGCCGCCTCGCCCCAGGTGGCCTCGTGTGACGCGAGCACGCGGCCCTTCGCGAGCGTGAGCTCCGCGCGCACTCCGTCCGTCGTCTCCGTCATGGCAGCGAGCGCCTCGTCGATCGCGGAGGCGAGCTCCATGGTCCGTCCGGCGCGGACCGCGAGCGACGTGGCGTCTGCGAGCACGTCGCGGTCCTCGGGAGCGAGCGCGAACGCGCTCCGAGCGGCGGCGAACGCGCGCTCGGGATCGCCGAGCTGATCGGCCAACGTGCGCGAGAGGCGTCCCAGGAGCGCGACGCGCGAGAGGTCGTCGGTCGCGAGCTCGAGGAGCACCGCGTACAGCGGCGGGACCTTGTGCCAGCTCCCGCTGCGCTCGTGGAGCTCGACGAGCTGTCCGGTGGCGTGCTCGTCCCGTGGAGCAATGGTGCGGAGACGATCGTAGAGGCCGATCGCGGCGGGCTCGTCGCCCATGCCCTGGGCGATGTCTGCTGCCTGGCGGAGGCGCTCGACGGCGTGGCTCTCCTCGCCGCTCTGCTGTGCGAGGGTGGCGAGCCGATCGAGGCACTCCACCTGCTCCTTCGGATCTGCCGACTCGCGGACGCGGCGCTCGAGGACGCCGCGGAGGAGGACGTGATCGCCGAGCGTCGTCGCGACGTGCTCGATGAGATCGAGCTCGGCCTCGCCGAGCTGCGGGTCGGCGAGGAGCGCGCCCGCGTGGACCGCGCCGCGATCGCCCTGTCCGTGGGCCGTCGCGATGTGCGCGAGCTGCGCTCGGGCAGCGCGCGTCTCTTCCGGCGAGCTCGCGTGCGCGAGGTAGTCCTCGAGCAGATCGCACAGCTCGTCCCAGGCCTCGGTCTCGGTGTAGAGCTCGACGAGCGCGCTGTACGCCTCGCGGTCGGTGGGATCGTCCAGGATGGCGCGGCGGTAGGCCCCGATCGCGGCCTCCGGCTTCATGAGCTCGAAGCGCTCGATCGTGCCGATGCTGTGAAGGAGCTGCCGGCGGCGGGTGGGCTCTGCGCCGCGCTCGAGCGCTGCGCGATAGAGAGCGACGCGCTCTTGCGGATTGCCCTGCTCCTGGAGGAGCTGATCGACGCGTGCGATGAGGTCGGCCGACGACGGCTCGAAGGCGAGCGCCCGGCGATAGGCTGCCAGCGCCGCGGCCACGTCACCGGCGGCGTAGCTCTCTTCTCCGACGAGCACGGCGAGCCCGAGGAGCTCCTGCGAGTCGATCGGACGATCTCCAAGCGCCTTGCCGAGGAGCGCCGCGCGGCGCTTCGGATCGATGCCCTCGGAGGAGCGGGTGAAGCGCTGGAGCCACGGCCCGATCGGCTGCTGACTCTCGACGGACTCTGCGAGGGCCCGTGCGATGACCTCGACCGTCTTGTCCTTCGAGACGGACTCGGCGACGTGCGCGGCCTCCTCGAGAGCTGCGAGGCGATCCTGGACGAGCGGAGATGAAGCAGCGCGGATGTCGAGGACGCGGAGCAGCCCCTGCGCGTTGAGCTCGCCGCGGTAGATCGGCTCGAGCACGGCCGAAGCGGCGAGTCGGTGCTCGGCGCCGAGGAGCAGCTTCTCGAGGGTGGCGCGGCTCGTCTTCTCCGACGGGTCGAGATGGAGCGCGCGCTTGAATGCGTCGATCGCAGCGTCGGTGTCGCGGGTGCGCTGGAGATAGACGTTCCCGAGGCGCGCGAGGACGAGCGGGCGCTCCTCCTCGGACGCGAGCTCGGCGTCCTTCGTGAGCGCCTCGGTGAGCTCGGGCCAGAGCCGTTGCTGCTCGAGCAGCGGGAGCCACTGCTCGTAGACGTCGCGCGCGGGGCCGTATGCGGCCACCAGCAGGCGCCACGCCTCGGACGCGCTGCCCACGTCCTTCGCCTTCGTCGTGAGCACCTCGGCGGCGCGATAGGCAAGCGCGCGCGCCGCGTCGCGATCGTCGGCAGCGTCCTTCGCGCGCTGCTCGAGCACGAAGGAGAGGTCGATCCACTGCTCGCGCTGCTCGTAGAGCGGCTCGAGCGCCTCGAGGGCCCGGGCCCGGGCAGGGGAGTCGACGAGGCGTCGCCAGGCGCCGATCGCGCGCTCGGCGTCGCCCAGCTCGTTCGAGCAGATCTCGGCGATGCGCTCGTTCGCGAGCTGCTTCTCGCCTTCGAGCGGCGAGAGCTCGCCGACGCGCTGGAGCACCTCGACGAGGTTCTTCACGTCGCCTTCGCTCTCGTAGACGCTCGCGAGGGCGCGCGCGGCCGTGAGGACGGCGCCGTGATCCGCGCTCTGCGCGGAGAGGACGCCGGCGAGCGTCGTGCGGGCACGCTTGGTGTCGCCGCCGCGGAGGAGCAGGTCACCCATCTCCGCGGTGATGCGAGAGCGGATGCCGGCGTCCTTGGCGACGGTCGAGACGCGCGCAAACGTGCGCGCGACCTCGAGCGGGCCTCTGAGCTGGATGCCGAGCGACATGTAGCGCTGGCGAAGCTCGTCGTCGGCGGGATCGATCCCGAGCGCCTGCTCGAACGCCTCGAAGGCGCCCTGCGCGTCGTCGAGCTCGTCCTGCTTGAGGATGCCGATCCGGCGGAGGACGTCGCGTCGTCGCGGCCCACGCGTGTGCTCGAGCTCGATGCCGAGGTAGCGCGCGCGTTCGTCCGTCGTCGTCGCGCCTGCAGCGAGCGCCGCGGCGGCCCGTGCGGCGAGGCCCTTGCTCTCGAGGAGACGCGTCGCGACGCGTCGCGCCTCTGCGTTCGACGGATCGACCTCGAGGAGCGCCTCGACGTGAGGCATCGCGCGCTCGGGCTCCTTGAGCTGGTTGGCGAAGACCTCGATCAGCTTCTGCCGGACCCGTGCCGCTTCGTCTGCGGGCGGCGGAGGATCGGCGGCGAGGGCCTGCTCGAACATGCGCGCGACGTCGCGATAGCGGTTCGCGCGCACGAAGCGCGCCTCGAGCGCGTTGCGGAGCGCCTCGTCACCGGGCTCGAGACGGACGAGCTGCTGGTACGTCTCGATCGCCTTGTCCTCGAGCATCGCGCGCTCGAAGAGGTGGGCGGCGCGCTCGAGGATCGCGATCTGTTCCGGCTTCGGCCGGTGGGCCGACGTCTGGACACAGAGCTCGGCGAGCTTCTTGTTGTCGTCGGTGCGCGTGAGCTGCGCGTCGATGCGCTCGAACGCGCCTGCGTGACCCGGGAAGGCGCCGAGCGCGCGTTCGAGATAGGTCGTGGCACCGAACTCGTCGCCGAGCACGTCGCCGAAGAACGTCGCTGCCCGGAAGAAGAGCTCAGCCTGTACGGCAGGCAGGAACGTCTTCAGCTTCCGGCTCTGCGCCGCGGACTCGTATGCGAAGGCGAGCTCGGAGACGCGGTCGAACTTCACCGCGGCGTCGTGGAGCTCGTCCCAGATCGCAGCGTCGAGCGCGTTCTTCGACAGCGCCGAGACGATGGAGTCCAAGACCTCTTCTTCGTTCTCGAGCTTTGTCTCGAACGAAGGAACACCTGCGCGGGATTGTCGTGAGGAATGACCCATGTTCCGAGCGTTTGGCTGAGGCCGGGAAGACCGAGACTACCGGAACTCTGGCGTTGGCAACCACCTATCCACAGCGGGGGGGCGCTTCACTAAGGAGGCGGAAGGAGTAGGTCTTGACGGGCCGGGCCCATCTCCCTAATAGGCGGCGAGCCCATGCAGAAACCGGCCGCTCACGCCATCATCCAGGAGCCGAGAGTCCGGAGGACGGAGGTCTCGTTCCGCGACGTGATCGCGCTGGCCAAGCCGCGGATCACACTGATGAACGTGATCACGGCCGCCGGCGGCCTGTTTCTGGCTGGTCGGGCAGGGCGCGTGGACGGCGCCGGGCCGAGCGCGACGACCGTCCTCGCGACGCTCATCGGGCTGGCGCTGGTCGTGGCGGGGGCGAACGCCCTGAACATGTATATCGAGCGGGATTCCGACCGCCACATGGCGCGGACACGGAACCGCCCGCTGCCCTCGGGACGCATGGCGCCCCGGTTCGCGCTGTGGTTCGGCGTCGCCATGTGGGCCCCCCCCGCCCGGGTGCGGGGGCGGGGGGCGACCCCGCCCGGGGCGCCCCGGGGGGTGCCCGCAACCCCCCTCTCCGGGCCCGCGCCCCCGCCGCTGAAGCGGCCCTCGCTTTTCGCGCTCCACGTCGGTGCGGCCCCGGGCGCGATCCCGCCGCTCCTCGGCTGGACGGCCGGGACGGCGAGCATCGACGCCGCCGGCGTCGTCCTCTTCGCCGTCATGTTCTTGTGGCAGATCCCCCATTTCATCGCGATCGCGCTGTTTCGCAAGGCGGACTACGCCCGCGCGGGCCTCGTGGTCACGCCGAACGTGACGGGTGAGCTGGCGTCGCGCCACACGATCATCCGCTGGATCTTCGCCCTCGTGGCGGCGAGCCTCCTCGTCGTTCCGCTCGGGCTTGCCGGTCGCGGCTACCTGGTCATCGCGACGATCCTCGGCGCGGTCTTCTTCACGTGGGGCTACTACGGCCTGCGCGCGGGCACCGGTGACAAGTGGGCGAAGTCCCTCTTCAAGTTCTCGATGTTGTACCTCGTGCTCCTGTTCGCGGCCCTGGCCGTCAATCCCTGACGCCCGCTGCCCTAGCGACCGTCGAGGGACGCCCGCTCGGCCACGTTCCTCGGCCCGAGGAGCGAGGGCCGCATCCCGCCGACGGATGGCAGAGTCGTACGAGGGGGCTTCATCGCTCGCTTGACGGGCCCGCGCTCTCGACCCTACGAGCATCGGTCGTGCGTCTCGGTCGAATCGTCCTTTGCCTCGTCGTGGTGCTGGCTCTGCCGTTCGGCGTGAGCTGCTCGCGCGAGGAGCCGGAGGCGGTGCCGAACGTCCGCCTCGGGATGGCGCCCCGCGATGTCCGGGAGCGCTTCCAGCCGGGAGGGGAGGGGAGCTGGCAGACGGCGCTCGGGACCGGTGACGACACCGTGGTCGAGTGGACCGCGCGCGACCCGCGAGCGCCCGTGGCGCAGGCCCGTTTCGAGTTCCACCTCGGGATGCTCGTCGCGATCCGGGCTCGAATGAACGGGACCACGAGCCGCGAGGACATCAGCACGACACCGAAGACGGTGACGATCAAGGCACCCGCCCCCGAAGGGGGGACGAGCGTCACCATCCTCGCGCGAGACTGCCCGACGCACAAGGACGAAGCGGAGTCCTTCGCTGCCCGAAAACGCTGATCGTCTTTCGGATCTGCAAGGACGGGGCCCTCTGCATCCATAAGTGAGAGCTCCGGAGAGCCCGGCCGCAAACTTTGCGGCGTTTATGTGGAAACGGGGGCTTGTAGCCGCGGACGCCTCTCCTCTATAAGGACGCCCGCCATCCCTTTGTATTAGGTGGGGCCAGGAGCGCCCGTGAAAATCACGGCCGGAACTATTGGGGTTCCGGTATCTGGCGCAGGGCCCGTGGCCGAGACCCGCGAGTGCGCGCATGCAGATCTTTCCCCGGTCGCTAAACAAGCTCCCGCTGCTCCTTGGCGGAGTGGGCACAGTGGTGCCGGCGTTGCTCGTCGGCGCCATCTGGTACTTCGTCACCCCGAAGAATTTTACGGTCGGCTACGCCCCCGCGCAGCCCGTGCCCTATTCGCACCGACTCCACGTCGGCCAGATGGGCATGGACTGCCGGTACTGCCACGCCAACGTGGAGGTCGCCGGCAAGGCGATGATTCCTCCCACGCAGGTGTGCATGGGGTGCCACTCGATGGTGAAGACCGATAGCGCGCGTCTCGCGCCCGTTCGGTCCAGCTGGGAGTCGGGCAAGCCCATCGAATGGGTGCAGGTCCACAAGCTTCCGGACCACGCCTACTTCGATCACAGCGCGCACCTCGCCGCCGGCGTCGGCTGCGCGACCTGCCACGGCCGCGTCGACCAGATGGACGTGGTCCGCGCCGAACAGCCGCTCGGGATGGGATGGTGCCTCGATTGCCATCGCGACCCGAAGCCGAATCTCCGTCCGAAGGATCAGATCACCAACATGGAATGGAAGCCGGAGATGGCCGCCGCCGGGTGGACGGCGCCTGACGTCAATCCTCCGCAGCACTGCTCGGGGTGCCACCGATGAGCCGCCGCGAACCGCACGTTTTCAAGGCGCCGGAGGACGGCGCGAAGGTCTTCTGGAAGAGCCTCGAGGACAAGGCGAACCCTGCTGCCGCGCAGAAGCGTGCGGAGAGCGAGTTCCCGCTCGGCCTCGAAGAGGCGAAGGCTTCTTCGATCGCTTCGAGCCTCGTGAAGCTCCGGAAGAGCAAGGACGACGCGAAGGGCGTGGCTGATGCCTCTGTCGGGCGTCGCGGCTTCATGTTCTTCGCCGGCGCCTCGGCGGCGCTCTTCGCCGAGGGCTGCGCACGCCGCCCCGTCGAGAAGATCCTGCCGTACTCGAAGGCGCCCGAGCACGTGCTCCCCGGCACGACCTCGTACTACGCGTCGGTCATCCCGCAGCGCGGCGACGCGCTCGGCGTCCTCGTCGAGAGCCACGAGGGCCGTCCGACGAAGATCGAAGGCAACCCCGCGCACCCGTCGAGCCGTGGCGGCACCGACGCGTGGACGCAGGCCGCGATCTACGACATGTACGATCCCGATCGCGGCACCACCCCGCTGAAGGGTGTGCGCCAGCCGCAGGGCGGCTTCGGCAACCACACGCCCGCGACGTGGGCCGACTTCGATCAGGCGTTCAGCGAGATCCTCCGCACCGCGCAGACGGACGGCGGCGCCCGACTCCGCATCCTCTCCGAGTCGACGACCTCGCCGACGTTCCTCCGCCTCCGCGACGCCATCGTCGCGAAGCTCCCGAAGGCTCAGATTCACTTCTGGGAGGCCGCGCACGACGGCAACGCCCGTGAGGGTGCTCGCACCGCGTTCGGTCAGCTCCTCGACGTGGTCCCGAGCTACGACCAGGCGAAGGTCATCCTCTCGCTCGACTCCGACTTCCTCGGAACCGAGACCGGCTCGACGCGCGCCAGCCACGGCTTCGCGAAGGGCCGCAAGCTCGAGAGCTCGAAGGACGACATGAACCGGCTCTACGTCGTCGAGCCGGCCTTCACGACGACGGGCATGAACGCCGACCACCGCCTCCGCCTCGCGGCGCAGGACGTGGAGCGTTACCTCCTGGCGCTCGCGAAGGAGCTCTCGACCTCGCACAAGATCGACCTCGGCGGCGTTGCCGCGGCGGTCGCCAAGGCGGACGCCACCGGTATCCCGGAGAAGTGGCTCAAGGTCGTCGCGACGGAGCTGGCCGAGGCCCGCGCCCGCGGCATCATCGTCGCCGGCTCGCGGCAGCCCGCGCGCGTCCACGCCCTCGTCCACGCGCTCAACGCGGCGCTCGGCAACGTCGGCCACACGGTGCAGTACTTCCCCGCGGCCGACCCGCACCAGGCCGACCCGACGGCGAGCCTCAAGCAGCTCGCCGCCGACATCGAGAAGAACGCCGTCAACACGCTCGTCATTCTCGGCGGCAACCCGGTCTACGACGCGCCGGCGGATCTCAAGATCGCCGACCGCATCAAGTCGGTCCTCCAGACGGTCCACCTTTCGAGCCACGTGAACGAGACCGCGGAGGTCTGCGGCTGGTACGTCCCGCGCGCGCACGTGCTCGAGGCCTGGGGCGATCACCGCGCCGTCGACGGCACGGTCTCGATCCAGCAGCCGCTCATCGCCCCGCTGTTCGACGGTCGGGCCGACATCGAGATCCTCGCCCGCATCTCGGGTGACACCGCGCCGAAGAGCTTCGCGCTCGTGCAGCAAACGGTGAAGGGATCGCTCTCCATCCCCGCGAGCATCACGCGCACGTGGAACGAGGCGCTCAAGTCCGGCGTCCTCGGACCGGCGGCGCGTCCGTTCGGCCAGCTCGAAGCGCGCCAGACGGAGATCGCGGCGGCGCTCGCGCAGGCCAAGCCTGCCGCGGCGCTCTCCCCGCAGAGCCTCGAGGTCACCTTCGCACCCTGCCCGAAGCTCCTCGACGGGCGCCACGCGAACAACCCGCTCCTCCTCGAGCTGCTCGATCCCGTCACCAAGGTGACCTGGGACAACGTCGCGTTCATCTCCGTCGGCACCGCGAAGGCGTTGAACGTCGAAAGCGGCCGTGTCGTTCGCCTCTCCCGCGAGGGTCTCGGCTCGATCGACATCCCGGTCTGGGTGACGCCGGGTCAGGCGGACAACTCGATCGCGCTCCACCTCGGATGGGGACGCCAGAAGGCCGGTCGCTACGGCGACAAGCACGGCTTCGACGTCAACCCGATCCGCTCGTCGGACGCGACCGGCTTCGCCGGCAACGTGACGCTCCGCGTGCTCGACACGAACGAGCTCGACGCGATGCGCCCGCGCCTCCGCAAGGTCGGCATGGCCGCCGGCGACAGCCTGCTGCCCGCGAACGTTCGGCCCGACGATCCGTTCGAGGCCGACACCAAGAAGTACAAGATCTCGCAGACGCAAGAGCACGACACGATGGAAGGTCGCCCGATCGCCATCGACGCGACGCTCGACCAGTACCGGAAGAACCCGGTCTTCCCGCAGTTCCCCGACACCGAGCGCAAGGATCGGGCGGAGAACGGCGCCGCGATCGCCGTCCGCGAGACCGGCTCTCCCGACCCGCACACCCCGCCGCTCTGGGGTGAGTGGAAGGAAGAGAAGTTCTTCAAGAACAACCACCGCTGGGGCATGGCGTTCGACCTCACGAGCTGCACCGGCTGCAACGCGTGCGTCGTCGCCTGCCAGATCGAGAACAACGTTCCGGCCGTCGGCAAGGAGCAGATCTGGCGCGGCCGCGAGATGTACTGGCTGCGAATCGACCGCTACTTCGTCGGCCTCGACGAGAACGATCCGCAGATCGTCTTCCAGCCCGTCGCCTGCGTGCAGTGCGAGGAGGCCCCCTGCGAGAACGTCTGCCCGGTCAACGCGACCGCGCACTCGCCCGAGGGCCTGAACGACATGGCCTACAACCGGTGCATCGGCACGCGCTACTGCGCGAACAACTGCCCCTACAAGGTCCGTCGCTTCAACTTCCTCAACTACCACACGAGCGGCGGCTTCTACGACGACGTCCCCGAGACCGAGAAGATGCGCATGAACCCGAACGTCACGGTTCGCATGCGTGGCGTCATGGAGAAGTGCACGTACTGCGTGCAGCGCATCCAGGAAGCCAAGATCAAGGCGAAGCGCGAGCACAGGCCGATGAAGGACGGCGACGTCGTCGTCGCCTGCCAGCAGGCCTGCGCGTCCGAATGCATCACCTTCGGCGACCTCAACGACCCGAACAGCAAGGTCTCCAAGGCACGCGCCGTCGACCGCAACTACCGGCTCCTTTCGGAGCTCGGAACCAGGCCGCGGACCACTTACCTCGGCAAGATCCGGAACCCCAACCCGGCCATGGGAGCCTGAGCGATGTCTTCAGCGAACCTCCCCATCAAAGAGCTCGGAGAGACGCCGCTCGTCGGTGAGGGCGTCACCTTCAAGTCGGTCAGCGAGACCGTCTGCCGTGTGACCGAGAACAAGGCCCCGCGCGGCTGGTGGATCGGCTTCCTCCTCGCGATCTCCTTCACCGGCGTCATGGGGGCCGCGATCGGCTACCTGTTCTGGGCCGGCGTCGGCGTCTGGGGAAACAACGCCCCCGTCTACTGGGCCTGGGACATCACGAACTTCGTCTGGTGGATCGGTATCGGCCACGCCGGCACCCTCATCAGCGCCGTTCTCTTCCTGTTCCGCCAGAAGTGGCGCACGGCGATCAACCGCTTCGCCGAAGCGATGACGATCTTCGCCGTCATCTGCGCGCTCATCTTCCCAGGCATCCACGTCGGCCGCGCTTGGTACGCGTACTACATGCTGCCGATCCCGAACGAGATGGCGATCTGGCCGAACTTCAAGAGCCCGCTCATCTGGGACGTCTTCGCGGTCAGCACCTCCGCCGCCGCCCCCCCCCTCTGTTGGTCCGCCGCCCCCGCCCCCGCTCCGCCAGGGGGGGGCGCCCGGCAAAACACCAGCCCCCCCCGCCCCGCCGCCGGCGCCCGGGCGCGGGGCGGGCGCGGCGCGAACCGCCACTGGCAGAACTACGAGCGCGCCTACCTGATCCTCGCCGCGATCTCGACGCCGCTCGTCCTCTCCGTACACAGCGTCGTCTCCTTCGACTTCGCGACGTCGCTCATGCCGGGCTGGCACACGACGATCTTCCCGCCGTACTTCGTCGCCGGCGCCGTCTTCAGCGGCTTCGCGATGGTCATGACGCTGATGCTCATCACGCGCGCCGTCTACGGCATGCGGAGCCTGGTGCTGATGAAGCACCTCGAGCTGATGAACAAGATCATGCTCGTGACCGGATCCCTCGTTGGCTACGCGTACGGCATGGAGTTCTTCATCGCCTGGTACGGCGGCAACGACTACGAGTGGTTCGTCTTCAAGAACCGCGCTGCCGGCCCGTACGCCTGGGCGTACTGGACGATGATCTCCTGCAACGTCATCTCGCCCCAGCTCTTCTGGTTCAAGCGCTTCCGCACGAGCATCCCGGTCATGTTCGTCGTGTCGATCTTCATCAACATCGGCATGTGGTTCGAGCGCTTCGTCATCATCGTGACGTCGCTCCACCGCGACTTCCTCCCCTCGTCCTGGGGCTACTTCCGCCCGACGCTGGTCGACATCTTCACCTACGCCGGCACCATCGGGCTCTTCTTCACCGCATTCCTCCTCTTCATCCGCTGGGTCCCGATGATCGCGATCGCAGAGGTCAAGGGCGTCATGCCCGAGGCCGACCCGCATCACGAGCCGCACGGACACGACGGTGAGCACGGCGAGGGCGCGCACGCCCCGGCCACGGCGGAGGCCGAATAATGGCTACCGAGAAGACACAATCGAACGAGTCGGAAGAGACCCCCGCGCTGCTCCTCGCGGAGTTCAACACCCCCGCCGAGGTCCTTCACGCCGCGGAGAAGTTCCGCGACGCCGGCTACACGCAGTTCGACACCCACTCGCCGTTCCCGATCCACGGAATGGACGCGGCGATGGGAATGAAGGACTCGAAGCTCGGCCTCATCGTCTTCCCGGCCGCGCTGACCGGGACGACCCTGGCCTTCCTCATGATGTGGTGGATGAACGGGGTCGACTACCCGCTCGTCATCGGAGGCAAGCCTCCGTACAGCCTGCCCTCGCAGGTGCCGATCATGTTCGAGCTCACGATCCTCCTGTCGGCGTTCGCGACCGTGTTCGGCATGTTCCACCTGAACCGGCTGCCGCGGCACCATCACCCGCTGTTCAACTCGGAGCGGTTCAAGGGCTTCTCCGACGACAAGTTCTTCCTGTCGGTCGAGGCGAACGATCCGAAGTGGAACCTCGAGCGCACGAAGAAGCTCCTCGAGTCGTGCCACCCGGCCCACGTCGAAGCCGTCTATGACGACGACGAGGGCGGCGCGGACTTCGAGGCCGAGCCCGCGACGGGAGGGCATCACTGATGCTCCGCTCTTCGAGCTCCAAGGTTCAGGCTTCGCACGGACGAGAGACGAGAGAGAGGTCCATGGCTTCCCGTCAGCTTCTTCTTGCCGCTGTCGCGCTCGGTGCGCTCGCGAGCTGCCGTGGGCAGACCTCGCGTGAGTCGCCGGTCTTCGGCATCCGCAACATGTACGACCAGCCGCGATACGACGTGCAGGAGGAGTCGGCCTTCTTCTCCGACCACCGCACGATGCGTCCGCTCGTGGAAGGCGTCGTCGCCAGCCACCAGGACGTCGATCCCCAGATCGCGCACGGCCGTCTCGACGACGAGTCGGGCTACGTCCTCGAGATCCCGAAGGCGGTCATCGACCGCCACCAGGGCGGCCTTCCGGCGATGGTCGAGCGCGGCAAGGACCGCTACGGCATCTACTGCACGCCCTGCCACGACGGGACGGGCACTGGCGAGGGCCTCGTGAAGCGCCGCGCGGTCGCCTCGGGCGCCGCCGCCTTCGTCCCGCCGACGTTCCACCAGGACCGCATCCGGCACATGCCGGACGGCCAGCTCTTCGCGACGATCACGAACGGCAAGAGCAACATGCCGCCGTACGCGATGCAGATGAACGTCGACGACCGCTGGTCGGTCGTCGCATATGTCCGCGCGCTTCAGATGGTTGAGCCGAAGCTCGCAAACCAGGCGCCGCTGGCGCCCACCGCCGTGCCCGGTGGCACGAGCGCGCCCGCCCCCGGCGGCACCGCGCCGGCACAAGATACCAACGCGCCTCCCGCGGCGACGCCCTCGGGCGCCGACGGCGGCGGCACCACGCAGGCCGCGCCGGCAGAGGCCGGCGCCACGAGCGCCCCCGCGCCGGCTGATTCTGCGGACCAGGAGAAGAACCCGTGAGCGCTGCGAAGGCGAAGAAAGAAACCGAGAACAGCTGGCAGCTCGCCGGCTCGTCGTGGGCAGGCGCGTGGAGGCTGTTCGCGTTCATCACCGTGCTGACGATCGCGCTCGGCGCGATCTTCTTCGTGCTCATCCAGCACCTGACGTCCGCCGGATGGAGCGTGACGGTGCGGCGCACGGCGGAGTTCTTCGGGCTCGGCATCATCGCGCTCGTCCCGCTGTTCCTGCCGGTGCTGATGTCGATGAACCAGCTCTTCCCGTGGCTCGGTGAGCACGGAAAGACGGAGCACGGCGAGCACGCCGCGCCGGAGAAGCACGGCTCGTTCAACCTGATCACGCCGGCCTACGCGCAGGATCACGCCGCACCGGCGGCTGACCCCGCTCCGGCCGCGAACCCGGCTGCTGCTCTCGCGGCTCCCGCGGATGCTCACGGCGCGACTCCGCACGCTGCGGCCGCCGCTCACGGCGCGCCGGCGCACGGAGCGGCCGCTGCTCACGCTGCCGGCGGACACGCCGCCGGCGGGCACGCCGCGCACGGCCCGATGGGCGACCCGCACGAGGTCTACGAGAAGACGGTGCTGGCGAAGAAGGCGCCGTACCTGAACAAGACGTTCTTCCTCATTCGCGTCGTCATCTACTTTGCCGTGTGGGTGCTCCTCGCGATGCGCCTCTTCGGCTACTCGACGGCGCAGGACAAGAGCAAGGACCCGAAGCTCACGCTCGCGGCCGCTCGCTTCGCCCCCGTGGCGACGTTCCTCTACGCCCTGACGCTCACGTTCGCGGCGTTCGACTGGATCATGTCGCTCGACCCGATGTGGTTCTCGACCATCTTCGGCGTCGTCATCTTCGCCAGCGGTGTCGTCTCGAGCCTCGCGGCCATCATCCTGATCACCCTCGCGCTGCGCTCGTCCGGCCCGCTCAAGGGCGCCGTGACGATCGAGCACTTCCACGACCTCGGAAAGCTGATGTTCGGCTTCCTGGTCTTCTGGGCCTACGTCCACTTCTCCCAGTTCATGCTGATCTGGTACGCGGCGCTCCCGGAGGAGACGACCTTCTTCCACAAGCGCTGGGAGTTCGAGCCCTGGGCCAACGTCTCGATGGCCCTCATCCTCTTCCACTTCGTGGTGCCGTTCTTCCGGCCGATCTCGCGCAACTTCAAGCGCAACGTCGGTCGTCTCCAGATCGGTGCGGTCATCATCCTCGTGATGCACGTCGTCGACATCTACTGGTTCGTGATGCCGAACTTCCTCCCCGGACAGGCCGGCTTCTCGTTCCACTGGCTCGACGCGGCGTGCCTGCTCGCTGTCGCCGGAATCTACGGCGCCTTCGTCTTCAACCGCATGAACCAGCACTCGCTCGTTCCGGTCGGCGACCCGCGCCTCCAGCGCTCGCTGCAGTTCCTCAACGCCTGACCCGACGGACCGCAAGAGACCAGCCATGGCGATCGACAACACACCGCCGAGACTGAAGCTCATCGTGACGATCGCGGTCATCACCGTGATCACGCTCATCGGCATCGACTTCGTGCTGAAGAGCTACTACGCGATGATGACCGACCAGGCGCAGCGCGAGAAGCTCGCGCCGACGACCGACAAGGACGAGCTGCACAAGGCCGAGACCGTCGCGCTCACGAGCGGCAGCATGCCCATCCAGAAGGCGATGGCGGCAGTCGCGGAGGGCGAGCGCCCCGCGCTCATCACTCCGCAGCAGCCGGACGACCTCGGACCGATGACGGGCTGGCGCAAGGGCGCCGCGGGCGCGGCGGCGCTCGCGGAGGGCGGGGGCCCCACGCCGCTGCCCGCCGCCGCAGGCGCCCCGCCCGCGGCGCGGGGCGCCGCCGGCGCGCTCCCCCCCGCCCCGCGGCCGGCCCCCGCCGGCGATGCGGGCGGCGCTCGCGGTCACGGTCACCACTAGTCCCAAGTCCCACCGAACACCCCTCGCAGACGCCACGCCATGAAGACGAAAGCGCAGACCCGGACCGCCGCCGCGACGTTGATCGCGATGGTGGCCTGTGTCCTCGCGCTGCTCGTCCCTGGCTCGGCGGGCGCGCAGGTCGCGGCGATGCCGCGCGAGCTCGAGCGCGTCGGGGTAAAGGAGCACCTCGACGGGCCGCTCCCGCTCGAGACACCTTTCCGCGATCACACCGGCGCGCCCGTCACGCTCGGGAAGTACTTCGACGGAAAGCGGCCGGTGGTGCTCCAGTTCGCGTACCACACGTGCCCCGTCGTCTGCGGGATGATCACGAACAACCTCGCCGCCGGCCTCAAGGGAGTTGGCTGGACCATCGGCAAGGAGTTCGACGTCGTCACGATCAGCATCGACCCGAACGAATCGCTCCAGAAGT
>Ga0066256_1001977_pt1 | contig 24509 bp, 23 predicted proteins | sample ThiBio_1000_biof_FD_87107 | JGI IMG/M metagenome (GOLD analysis project Ga0066256, IMG submission 87107) | Wastewater bioreactor microbial communities from Cape Town, South Africa - Thiocy_expt_1000_biof (version 2) | ecosystem: Engineered > Bioreactor > Thiocyanate-remediating >... | reverse complement strand
CATTCCGGCGGTGGGCTGATAGGTGTCGGTCGCGGTCACCATCCCGTCGGTGTCGAGGAACAGGCGCGTCCAGGAGGTCGCCTTTCCCGCGAGCGCGCGGGCGGTGTCGGGATGGAGGGTCCCTGTTCCGTCGAGCTGCGCGGGAGTGTCATCCGCACCGCTGAGCGTGGTCGCGGCGACCGTGACCTGGATGTGGGCGGTGATGTTCTCCAGGCCGTCTCCGAGGATGTCGCCGGGGTTCGCGGTCAGGAGCAGATCGGTGAGGAGTTCGGTGCGGATCCGGTCGATCCCGCGCTCGTCTTCGGGGATCAGCACCGGGACCGGGCCCCGTGCGATGGCGCGGTCCATCATCTCCAGATATGCGTCGACGGCCTCCGGGGTGTCGGCGGGGTCGTCTTCGACAGGGCCGTTCCACGCGAACGGGTCGACGGTGAACGTGCCGCATGCGGTGATGACCTCCACGGACCGATCGACTTCGGCCTCGAACTGCTCGTCCATCGGGAGAGTTGGCTCCCGATCCTGCTGCTTCTGCAGTCTGGCCATGGCTGTGAGGCGATCCATTATCGCCTCTGCCCGGTGGGTGGGCATCAACGCACTCAGCAGGCTCAGTTCGTCCGTGACAGCGCGGACGCTCACGCATTGCTCGGCACGCGCATCCGCATGCCGTTCCGTGACGTTGCGTGGGGCCAGGGCCGCAGCGAACTCACGGACATGTGCCCGGGTGCGGGCCGGGGCCTCCACCTCTGCGAACTCCAAAGCCGCCGCCTCGAACAGCTCGAGCAGCTGGGCGTGAGCCTCCCCGTCGCTGATCGCCTGCTGCACGGGCGATGCCGCGGTCAGGATCTCCCGCACATGCGCCGGGGCGATCTCCCCGGCCTCGAACGACTCCCGCACCGCGGGGAACGAGTCACGGAGGGTGCGAGCGTTCGCGAACGCGTGCTCCACGCTGCCCTTCGCCATCCGCCCGGCCGCTGTGTACTCGGCGATCATCGACCGCTCGATCGCATTCCGGTGCAACGGAGTCTCGGCCACATCGGCATCCATCAGCGCCAGCCGGTCACCCAGAAGAGCGGCCGCACGTGCTTCGAGGGCGTTGATCTGACGGCGCACCTCCACCCACTCGGCCAGCAGAGACGCCTGCTGATCCGTCCGGTGAGTGGGAGTGCTTATCATCCACACAGTTTAGAACAAAAGTACGAAGAATGGAAGGAGTGTGGAGAACTCTTTTGATCTCATGGTCGCGAATTTTTGGCTGTCTGGGTGTTTCGTCTCACTCCGTCGCTCAGCGACCGGGCGCGGGGGTCTGCCGGCCCGGATCGTTTCGTCTCACTCTGCGCGCTCCGCGACCGGGAACCCGCACGTGTTCACACCACGAACCGCCACACGTACTCCAGCCCGTCGCGCTGGCGGAACCAGGCGATCGTGATCACGACATCGTCCACGTTCGAATCGCACAGGCAGAGCTCGATGGTCTCGGTGGGCAGCACCTGGCCCCACAGATCGACCAGCCGGCCGTCCTGCGCATCGCTGCGAAGGACCTTCACGAAGTCCACCGCCTCCTTGCCGGCGTTCATCACGACCGGATGCGTGCGATCGCCACGTGTCACCACCCAGGGCACGCAGTAGGCGGTCGGCGGCGGGGGCTGGGAGATGTCGATGGAATGCAGCATCCCGCCACAGTAGGAACGGTGACGGACGCCACAGGCAGGGACGGTGCGACGCCCGCACTGACTGTGCAGAGGCCGCGATCAGTCGGTCGTTGTGGAGGGCGAATCCTCCGGCGAGGGATCGCTGGGCGGCGCAGCATCCGCCTTCCCGCGCCTGCGGGTGATCTTCTTGACCACCCCTGCCGACTTCGAGGCCGCCTCCGCTGTCCTGGACGCGAGCTCGGCCGTCTTCGACGCGAGGCCGGCGGCGCCTGTCGCGACGCCCGCACCGACCAGACGCGCGCCGTGCAGCATCCGCCGTTCGAGTCGTTCGCTCCCGGATGCCGGCTCCAGTTCCGGCGGCAGCCACGGGGGAGCGGCGCCGAAGGCGCGCCGCGACGTGCTCAGCACCCGCCTGCCGAGCAGGTGGTTCCCCGTGCCTCCCACCACGGCGCCCACACCGAACGGCAGCGCCTTGCCGACGAACGACGCACCGCCGCGCGTGGCGAACTGCCGGATGAAAGCCGACTTCAGCCTGTCCACGATCGGACCGACCGCGGCACGGGGCAGCGACTTCGTGACCAGTTCGCCCCAGTAGGCCGCGCGCGTGTCGCCCTTGCCCGACGCCTGACGGGTCAGCTGCCTGATCAGGTCGACGCCCTCCTTGCCGAGCATCAGCGCCATGACCAGCGCGCGGGCGCGCTCCGGATCCTGGATCGCGATGCCATGCACCTCGGCGACCGACTGAGCGAACAGCGCCGTCGACTCCATGAACCCGACCGTCTCGACACCGGACAGCGCCAGTGTGATTCCCGTGCCGATGCCGGGGATCACCGCAGTCGCGCCGACCGCGGCGCCGCCGGTGGTCACGGCGGCGAGATAGCGGGTCTCGAGGATGCGCACGATCTCCTGTGGCGTCGCATCCGGATGCCGAAGACGGATGCTGCGGATGTGCGCGACGACGAGCGGGCGCTGCACCGAGAGGACGCGGTCGAGGCCGCGCGCCGAGAACGAGCGCTCGTCGGCGACGCTCGGCGGCGCCGGAGCGAGCGCGGGCTCGTCCAGGATGTGGAGCTTGTGGACCTTCTCTGGCATGGGGCGATCCTATGCGCGGCATCCGCGAGAACGCCGAAAAGCCCCGCCCCTTGACAGGGCGGGGCTTTCAGTGCTTCGACAGCCTCGGCGACCCGGAGGTCACACGAAGAGGTTCGCGCGCTCCAGGTCCTCGGCGAAGTCGACCTCGACCGCGTACAGGTCGGAGACGTCCATCGGCTCGAGCAGCAGGCCGTCCTCGGCGATCGACAGCTCGAGGCCGCGCTCGAAGTAGTCCTGGTCCTCGACGCGCTGCAGCTGGCGCATGAACGCCTTCTTGTCGGCGGACGAGATGTAGTTGATGCCCACGGCCTCGCCGAGCCCGCCCTTGACCGTCTTCGACAGCTCCTTGATGAAGCCCTCGGCGGTCACGGTGTACTTGACCTCCTCGTCGCTCACCTTGGAGGTGTTTACGGTGACGAAGGACTGGTCGCGCTCGATGTACTCGATCGCACGGCCGAGGATGCGCGGGTCGAAGACCACGTCGCCGTTCATCCAGAGCACGCCGCCCTTGCCGGTCGCGCTCAGTGCGCGCAGCAGGCTCTTGGAGGTGTTGGTCACGTCGTAGCGCTCGTTGTGCACGTAGTTCGCGGACGGGAACGCCTCGATGATCGTCTCGGCGCGGTAGCCGACGACGGCGGTGATGCGGGCGTCGCGTCCGAACGCAGCGCGGATGTTGTCGTGCTGCTGCTGCATGATCGTGCGGCCGTCGCTGAGCTCGGTGAGCGGCTTGGGCAGCGCGCGCCCGAGGCGCGAGCCCATGCCTGCTGCAAGGATGACGGTCTGAAGAGTCACGGTTTCTCCTAGAAAGAACTTGTGTTCACTGTCGATTCATCGACGGGACACCTCTTCGTGCCAGGAACATGCTACTGATCGCACCTGGGAAGACCCGGGTCGCTGTGGTCGCCGTTGCTGTTTCGTGATGGTTCGCACACGTAACACTCAGGGTTCCGTGCGGCCGAATTCTGCGGTTTCCGACCATGACCCCCGCTCCGGGAACATTGCCTGCCGCTTGATACCGTAGTACGCGTGACAGCTTCTCTCGACTCCGGGGCCGACCGCGACGACACCTCCCAGCCGGGAAGCGCGGACGCCGCCGCTGCCCCCGCAGCCGAGAAGAAGCCGGCGCGCACGCCGGCGAAGCGTGCCGCGACGCCCCGGAAGACCGTCGCGAAGAAGGCGGATGCCGAATCCGTCGACGGCACTGCGGATGCCGCGGCGAAGAGCCCGCGCGCCCGGACGTCCACGACCCGGACCACCGCATCCAGGTCCACTGCCGTGAAGTCCACCGCGGCGGCGACGGCCGCGAAGACCGCTGCGGTGAAGAAGGCGGCCACCAGCACGGCTGCCGCGAAGACCGCTGCCACGAAGCGCACTGCCGCGACGGCGGCGGCGAAGACCGCCGCGGTGAAAAAGGCCACCGCCGCCACCGCGTCCGCGCGGGCGACCACGAAGGCCGCCGCGGCGAAGACCGCCGCGGAGAAGACGGCGGCCGCTGCGAAGAAGACCACGACGACGCGGGCATCCGCGACGACAAAGAGCAGCACGGCGGCGAAGGCGACGACCGCGAAGAAGACGGACGCCGCGAAGACCCCCACCGCGAAGACGACCACGGCGAAGACGACCACGGCGAAGACGACCACGGCGAAGACGACCGCGACGAAGACGTCCGCGGCGAAGAGGACGACTGCGTCGGGTGCGAAGACGACCACGGCTAAGACGGCCGGCTCCAAGACCTCAGCACGCTCCACCACGGCATCCCGCGCCGCCACCTCGAAGACGGCGGCGGCCGCGCCCGCACCTGCCGAGGACGTCGTGACGTCTCCCGCGGCATCGCCGGCCGAGCCGACCGCGGAGGCCCCGATCGCCTACATCCCGGCTCTGCCCTCCTCCGGCGGACAGGCAGCGGATGCCGCGGAGGCGCCCGCTCGCCGCCAGACCGCCGCCTCGAACAGCGGATCGGCCGCCACGGAGGCCCGCGCGCCCCGCACTCCTGCGGAGGCGCCCGCTGCGGAAGCATCCGCGCCCGCCGTGGCATCCGATTCCGTGCCTGCAGCGTCCGACCCCGCCCCCGCGGCCGAGGCCTCTCCGGCAGCGTCCGAGCCGGCGGCGGTCGATGTCGACGCGGCCGCGCCCGCCGCCTCCGCGGCGACGCCCGAGGCCATTACGAAGCCGTCGCCCTCCTCTGTCGAGTCGCCGCCGGTCGATCCGCTACCCGCCGACGAGGTTCCGGCCGAGCCGGCAGCCGCGTCCGCGGTCGTCGTGCCGGACGCCGAGCTTGCCGAGCCGGTCCCCGCGCCCGCCGCCGAGCAGCCCACCGAGCCCGAGGTAACACCGGCGGTCACCCGCGCTCCGCGCCCTGCACCCGCTCCGGCCACCGGCGCGGAGGCGATCCTCATCCGGGGGCTGGTCAAGCGCTTCGGCGATTCGAACGCCGTCGACGGCATCGACCTGACCGTGCCCGCCGGATCGTTCTACGGACTGGTGGGGCCGAACGGCGCCGGCAAGACAACCACGCTGTCGATCATCGCGGGGCTGCTGCGCCCCGATGCCGGCACAGTGCACATCAGCGGCATCGATCAGAAGGCGAACCCGCTCGGCGCGAAGCGCGTGATGGGCGTTCTGCCGGACCGGCTGCGCACGTTCGACCGCCTCACCGGCCGCCAGCTGCTGCACTACTACGGCCAGCTGCGGGGTCTGCAGCGTGCGGTCATCGAGAAGCGCGTCGCCGACCTGGCGCGCGCGTTCGACCTGAGCGAGGCGCTTAGCCGCGTGGTCTCCGACTACTCGGCCGGCATGACCAAGAAGCTCATGCTCGCGGGCGCCCTGATCCACTCGCCGCGCGTGCTCGTGCTCGACGAGCCGTTCGAGGCCGTCGACCCGGTCTCGTCGAGCGTGATCCTCGACATCCTGCGCTCCTACGTCGCCCACGGCGGCACGGTCATCCTCTCCAGCCACGGCATGGACCTGGTGGAGCAGGTGTGCACTCGTGTCGCGGTGATCGTCGGCGGCGAGGTGCTCGCCGAGGGGACCGTGGAAGAGGTGCGCGCGGGCCAGACGCTCGCCGCGCGCTTCGTCGAGCTCTCCGGCACGGGCGGCGAAGTGGAGGGGCTGGAGTGGTTGCACACGTTCTCCGACTGAGGCTGGCGCTTGTCGCGGGCGCTCTGCGCGGCGAACGACTCGTGCGCAGCGTGCTCGCGGTGCTGGTCACGGCTGCGATCACCGTAGCCGTATGCCTGGCCGTGCTCGGTCTGGGCAGCGCACCGCTGCCCACCGCGCGCGCGATCATCGTGTTCAGCGCCGCCGCCGCGTTCCTCGCCTTCTTCCTGGGCCCGATGCTCACCGGCACGCAGGACCAGTTGGATCCCCGACGCTTCGCGCCCTTCGGCGTGGACGAGAAGCGGATGCCGTGGATACTGGCGCTCGCGTCCCTGGTCAGCGTCCCGAGCGCAGCGCTCCTCGTCGTCCATGCGTTCTTCGTCGCCGTCTCGATCACGGTCGGACGCATCGCGTGGCCCGTGGCGGTGCTGGCGGGGCTCGTCGGCGTGATCTCCACCGCGCTGATCGCCCGCATCGGCATGGCGATCAGCGCCATCGCGCTGCCCGAGCGCCGCTCCCGCGAGCTCACGGTGCTCTTCTGGATCCCCATCATCGTCGTCGCGTTCCCGGTCGCCGCCTACGTCTCGTCGATGGAGTGGAACGGCCATGTACCCGCCGGGGTCGCCGCCGTGACCGCGGCGGTGGGCTTCACGCCGCTGGCCGCCCCGCAGGCGTTCCTGTTCCACGTCGCAGCCGGCGAGGTCGGAGCGGCGTGGGGCAGCGGCCTCATCGCCGTGGCGACGCTGGCCGGCATCCTGGCGCTCTGGGTGTATCTCGTCCGGCGGATGCTGACGACCACCGAGCGTCCGTACGCGACCCGCGAGCGCTCCGGCCTGGGGTGGTTCTCCGTGCTGCCGGCCAACGCCTTCGGTGCCGTCGCGGCCCGCAGCCTGGTCTACTGGATGCGCGATCGCCGCTACATCGTGAACATCCTCATCGTGCCGATCGCCGGAGTGCTCACGGTGTTCCCGCTCATGGTGGCCGGCGTCCCGCCGTGGGCCGCCGCGCTCGTGCCCGTGCCGCTCATGGCGCTGTTCTTCGGCTGGCTGCCGCACAACGATGTCGCGTACGACTCCACGGCGCTGTGGGTGCACATCGCGAGCGGCGTCCGGGGACTGCCCGACCGGCTCGGACGGCTCGTGCCCGTGCTGCTGGTGTCGATCCCCGTGCTGGCGATCGCTGTGTCCGTGACTCTCGCATTCGTCGGGAAGTGGGAGCTGCTCCTGCCGCTCATCGGAGTGGCCGCGGCGCTTCTGCTCACCGGGCTCGGCATGTCGAGCATCGCTTCGGTCATCGCGCCGTATGCGGTGTCGCGTCCGGGGGACAGCCCGTTCCAGCAGCCGCAGCGCTCGTCCTCGCACGGGTCGTGGGGAGCCGCCGGCACGTTCGTCGGGGCGCTCGTCTTCAGCATCCCCACGCTGTGGCTGTTCGTGCTGACCGTCGTGGACGGCGACCGGCACGCACCGGCGACGTTCTGGACCGGCGTGATCACGGGTGTGCTCGTGCTGTTCGGCGGTGCGGCGATCGGCGGCGCGATCTTCGAGCGCAGCGGCGCGCGCCTGATGGAGTTCGCCGAGACCACCTGAGCCCCCGGGAACCGGGCCCCGGGCGGATCATCACGGCTAGAATCGGCGCATGAGTACTCCGCTGGACAGCCCCGATCAGGGTGGCGTGGCAACACTTGATCGCGAACTCGAAGAGCTCCTCCGCGAGGAGAACCTCGAGCCCGGCGACCATGAGCGCTTCTCGCACTACGTGAAGAAGGACAAGATCCTCGAGTCGGCCATCACCGGCAAGCCGGTGCGTGCGCTCTGCGGCAAGAAGTGGACCCCGGGGCGCGACCCCGAGAAGTTCCCGATCTGCCCGACCTGCAAGGAGATCTACGAGAGCATGCAGTTCTAGTCGACGTCGGTCCTAGTCGACGTCGACGCCCTTCGACTCGTCGCTTCGCTCCTCGCTCAGGAACCGGTCGGCCCCTCCGGGGCATCAACAAAGTGGGTCGGGATCGCAGGGTCCGACTTGCTGAGCGCGAGGGCGCGCACCGGCAGCTCCTCGCGCACGCGCAGATGATGCTCGCGCGCGGAGGCCGTGCCGTCGTGTCCCTCGTACGCGCTGTCGATCTCGCCGTTCTCGACGAGCACGACCTGCAGGGCGCGGGCATCCGGGTGGGATGCTGCCGTGTCGACCCGCTCGAATCCGTCGGCGACGGAGATCGTCTCGGCGACGGCGACGCCGTCCTCCAGCGTCCGGAACGCGGCCTTCCGCCCGCCCTTCGAACCCTTGTCGGCGGATGCCTTGGCCACGGCCACCCAGCCGCCTGCGGCGTCCTGACGCGCGACGAGCTTGTAGACCATTCCGGCGGTCGGATAACCGGAGCCGGTGACCACGGAGGTGCCCACACCGTACGCATCCACGGGTGAGGCGGCCAGGGCGGCGATCGCATACTCGTCCAGATCGCTGGTCACCGTGATCTTCGTCTCGGTGGCGCCGAGCTCGTCCAGCTGGGCCCGCACCTCGCCCGCGACGATCGGAAGGTCGCCGGAATCCAGGCGCACCCCGCCGAGGCCCGTGCCGGCCACGCGGATCGCGGTCTCGACCCCGGTCCGGATATCGTAGGTGTCCACCAGCAGGGTGGTGCTCTCACCCAGGCTCTCCACCTGGGCGCGGAACGCGTCCTCCTCGCTGTCATGCAGCAGCGTCCAGGAGTGCGCGGCCGTGCCCATGGTCGGGATGCCCCACCGGCGGCCCGCCTCGAGGTTGCTCGTCGCGCCGAAGCCGGCGATGTACGCGGCACGCGCGGCGGCGACTGCGGAATGCTCGGCGGCACGACGCGAGCCCATCTCGGCGAGCGGACGCTCACCTGCCGCGATGCTCATCCGGGAGGCGGCCGTCGCGACGGCCGAGTCGTGGTTGAGCACGCTCAGCGCAAGCGTCTCCAGCACCACGGCATCCGCGAAGCTGCCCTCCACCGTGAGGATGGGGGAGCCGGGGAAGTACAGCTCGCCCTCGCGGTAGCCGAGGATCGTCCCGGTGAACCGGTAGTCCTCCAGGTACTTCACGGCAGCGGCGTCCACCACGTCGTTGTCGCGCAGATACCGCAGCTCGTCCTCCTCGAAGCGGAACTCGCGCAGCAGCGAGAGCAGCCGTCCGGTGCCGGCGACGACGCCGAAGCGACGACCGCCGGAGAGCCGGCGGGAGAACAGCTCGAAGACGGAGGGCCGGCTCGCCGTGCCGTCGCGGAGCGAGGCGGCGAGCATGGTCAGTTCGTAGCGGTCGGTGAGGAACGCGGAGCTCATCCGCTCAGTGTATGCGGCGCGCGCTGTCGCAGCCTGCCCGGTGACGGATTTCGCGCGCTGTGCCGCGCCCTCGAATCGGGGATACTGATGTCCGTGCCCGATGACTCCGAACGACGTGAGATCGAACGACTCGCCAACTCCGTGCTCTGGCCCGGATTCCTCGGCCGCGTGGTACCCGGCTGGCTCGCGGATGCTCTCCGCGACGGACTCGCCGGTGTCGTCTACTTCGCTCAGAACCTCGGCGGCGACACCGCGGCGCTGAGCGCCGACATCCACCGCATCGCCCCGCACGCACTTATCGGCATCGATGAGGAGGGCGGCAGCGTCACACGGCTGGAGACGACCACCGGATCCACGATCCCCGGCGCCGCCGAACTGGGCGCGCTGGACGATGTGGAGGCGACGCGCGCCACCGGCTACGAGATCGGGCGCCGCGTGGCCGCGATCGGCGCCGACGTCGTGATCGCCCCCGTCGCCGACGTCAACACCGACCCCCGCAACCCGGTGATCGGCGTGCGCGCCTTCGGATCGGACACCTCGCTGGTCTCGCGGCACGTGGCCGCGGCGGTCACCGGCATCCAGGCCGCGGGCGTCGCCGCCTCCGCCAAGCACTACCCGGGACACGGCGACACCCACACCGACTCGCACCACGACCTGCCCAGGATCACTCTCGACCAGGACGAGATCGAGCGGGTGCACCTGCCGCCCTTCACCGCCGCGGCGGATGCCGGGGTGCTGTCGATCATGACCGCGCACATCGCGGCACCGCAGTGGGGCGACGCGCCGGCCACCCTCAACCCCGTGGTGCTCGGGCGACTGCGCGCGACGGGTTTCGACGGCGTGATCGTGACGGATGCGCTCGACATGGCCGCGATCCGCGAGAGCGTCGGCATCGGCGGCGGGGCCGTGCGCGCGCTCGCCGCGGGCGCGGACCTGCTCTGCATCGGCAACCCCACGAACCCCGGCGACGCGATGCTGGCCGACCAGGACGAACGCGACTACCGCGAGGCGCGGGATGCCGTGGTGGCCGCCCTGCGCTCCGGCGAGCTGCCGCGCGAGCGGGTCGAGGAGGCCGCGCGGCGGGTGGCCGTGATGGCCGCGGCGGTGCGGGACCGCGGTCCGGTCGCCGAGGTGCCCTTCCACGGTGATGCGATCGCCGACCGAGCGCTGCGCGTGGACGGTGCGTTCACCGCGTTCGATGACGCGCCCACGACCGTGATCGACCTGCGCCGGGCATCCAGCCTCGCCGTCGACAGCGCCGCCTCGCACGTCGCCCTGGCGCTCGCCGCCGGCGGAGAGGTCATCCGGATGGACGCTGAGCGGGCCGCGGGTGCCGACATCGACGCGGCTGTGCGCTCGGCCGGTGCCGGACAGAGCGTCGCGCTCGTCGACCGCATCGACGTCGGGTCTCCGCAGCGGGTCGCGCTCGACCGCATCCGTGGCGCGATCCCCGCCGTCGTGGCCGTCAACGTCGGGCTCCCCGTCGCGGACGCGGGAACCGTGATCACGGCGTCCGCAGCGAGCCTGCTCGCGGCGCGAGCCGCCCGACGAGCGCTGCTCGTCTCCCACTGAACCCGAAGCCGCACCAGCACAGACCCGAACAGGAAGAAGGACGAGATGTCCGACCGCGAACAGCTGCGATCCACCCTCGAGACGCTCTCGACCGAGCGCGTCGATCCCGCGTTCGCCCAGCTCGACCTGCTCGGCACCTCGGATCAGGTCGCCCTCATGGCGGAGCAGGGCGTCGTCGCCGCGCAGGCGGTCGCGTCCGAGCGGGAGAGCATCGCGCGCGCCGTGGACGGCATCGTCGGGCGCCTGCACCGCGGCGGACGCCTGGTGTACATCGGCGCCGGCACCGCGGGGCGGATGGGCGTGCTGGATGCCAGCGAGATCCCGCCCACCTTCGGCACCGACCCCTCGCTGGTGACAGGCCTGATCGCCGGCGGGGAGCACGCGCTGCGCAACGCCGTGGAGAACGCCGAGGACGACATCGACGCGGGGGAGCGGGCGGGACGCGAGCTCCGTCCCGACGACGCCATCGTCGGGATCTCGGCATCCGGCCGCACCCCCTACGTCGTCGGCGCGCTGCGCGCCGCACGTGAGCAGGGCGCCTTCACGGTGAGCCTGGCCTGCAACCGCGACTCCGAGATCTCTAAGCACGCCGACGCGCCCATTGAGGTCGTCGTCGGGCCCGAGGTGGTGGCCGGCTCCACGCGGCTGAAGGCGGGCACCGCGCAGAAGCTCGTCATCAACACGCTCTCCACTCTCGCGATGGTGCAGTCCGGCAAGGTCTACGGCAACCTCATGGTCGACGTGCAGTCTACGAACGAGAAGCTGCGCGCCCGCGCCGAGCGCACCGTCATGCACGCCACCGGCGTCACCCCCGAGGCGGCCGCTGCGGCACTGGCATCCGCCGACGGCTCCGTGAAGCTGGCGATCGGCATCGTGGAGACGGGTGCGGATGCCGAGACCATGCGCCGCGCGCTGGACGCCGCCGGCGGGAACCTGCGTCAGGCGCTCGCCGCGACCTCGTCCACGACCCGGGGTGCTGAGTACGCCGAGTAGGCTTGGGGATCATGAACGACGCGCCCATCGGCATCTTCGACTCCGGAGTCGGCGGGCTGACGGTCGCCAGGGCCATCCGCGCCCAGCTGCCCCAGGAGTCGCTCGTCTACATCGGAGACACGGCGCACTCGCCGTACGGGCCGAAGCCGATCGCCGATGTCCGCCGGTACAGCCTCGAGGTGCTCGACACGCTGGTGGACCAGGGCGTGAAGATGCTCGTGATCGCCTGCAACACGGCATCCGCGGCCATGCTCCGCGACGCGCGTGAGCGGTACGACGTGCCCGTCGTCGAGGTGATCGGCCCGGCCGTGCGACGCGCGGTCTCGACCACCCGCAACGGCCGCATCGGCGTGATCGGCACGGTCGGCACGATCGGCTCGCGCGCCTACCAGGACATGCTCGAGGTCAATGAGCGCCTCGAGGTGTTCACGGCCGCCTGCCCGCGCTTCGTCGAGTTCGTGGAGGCCGGCATCACCGGCACTCCCGAGGTGCTCGCGGTCGCCGAGGACTACCTGGCGCCGCTGCGGGACGCCGAGGTCGACACGCTCGTGCTCGGCTGCACGCACTACCCGTTCCTGCGCGGCGCGATCAGCTATGTGATGGGGGACGGGGTCTCGCTGGTCTCCAGTGACGACGAGACCGCCGCGGACGTCTACCGGCAGCTGGTGCGACACGACCAGCTCGCCCCCGCGGACGCCGTTCCCACCTACACCTACGAGGCGACCGGCGACTCGACTGAGGACTTCACCGTGCTCGCCAACCGGCTCATGGGCCACGAGGTGCGCGACGTGCAGCTCGTGCAGACCGGCGTGATCACCCTGCCGGACCTGTCCGGCGTCGACGGCGCCGACGCGCTGCGGCCCTGAACTCCCGAAACCCCTTCCGAGAGGACACCATGTCAGACATCGTCCGCGCAGACGGCCGCAGCACCGACCAGCTCCGAGAGGTGACGATCGAGCGCGGCTGGTCCGCGCACGCCGAGGGTTCGGCGCTCGTCAGCTTCGGCGGCACCAAGGTGCTGTGCACGGCGTCGTTCACGAACGGCGTGCCGCGCTGGCTGACCGGCAAGGGCAAGGGCTGGGTCACCGCCGAGTACGCGATGCTGCCGCGGGCCACCAACTCGCGCAACGACCGTGAGAGCGTGAAGGGCCGCATCGGCGGTCGCACGCACGAGATCTCCCGCCTGATCGGCCGCGCGCTGCGCGCCGTCGTCGACACGAAGGCGCTCGGCGAGAACACGATCGTGATCGACTGCGACGTGCTGCAGGCCGACGGCGGCACCCGCACCGCCGCGATCACCGGCGCCTACGTCGCCCTGGCCGACGCCATCGAGTGGGGCCGCGAGAAGAAGTTCATCGGGAAGAACGCGACGCCGCTGCTGGACTCGGTGGCCGCGGTCTCGGTCGGGATCATCGACGGCGAGCCCATGCTCGATCTGGCATACGTCGAGGACGTGCGCGCGGAGACCGACATGAACGTGGTCGTCACCGGCCGCGGCCTGTTCGTCGAGGTGCAGGGCACCGCCGAGGGCGCACCGTTCGACAAGCGTGAGCTGGACGCCCTGCTGGAGCTCGGCGTCAACGGCTGCGCCTCGCTCCGGGAGCACCAGCTGGCTTCGCTGGCGGCGGAGCGATGAAGGTCGTCCTCGCAACGCACAACCCCCACAAGGTCGCCGAGTTCCAGCAGATCGTCGCCGCCACCCGTCCCGACCTCGAGGTGATCGGCTACGACGGCCCCGAGCCGGTCGAGGACGGCGTGACGTTCGCCGAGAACGCCCTGATCAAGGCGCGTGCGGCCGCTGCGCACACCGGGCTGCCGGCGCTCGCCGACGACTCCGGCATCTGCGTCGACGTCCTCGGCGGTTCGCCGGGGGTGTTCTCGGCGTACTGGGCGGGGCAGAAGAAGGATGCCACGGCCAACCTCGAACTGCTGCTGGATCAGCTGCACGACATCGCCGACCCGCATCGCGCAGCGCAGTTCCACTCGACGATCGCGCTGGTGACCGCCGACGGCACGGAGCGCACGGTGCAGGGCAGCTGGCCCGGCCGCCTGGCGCACCGCCCCGCCGGCCCCGGCGGATTCGGTTACGACCCGATCTTCATCCCGGACGGTCAGGACCCCGCATCCGAGCGCACCGTCGGCGAGTTCACGGATGCCGAGAAGCAGTCCCAGTCGCACCGCGCCCGCGCGTTCCAGGCGCTGATCCCGCTTCTGGCCGAGCTCTAGGGGCTATTGAGAATCATCCCCATTCCCGACTAGGCGGAATCGGTGCTGACCGGCGTCTTCCCGGCCTAGCCTGGAGGCATGCACGATCACGCACCCGCCCCGGGCGGCATCCGCGACGCCGGTCATCGGCGCCTGCTGGCCGTCTCGCTCGGCCTGACCGCCACCATCATGGTGGTGCAGATCGTCGGGGCCATCCTGTCGGGGTCTCTCGCGCTGCTGGCCGACGCCGCGCACATGTTCACGGACTCCTCGGCGCTCGTGATCGCGCTCATCGCGACGGCGGTCGCCGCGCGGCCCGCGGATGACCGGCGCACCTTCGGCTACCAGCGCGCCGAGGTGTTCGCCGCGCTCATCAACGCCATCATCCTCATCGTGCTGACCGTGAGCGTCGCCGTCGGCGGCGTGAACCGCCTGCTCAACCCGGGCGAGGTGGAGGTGGTGGGTCCCGTCATGCTCACCGTCGCCGTCGTCGGCATGCTGGCCAACGCCACGTCGATGTGGCTGCTCAGTCGTGCGCAGGAGAAGAGCATCAACGTCCGCGGGGCGTACCTGGAGGTCATGGGCGACCTGATCGGCTCGGTGATGGTCATCCTCGCGGCGATCGTGATCGTCACCACCGGCTGGATGCCCGCCGACGCGATCGCCTCCCTCGTGATCGCCGCGATGATCGTGCCCCGCGCGATCTCGCTGCTGCGCGGGGTCTTCTCGGTGCTCGCCGAGTCCGCGCCCAAGGGCATGTCGGTGGACGACATCCGCACGCACCTGAAGGGGTACGAGGGAGTCGTCGACGTGCACGACGTGCACGTCTGGCAGCTCACCCGCGGCGCCCCGGTGTTCACCGCGCACGTGAGCGTCGCCTCGTCCGTCTACGCGCAGGGGCGTTCCGCGGAGCTGCTCACCAGGCTGCAGTCGTGCCTCGCCGACCACTTCGATGTGGAGCACTCCACCTTCCAGCTCGAGCCGGCCGGGCACGATGACTGCGAGGCAACGCACGCCTGATCAGGACTCCCGGCGCACCTCTTCGGGGGACTTGTCCGGGCGCAGTCCGCGCCAGCGCGAGTGCCGCAGGATGCCGCTGGGCGACCAGTTCGCGAACTCGACCTCGCCGACCAGCTCGGGCCGCACCCACTCGGCATCCGATGCGTCCGGTGCGGGCACGCCGTCCAGGCCCGGTGTGCTCGTGCGCAGCGGGTCCAGGCGTGCGTTCAGATCGCTCAGCATCCGATCCGTGAAGCCGGTGCCGACCCGGCCGACGTACCGCAGTGCGCCGTCGTCGTCGGGCACCGCGAGCAGCAGCGAGCCGATGCCGTCGCGACGGTTGCCCTGACCGGGGCGGATGCCGACGACCACCACCTCCTGCGTGCGGGTGTGCTTGAGCTTCAACCACGACGTCGATCGCGCGCCGGGGCGGTAGGCGGATTCCGGGTCCTTCGCGACGACGCCCTCCAGCCCGTACCGTCCGCTCATCTCCATCGCCGCGTCGAGGTCGTCGAACACGGGAGGCACCTGCACCGGCGCATCGAGATCGGATGCCAGCTGCTCCAGCAGCTTGCGCCGCTGCCGCAGCGGCATGCGGGTGAGGTCGTGGCCGTCCAGGCGCATCAGGTCGAACAGCAGGTACACCACCGGCGTGCGCACCACCTCCCTCTCGATCTCGCGGCCGCGCGTCAGGTGCATCCGGTTCTGCAGGCGGGTGAAGCTCGGCCTGCCCTGAGCGTCGAACGCGACGATCTCGCCGTCGATCACCGCATCGGATGCCGGCAGGTGCGGCGCGCCGTCGGCGGTCAGCTCCGGGTAGCGCGCGGTGATGTCCGTGCCGCTGCGGGCGCGGAGCGTGAGCCTGCCGTCTGCCCAGGTCCCGATCGCGCGGACGCCGTCCCACTTGATCTCGGCCCAGTCGTAGCCACGGGCGAGGCCGGGGGAGCCCGTCTCCGACAGCATCGGCCGGATGGGGGCTTCTTCTGACGCGGGTGCTTCCGCGGGGATGGCGGCTTCTCGCGCCGGGGACCGACGGTGGCGCTCAGGGGCCGGCGATACTCGTCGCCGCTGGGAAGCCGGAGGATGACCGCCGGCGTCCTTCATCCGGTGCAGCAGCCACTGCGACTTCTCGCCCTCGCCCTCGGTGCGGATGAGAGCGAGCCGCGCCGATCCCAGACGCCCGCCCGCCTGCCCGGTGAACGTGCCGATCACCTCGTCGTCGCGCCACTTCTCCAGCGCCACGGTGCCGGTGTCCCACACGGTCATGGAATCCGCGCCGTACTCCCCGCGCGGGATCTCGCCCTCGAAGGTCAGATACTCCAGCGGATGCGGCTCGGTCATCACCGCCAGGTGGTTGCGATCCGGCGTCTCCGGGACGCCCTTGGGCACCGCCCAGCTGATGAGCACGCCGTCGCGCTCGATGCGCAGGTCGTAGTGCAGGCGGCTCGCGTGGTGCTCCTGGATCACGAAACGCGGTGCGCCGGGGTTGCCGGCGACGGCCGTTGTCGGCATCGGCTCGGGCGTCTTCGCGGCATCCCGCTTGGCGAGATAGGAGGTGAGCGCCGTGCTGGGCGGTGCGAGGGCCGCGAGCGGGTCGATCCCGGCATCCACCCGCTCCAGGACCTCGTCGAACTCCAGCTGGCGGAGCCCGGGATCGTCCAGTTCCTCCCAGGTGCGCGGGGCGGCGACCCACGGGCGGGCGCGCCCGCGCAGCGAGTAGGGTGCGATGGTCGTCTTGGAGGCGCTGTTCTGGCTCCAGTCGATGAAGACCTTCCCCCCGCGCGCGGACTTCGCCATGGTACGCGTGGCGAGGTCGGGATGATCCGCCTCGATGAGCCGGGCGAGCTCCTTCGCGACGGCGGACACCTCGTCGCTGCTCTGCAGTCCGGTGCCGTCGTCGGCGTTGGGCAGACGGGCGTACAGGTGGATGCCCTTGCTGCCGCTGGTCACCGGCATCGGCTCCAGTCCCATGCCGGAGAGGATGCCGCGGGCGATCCGCGCCACCTCCGCGCACTCCGCGAGACCCACGCCGGGGCCGGGGTCGAGGTCCAGCACGAGCCGGTCGGGCCCGCCGCGGCCCCCAGAGTGCGTGAAGCGCCACTGCGGCACGTGCAGCTCCAGCGCGGCGATCTGCGCGAACCAGACCAGTGTCGCGGTGTCGTCGGCGAGCGGGTACTCCTTGACGTTCTTGGACTGCCCAGGCCCGTCGGAGTGCTCGATCGGCATCCGCCTGACCCAGTCGGGCGCCCCCTGCTCGAGCTGCTTCGTGAAGAAGCTCTCGGCCGGGGCATCCGCCGTGCCCACCCCGTCGACCCAGCGCTTGCGAGTGACCGGCCGTCCGCGCACGTGCGGCAGCATGACCTGCGCGACCCGCGAGACGTAGGCGAGGATCTCGCCCTTGGTGGTGCCGGTCTCCGGATACACGACCTTGTCGAGGTTGGTGACACGCAGGCGTCGGCCGTCGATCTGCACGACCTGCCCGCTCGCTGCCATGGGGACAGATTAGCCGGGCGGCGCAAGCCCCTGGCCGGAACCACTGTGACTGGTGATACTTGTGTGATGAGGAGCATCTGGAAGGGCGCAGTGACCTTCGGCCTGGTGAACGTGCCGGTGAAGGTCTATTCGGCGACCGAGGACCACGACATCTCGCTGCACCAGGTGCACGCGGAGGACGGCGGTCGCATCCGCTACCAGCGCGTGTGCGAGATCGACGGCGAGACCGTGCCCTACGCGGACATCGACCGGGCCTACGTCGACGACGACGGGCAGACCGTCGTGCTCACCAAGAAGGACCTCGACGCGCTGCCGGCCGAGAGGAGCCGGGAGATCGACGTGGTGGAGTTCGTGCCCACCGAGCAGATCGACCTGCTGACCCTCGACCGCGCCTATTACCTCGAGCCGGACTCCAAGTCGCCCAAGGCCTATGTGCTGCTGCGCCGGACCCTCGAGCAGACCGATCGCACGGCGATCGTGCGGTTCACGCTGCGGCAGAAGACCCGTCTGGCCGCCCTGCGGGTGCGGGGCGACGTGCTCGTGCTGCAGACGCTGCTGTGGGCGGACGAGGTGCGCGAGGCGGCGTTCCCGTCGCTGGACGAGGACGTGAAGATCAGCGACAAGGAGCTCGAGCTCTCGGCATCGCTGGTCGACAGCTACTCCAGCGACTTCGAGCCGGAGTCGTTCGTGGACGAGTACCAGAAGGAGCTGCGCACGCTCATCGACGCGAAGATCAAGGCCGGCGAGACCTTCGACGCCGCCGAGACCTTCGCCGAGGAGGGCGAGGGCGACGGCGGCGAGGTCATCGACCTGATGGAGGCGCTGCGCGCCAGCGTCGAGCGCTCCAAGGCGGCACGCGCCGGTGAGAGGAAGGATGCCGGGAAGAAGGACACCGGGAAGAAGACCGCGAAGTCCGGCGGGCGCAAGAAGGCGGGCTGACGCCGTCGCGAGCGACGCCGTCAGCCCGCCTTCTCGGGAATCAGTGCTTGCCGTCGCCGTCCAGGTCGGGAGCGCGGTCGAAGACCTCGGGGTCGAGCTGCAGCGCGGTGGTCGCGGGAGCGGATGCCTCGCCCTCCCGCGCCTCCTTCTTCACCTTGCGGCGCTCGCTGAGGTAGTGCCACAGCGTGACCAGGGCGGTGCCGCCGACTGCCGCCAGCAGGATCAGGTCGATGTAGTTCTCGACGAACGTCGCGATCGGCGGGATGAAGCCGATCAGATAGCCGAACATCGTCAGGCCGAAGCCCCACAGCACTGCGCCGATGAAGTTGTACAGCGAGTACCGCTTCCACGGCATATGCCCGACGCCGGCGGCCACCGGAGCGAACGTGCGCACGATCGGGACGAAGCGCGCCAGGATGACCGTGATTCCGCCGAAGCGCTCGAAGAAGGCGTTCGTGCGCTCGACGTTCTTGCGGCTGAAGAGGCCGGATTCCTTGCGCTCGAAGATCGCCGGGCCGCCCTTGTGCCCGATGAAGTACCCCATTTCGCCGCCGATGAACGCTGACAGTCCGATCAGCAGCGCCACCACCCAGACGTTGATCCCGAACACGCCGTGCGGCAGGGCCGCCGAGGTGTGCGAGAGCAGACCCGAGATCACGAGCAGGGTGTCGCCCGGCAGCAGGAATCCGATCAGCAGGCCGGTCTCGGCGAACACGATGAAGCACACCACGAGCAGTGCCCACGGTCCGGCGGTGCCGATGATGGTGGCCGGGTCGAGCCAGGGGATCAGCGCGGTCGGCGCCTGGATGAGCGAGTGAAGCAAGAGAGGTTCCCGTCGGTCGTGCAGCGGCGGATGGAACTGGGGGATGGAACAGGTCGATGCGTGCGGGAGATGGGACTTGAACCCACACGCCCAGGGGCACAGGAACCTAAATCCTGCGTGTCTACCGATTCCACCACTCCCGCGCGTCAGCAAGTCTACTGATCGACGGTTACGGGTTCCCGTACATCTGCCGAGCCGTGGGGCTGTGGATAACTTTGACGCGGGGATCGCGGATTCTGTCATGATGCCCGCGTGAGTCATCCGTCCCTGGTCGTCGCCGAGCGAGTCCGGCGGCGTCTGCGCCTCGAGCACACCGACCCCTCGTCGCATCCGGACGAGGCCAGGCACATCGCGCAGACCGAGGTGCGGCGCCACAACGACCTGGCCCTGCAGCGCGGCGAGGCGATCATCGACGACGAGGCGGCGCTGATCCGGGACGTGCTGGCGTCCGTCTCCGGATTCGGAGCTCTGCAGCCCCTGCTCGACGATCCGGAGATCGAGGAGATCTGGCTGAACGGCCCCGACCGCATCTTCGTCGCGCGGGACGGCGCGACCGAGCGGCTGGACCTGCGGCTGACGGACGCCATCGTCCGCGATCTCGTGGAGCGGATGCTGCAGTCCACCGGCCGTCGCGTGGACATCAGCCAGCCCTTCGTGGACGCCTCCCTGCCGGACGGCTCCCGTCTGCACGTGGCGATCGCGGATGTGGTGCGCGGTTCCTGGGCGGTGAACATCAGGAAGTTCCTGCCGCAGCACCGCACTCTGGAGTCGCTGGTCGCGCAGGGGTCGGTGCCCGCGCACATCGCCGAACTGCTCCGGGGAGCGCTGCTCGAGGGGCGGAGCATCATCGTCTCCGGCGCCACGCACGCGGGCAAGACGACCCTGCTGGGCGCCCTGCTGGCATCCGTCGCCGACAGCCAGCGGATCATCACGGTGGAGGAGACCTTCGAGCTGGCCGTCGAGGGGCCCGACGTGGTGGCGCTGCAGGGTCGGCAGGCGAGCCTGGAGGGCACCGGCGAGATCACTCTTCGGCGGCTCGTCAAGGAGGCGCTGCGCATGCGCCCCGACCGGATCGTGGTGGGCGAGGTGCGCGATGCGGAGGCACTCGATCTCGTGCTGGCCTTGAACACCGGCGTGCCGTCGGCGGGAACCATCCACGCCAACTCCGCGGACGAGGCGCTCGAGAAGCTCGCCCTCCTGCCGCTGCTCGCGGGGCGCAACATCGATCGGGCGTTCATCGCGCCGGCGCTGGCCACCTCGATCTCGTACGTGGTGCACTGCCGGCGGGAGCCCGACGGGTCGCGGCGCGGCGTCGAGGTCGTCTCGCCGACCGGCCCGGTCGCGGACGGGCGCATCCTGACCGTTCCGGTCCATCGCGCGGAGGGGCCCAGATGACGCTGCTGATCGGGGCGGTGCTCGGGGCCGGGCTGCTGCTGTGCGCGTCGCCGTGGCTGTGGCCGCCACGGGAGCGGGCGCCACGGGCGGTGCAGCGCGGCCGGCTGCGACGGCTGCTGGAGGAGGCAGGGCTCTCGCGCACCACCACCCGCACGCTCGTCGTGACGATGGTCGGGGTCGGGCTGGTCGCAGCGGCACTGGCATGGCTGTTCACCGGTCTGCCGGTGCTCGCGCTCCTGGCCGGGCTCGCGGCCGGCTCCGCTCCTGTCCTGTATCTGCGCGGCCGCCGTCTTCGTCTGCGCAAGGCGCGCAGACAGCTGTGGCCGGATGTCTGCGACCTGCTGGTGGCGGCGATCCGCGTCGGGCTGTCCCTGCCCGACGCCGTGGCGAGCCTCGCCGATTCCGCGCCCGCGGCCGTGCGTCCCGCGTTCGCGGTGTTCGCCCGCGACCTGCGTTCGACCGGGCGCTTCGAGACCAGCCTCGATCGGCTGAAGGCCACGCTCGCCGATCCCATCGCCGATCGCATCATCGAGACGCTGCGGATGGCCAGGCAGGTGGGCGGTACCGAGCTGACCGGGGTGCTGCGGGCGCTCTCCTCGTCGGTGCGGGCGGACGCCGCGCTGCGCGGCGAGGTGGAGGCGCGACAGTCGTGGATCCGCGGAGCCGCAGTGCTCGGCGCGGTCGCGCCGTGGGTGATCCTCGGACTGCTGGTGTCTCGCCCGGAAGGACGAGAGGCGTATGCCAGCGCGGAGGGTGTGATCGTCATCGTCGTGGGCGCCGTGGTGTCGGTCGTCGCGTACCGGATCATGCTGCGCATCGGCCGCCTCGCCGAGCCTGCGAGGTGGTTCGGGTGAGCACCGTGACCGACCTCGCGCTCGCCGTACTGCTCGGCGGTGCCTTCGCGCTGGGCGTGCTCGGCGTGCTGTCGGCACTCCCGCGCTGGGGCGCCCTGCCGCTGGACCGCCGCATCGCGCCGTACCTGCGTGACGTGGTTCCCGACGAGGCGATGCCCTCGGGCATCCTGCCGCGCGTCGGGATGCTGCCGGTTCACGGTCGCACGGTGTGGGAGCGCGTGAAGTCGGCGTTCGAGCGGATGCTGGGCGGTGGCGATGCGCTGGCACTCCGCCTCGCACAGGCCGGCTCCCCGCTCGGCCCCGCGGCCTTCCGCGGACGTCAGCTGGCGTGGGGCGTCGCGGGGCTCGTCGCCGGTGCCCTGCTGGTGGTGCTGATCGCCGTCGCCGGCCGGATGACGCCGCCCGCCGCGCTGCTGCCGCTGCTCTCCGCGGCCGGCGTCGCGGTCGCGTACGACATGCAGCTCACCTCGCGCGCGAAATCACGTCGGGCGCGGCTGGCGGACGAACTGCCCACCACCCTGGAGTTCCTCGCGCTGTGCCTGTCGGCGGGGGAGTCGCTGCTGGATGCGCTGCGGCGCGTGTCCGGGATCGGCACCGGCGAGCTCACCGAGGAGCTGCGGCACGCCGTGCTCGCAGTGCACACCGGCTCGCCACTGGCCGACGCGCTCGGCGAGACCGCCACCCGGCTGCAGCTGCCTGGACTGTCGCGGGCGGTCGACCAGATCATCGCGGCGCTCGAGCATGGCGCGCCGCTGGCCGCCGTGCTGCACTCCCAAGCCGCGGATGCCAGGGACGAGGCCAAGCGCGTGCTCATCGAGCAGGCCGGGCACAAGGAGATCCTGATGCTCCTGCCGCTGGTCTTCCTGATCCTGCCGCTGAGCGTCCTCTTCGCGATCTACCCCGGCCTCTTCATCCTCCGGCTCGGCCTCGGCTGAGCCTCACGACCAACGACCGACACGAGACAGACACGAAACGAGGAGCAGACATGACGACGCTCAGGAGATGGTTCACCGCAGGCAGGACGCTCGCCGAGGACGAGACCGGGGATGTTCCGGGCTGGGTGCTGGTGACCTTGATGACCGCCGCGCTTGTCGTGGTGATCTGGGCGGTCGCGGGGCCGGCGCTCGTCGACCTCTTCCAGCAGGCGATCGCCCGCGTCTCCGGCATCTGAGACCCATGCGACCCACCGCAGCGCTCGCCAATGAGCGCGGCTCCAGCCCCGTCGAGTTCGTGCTCGTCGGCGCGCTGCTGACCGCGCTGGTCCTGTCGGTGCTGCAGGTCGCGTTCGCTGTCTACGTCCGCAATGTCGTGCACGACGCCGCCGTGGAGGGCGCGCACTACGCCGCGCTCGCGGACACCACGCTGGGCGAGGGGGCCGAGCGCACGCGCACGGTGATCACCCGTGCCGTCGGCGCCGACTACGCCGGGGACGTGTCGGTCGGCCAGGACAGCAGCCTGGGCCACGAGAGCGTCGTGATCCGCGTGCGCACCTCCCTGCCGGTGCTCGGCCTCATCGGCGTGCCCTACGGGATGGAGGTGGAAGCGCGTGCACCCGTGGAGTCTTTCGGTGACAAGTGAGCGGACCGGTCGGAGCGTCCGGCGCGGCTCCGCCGAGCCGGGGACCCTGTCGGATGAGACCGGCTCCGCAGCACTGGAGTTCATCACGGTCGGCGTGCTGCTGCTGGTGCCACTGGTCTATCTCGTCCTCATGCTCGGCGCCATCCAGGAGCAGACGCTGGGCGCGGAGGCCGCGGCCCGCCACACCGCCCGCGTCATCGGACAGGCCCCGGACGCCGCCACCGCCAGCGCACGCGGAGAAGCCGTGCTGCAGAGCGTGATCCGCGAGTACGGCATGGACGAGGACACCGTCGAGGTCGGAATCACATGCCGGCCCGCGACGGCCACCTGCCCCGCCGCGGGCAGCACGGTGATCGTCACCGTCACCACGCGTGTGAGCCTTCCGTTCATGCCGCCCCTGTTCGGGCTGGACCGGATCGCCGCGATACCCGTGCAGGCCGAGTCGGCCCAGAAGGTCTCCCGGCTGTGGGGGAGCGGATGATCGCCCGGCTCCGCGCGCTCGCCGACGACGAGGACGGCAGCATCCTGCCGCTGATCCTCGGCTACATGCTGCTGGCCGTCGCGGTGATCTTCGTCTGCGTCTGCGCCACCGACCTGTACATCGCGCAGAAACGACTCGACTCCCTCGCCGACGCCGCCTCCCTCGCCGGTGCCGACGGCTTCACGCTCGAGGCGACCGGCGGGAGCGTGCGCGCCGAGCTCACGGACGAGAAGGTGCGTGAGCAGGCGGATGTCGTGGTCACCGCGGTCTCGCCGGAGACGCGGCTCGTGTCGGCCGGCACGCCCGACGGGGTCTCCGCGCGAGTCACGGTCGCCACCGTGTGGCATCCGCCTCTGATCTCCCCGTTCGTGCCCGACGGCGTGCCGATCGAGGCCACCGCCACGACCCGCACCGCGCTGCGCTGAGGAATTCAGTCGCGCTCAGGCCGCGGCAGGTACTTCGGCGTCCACCGCAGGAAACCTGCCGCGCCGACCAGCGCTACCACGCCCATCAGCCCGGTGGCCAGCGACAGCGTCGCCGCGGCGGTGATCGCCGAGACCAGCACGGGCGCCAGGGCGCCCCCGGCATCCGTCAGCGTCCGCCACGACCCCAGGAACGTCGCAGGATCGCGTTCGGGCGCGAGATCCGCGCCGAAGGTGAGCAGGATGCCGCTGGAGAGCCCGTTCCCGACACCCAGCACCGCCGCCAGCAGCCCGTACCAGAGCAGTGCCGAGTCCAGATCGTGCGTGAACGACAGCGCCGTGAACCCCAGGCCCATCAGCAGCAGCGCGGGCATCGCCGCCCAGATCCGCCCGAACCGGTCCATCACCTGGCCGCTCGCGTAGAACAGGGCGAAGTCGATCGCGCCGGACACGCCGACGACCAGGGCGATAGTCGTCGCGTCGAGGCCGAGCGAGACGCCCCACAGCGGCAGTACCACCTGCCGTGCCCAGCGCACCGCCGACTGGCAGGCAGCCGAGATGCCCAGCCGCGAAAGCACGCCGCCGCAGAACCACATCGTGCGGTACACGCCGCGATGATCGC
>Ga0066256_1001975_pt1 | contig 24522 bp, 11 predicted proteins | sample ThiBio_1000_biof_FD_87107 | JGI IMG/M metagenome (GOLD analysis project Ga0066256, IMG submission 87107) | Wastewater bioreactor microbial communities from Cape Town, South Africa - Thiocy_expt_1000_biof (version 2) | ecosystem: Engineered > Bioreactor > Thiocyanate-remediating >... | reverse complement strand
GAAACAGATCGCGGACGGCCGCAGGGGGGAGCTGCCACGTGCACTGCTGGAGGAGGAGCTGCAATGCGCTGTGTGCAAGAGCATCCCGCGCGCGCCCGTGGCGCTCAAGACCTGCCTGCACCGCATGTGCGCCTCCTGCTTTGACCGCATGCACGCCACCAAGTCGCGCACGGTGGGCAAGGACCGCATGGAGCGGCTGCACTGCCCCATCTGCAAGGCAGACCTGCAGTCCAAGCGCGTGGCGGTGCGCGACCCGTTCTTTGAGGCGCTGCTGCACCAGCTCTTCCCGCGCGCTGCTGGCGCCGGAGCGGGCGCGCCGTCAGCAGCTGCGGCGGCGGCGGGTGCAGGCAACAAGCGGGGACGACGGGTGAGCGGGGCGGCACCCGCAGCACCCGCGGCGGCAGCGGCGGCGGCAGCGGCAGACCATTTTGGCGGCGGCGGTGATGATGATGAAGACGGCGAGGATGCGATTGCCGCCCTCATTGCGCACGCGCGCGCACAAAAGGAGGGCGCCACGCGGCTGGCAGCAGAGGTACGTGGCTGCGCCCCTGCTCTTGCCCGCACACGCATACACGCATACACGCAAACACACGCACACTACACAAACCGGGGTGCAGCGCGCGGCAGAGACGTCACAGGCACGCGCCGCCGTCCTGGCAGCGGCAGAACCACGGAAGAGACGGGGGCGGCCGTCAGCGGCAGAAATTGCGGCGGCTGCTGCGGCGACGGCGGCGGCGGCGGCTGCAGCCAGCGGGGCAGCGGCGGCGGCAGCGTCTGGAAGGGGCGGCGGCGATGGCCCGTTGGTGACGGTGGAGGTGGATTCAGGGGACGAGTGGGAGGGCGCGGGCAGCTGGCGGCCGTGGAAGCGCGGGCGCACGGCGGAGGTGCCGATGGCGAGTGGCGCGTCCACCTTCTTGAAGCCGCGCAGCTATGATGGCGCGGGCGGCGCCGTGCCCTCGCCCGCCACCCTGCTTGCTGCTGATGTCGTGGTGCTGCTGCTGAAGCACCCCGGCGACGACACGGAGGCAGCGCAGGAGGTCGGCGCCATCCGCGCCTTTGGCGCCACCACGCTCGCGTACCTGCGCCGCTACGTGGCATACCGGCTGCGTGAGGTGGCGAGCCTGGCGGGCGGCACGGCGGCGAGCGTGCGGGATGCCATTGTGGACGAGGCGGGCGACGAGCTGTCGCTGTACGTGGGCACCAGCGCCACCCCCTTCACCACGCCCACCGCCAGCCTCACAGACGACGCCCTCTCGCTGGCACAGCTGTACACGCAAGCGTGGGACGACGTTGACGTGCCGCTGGTGTTATTGTACAAGACGGCGCCCACGACGCCGCCGCCACGCGCATCCGCGCACGCGGGCCGCCGATTGTAACTTAGGGGGCGGGGCGCAATAATTGAAGTTGCGGGTGCTATGGTACCTTGTAATTAGGCGAGGCGGGCGGCGGGCGGCGTGTCGCCCAGCGGCATCAGCAGCTTGTACTGCTCGTACGCGCTGTTCACGATGCCCCACGACAGCAGCGAGCGCAAGACATTGATGCCGACGCCGCGGTACATGCCGGTGATGCCATTGCGCTCATGGTACACCTGCACCAGCGTCTCGCCAATGCCCCGGAACGACCCGCCGATCTGCAGCTGCATGACGCTCTTGGCCATGTTGATGGGGTACAGCACGGTGGAGATGGAGGCGCCGAGCACCGCGCCAGACGCAAAGTCCAGCAGGAAGCTCCATGCCGCTTGCGAGCGCGGCAGCGCACCGGCCAGCAGCACGGGCACAGGCAGGTCGGGCGTGCGGGACAGGGGCGCGGCGTCGTGTTCAACGTCGGCTCTGGGCGGGCCACCACTACTGCTACCGCCGCTCCCGCTGCTGCCGCCGCTGCTACTACCGCTACCGCTGCCTGACAGGCGGCGGGCGCCGGCGGGTGGCGTCAGCGCCTCGCGCACGGGGTCGCGCAGCAGGAAGAAGATGGCGTTGGCGGGGCCGTTGCGCAGCAGGATGGCGGTCATGCCACGGTAGTACTCGCTGGCGCCGTACGGCGCCAGCTTGCGCGCCACGTCCCACGTGTTGGCAAACTGCTCCGTGTAGTGCCGGTGCTGCAGGATGGTCTGCATGCGCTCAAACGGCGTCAGCAGCGCCTCCATGGAGCCGCTCAGCAGGCCGGCGGTGGCGCGCACCCACAGCTGCGACTCGCCGCGCGGCACCCCCGTGGCAGGGCGGTCGTCCACCCGCCCCGTGACGGCGTACGTGATGGCGTGGAAGAACAGGTCGTAGCTGCCCCACATGATGCCCATGGACACGCCCTTCTGCAGCAGCGGCGGCGCGATGCCGCGGTACACGTACGCCAGGCCCTCCACGCGCATGGTGTGGAACGCCTCGCGCGCCAGCAGGCCCTCGTACGCCTGCCGGCTGATGAGCTTGTTGAGCGGGAAGGTGGCGATGATGTTGGTGGCTGACGCCGCCATGCCGCGCACAAACTCGGGCCACGAGTGCCGCGACAGCTGGTGCCGTGGCGACGGCGACGGCGCCCCGTCATCCTCGTGCGGCGGCGGCGCGTGGTGGACACGTGACGACGGCGGTGGCGGGGTGTTCGTGGGAGCCGCCGCCGCCGTCGCCGCAAAGACGCCGCCGTGCGACTGCGCCGCCCATGCCGGCGGTGACACGCGGGCCGCGGGGTGCCACCCGCCCGCTACTGCTGCTGCCGCCGCCCCGCCTGCTGCAGCCCCCGCCGCGCCTAATGCGCGCCGCCAGGTGCGACGGCTGTTCGCCCCCCATTCTACCCGCCCACTGGTGCCGCCGGCGGCGGCGGTGTGGCCCGGCACCACCTGGTGCACGGCATCCGCCACCAGGTCCAGCGGCGTTCGCAACATGACGGCGGCGGTGGTTGTGGGGGTGGTGGAAGGAGGTGGTGGTTGTAGGGTGGTGGAGGTGCAGCTGCGGCAGCTGCTACTGCAGTACAAGCAGGCAAGTAAGTGGTAGGTGGAGTGGGCAGGCAGCAAGCCAGCAGGAGCAGCAGCACACGCCGCAGCAGCAGTAGCAGGCTATGACAGCAGTGAGATGGCAACTACACCTGCAGCAACAAGGGAACGACAACAGCAGCAGTGGGAGCAACAGCAACAGGAGGGGGCAAGGAGGGAGCGGGATCGAGGCCCAACGAAAGGGCCCGCTCACCCTGCCTCCTTCCTCACTCCCCTCTCTCCTTGTAGCGAGCAGCACCTCCCCACACAGCAGCCCCCCCAAGCCCCTCTCCAAGCACCACTCTACCCCTCCTTCGTCACTCCACCCCTCCCACTCTCTCCTCCCACTCTCTCCTCTCCCTCTTCCCTCCTCTCCACTCCCACTCTCTCCTCTCTCTCCCCTCTCCTCTCTCTACTCCAGTGCCAGACTATGATAGTATAGTGATAATGGCGTGTGGGCGGTGCAAGCCGCACGGTGCAGGAGTAACCGCGCCCAACCACAGCAGGCAACGCGCCCACACACGCCGGCAATTGGCGCGCGGTGGCAGCGGCGTGGCCGTGATTCACTGCCATCACACCCCCCTCTCTTGCCGCCTACTGACACCTTTCTCCCCTTTCTTTTGTCCCTCTCTACTGCCCCTCTCGCCTCCTCCCCTCTCATCATCAGGTGGTGACACAGTCGTGTGGCGACGGCGCGCGGGCACGCAGAAACGAGAAGGGTGCAGCGTGTGTTGGATAGAGTGTGATCGTGTATCTTGGTTTACGAGCACGGGTGCGATATTTTTATGTTATCTCTGACTGACGAGCGGTAGTGGAGGGTAGAGGAGGAGAGACGAGAGGAGAGAGGAGAGGAGAGGAGAGGTGCAATAGGCAATAGCAGCAGTAGACTATCAAAGACATACGCACACCATGGCGGCAGTAGCAGCATTTGCGACGGCACGTGGCCTGGCGTCCCGGGTAGCTGCAGCCGCCTCGTCGGTGGCTGCCTCCTCGTCTTCCTCCGCCGCCCTTGCCGCCCTAGCGCGCCCCCATGCCGTCTCCTATGCGATGCCCCTCGCCGCCGCCCCGGCGCCACTTGATGCGCTTGCCTCCCGCCTCGTCGCCGCGCTGTGTGACACCCTGGCGGCAGGAGGCGCCGCCATCAGCGCGGCGCCCGCCCTGCCCCTTGCAGACGGCGTGCTGGCCATCAAGCGCGTGTACCAGCCCTCCGTCATCCGGCGCAAGCGCACGCACGGCTTCCTGGGCCGCAATGCCACCACCTCTGGCCGCAAGGTGCTGTCCAGCCGCCGCCAGAAGCAGCGGAAGCAGGTGTCGGTGTAGGCCGCCGCCCTCTTATTAGATGCTCCTTCAACCGTCGCCAATTAGTTCATGATTGTTGTTGTTATACGTGGGGTAGGTGGCGTGACACAGAGTAGGGGCACCAAGCAAGCAGGCAGCGCGCCGAACGCGCGGGGGCATACCGAACAAACACGGGAAACCAGGCCAATACTTAGGTAGCGGCGCCAGTCAACCGCGCCGCCAGGCGGTCGACAGCACCACTGGCACCGCCACCGCCGCCAGCATCACTGCCACTGTCACTGCCGCCGTCGTCGCCGTCGCCGCCGCCGGCGCCGGCATCAGCGTCGGCGGGTGGCAGGAAGGGGCGCACGTCTTCAAACCGCGTGCCTTCATGGACGGCAGAGCGCTCCACCAGGGAAGACGCGAAGGTGCTCTCCGCCACCGACTCGCGCATCTCATCTACAAAGCTGCGGCCACGCATAGCCACACCCGGCGCGGCGTCGCTGCGCAAGAGGGTGCGCGCACCAGCGCCACCCGCGGCAGCGGCACCCGCACCGGCGCCGGCGGCCGCACCCGCTGCCGCGCCCGGCGACGAATACACGGCGGTGGCGAGGGAGCGCGGCGGCAGCTCCAGCATATCGGCGGTAATGACGAAGACGGGCGGCGCGGCGGCGCCCAGCAGGTCTGGTGCCGGCCGCGTGCCGGCTGCCACGTCCGCCATGGCAGCCAGCAGGTCGTGCACGACGGTCGCGGGGACGACGGAATCGTGGCGGTACTCCGGGTGGCTGGCCACAAAGGTGCGCTGCCACGTCGCACCCGTCATAATCTCGCCCGTGGCGCGGCCCACAATGAACCGCAGGTAGTGGTCCACCGCCTTGCGCGTGTCGTCATCGCACCCGATCCTGCCCAGGTACCTGTAGATGAGGGGGACGAGGCCGGGGAAGCGCTCCGGCGCGGCCTCGGTGGCCGGCGCGCCCAACAGGATGCCCGCCAAGCTCATCTCTTCCAACACGGGCGCGCCCGCCTTCAGGTTGCGCCGGAACCAGAACCGGCCGCGGTCCGCTGCGCGCCGCGCCTTGGCGCGCTCAAAGTTGGCGTCCACCAGCGACAGCGGCAGGTACAGGTTGAGGTCAAAGGACAGGATGACGCGGGAGAGGAGGACGACAAAGACGGTGAAGGCGGCGTTCTCAAAGTCGGTCAGCTGCGCCTCCATGGTGCGCAGCTCCACGCGCCACCCCATGTCCGGCGCGTCGGGCGGCGGCGGCTTCCACCGCACGCTGCGCCAGTTGGTGCTCTGGATGTTCTCAAAGTGCTCCGTCGTGCGCGCGTCGTCCACGCCCACGCGCTCCTTGAAGATGACGAGCGGGTCGCGGATGAACAGGTGCGCAATGTGCCGCGCCAGCCGGTCGTCCACGCCCGCCGCCACCAGGGTGGCAAGCGCGTCCTCGTCCACCGCCAGCGGCACGTCATTGTAGGCGTCCGCCAGGTTGGGCGAGTCGGAGATGAAGGCGTCCACGCTGCTGTACCGCGACTTGGTGATGCGGCGCACGCCGCCGCCCGCCGCCGCCTCCGCTGCACCCGCGCCCGCCATCCAGCCGGGCGCCGGCGTGTCGGGTGGCGCGCCCGCCTCCGCCGGCGTGCGGCAGTCCACCGACGCCGCAATCACGTCCCACCGCGTGTCGTGGTCGCCCAGGTGGCCGCGCCAGATGGGCGCGTTGGCGGTGAGCGCCATCATGAGCGGGCTGATGATGGCCAGCGCGTCGTACAGTAAGCGCGACTCGGCGAGGTCGCGCGCCTGGAACGTCACCTGCAGGCAGCAGCAGCCCATGCCAAACGCCATGGCATCCATGTGGATGTGCCCCGGCCGCGGCACGTACGCCGGCCCCACGTCGCCGTCCGCCGCCCACGCGCCCGACGCCACCGCCGCGTCGCCCGCTTCCGCCGCAAACACGGTGGCCTCCGTGGCGGCGGCATCAGCTGCTGCGCCGGTACTTCCGGCGGCGGCGCCGCACGCGGCCGCCGCGCCGCCCGTCACGGCGGCAGCAGTGTCTGTGGCGGTGTCGGCAAACAGCGGCACCTGGATCTCCACCTTGCGCCCGCGCCGGTGCCGGATGTTGGCGGTCAGGGTGCCAAACCGCGGGTGCGGGCTGATGGCGGCGTCGGACACGTAGGCAGAGCGGGAAAAAGGGGAGGCGGCGCCGTCAGTGGAGGTGGCGGGGCTGGTAAAGCAGCCCACGCCCAGCAGCGGGTACGACACGATGGACATGGGCACGACGTGCGGCCCGGCGGCGGCGGCGATGCGAAAGCGGCGCACCGCCATGTTCGCCTCCACGGTGCGCAGGTCGGAGGTGCCGCTGCCGTACGGCACGCCCGGCGTCGCCTCCACCATCCAGCTGCCGTACTCTGGCCGCCACGCGCTCTGCACCGCAAACCCGCGCGCCTTGTCCTCCGCCTCCAGCGCCGCCACCACCTCCGGCGCGCGCAGCTCCACCGTCGTGCGCCGCGACCCGGCGTCAAACCGCACCAGGTGGTACTCTATCTCGTCGCCCCACTTCAGCACGTCGTTCGCGCGCGCGCGCACGCGCTGGAACGTGGCCAGGAACTGCAGCACGCCATGCTGCCGCACTGCGGGCGGGTGGTGTTGGTACGAGTGGGGTGTGATGGTGGGGGGCGCGATGGTGGGACATGAGGAGGGGACGCAGGCACGCACCATACTTGGCATGCGGTAACGACGCCACCCACGTGAGGGGCGTGCCCGCCTCCAGGAACCCCATGGTGGCCCTGCGTGGCCAGCTGCCGCCTGTTGTGGTGGAACCCCCAGGTGCAGTGGCGGCGGGGGCGGGGGGAGCGGGGGGGGGAGGGGGGGGGGGGAGGAGGGGGGGGGAGGGGGGAGGGGTGGGGGCGCCAGTGCACGGGAATAATACAAACAACCGCGCACCCGGCGCGACGCAGTTCGTATGCAGGGGTGGCGCCCCAACGCAGCGGCTGCAAAACATATGGCGCGGCGCGACCCGGTGTGGCGTCACTGCAGCTGCCATTCGGCGGCCGAATCATGAGCAGCAGCGGGTAAAGGGGAGCGGAGAGGGGGACGCGTCAGACGTGTCGGAAAAAGGAGCAAAAAGAAATTGGACAGACAGGGAATCGAACCCTGGACTTCGAGAATGCGAATCGCGCGCTCTACCACTGAACTACCCGCCCTGACTGGGGAACCTCCCGCACAATATTGTATTTAAATGCCGCTGCGCCGGCGGCGGTGTAGATATGGGGTTCCAGTTTTGGAACGTGGTGAATACAACATGGCACAGTATGCGCCCACGCCAGCCACTTGCAATACTTGCACAACGCCACGCAGCCGTGTGTCCCACATTGTGCGGCTGCATTGTATCCAGCGCCATTTGATGGATTTTTGCAAACGTATTTATGTGGTCATTGTTACAGCTAGAGGACGGCGAGAGAGCAGCCTGCAAAGCGATACATGACAACGGCCAATCGCAATCGGCGCGATGGCGCGAGTGGCGGTAGTAGCAGCTGCTGTGGTGGCGGTGACAGCAGTGGCGGCAACACATGACACAGTCGCCGCCGTCTGCAGCAACGTGCTGGATGGCGGCACCCTGTCGGCCGGCACCCTGTTGACGTTGGACGTGCCACCCTGTGTACGTGCTGCCGCGTTGACCCTGCTTGCTGCGTTGACCCTGCTTGCCGCGGTACCCCACGCCGTGCCACCGCCCCCCCCCCCCCCCCCCCCTGCACGATGGATACCGTTGCCCAGGCGTGGCGGGAGGACGTGTTTGCGTGGGAGCCCGACGGCGGCGGTGGCGCGGGGGAGCGCCTGCGCCGGCAGCAGAGCGTGGTGCGGTCGTATGGCGGCGGCAGCAGCGGTGCGGTGCGCGCTGCAACGGTTGCGCTGTCACGCGTCACGTATGACCGCGCCGCCGCGCCCGCCACCTGCTTCCTGCTGCCGCTGTTAGACACCTGGCCGCTGGGGGCGCCAGTCGTTGGCGTGTTTCAAGGCATGGTGGCGCTGCCGGTGCCAGTCAGCTGGGCGGCGCAGCAACAACGCGGCGCGCCGGAAGCATGGGCTGCTAATGTGACGGTGCAGCTGGGCGGCGGCGAAGTACAAGTATACCTCGGGCTGGCCAGCGTCGACGGCGGCGGTGGCGGTGGCGGTGGCGGCGTGCGCGTTACCGTGCCCGGCACGACGGCGGCGGCACCCTGCAGCAGCGCGGAGGAATGGGAGCCACTTGCGGTGCACTACCCGGCGCTGCGCACGCAGTGGACAGTGGTACAGTGGGCGTCCACCTGCGCGGCACTGTCGGCTGCCGCGGCTGACCTCCAGCCACCCACAGCGCTGGACAGCGACCCACACACCGGCTGGGACGCGCTGTGGGATGTACAGGCCTCCACGGGGCTGGAATGCACCGCCTTGTCGTGACAACGCTCGTCTATACGCTGGCACCCAGCGCCGCCTCCACGGCATCCAGCGCCGGCGCCAGGGCAGCATCCAACAAGAACAGCTTGGACAGCACGGCGTCCGTGGATGCGCGAGGTGCACGCGACGTGGTGTCTGTCGCGCCAGCAACCACGTGCGGCGGCGGCGTGAAGGGTGCCGGGTGCGCCGTCAAGTCCATGATGCCGGTGGCATGCCGCAGGTGGCGCTCATTGTCTGCCACCGCCGTCAGCAGCGGGCGGAAGTACATGTCCCGCAGCTCGCCCCATGCGGAGCGTGAAATGCCTGTGTGCGCCTCGTCACACCCAGCCCGCCCACCGACCCCAGACCCCAGAACAAACCGCGCCGCAGCGGCAATCGCCAGGTCCAGCTCCGCCACCGACTCCAGGTACGGCGCTTGCCGGTCCAGGTCAATGGGCGGCGGCCGGCCGGTATCCGCACCACCCCGGGTTGTTGCCGCCACAGTGGCACGCAAGTTGGCGGGCGCCAGCAGGCCGAGTGCCATGCGTGACGTGACGGCGGCAGCCAGCAGGCGGCCCAGCATCGCCGGCGTCCACACGCTGGCACCACTGGCACGCCGCAAGTCGGCGGACAGGGCGCCGCGCGCCGTGTCCACCACGAGACCTGCCACCGCCGGGAAGGGGCACGACTCCACAAGCAGTGCCGCCAGGGCAGCGCCAGTGGGCGGCGACAGGCACTTGAACAAGGTAGTAAAGGCGCGGTAGCCGGTGTTGCGCACAGCAGCAGAGGGGCAGCGCACCAGGAGGGACAGCAAGGCTTGCAACATGCGCAGCTCCAGTGGCCCCGTCGCCCTGCTGCCTGCCCCCTCACCACGCGCCTCTGCCATCGCCGCTGCTGCCGCCGCCACGCCGCGCCCCCCGCTGCCGCCACCGCCGTACCAATTGTGGACGGGGGGCACCAGGTCGGTGCGCGCCAGGCGCCATGTACCAGGCGCAACACACGCAGCTGCCGCTGTCAACTGTGCCAGCACCGCAGCCGCCACGGCAGCGCGGATGGTTGGGGCAGCACCCACCGCCACACCAGCGCCGCCGCTGCCGCTGCCGCTGTCGCCGCCGTCCACCTCACGCACGATCATGTCACCGTCGCTGCCGGCGCCCGCCACGTCTGCCGCCGCCTCCGCCAGCAGCTGGTGCACCAGCGGCGCGCGCTCGCTCAGCCAGAAGCCGGGCGCATACACGCACGGCACCAGCGGCACCGTGTCGGTCGGTGGCGGCCGCCGTGCGCCGGGTGCCGTCACAAATGCGGATGGCGAGTGCCACCACCGCACACCCTCCTGCTCACCGTCGGCAACCCGACGCTCCGCACCGCGACAGCTGCTGTGCGCCAGCGCGTCATCCAGCAGCAGAAGCACGTGCGCCAGCGACGATCGCAGCACGCTGGTATCAGCCTCCGTGACGCGGAACCGCACCAGCGGCACCTTCCCGCCTCGGCCCCCGCCCGCATTATCACCACCATCATCTTCCTCCTCCTCTTCTTCCTCATCCTCATCGTCGTCATCGTCGCCGCCGCCGTCGTGCTCGTCGTCGCGACTGCGCCGACGCGTGCGTGCGCCGGGCCGCCGAGGGCGTACATAATCTGTTGATGCCGGGCCGCGGTGCCACGCTACCGCTGCCAGGCGATCTGTCGCCCCTGCACCGTCCACCCACACGTCATCCGCTCCGCCGCCGCCGCTATTGCGACTGCCACCTGGTCGCCCCAGTGGCGACCCAACGCCGTACTGCGCTCGCGTGCTGATGGCGCCTGCCAGTGCCGCGCCGCTGGCCAAGCCCGGCAGGCCAGACAAGCTGCGCGCAAGGGCGTGCCCCCAACCAACAACCGTCTCGTCGCTGGCAGCTGCTGGCGCCGCTACCAGGCCGCGCGTCACCAGGCGTGCCACCGCAAGTGCTGCCTGCACGGCGTGCACCTCACATGCGTACACATCATCCGGCGTGCCCACGTCGCCGTCCCCGCTGCCCCCGGCCGCCGCAGTCGCGGCAGGCGGTACAGGCGGCGCCAGCGCGCCAGACACGAGGTGACACACGCTGGATACCGCGGCGCCAATCAGGGTTCCTAGTGCCGCCACCTCAGGTGCCGCCCCACTGGCAGCACACCGCGCCACCGCACCGTCGCCAGCGGTGAGGCACACCCGCACCACCACGCGGCAGCAATCAATCCAGTTTGCGGGCGCCAGCTTGCGGCGGGCGGCCGGTGCGCGCTGCGCCACCGTCGCCACCTGCTGCAACACCAGCACGCCGGCGCCGACAGACTGGGCGGGCGCAGCGGCACGCGATGCCGCCATCATGATCACCTCCCGCAGGTTCACGTCGGCCGCAAATGCCGCCGCCGCTCGCGCAATGGCATCAAACACATCACTACTACCCTCCACCGCCGCCGCCACCCCAGCATGCGTATGCACCCCTGCTGCAGCCGCATGCAGATGGTGCTGGACCTCCCACGCGCACTCCTCCACCTCCTCCCGCCCCGCGCCCGCCATGGCGTCGCACGCCGCCTGCCAGGCGGCCACGCTCTGCGGCCCACCATGCCGTCCGCCCTCCGCCAGCGCGCTGCCAACCACATCTGCCACCCCGCCGGCCGTAGCTTCTGTCGCCGCCGTGCCGCCTGCGCCGCCTGCCAGTGCTGCTGCCATCGTACTGGTACCTGGTACGCGCCAAGTGCGTGCAGCCGAAACCCACGACGGCAATGGCAGACAAGTAAAAAATCGCAGGCACACGCCTATCTACACCTGCTTGCTCTATTGCACAGCGTGCTGCTAAAAATTAACGTCGCGCTGCGTACTTGCATTGTGTGCTTCGTACGGGGATTTCATGGTGGAGGTTTGCGCATGCCGTATCCTGCTGCTGCGTATCATGGTGCGACGGACGGTGCCACGTGGCATCACGCGGGAAGGGAGACAACATGATTTAACACTGCGCACGCGGCCCAGGCCCTGCACGGCAATGACGGGGCACACTAGGGACACACACAGGGAGGGACTGCAGCAAAATGGGAGCGGGGCTCCGCGCGGAAGGCAGTAGCGGCACATGGCACATTATTAGGGCGGCTGGGCGCGCACGCCGCGGCAGACAGCAGACAGCAGCAATGGGTACGGCAGGTGTGCAGCCGACGAACTGCAGCCTCCAGACGGAGAGGGGCTACACCCACACCGGTACGTCTGGCGGCAGGACGTAGGGCGGCAAAGGGTTGTGCAGCACACCCTGCAACCCGGCAGGCGGCTCGGGTGCTTCGCTTGGCGCAGCGGCAGGCGGCGACGCTGCTGCGGCGCTGGTTGCTGCACATGGCAAAGCAGCAGGCGGCGGCGTCGGCGCCGGCGGCGCTGGCGGCGTCGGCGGCGTTGACGGCACAACCTGCCGCTGCCGTGCTGGTGGTGACGGTCGCACATCGGGGGACGGTCGCGATGATGGTAACGCCCGCACTGACGCCGGCGGCGGCGGCGGCGACGGGGCTTGCAGCGGCGGCGGCAGCGCCTGCGCTGGTGGCGGCACCGGCGCTGCTGACAACAGCCGCACAAACAGCGGCATCTGCGCTGGCGGCGGCACCCGTGCTGGCGGCGTCGCCCCCACTGGCGGCTGCGCCGGTGGCGGCGCCCGCGCAGGTGGCGACGCGTGCGCTGGTGGCGGCGCCCCCACTGGCGCTGGTGGCGGCACCCCCACTGGCGCTGGTGGTGGCGGCTTCACTGCCGGCGGCGCCACCCGTGCTGCCGGCGGCGATTTCGCTGGTGGTGGCGCCACCCGTGCTGCCGGCGGCGGCTTCACTAGCGGCGGCTTCACTGGCGGCGGCGCGCGCACTGGCGATGGTGCACGCACCGGCGGCGGCGGCGGCGGCGGCGGCGAGGGTGGAGACGGCAGCACAGGGACGGGGAGAGGCAGGATGGTGAGGGGCGACATGGGCGGCTGTCGGGTAAGCATGTCGGGCAGGCCGAGCGCGGCTTGCATGGCAGCCACGCGGGCGCGGCCCTGCTGTTTGCGATGGCCGCGCGGGAGGAGGAAGTGCAGGCAAGGCCAGATGGTGACGGAGTTGTCTTGCAGGCGCACCGCAGGGTCAAACGTGGCGCTGCGCGTCTTCACCGCCACCGCGTGCTCCATCGTGTTCATGGTGCCGCGCTCCGAGCCATTTACCGGCAGCAGGTAGGCAGCCGGCACGGGGTCGCCACCGGGCGTCGGCGGTGCGCCCGCGCCAATGCACATGTAGCCCTTAAACAAGCCGCCCGGCGTCGGCAGCTGGATCTGCGCCAGGGTGACGGCATACAGGTCGGGCCCCAGGGTGCCTGCCAGGCCGTCAAACCCCACAATGCCGCGGCGCGCCAGCAGCGCGGTGACGTAGTCCAGCAGGTCCACCACCGCGCCGCTGCCACTGGTGGACGGCAGCACCGTGGGTGTCACCGTCTTCCACGCCAGGGTAGTGACGTCAAACCGGCGCACGTTGTACGCCGACAGCGGGACCTGCAACCCGGCGGGAATGGGCAGCATGCCCACCAGGTGGGTGGGTGGCGCGCTGCTTTCCAGCGACGCGGACCGCGCATCGCCGCCTAGCAGCGCGGGGGTGCCCACCGATCGCGCCGACGGTGACGGCGCCTCCTCTTCTTCCTCCGTTGCCGCCGCTGTTGCAGCCGCCGCCGCCGCTGCCGCCGCTGCCGCTGCTGCTGCTGACGGCGACGGCGGGGGCCGGGGATGCGGCGACGGCCACGTGCCCCAGTCGCGCATAATGTCCGGCGCCGCCGCTGGCGTAGAAGGCAGCGGGCGCGGGGCAACCCGGTCCGGTGGCGCCGGCGCGGCAGCCGGGGAGGGCTCCTGCCGGATCACCGGCAGCAGGCCAGGCGGCGGTGCTGCATCGTGCGGTGTGGGCGCCGCCCAGGCAGAAGGCGACGGCGTGGAGGACGGTGACAAGGGTGACAGTGGCGGCAGTGGCGGCGGTGGCGACTGTGGCAGCGGCGGCGCAACCAGCAGCGGTGGTGGCGCAACTGGCATCGGCGGTGGCGGCGCAACCGGCAGCGCAACTGGAAGTGTCGGCGGCGCAACTGGCCGCGCCGGTGGTGGCGCAACGGGAAGTGGCGGCGGCGGCGCAGCTGACCGCGGCGGGGGCAGCGCAACCGGCAGCGGCGGCGGCGGTGGGGGGGGTACAACCGGCAGCGGCGGCTGCAGTGGCGCAACGGGACCCAATCCAGCAGCAGGAGCAGGAGCAGGAGCAGCAGCAGGTGCTGGCCGCGCTGCCGCCGGTGCAAACAAGCCAGCAGGGCGGGCTCCAATACCTTGCGCCGCCACCGTGGCACTAGACAAGTACCCAGGGCGGGCTACAAGACTGCCAGCAGTGAACTGCCCCACAAACGGCGCCCGTGGCCATGTCGGTAGCATCCCGGTTGGCGGCGCGGGTGGTAGATACACGGCAGCCTTGGGGACAGTACCCGGCGGCAGCGCAGCGTCACTGCGACGCGCCTTGTTTTGTGGCACGGCGCGACGCGGGGGTGGCGGTTGACGGCGTTGTACCGGTCGTGGCGGCAGTGGTGGTGCAACATGACTACTGCTACTGCTGCCGCCGCTGGCGCCGCCGCCGCCGCCGCTGCCGACACCACCGCCGCCATTCACACTGCGCCCAACAACGCCAGCATCGGCAGGTCGCGGCGCTGCCAACGCGCTGGCGTCGACCGCCCGTGCACCACTACTACTTGCAGCGCGGGCCCACTCTTGTGCCTCCGCCTGTAGCCGCTGCAGCTCTGCTTCCTCTATTGGCGACGCCCGCGCGCTGGAGCTCGCGCTGGCGCCCGCCTCCAGCACGCTCCGTGGTCGGATCACGCCGGCAATGGCACGCGCGGCGGGCGGAGGCGGGGGCACCGCAACAGCCGCGCTAGTTGCTGCCATGGGCAGCGACAAAGGTGGACGTGGCTGCACGGCAAAGCCCGTTGCACGGTGCGCCGCAAGCAACGCGGTGGCTGCCGTGCTCATGGCTCCAGCACGGATGCTGCCGGCGGGCGGCGCCGCCTGGAATACGGCTGGTGCTGGTCGCGCGGCAACCGGCGGCACCAATGCGGCTGGTGGCACTGGCGCATATGACGCCGCGGGTGCAGGGGCAGACGCTGCCACTGCAGCAGGTGCCGGCGCAGGCGCCGACGCAGACATGCCCGCCGCCTCCTGCAGCAGCATCTTCACCCAGTCGGCGGCGGTGGCGTCGCCATCAAACCCGGTGGCACCAGGCCCAGTGCCAGCCATTCTAAGTCACTAAGTACGCCCGCCGCCCCCGCCGCCCCGCCCCACCCGGCAGCACGGCTTGCGGGCGGCGGGCAGTTGGCCGGTAGCGGTGGGCGGGTGGGCGGGCGGGCGGGCAATGGAGCCGCCCGGTTGCTATCGCGACGCGGCAGGCACCCCCGCCACCGCCTTTGTTGTTATCCCTCGCCTCAACCACACACTGCCCCTCTCGATACCCCTCTCTCTTCACCCCACTGCTGCCTCTGCCCGCCCTCTGCCACCCTCTCCCCCTGCCCTCTACTATCGATAGTACCGGTAGCTCTAAACAGGTGTGGGTGCCACTGGGTGGGCGGGGGCGTGAGCAGGATGGGGAGGTGGGTTAGAGCCACAACCACCACTAAACACACTAGTATGAACGGGGGTATCCTCCACCGCCCCCTGAATTTTGTGCCTGCCCGCCATTGCTCATATCACTCGCATACACTTTGAGTACCCGCCTCCCTCCTCTCCTCTCCACTCTAGCCTCCTCTCTCGTCGTCTGGTACAACCGTACAAGTGGGACGACGACGCACGACGGTATCAACCGACACCGACACCGACACATGATGACATCGTTTGACAACAAGGAAGCGAAGGTAGAAGCGTGTTGGAAGCGTCTCGCCAGTATGCTTGTCTGTATATGTGGTCCACAGTATGCGATTAGCGGCTCCGCAATGTCGCTGCAATCGCGGCGAAATGCGCTGCGGCGCGGTCGGCACGGTCGGCACGTTGAGGCGCGGCACCACTCCTCCGTCGGGGTGGAATTGCGTGATGGGGACATGGCGATGGGGGCGGTGCGCTCAATTTTTAAACAGCGCAGCAGCGAGATAGGCGTATGCCATACCAATTTCCAGCGGAATACTCCCGTTTGCACTGCGTGATTTGTGTGTGCACTCGCCGCCATCGTGCACTCCACCTGTGAACCGCCGCACCTACCGGTACCCTCCATCCCTTGGTCGCGTCCCCCTTGCCCTCCCTCGCTCTCCGCCCAAACCAGCCAGTATGGCGACCGCAGGCCACAAGAAGGGCGGCGGGCGAGGGCCAGCAGCAGCGGTGGCTGCGGCGGCGGGCGGCAGAACAGCGAGCAGTGCCAGTACCAGTGGTAGCAGCGTGCCACCAGCGGCTGCGTCGTCAGTAACGTCGTCATCGGCGCGTGCCGTGCCGCGGGTGGTGGACCTTGATGCGGTTAGTGCGGTGCCAGCGGCGCGGCCGGCATTGCTGCCGCCGCCCCGCCCGCCGGCGCTGCCGACCCTGACACCCGACGAGCTGGCGGTGGCAGCAGAGGCCACCATTGCCGCGTTTGCTGCTGCGCAACGCGAGGCTGCCGCAAGCAGTACCGGTATAAGTAGTGGAGGTGGCGGCGGGTGGGGCGGCGGGGATGACGACGGCGTGATCTTCTATGGCGCCGCTGGCACTGCACCCGCCGCCAGCCACCCGCCAGGCGCGAGTGCAAGCGGGTACACGCCAGCGGAGTGGGAGGCGGCCACAGCTGCTGCGCTAGCAGCTGCAGCCGCGTTAGTGCCGCCGCCGCCACCGCAGGTACCGGGCGGCAGTTGGGCGACGGTAGCGTCCTCCAAGGCAAGCGCAAAGGCAGACAGCCTGCATGCGCGGGCAAATGCCGCGGCTGCGGCGGAGGCGGCAGCGGCGGCCGCGGAGGCAGCGGCGGCGGCGGCAGCGTCGGCGGCGGCAGCAGCGGCGGCAGAAGACACGCGACCACTGTGCACCTTCTTTGCGTCGGGAGCGTGCCGGTACGGCGACGGCTGCCGCTTCCGACACGCGCGGCCGGGCGCTGACGCGGTGACGTACTTTGTGGCGAAGCTGACGGCGGAGCGGGATGATGCAGCAGCGGGCGCGGTGCCACCACCGGCAGCAGATGCCGTCACCGCCCCACCTACCGGTACAACCAGCGCCGGCGAGCCAACAACCGGCGCAGCGGCGGCGGTGGCGGCAGCGGCGGATGACGGGTTTGAGGCGGCGAGCGCAGCGTGGCAGGCGGCGGCGCTGGCGGAGCGGGATGCACTGCTGGCTGGTGCGGTGGCGGCGGGCGTGGTGGCCAGTACGGGTGCCGCCGCCGCGGCGCTAGCTGCAGCGGAGCGCACGCTGAGCGCTGACGTGACGTGCGGCGTGTGCTTTGATGCCGTGCTGGAGACGCGGTGCGCCCGCTTTGGCTTGCTGACCGGCTGCAGCCACGCCTTCTGCCTGGAGTGCATCCGTGCATGGCGCGCGCGCATTGACCTGCCGCGCGACACCGTGCGCTCCTGCCCCCTGTGCCGCACCATCAGCTACTTTGTCATCCCCTGCGACCGCTACATCACGTCTGCTGGGCGCAAGGCGCTGGTGAACGAGGAGTACAGCAAGTCGCAGGCGGTCATCCACTGCCGCTACTTTGACGGCGGCCGCGGCACCTGCCCCTTCGGCTCCTCCTGCCGCTACGCCCACATCCTGCCCGACGGCACCGCCGCCGTGTACGTCAAGCCCGCGGTGCGCGTGGACGGCGACGGCGGCGTCACCGTCACGCGGCAGTACAAGCTGGCCGAGTTCCTCGGCGGCGCGCTGTAGCCTCCTCCTTTTGGTAGGGGGTGCAGCGCCAGAGGCCGCCAACGCTCGCCCCTCGGGCCCCGGGTAGCACACAAGTAACACTGTCAATTGTCTTGCACAAATAACGCGCGCATGCTAATTAATTATTAGTTGTTTTCAGTTGTAACTAGGGATTGTGTACTGTGCCAAGGGTGTGGTGTATTGCCACCGTGTATCCTCACTCATTTGTGTTTGTGTTTGTGTGCCCTGCCGCCGCCACTTCGTCACTGCCCCTCTACACACACACACCCCATACGACGACGGCGCGCGTGGTGCTGGCAGCACGCCGCGGGCACGCCGCGGCGGCGGCAGGCAACAGGAGCATGAGAATGGGAAGGCGGAGGAGGGGGCTCGCCGTGGGAAATGGCGTGTCAGTGCCAACACAGCAGCGGCAGCAGCAGCAGCAGCACAGGCAACAGCCGCGGTTGGCGGGTGGGCGCGGCGCCTGTCGCACGGCGGCGGCGCTGGCGGCGTGCCACGCGGTGCTGGCGGGCACGCCGTCACGCGCGTGGCGCGTGTGGAAGTCATGGGACACGCGGCCGTGGTGCGAGTCGGTGGTGGCGCCGGTGTGGCCGTTTGCGTATGGGAAGGTGACGGGCCTGCCAACCGGCGGCGGGCTGGAGGCGAAGGGGCGGACCACAAACAACACAATCTTTGTGGGGCACAATTGCACCACCCGGGGCGCCGCCTCCATGTGCCACATATGTGAGCCCATTGTCTGTGACGCCGCGGCGGCGCCGGGCGTGTGCAACATGCAGCTGCAGGGCGTGGATTGGGCCACGCTGCCGGCGCCGGTGCAGACGGTGATTGACACGCCGTGGGCGGTGGGACCCAACGTCAGCCACCGGCACGATTACGGCGCGGCGACCACCGTGTGCATGTGGCTGCGCAGCGACGGGTGCGCAGACGCCACCAATGCCACCCTAGATTTTAGCGGCTGCGGCATCCGATGTTGGGGCGCGCCTGCCAACGCGTCAGCCGCGCCGCTGCCACCGCCGGTGCAAACCAGCGACGGTGGGTGGCGGTTCCCAGGCGGGCGGCCCGCCACCGCACAGGGCGCAATGCGCACGGTGGGCGGCGACGGCAGTGGGGAGGGTGGGTGGCGGGATGGTGACGCGCGGGGCGCACGGTTCCGCGACCCAACGGGGGTGGCGGTAGATGATGAGGGGCGGTGGGCGCCGTATCCTTAAAAATCAGCGCCGGTGCCGCTTATGGCTTTGTGGCGGGGTCGGAAAACCGGCCCCGGGCCCTCCTCACCCGGGGGGGCGGGGGGGGGGGGGGGGGGGTCCGGGGGGGGCGTCGGGGGCGCGGCGCGTTTTGCGGGCCCCGCCGCGGGGGGCGTGTACACCGCCGGCGCGGCGGCGCCGCCGCCCGCCGTTCTGACCCCACCGCCAGCTGCCGTCTCGGGCGGCTGCGGCACGGTGGTGGTAGTTGCAGACGCCGCCAACCATCGAATACGGCTGGTATGGGCTGGCAACGTGTCCACGCTGGCGGGCGGCGGCGGCTTGACGGAGTCTGAGACTGACTTCTCGCCAGCGGGGTACGCTGACGGGCAGGGCACGGAGGCGCGGTTTGACAGCCCACTGGGGTTGGCGGTGGACGCCGCCGGCAACGTGTTTGTGGCTGATACACGCAACCACCTGATCCGGCACATTGACCCGTCAGGCGCCGTGCGCACGCTGGCAGGGCGCGTGGTACCCATTGCTGCCCCACTGTCCGGCTGCCCGCCGCCGTGCCTCACCGGCACCGCCGGCTACATCGACGGCGCGCTTACCACGGCACAATTCTATTCGCCGTACGCGGTGGCCATTGGCCCTGGCACGCCCTACACGCTAATGATCACCGACGGCGACCGGCTGCGTCTTATCACACGCGGCGCGCAAACGCCGTTTGCTGACGGCAGCCCCTCGCCCCCTGCCGCCACGCCGGACGAGCTGGCCAGCTTGGACTCGGTGATCACGCTGGTTGGCGCGCTGACGCGCGGGGCGGACGACGGCGACACGTTGTTGGAGGCACGGCTGGATGTCCCGCGTGGCGCCGCCTATGACGCCGTGGCGCGCGCTGTGTATATTGCCGATTCGTCGCGTTGCCGCATCCGCCGGCTGACGCCCACCGTGCTGGTGGCGGCGCCCGCCAGCTGCACCACCCGCCTCACCGACATACTGCGCCCCGCCGGCTGCGCGTCAGTAGACCGCGACGTGGATGCGTTGGGCGCCGCAGTGTCACCATTGGTGGCTAACATGTACTACGGGTATAACACCAGCGTGGTGGGCAGCAGCCTTGGCCTGCTGGCGGGCGGCATCGCGCCGCGTTGCCTCACCGCGCCACCACCACAGGCAGGCAGCCTCCTGACTGGCCAGCCGGGGTCGGCGCGCGGCGCCACCACCGCAGCGCCGCTGGATGTGGATGAAGACACCGCGGTGGGCACGATGTACCTGCTGCGCTGCCCCGCTACACCCTGCAACGACTCGACGGCTGAGGTGTGGGGCGGCGAGACGGGGCTGTACGGCGCCGCGTCGCACGTGTGCGCCGCCGCGCAGCATGCAGGCATGCTAGCGGCAACGGCGGCAACAGCGACCGTCGCTGGCGACGACGTTGTTGTGGTGGCGGTCACGCTTCAGAAGGGCGTGGGGCAGGTGAGCGGCGTGGGTGGCGCTGGCCCGCCGCAGGCGAGCACCACTGCGCACGGCATCACCGCGCTTGCCCTGCCCAACGCCACGCGCACCTTCTCGGTGGCGCCGGTGCCGACGCCGTGGAACCGGTCCACGTTGCACACGGTGGCGGGGCCGCCTGCCGCGCCACTTGACCCCTCTTGCGGCTACGCCGACGCCTGGCCGCCCACCGCCGCCCGCTTGTCGCACCCCGTGGCTGTGGTGGTGGTACGTGACACGCGGTGGGGTGCCGGCCCTACCCTGCTCATTGCCGACGCCGGCAACCACGCGGTGCGCGCGCTGTCGCCGGCGTGCACGCAGGCGTGCGAGAACGGCGGCGTGTGCACCGACGCCGACACCTGCACCTGCGCGCCCGGGTGGAGCGGCGTTGACTGCACGGCGCCGGTGTGTGCCCGCGGGTGCAGCGCGCGGCGGGTGTGCACGGGGCCGGACACCTGCACCTGCGCGCCGGGGTACAGCGGCGCGGATTGTATGACCGCGCTCTGCGTGCAGCGCTGCAGCCACGGCGGCAGATGTGTGGCGCCGGACACGTGCGCCTGCGCGCGTGGCTGGTACGACACCAACTGCACCACGCCGGTGTGCCCGCGGCCGGGCGGCACGGGGGGCACCTCCCGGGCCCCCGCCCCGGCCCCCGCCCCGCCGGGGGGGGGGGGGGGGGCCGCCCGCCCCCCGGTGGGCCCGCGGGGCGGCGGCCCCGGGGGCCGGGGGGGGGCCCCCGCCCCCGGCCGGGGCCCGCCAGCCTGTTCCGGCCCCGACTGCAGCAAGCCGGTGTGCCCCCAGGGCTTCTTCCGCGCCGACCCCGCGCCCGCCTACTCCGCGCCCTCCCTATGGCGACCGCCCGTGTGGGAGCAGTTTGTGGCGTGTGAGCGTGCCGCATGGTGCACCGCCACCAACGAGTTTGAGTGCGACCAGCTGCAGATGGTCATGCCGCCCGCGGCCTGGCCAGGCAACCTCACCGCCACCGGTGCCGCGGTGGCGCACAGCACCTGCTTCCCGGTGGAGTTGACACCCGCCGCCGTCACGCCGTTCCGGTACGAGAACGAGACCGCCAGCTTCACGCCGTACGCGCGGTACTCGCCCGTGACGCCGTACGGGTGGGGCCCTGCACGCGGCGCCAACCCGTGGTCGGCGCCGTTCCCGGCGGGCGCAGACCGGCAGGTGGCGTGGGTGAGCCGCGTGGCGGCGGCGGCGGGCGTGTATGCATGCGCCAACGGCGGGCAGTGCACCGCGCCCGACACCTGCGTGTGCGCGGCGGGGTGGGTGGGGTTTGACTGCCGCACGCCGGTGTGCACGCAGGGGTTCTACTACCCCACCACGCTGGACCCGCGGTACCCGGGGCAGGGCACGTACCGCGTGTCGCGGCGCACGCTCACCATCTGGGAGAACCCCGTCACGCCCACCGCCAAGTTCACCGCCTACCTCCACAACCACCCCAACTTCCACTCCCTGGCGGCGGACATGGACAGCCGCCTGGCGCTGCCCATCACGCACGTGCGCGTGGACGGGCTGGGGGACGACACGCGGGAGGGGTGGCGGCGGGACGGCTGGTGGGCAAAGGCGGAGCTGACGTCGTGGCAGGCGGGGCGGTTTGACACGCGGTTTAACCGCACCTGCGCCGGCGCGCCCGCCAAGCGCGTGGACCTGCGCACCGGCGTGCCGGGCCTAGTGGACGACACGGCGTATGCCTTCGCGCCGCGCCTGGCGTACGACAACTGGACGGTGACGGCGGCGGGTCGGTGGGCGGAGGCGGGCGGTGAGTGTGTGGATGAGGTGCCGGCGGGGTGCTTCAATGGCGGCACGTGCGTGGCGCCCAACACGTGCGCCTGCGCCGTCGGGTGGGAGGGCTCTGACTGCACCCTGCCCATCTGCTCCTACACCGTGGCGGACGTGATGGACGCGCCGGGCGTGCCCGCCACGGTGGTACGCGCGTCGGGCGTGAACTGGGGCACGCCAGACGACGTGGAGCCGCCGGTGGCGGGCGATCGCGCCATCCAGTACCGCAAGTGCCCGCACGGCGGCAACTGCAGCCAGCCGGAGGTGTGCGCGTGCGAGATGGGGTGGACGGGCGCAGACTGCTCCATCCCGCTGTGTGCGCAGGAGTGCTTCCACGGCGGCGTGTGCATCGCGCCCGACGTGTGCCAGTGCGTCACCACGCCGTCCGCGTTTACAGACAAGCGCGGCCTCCCCCTGTTTGCGTCGCCCGACGGCGAGCCGCGCCCCACCGGCTGGACGGGGTACGACTGCAACACGCCGGTGTGCGTGCAGGCGCCCACCTGGGTGCCGGACGACGACACGGGCCAGTACCCCGTCGTGCTGGCCACCAGCACCAACGACGGTCACACCTTCCAGGCCGGCTGCCCCGCCGCGGGGCCGTACTACCCGCCCACCCGCACCCGCACCTCCGACTACCTGTGCGGCAACGCGGTGTGGTACCAGGGCGACTACGCGGCGTCGTGGGCGTACGAGCCGGCGGTGTCGGACGACTCGCCCGGCCGCACCGTGCGCGTCAACTTTGCTAACTGGGTGACTGACGCCAACGGCAGCGTGGCCTTGGGGCCCACGGTGGCGGGCGAGGGCGTGTATGCATGCTACAACAGCGGGTCGTGTGTCGCGCCCGACGTGTGCGTGTGCAAGGCGGGGTGGACGGGGTACGACTGCAACGTGCCCATGTGCTCGCACACCGACGCCACGGGCGCCGTGGTGGTGGGCTGCGCCAACGGTGGCGTGTGCGGCGGGCCCAACACGTGCTACTGCGCGCAGACGGACTCGTTGCTGTGGCTCGTGCACGCCGGCATGCCGGCGGGCGCCGTGACGGGGTGGGCGGCGGACGACTGCAGCATGCCCATGTGCGTGCAGGGCTACTACGACGCGAGCTGCACGGGGGTGGCGGCAGCGGGCGCGGGACAGGGGTGCTACCGATGCGCTAACGGCGGCACATGCGTGGCGCCCGACACGTGCGCCTGCGCGCCCGGCTGGACGGGCTACGACTGCCGCACGCCGGTGTGCATGCTGCGCGCCACCGAGACAATCGTGCGCGAGCTGCGCACCATCGACATGGCGCGCATCACTGCATTTGAGCGCGACCCGTGCGGTCACGGCGTGGAGGTGCTGGGCGCCGGCGGCGACCTAGTGGCGCGCGGCAACTGCACGCGCCCCAACGTGTGCACCTGCACCTGCCGCCGGCGGTCATGGCGCAACGCGGGCGGCGTGCTGGTGGAGCCGCCGTGGTGGCCACCCACACCCCGCACGCCCCCACCCGGCGTCGTGTACGGGTCATACGACTGCCTGGACGGCTGGGAGGGCGCGCTGAACGACGACGGCTCCTTTGCCTCCTGCCACCTTGCCATCTACGTGCCAACCTACTGGGAGCTCAACTCGGTGCGCATCATGACCATCCTGGTGGCCGCCATCGTGGCGGCCGTCATCCTGTGCTGCATCGGCCGCTGGCGCTACGCGCTGGTGCAGCGCCGCCGGCGCCGCGAGGCGCGTCGCCGCGCCGCACGCGGCCTCGCCCCGCCGCCCGACGCGACAGCCGCGGCAGCCACCGCCGCCGCTGCCGCCGGTGCCGCCGCCGCGGCCACCGCGGTCGCTGGCGGTGTGACGCCTTCTGCGCCGCCCGTCACCACTGGTACCGTAAAGCCCGGCGGCGTGGCAACGCGCGGCCCACCGGCGCCATCCGCACCACCCGCGGACGCTGCCGCCACGTCGCGGCGGCCGTGAACAACGATTAACAATTAAATAAAGATATGATATGGCGCTTCAAACGGCAGCGGCTACGACGCCTCCACCAGGTAGTCTGCCACCTCTGCGGCGGTGAGGATGCGGAACTTGCGGTCGCGGCCAATGACGCCCAGCTCAATGTTGGAGGCCGTCATCTCGCCCTCGAAGCCCTCGCGCAGTGTGAGCAGGGAGGTGTGGATGGCGTCCTCCAGCTCCATGTCGTCGGCGTACCGCTTCTCCAGGAACGTCTTGGCATTTGAAAAGTTCTTGCCGATGGCGGACGCCTTCCACCCAAAGAAGGTGCCCGACGGGTCCACCTGGTACAGCTGCGGCCCGTCGTCATCCACGCCGGCAATGAGCAGCGACACGCCGAACGGCCGCACGCCGCCCGACTGCGTGAACTCCTGCATCACCGCCGCGATCTCGCGCGTCAGCTGCAGCACCGGGATGCTCTCGCCGTACATCAGCGCGTACTCCTGCGCCTTCTTCTGCCCCGCGCGCACCAGCACCCGGAAGTCCGGCCCCATGCCCGAGTACACCACGCCAATGTTGCCCGTGTAGTACGCGATGCGCTCCACCGAGCCCTCGTCCACCAGCACCGACGACACCTTCTTCTCCGTCGCCAGCACCACGCCG
>Ga0066256_1001485_pt1 | contig 24539 bp, 26 predicted proteins | sample ThiBio_1000_biof_FD_87107 | JGI IMG/M metagenome (GOLD analysis project Ga0066256, IMG submission 87107) | Wastewater bioreactor microbial communities from Cape Town, South Africa - Thiocy_expt_1000_biof (version 2) | ecosystem: Engineered > Bioreactor > Thiocyanate-remediating >... | reverse complement strand
AGACTGCATCGTAGACCGTCAACCTGTATAGGTCGGCGAGTTCGATCGCAGCGCTCATCCTGGCGGGTCCGTCATGGGCCGTGGCGAGGGTGAGCATCGTATAGCGCTCGTAGGCGGCGGACTTCGCATTCTCGTCGATCCTGCCTTTCCTCATCGCCATGGTAAGTCCGTTGGCGTACTCGGCCGGGAAGTGAAACGGTACGTGACCCCCTTCATAGACGACGCGATCCAGCACGGCATCCGCCGCCGGGGACCACTCGTCCGGCAATACCCACGCCATCGCCATGGAACTGTCGATGACGAAGCTCAATAGCGACGGCCCGCGGTGACGAGTTCCTTCAGGCTCTCGGGGCCGGTGCGCGCCTGCGCCCGGATTGCCCGCAAGGCGGCGGCGGCTTCTTTTGCCTTTTCCACATCCCGACCTTTCGCCGGGACCAGTCGCGCAACGGGCTTGCCATTGCGCGTGATCTCGATTTCCTCTCCCGCTTGCACGAGATCGAGGAGAGCGCTCAGCTTGTTCTTGGCTTCGAATGTCCCCACTTGGCGCATGCGGCTTCCTCGCTTGGCTAGCTTAGCTAGATTTATAGCCCAACCCTATCTGTGTCAAATCCGACCGGCTACGCACCCCACACACCCTTCCGCTTCATCTCCTCCATCTCCTTCGCCGCCCGCTCGCGCAGACGCGCGTCCTTGAGCATCTTTTCCACCGCCGCGTCGTCCGCCCTATCCGAGTAGCGGAACTCACTGTCGGCGTAGCGGTTCACCTCCTGCATCACCATGTCCATGGTGAACGGCTTCCTGAGCTCGGCGATCATGTCGCGCTTGGCGTCGTAGCCCTTGTGCATGAAGGTCTCGGGCTTCTCGAACCATTCGTCCGGCAGCTCGATGTCCATCGCCCGCATCTTGATCGCGTCGGTGACGTTCTTGATGGCGCGGCCGGTGAAGCGCGGCTCGGCTTCCTTGATCATGTGCAGGTAGGTGCCGATGTCGGTCAGCGTCCTCGGCTCGCCGACATCGTTCATGTAGCGCTCGTAGACGGCCTTCAGCCCGTCCTCGTGCGGCTTCGCATAGCCCTCATAGGCCTCGCTCACCGCCCGCTGGATCTCCTGCGCCGCGTAGAGCTTGTGGTCGCCGAGCGGGATCTTGTGGTTCTTGCCGGCGAGCAGCACGAAGATGTCGATGTAGTCGTCGCGGCTCTGCGGCCCGTCGACCAGCCAGCGCGCGCCAGCCCGCTGGCGCAGCGCGTCGTCGACATTCTCCGGATAGTTGGAGAACATGCCGAACGAGCAATTGCCGCGCACCACGGTCGTGGCGCCTGAGAACGCCGCCATCAGCACGCCGGTGATCTCGTGCTGGCCGGCGGAGGCGCGGTCGTCCGAGCGGCGCGCCGCCACCTGGTCGATGTCGTCGATCGTGCCGAAGCCGATCGTGCGCGGGCTGAGCACGTTGTCGATGAAGGCGCGGCAGTTCTGGCCGGACTTGCCCTGGTAGGACGAGATCTGGTCGACGCCGAAATTCTCGTAGTGGAACGGGTAGCCCGCCACCTGGCAGTAGCCGTTGACGAGGCCGGCGATCATCTGGATCAGCGTCGTCTTGCCGGTGCCCGGCGCGCCGTCGCCGATGAAGGTGAACAGGAAGCCGCCGAGATCGACGAACGGGTTCAACTGCCGGTCGAAGTCGTACGCCATCAGCATCTTGGCGAGCTTCATCGACTGGTACTTGGCGATGTGGTTGCCGACGACCTCCTCCGGCTTCTTGAAGGTCATCGACAACGGCTTCGACTTGCGGCCGGGCGCGACGTCGAAGCCGTCGAGCGTGAAGTCGTCGGAATCGAGCCGCATATGTGCGGTCTCGAACGCGCCCAGCCCGTCGAAGCGGGCCTTGCGCTGCAACAGCCCCTCGATCGCCTCGGTGGCGAAGCGCCGCGTCCGCGTCGCCAGCTCGGCCTCGTCCCTGGCGCCGGCGAGCGCGCCGTCGAGGCCGGCGATCAGGCTTTTGACCGCGTCCTGCTGCGTGTCGAAATTATAGTGCGGCTCCTTGACGTCGTTGGACGGCTCGCCCTCGGCCTCGACGAGCTGGAGCAGGTAGGCTGCGAAGGCGAAGGCTGCCACATAGGCCGATGCCGACAGCAGCCGCTTGAAGGCCGAGGCCTCCTCGCCCTCCAGCGGCGCGCGCGCGTTCTTCTGCTGCAGGGCCTCTAGGTCGCTCGCGCGGGAAAATGCGTCGCCGACGGCGAGCGCCACCTGCACGGCCCGCCTTGCGCGGTAGAGCAGCGTATGCTGGCCGATCCCCATGATCGGGTCGTCGGGCCTGACCGACTGGATGGTCCGCGCCAGCTCCACCTCGCGCGTGCGCCGCACGGAGCCGGCAGAGACGGTCGAGACGAAGCGCCGCCCGGTGCCGGCGAGCGCGGTGGCCGAGCGGCCGTCGTCGTCCTCCAGCACGATGATCTTGGTGACGAAGCTCTGCGCCAGCGCGCGGTGCTTCTCGACGTAAGGGAAGGGGAGCACGGAGAGGCGGCCGCATACGCGCCCCCTCCACCGATCGAGTCCAGTTTTGGGCCGGCCTTCAGCCGGACCCGGGGCCGGTCCCCCTCCCCCGCTTCGCAGGGGAGGAGCCGGCGCTGCGGCCGCCCCCGGCCCGGATCCTCCCCCGTTCACGGGGGAGGGGAACCGCCGAAGGCGGAGGAGGGGGCGTTGCCTGGCTCGTTCCGCTGGCCTCACACATCCGAAATCACCTTGCCGTTCGACAGGATGTGCACGGTGTAGCCCTCGAAGATGCGGCTCGCTTCCTTGGCCGCGTAGAGCGCCTGGTAGGCCTCGTGCGGGATGAGCGCGTGCTTCTCGTAGCTCGACACGCCCTGCCGGGCGGCCTCGAGGTCGTCGGTGTTGATGTAGAACTCCTCGCGCGCCGGCTGGCTCGACCACAGCCCCTTGCGGCCGGGCCGCTCCGCCTGCGAGTAGATCTCCTGCACCGTCCAGGTCAGCAGCCAGGCGTTCTCCTGCTTGCGCACCTTGGACAGCACTTCCGTCACCGTCGAGTTGTTCTCGGTGATGCCGCCCGAATAGAACGGCCCGAGCACGACGCGGCGGAGCTGCTTGGGGTGCAGCTCGTCGAAGTCGCGGTCGAGATTGCCGGCGATGGTCGCCGGCGACAGCGAATAGGCCGAGTTCTTCTCGGCGAAGTCGTCGAAGCGGCGGGCGAGCTGCGGGTTGAGCAGCCCCTCGACCGGCAGCGGGATGTGCACCTTCTCGTTCAGCATGCCGTCGGCCGTCACCAGCGTGGCGACGATGTCCTCGGACGAATCCTCGACGGTCGCCATGTAGATCAGCGGCAGGTTGGCGCTGCCGTCGAACACGCCCCAGTGGACGAGGTAGTAGGGCCGCCGCGTCTTCGGGTTGACCGACACCTTGACCGTGCGCGGCAGCACGAAGGGCGAGAAGATCTGCCCGTTGCGGACGTCCTGGAGATAGATGCGCTCGGCCATCGACTGCTGCAGCGCGGTCGGGAACGCCTTGTGGCGCAGGATGAAGTCGACCATCTCCTCGCGGATCTGGTCCGGCTCGGGGATCGCCGCCAGCCGCGTCTCTGCGGTGCGGCGGTCGTTCTCCAGCTCCAGCACGGACTGGAAGACGGGATAGCCGCTCTCGGCCCGGCCGATGCGGAACTTCTCCATGAAGCCCAGCCGGTTGTGCCAGCAGGAGAAGGAGGTCTCCAGCCGCGCGATGTACTCGGCCACTACCTGCGCCACCACGCCGTGCCGGTAGAGCGGCGAGCGGTCGTCGCGCAGGAAGATGTCCAGTCCCTCCAGCGCGGCCGTGATCGCCGCGAAGTAGCGCGCGGCGGTGTCGGATTGGGCGGAAGGGTTCATGGGGCGCTCCATACGCGCCCGTCATCCTCGGGCTTGTCCCGAGGATCTGCCGCCGTCGATTTCTTCAGAAGCCGGGCCGGCCGAGCGGTGCCGGCGTCGTAGATCCTCGGGACAAGCCCGAGGATGACGACCGGACGCGAGCCGCGACGGAAGCTGATCTCCCCCCTTGTGGGGGAGACGTCCGGCAGGACGGAGGGGGGCAACATGGAGCGCAAACCTTGAAGGGCTGCGAGCCTCACGCCTTCACGTAGTCCGCTGCGTTGTGCTTGCGCATGACCTCCTCGAAGCGGCGCGCGAAGGCGTCGTCGGCGAGCTTCTTGCGCCGCTGGATGTCGGCGGTGGCGACCATGTTCTTCTCGTGCAGTTCCAGCAGGTCGCCGATGTGCTTCTGCGCTGCCGCGCCGATGCCGGCCATCGTCTCCTCCGCCGTGTTGTCGACCTGGCTGCCGAGCGTGTTGATCTTGTGCGCCACGTCCTGCTGCGCCGCCGTCTTCAGCGAGTCCTCCAGCGCCTTGTAGAGGACGATGCGCTGCTCGGTGTCGATGGTCAGCTTGTTGATCAGCGTGTTCTGCGCCGCGATCTGGTTGTTGAGCGAATCGACGAAGGTCTGGAACATCGAGGTGTAGCGCTCCAGCGTCTGGCTCTCGGCCAGCAGCTCCTGCTCCTTCGCCTGCTTCTCGTTGTACTCGGTGGCGAGCTTGGAGCGCTCGCCCTCCAGCTTGGTGCGGTCGTTCTGGCTGGTCGAGGCGGCGATCCGGTTCTCGATGTCGAGCAGCAGCGGGTTCAGCTCCTCGATGCGCTTCTGCGTCGCCGTCAGGTTCTCGATGGTGGCCTTGCGCCGCTCGATCACCTGCGCGAGGCTCGCCTCGGAGGTCTTGTAGCGGGCGTCGAGCACCTGCTTCTGCGCCTTGAGGATGCCGACGATCGTGTCGGACTTCGCCAGCAGCTCCTGCAGGTTGCCGGCCAGCGACATGTTGCGCACGCGCTCGGTGCGCATGCGCTGCTTGGACTGCTTGGAGAAGATGCCGATGAAGGTTTCCCAGCCGGTGTAGCTCTTCATCGATTCGAACTCGGCGCCGAAGACGTTGGTGGCGTCCTCCAGCCCGATGATCAGGTCGGCGATGTTGCCTTCCATCACCTTCTGCTGCTTGAGCACGTCCTCGATGCGGGCGTTCTCGATGTCGAAGTCGGGCGCGATCTTGGTGTCGGACTTGGCCAGCTTGTCGAGCACGATGCCCGACTGCTCGATCTTGGAGCGCATGTCCTCGACCACCTGCTTGGTCTTCTCGATCTCGGCGTCGAAGTTCTGCAGCGTGGCCATGAGGGGTCCTCGTCCCGTTTGCGATCTTCGCGAATATATGTGGCGGCCGTGACGATTGAAAGTGTCGAACGGCGCTTGCCGCAAGGCCTTGCGGGCCGCGTCGAAGCCGGTTGACAGCCGCGCGGCCGCGTCCAATGTGTGGCCGGTTCCCGATCCTCCGAAGGCGGCCCATGCGATCCAATCCGACGAGCGAGCAGATCCTGTTCTTCTCCGACGCCGTCATCGCCATCACGATCACGCTGCTGATGCTGGAGGTGCGCCTGCCGGTCGGCGCGGGCGAGCTCTCCGACCCCGAGCTGCTCGACGCGCTGCTCGCCACCTCGATCAAGCTGCTCGGCTACGTCATCAGCTTCCTCGTCATCGCCTCCTTCTGGATCAGCCACCACCGCAAGTTCCACCACATCGTGCGCACCGACGGCATGCTGGTGTGGCTGAACTTCCTGTTCCTGCTGACGATCGGGCTGATCCCCTTCTCGACCTCCGTCATCAGCGACAATGGCGGCAGCGTCGCGACGATCTTCTATGCCGGCACCATCGTGCTCAGCGCGCTCTCGCTGACGCTGCTGTGGGTCTATGCGTGGCGCAAGGGCCTGACCGACCTCGAAGGCGAAGGGACGGGCGCCCTGCTCTACCCGACGCTCATGCCGGCGGCGGTGTTCGCCCTGTCGATGCTGGTGGCGCTGGAATGGCCGGACGCGGCCAAATATTCCTGGCTGCTGATCATCCCGCTGGCGATGCTGCAACGCCGCCTGCCCGGCATGGGCTGAGAGGCCTCCCGAAAACCGTCAGGCCCGGCCTCGCGGTTTTCTACTCCCCGGCGAAGCCGACGAAGTCCTCGGCCGGCCAGCGGCCCATCTCCTCCTCCCAGTGCCGGCGGCACAGCGAGACGTAGACGTCCTTGCCGATCGCCACCTGCGCGCCCTGCTTGGCCACCTTGCCGTCCGCGCCGAGCCTGACCACCATCGTCGCCTTGCGCCCGCAGCGGCAGATCGTGCGCACCTCGCGCAGTTCGTCGGCGAGTGCCAGCAGCGCCTTCGAGCCGGAGAACAGGTTCCCCTGGAAGTCCGTCCTGAGCCCGTAGCACATGACGGGTATGCCGAGCCGGTCGGCAACGCGGCCAAGCTGCCAGACCTGCTCCGCGGTCAGGAACTGGGCCTCGTCGACGAAGACGCAATGGACGTTCTGGTGGCGCGTGTGCTCCTCGATGCGGGCGTAGAGGTCGTCGCCGTCGCGGAACATCGCAGCTTCCGATTCCAGTCCGATCCGCGAGGAGATGTAGCCCTGTCCTTCCTTGCGGTAGTGGCCGGCGACGAACAGCATCGTCTCCATGCCGCGCTCACGATAGTTGTAGGACGCCTGCAGCAGCATGGTCGTCTTGCCGGCGTTCATCGTCGCGAAGTTGAAATAGAGCTTGGCCATGGCGGCGCGACTTTAGGCCGGAAGGGCGGCCCTGCGGGAGGTCCGATCTTCGCTGTTCCACGACAAAAGCGGCCGGCGGGCAGCGCGGGCGGGCCGTGCCGCGCCGCCTCGCGCAACGTCATCCGCGCTTGAAACCGCGGCGGAATGGTGTTTGGTTTCAGGAATCCAGACCGGCCCGCTACCCGGACCGCGAACCACGAAAAAATTCAACAGATGGGAGACGTAGCGATGTCGCTTATGAAGTCATTCACACTTGCGCTCGGCATGGCGGCCGCGCTGTTCGCGACGGGCGCGCAGGCCGCCGAGCCCGCGAGCTGCAAGGCCGTGCGCTTCGCCGATGTCGGCTGGACCGACATTCAGGTTACCACCGGCGTGGCGCAGGTGCTGCTCGAGGCGCTGGGCTATTCGCCGGAAGTGACGACGCTGACCGTGCCTGTCGCCTATGCGTCGCTCAAGAACAAGGACATCGACGTCTTCCTGGGCAACTGGATGCCGTCGATGACGACCGACATCGCTCCCTATACCGCGGACAAGTCAGTCGAAACGATCACCGCCAACCTCGAGGGTGCCGGATACGGCCTCGTGGTGCCGCAATACGTCGCCGACGCCGGCGTCAAGTCGCTGCTCGACCTCGGTGCGCACAAGGACCAGTTCGGCGGCAAGATCTACGGCATCGAATCGGGCAATGACGGCAACCGCATCATCGGCGAGATGATCGCCGACCCGGCCAACAAGCTCGCCGGCTTCGAGCTGGTCGAGAGCTCCGAGGCGGGCATGCTCACCGAGGCCGAGAAGGCCATGAAGAACAACGAGTGGATCATCTTCCTCGGCTGGACGCCGCATCCGATCATGGGCGAGATGAAGATCCACTATCTGGACGGCATGGGCGACACCGGCTTCGGGGCCGCCACCGTCTATACCAACGTGCGCGCCGGCTACACCGGCGAATGCCCGAATGTCGGCAAGCTGCTGACCAACCTCAAGTTCAGCCTCGAGATGGAAGGCGCCATGATGGAGCCGGTGCTGAAGGACGGCGCCGACCCGAAGGCGACCGCGCTGGGCTGGCTGAAGGCCAATCCGGGCGCCGTGACGCCGTGGCTGGAGGGAGTGACGACGTTCGACGGCGGCAACGCCGCCGAGGCCGTTTCGAAGGCCCTCGCCGGCTGAACCCCGTGCCACGGCGGCGCCTGAGCGCGCCGCCGTGGCGCCGCCCGTGGAGGCAGCATGGACCCCATCTCCGATTTCCTCGCGTCGTGGAAGGTGCCCATCGGCCGCTGGGGCAAGACGTTCATCGACTTCATCGTCGACCATTTCGAATGGCTGTTCGACGCCATCAAGCTGACGCTGAACGTCGTCGTCGGCGAGGTCACGGCGGCGCTGCTGATGGTGCCGCCCGTCCTGCTGGCGCTGCTCGTCGCGGCACTGGCGTGGTGGATGCAGCGCTCCTGGAAGCTCGCGCTCGGCGTCTTCATCGGGCTGGCGCTGATCATCAATCTCGGATTGTGGAAGGAGACGGTCCAGACGCTGGTCATCGTCGTCTTCGCGACTGCCATATCCATGTCCATCGGCGTCCCGATCGGCATCTGGGCGGCCCACAAGCCGCGCATCTGGGCCTTCACCCAGCCGACGCTGGATCTCATGCAGACGATGCCGACCTTCGTCTACCTTATCCCGATCCTGATCCTCTTCGGCCTCGGCGCCGCGCCGGCGCTGATCGTGACGATCATCTTCGCCATGCCGGCGCCGGTCCGCATGACCTATCTCGGCATCACCTCCATCCCGCGCGCGATGATCGAGGCGGGCGAGGCGTTCGGCGCCACGCCGCGGCAGCTTCTGTGGAAGGTGGAACTGCCCGCCGCCCTGCCGTCCATCATGGCCGGGCTTACGCAGTGCATCATGCTGTCGCTGTCGATGGTCGTGTTCGCGACGCTCATCGGCGCGCCGAGTCTCGGCAATCCGGTGTTCAAGGCGCTGTCCAACCGCAACATACCGCTCGGCATCGAGGCGGGCCTGGCGATCGTCATCCTCGCCATCGTGCTCGACCGGATGCTCGCGCAGCGCGTTGGAAAACGCCAGTGAGCGGGATTCCCTTGAGCGAGGCTCCCGCGGCGACCGCCGCCCCGTCACGCCCGGCGGTCGAGTTCCGCAACGTCGACATCGTCTTCGGCGCCGACCGGCAGGTCGCCGATGCCCTGCCGATGGTCGACGCCGGCGCCTCGCGCGCCGAGATCCTCGAAAAGACCGGCGCCGTGCTCGGCTGCGCCGGCGCCTCGCTGTCGGTCGAGCAGGGCGAGATCAGCGTGCTGATGGGCCTGTCGGGCTCCGGCAAGTCGACGCTGCTGCGCGCCGTCAACCGGCTGAACAGGGTCACCCGCGGCGAGGTGATCGTCCACGACGGCGGCTGGCAGGCCGACGTGGTGACCTGCTCCGACGCTGACCTGCGCAAGATCAGGCGCGAATGCGTTGCGATGGTGTTCCAGCAGTTCGCCCTGCTGCCGTGGCGCACCGTCGAGGAGAATGTCGGCTTCGGGCTGGAGCTCGCCGGCGTGCCGGCGGCCGAGCGGCGCGACCGCGTCGCCCGCCAGCTCGAGCTCGTCGGCTTGCAGCAATGGGGCCGCAAATACGCCCACGAGCTGTCGGGCGGCATGCAGCAGCGCGTCGGGCTGGCGCGCGCCTTCGCCACCGAAGCGCCGATCCTCCTGATGGACGAGCCCTTCTCCGCACTCGACCCGCTGATCCGCACCAAGCTCCAGGACGAACTGCTGGAGCTGCAGGCGCGGCTGAAGAAGACGATCCTGTTCGTCAGCCACGACCTCGAGGAAGCGCTCAAGATCGGCAACCGCATCACCATCATGGAGGGCGGCCGCATCGTCCAGACCGGCGCGCCCGAGGACATCGTGCTGAAGCCGGCCAACGCCTATGTCCGCGACTTCATCGCCAACGTGAACCCGCTCTCGGTGCTGACCGCCTGGAACGTCATGCGCGACCGCCGCGACCTCGAGAGCGGCGGCGACGGCTGGGGCTGGCTCGACCGGCGCCGCACGACGCGCTTCCGCCTCGACGAGAACTTCCTCGTCACCGCCGCCGAGCGCAACGGCGAACCGGCGATCTGGGTCTCCTGCGACGACGTCGAGACGCTGCCGGACGACCGCGTGCAGGTGTTCTGGGCGAGCCCCGGCACCTCGCTCAAGACGGTGATGCACGCCATGCACCAGTCGCACACCGCCCCCGTCGCGCTGTTCGACGACCAGTCCCGCTTCGTCGGCGCCATCGGCGTGCGCGACGTGCTGCGCGCCGTGCTCAGGCGCTGACCCAGGTTTTTTCCGCGGCGGCTGTCGAAACCGGCCCTGCCCGTTCGACTGTGGAGAAAACCGCAGCGAGAAAGGACGATATCCAATGCGCTACATGTGTCTCGTCACCATGGACCCCTCCATCACCTCGAAGCTGACCGAGGCGGACTGGAAGGAGTTCCAGGCAGGAACACGGGCGTTCGACGACGAGCTGATGGCGGCCGGCCGCTTCGTCACCGCCTCGCCGCTCGACCAGCCCGAGACGGCCCGCACCATCCGCCTGCGCAAGGCCGGCGCGCTGGTCACCGACGGCCCCTTCGCTGAGACGAAGGAGTACATCGCCGGCTTCATCGTCTTCGAGGCGGCGGACATGGCAGAGGCTGTCAGCATCGCGGGCAGATCGCCCTTCACCCGCGTCGGCAGCATCGAAGTCCGCGCGCTGAGGGAGGATTAGAAGCTTTTCCGCCCACATCCGGAGGATCAGATGGAAGGCTACTGCACCTGCCGCTTCGTCCGCTACCGGCTGACAGCGCGGCCGCTTTTCGTCCATTGCTGCCACTGCCGCTGGTGCCAGCGCGAGACCGGCTCGGCCTTCGTGATGAACGCCCTGATCGAGGCCGAATGCGTCGAGGTGACGGAAGGCGAGCCGGCCGTTGTCGACACGCCGTCCAACAGCGGCAAGGGCCAGAAGATCAGCCGCTGCCCGAAATGCCAGGTGGCGCTGTGGAGCGTCTATGCCGGCGCCGGCCCGAAATTCCGCTTCGTGCGCGGCGGCACGCTGGCCGACCCCGATGCATGCCCGCCGGAGATCCACATCTTCACCGAGAGCAAGCAGCCCTGGGTGATCCTGCCGCCGGACGTGCCCGCCATGCCGCAATATTACGACCGCAAGCAGTACTGGCCGGCCGAGGCGCTGGCGCGACGCCAGCGCGTGCTTGACCAAGGCTAGCCGTCGTTGCGGGGCGTGTCGGCGCGCAGCATCTCCGCCGGCGTCGGCGGCACATGGGCGAGCCGCACTGTCCTGGCCCGTCCGCGCGCGGGCAGCGCGCGGGCCGCCTGCCGCATCATCTCGGCGAACTCCAGTTCCTGCTCGAACACCACGCCGGCGACGTTGACGGCCAGCATGTCGCGGCGGTCGCCCGGCGCGAACCACACCTCGGCCACCGCGTCGCGGATGCGTTCGCCGACGGCGCGCGCGTCGTCCTCGCTGGCGCCGGCGAGATAGACGCCGAACTCGTTCTGGCTGGTGCGGCCGACGAGGTCGCTGGCGCGCACCGACTTGCGGATCGCCCCGGCGATCAGCCGCAGCGCCTCCTCGCCCCAGTCGATGCCGTAGCGGCGGGCCGCCGCGCGCCCCCCGCCCCCCGCCCCCACCGACGCCCCACACGACCGCCGCGCGCCCCGCGCCCGCGACGAGCGGGGGTGGAGGGCGTGGGGCGCCCGGGCATATGGGGGGGGCCGGGGGGGCCGCGGGCCAGGTCCCCGGGCCGGGGCCCGCTGCCAGCGGATGGCGAAGAAGGCCGGCCCGCCGATCAGCAGCGGCAGCGCGATCGACAGCGCCACGCCGCGGCCGAACGCGCCGATGCCGTCGGAGAACAGCAGCAGGTAGGTCAGCGCCAGCGACAATGCGATGGCGATTGCGACGCCCGCTGCGGCGAACTTCAGCGCCTCCGCCCATTCCCGTCCGGCCGGCTTCCTGTCGGTCATGCGCCCCTCCTTCTCGAAGCGTGCATTGGTAGCCGCGCGGGATGCAGCATTCCTTGCCGCGAAGGGTGCAATTTTAGCGAATGCGGAGCGCCCTGCCTGCGCCTGCCCGCTTCAAAGCGGCCCGGCCATCGTCTAGGATGTGCGGAAATTGTTTTGCTTCATAACATTCAGGAGGAATGCATGAACCCGTCCGGACAGATCGCCGTCGTCACCGGAGGCGGCTCGGGCCTCGGCGAGGCGACCGCCCGCGCGCTCGCGGCGAAGGGCGCCAGGGTCGCCATCTTCGACGTCGGCATCGACCGGGCCGAGAAGGTCGCGGCCGAGATCGGCGGCATCGCGGTCAAGTGCGACGTCTCCAGCGCCGAGAGCGGCGAGCAGGCCTTCGCGACGGTGGCCGAAAAGCTCGGCGCGCCGCGCATCCTCGTCAACTGCGCCGGCATCGCCGTCGCCGCCAAGACGACGGGCAAGGACGGCGCCCACTCGCTCGACGCCTACCGCAAGGTGATCGAGGTCAACCTGATCGGCACCTTCAACATGATCCGCCTGTTCGCCGTGCGCTGCGAGCAGCTCGACCCGATGGAGAGCGGCGAGCGCGGCGTCATCGTCAACACCGCCTCGGTCGCCGCCTATGACGGCCAGATCGGCCAGGCGGCCTATGCGTCGTCCAAGGGCGGCGTGGTCGGCATGACGCTGCCGGTCGCGCGCGACCTGTCGCGCTCCGGCATCCGCGTCATGACGATCGCGCCCGGCATCTTCCGCACGCCGATGCTGGCCGGCCTGCCGCAGGAGGCGCAGGATTCGCTCGGCAAGCAGGTGCCCTTCCCCTCACGCCTCGGCGACCCGGCCGAATACGGCGCGCTCGCCTGCCACATCGTCGAGAACCAGATGCTCAACGGCGAAGTCATCCGCCTCGACGGCGCCATCCGCATGGCGCCGAAGTAGAGGCGGCCGCCGACAGCCATGCCTTCCTCCGGGAAAGACGGTCCGAACCCCGCTCCCCTCGCCGGCCTCAGGGTCGTCGAGATGGCGGGGATCGGGCCGGTGCCGCTCGCGGGGCTGATGCTGTCGGAGATGGGGGCGCAAGTGCTGCGCGTCGAGCGGCTGGCCAAGGACCAGGCCTTCCTCGTCGTGCCGCCGGAATACGACCTCGACCGCCACGGCCGCTCCATCCTGCGCGTCGACCTCAAGCGCCCGGAGGGCGTCGGGCTGGTGCTGCGGCTGATCGGCAATGCCGACTGCCTGATCGAAGGGTTTCGCCCCGGCGTCATGGAGCGGCTGGGGCTGGGGCCGGACGCCGCGCTCGCCCGCAATCCGGGCCTCGTCTACGGCCGCATGACCGGCTTCGGCCAGGACGGGCCGCTCGCCGCCCGCGCCGGCCACGACCTGACCTATCTCGCTCTGTCGGGCGCGCTGCATGCGATCGGCCCGGCGGACGGCAAGCCGGTCCCTCCGCTCAACCTCGTCGCCGACTATGGCGGCGGCACCATGTTCCTGCTGGTCGGCCTGCTCGCAGCCCTCTTCGAGCGCGGCCGCTCCGGCAGGGGCCAGGTCGTCGACGCGGCCCTGGTCGACGGCGCCTCGATGCTGGCCGCGCCCTTCTTCGCCTTCCTGGCCGCCGGCTTCTGGAAGGACCGGCGCGGCGAAAACCTGCTCGATTCCGGCGCGCCCTTCTACGACACATACGCGACCGCCGACGGCCGTCACGTCGCGGTCGCCTGCCTCGAGCCGCAGTTCTTCGCCGAGTTCGCGCGGCTGCTGCCGCTGGAGCCCCGCTTCGCGCAGGCCCAGTACGACCAGTCGCTGTGGCCCGCCATGCGCGCCGCGATCGCCGCCCGGATCGGTGAGCGCAGCCGCGACGAATGGGCCACCCTGTTCGAGGGCACGGACGCCTGCGTCGCGCCCGTCCTGTCGCTCGCCGAGGCGCCGCACCATCGGCATGCGCGCGCCCGCGCCGCGCATGCCGATGTCGGGCCGATGACGCGGCCGCGCCCTGCCCCGCGCTTCTCGCGCTCGCCCTCGCGCCTGTCCGGCCCGCCCTCGACCGACCCGGCGCAAGCGCTCGCCGCCTTCGGAATTTCCGCCACTGAGGCGGAAGAGCTTGCCAGCACGGGCATCGTCGGCAGATAATAGGAGTATATCTGTCAGGTTTTGGAGTGCCCCCTTTGAGTGCCCCCGTGGAAGAAAAGACCAAGGACGTGCTGCGCCCCGTCGACGAGGAGGCGCGCCGCCAGGCGAGGACGCTCATCCGCTCCGCGCGCTACGGCGCGCTCGCCACGCTGGACCCGGCGACGGGCGCGCCGGTCGCCACCCGCGTGGCGCTCGCCACCGACATCGACGGCACGCCGCTCATCCTCGTCTCCGGCCTTTCGGCGCACACCAAGGGCCTCGCCGCAGACGCGCGCTGCTCGCTGCTGGTCGGCGAGCCGGGCAAGGGCGACCCGCTCGCCCATCCGCGCATGAGCGTCGCCTGCCGCGCGAAGCGGCTGGAGCGCGGCAGCCCGCAATATGCCCGCGCCGAGCGGCGCTATCTTGCCCGCCACCCCAAGGCCAAGCTCTATGCCGGCTTTCCCGACTTCGCGCTGCACCGGCTGGAGATCGAGGGCGCCAGCCTCAATGGCGGCTTCGGCAAGGCATATGCGATGGCCCGCGCCGACCTGATCTCGGCCGAGGCGATCAACGAGGCGCTGGCGACCGGCGAGCAGTCGGCCGTCGCCCACATGAACGCCGACCACGCCGACGCAGTCGCCATCTATGCGCGCGCCTTCGCCAACGCGCCCGACGGCGCCTGGATGCTGACCGGCATCGACGCCGAGGGCATCGACCTCGCCTGCGGCGACGACGTGCGGCGCATCCTCTTTCCCGAGCCGCTCGGCTCGGCCTCGGAGATGCGCACGGCGCTGGTGAAGATGGCCGGCGACGGCCGCAAGCTGCTCCAGGAACGCGCCGGCTAGAGCATTTCCAGCAAAAGTGCGGAGCGGTTTTGCGTCCGTCCGGCCGGTGCGGCGCGCACCGGGACGCGTGACACGGCGCAAATTCTTGTGACTTGCGCGGCAAGCTTCGGCCTGACACAACTTGAGCGAGTAGGGCGCGAGCCCGACGTGAAATGATTCGCGCAGCATCGGCGCCCCCACGGTGATTGTGCGAAGTCGCATGCGCTTGGGGGTTTCATGCCATCAGGAAAGCTGGTTGACCGCGCCGAAGAGATCGCGGAAATCCTTGCTCTTCTTGGAAACGGAAAAAGACTGGCGATCCTGTGCCACATCGCCGACACGGAGCTTTCCGTGGGGGCGATCGCCGAGAGGGTGGAGCTCAGCCAGTCGGCGCTGTCGCAGCATCTCGCCAAGCTGCGCAATTCGGGCCTGGTGCGCACCCGCCGCGACAAGCAGATGATCTACTATTCCTGCGCCGACGGGATGGTCGCCTCGATCCTCACGGCGCTGGACGACATCCTCGCCGACGGCCTCGTGCGCCCATCCCTGCAGTAGCGGCCGGCTTGTCGCGGGGGCGTCCAGCCGCTATCGGCTGGCCGCCATGAACATCGTCCCCGTCACCGATCCCGACGACCCGCGCATCGCCGCCTATCGCGACATCCGCGACCGCGACCTCGCCGGCCGCGAGGGACTGTTCGTCGCCGAGGGCAAGGTGGTGCTCGACGTGCTGTTCACGGCCCGCCGCTTCGCGCCGCTCTCGGCGCTGATTCTGGAGAACAGGCTGGAGGGCATGCGGCCGGTGCTGGAGAAGGCGCCGCAGGGCATGCCGGTCCATGTCGCGCCGGCCGCGGTGATGGACGCCGTCGCCGGCTTCCACATGCATCGCGGCGTGCTCGCCGTCGCCGCCCGCGGCGCGCCCCTCGGCCCGGCCGACCTCGTCGCCGCGCTGCCGCCGCGCGCGCTGGTCGTCGTGCTCGTCGGCATCGCCAACCACGACAATGTCGGCGCGATCTTCCGCAACGCCGCCGCCTTCGGCGCCGACGCGGTGCTGCTCGACGCCACCTGCTGCGACCCGCTCTACCGCAAGGCGATCCGCGTCTCGGTGGGCGCCGCCCTCAAGGTGCCGTTCGCAATGGGCGGCGATGCCGCCGCGCTGGTCGGCCTCCTGGCGCAGGCGGGCTTCGCCCAGCTCGCGCTCTCGCCCGCCGGCGAGGCCGACATCGCCCGCGTGATGCGCGCGCCGCGCACCGCGCTCTATTTCGGAACCGAGGGGGAAGGCCTGCCGGCCGGCCTGATGGCGGCGATGCGCACCGTGCGCATCCCGATCGCGAGAGGCTTCGACAGCCTCAACGTCGCGGCTTCGTCGGCGGTGGCGCTCCACCGCCTGTTCAAGGACGGCTGAGCCGCCGGGCTCAGTGTCCCGGCGCGGCCGCGGCCTTCTGCAAGGCCCGCACGCGGTCCGCCAGGCTGACGATCGCGTCGGCGTGCGAAAAACCCTGCGGCTGGCCGTTGGCGGGCTGCGCCAGCGCCTTGCGGATCGGCGAATCCGGCCCGTCGAGCGCCATGGTCAGGTTGACCACCTCGGCCGCGAGGTCGTTGATCTGCTCGCGCAGCAGCGCGTTCTCGCGCCGCTCCTCGTCCCAGTCCTCCGACTTGCCGCGCTCCAGCGTCTCGACGTCGGTCCTGAGCTTCTTGTTCTCGCGCGTCAGCGTGGTCAGCCGGTCCTCCAGCCGCTGGCGGTCGGCGGTCAGCTTGGCCATCGCCTTCTCGATGTCGGCGCCGGTCGCGCCCGACAGCAGCGTCGACATCTGCAAGGTCAGCTCGGCCACCTCCGCCTCGAGCTTCACCTTCTGCTCCTGTGCATCGGAGAGCGCGGCGCTCATCTCGCTCTCGCTGCTCGATTCGAGCTTCACCTGCTCGCGCAGCCGCTCCATCTCCTTCTCGCGGCGGTCGAGCTTCTCCTCGCGGTCCGACAGGTTGGTCATCAGCCGCTCGAGGCGGGCCTCGAGGTCGGCCGCCTTGCGCCGCTCGAGCTTGAGCTCGTCCTGCAGCGCCTTGTTCTCGGACGCCGCCTCGCGCAGCCGCTGCTCGACGTCGCGGCGCTGGTTGCGCATGTCGGCGACGTCGGTCGACAGCTTCTCGACCTCGGTCTCGCGGGCGACGAGCTCGATCTGCCGGCTCGACGAGGAAAAGCTCGCCTCGTCGTACATGCGGCCCATCTTCTCCATCTCGAGCGCGCGTTCCTCGAGCAGCTTCTCGGCGTCGATCAGCTTGTAGGAGAGCTGCTGGAGCTGCTCCTCGCGGCGGCGCAGCTCGGTGCGCAGCTCGCTGGCGCCGGTCTCCAGCGCCGTCAGCGCCTCGTTCTTGTCGGCGCGCTCCTCGGCCAGCCGCCGCAATTCCTCGCGGTTGCGGTTGATCTCGAGGATCTGGCTCGCCGCCTTCTCCTTGAACGACTTGATGCTCATCTCCAGCCGCCGGGTCGACATGGCGAACTCGGCGCGCATGCGGTCCTTGTCGGCCTGGATCTCGTTGACGGAGAGCGGCACCGAGGCCTCGATGCGGCGCCGGGTCAGCACCACGGCGCGCCGCCAGATGGCCGGCGCCACCATCAGCGCCAGGAACCCGGCGCACAGAAAGCCGAGCACGAAGAACAGGATACTCTCGATCACGACGCGCCTTCCCCACCGCCAGAGGCGTAGTCCACCCTTCGGGCAGGACTGTGCCACGACGGCACGGCAAGAATCCAGTGCCGCGCGAAATTAACGCTGTCTTAAGGTTAAGCGCGGCGGCAAACCCTGCCCGTCATCCTCGGGCTTGTCCCGAGGATCTACAGCATTGCGAGGTTTGCAGATCCTCGGGACAAGCCCGAGGATGACGGCAGCGCGTGGGGCGCGGTTTGTCGGTAGTCCGAGGCGGCCTATTGCCGGCCGGGCGGGCCGGAATTTTGGCTTGGCGCTAGAGGGGACTGCAGGTGGGGGTCTGGGTGAGCTTTGGTACGTGAGCACCGGAAGCGGAGAACGCCGCCATTTGCAGACGGGCCTGACCCGAATGCAGAAGGGGTTCCAGGTGGGGGCCTGGGTGAGCTTCAGATAGCCGATGTTGAGGCCCAGCCGCTCCCCGACGCCGGTGCGCACCGGCACCAGGAGCACGTCGCCGTGCTTCAGCACGTTGAAGCCGAGGCCGGCGATGGCATAGGCCGAGCCGGCCACGCCGACATAGCGCTTGTAGAGGTTGGGCACGGTGTCGAGGTTGTAGACCAGCATCATCGTGCGCGAGCCCTGGCCGCCGAAGTCCCAGCCGACCGACGGCCCCTGCCAGAACACGGTGTGGTCGCCGGCGTTCTTGGTGTAGAGCGTGCCCTCGCCATAGGTGACGCCGCCGACGATGGCGCCGGAGCCCTCCTCGCCCAGCACGTAGCCGTTGGGCAGGCCGTAGGAGGCGAACGCCTTCTCGATCACGCTCGCCAGCCCGCCCGAGGTCGAGCCGAAGAAGCCGTGGCCGGAATCGATGATCTCCTGCATCGTGTAGGTGCCGTCGTCGGCGGAAGCGCCCGCCGCGCCCGACAGCATCATCCCGGCCGCCAGCATCAGCGCGGCCACGCCCTTCGCACAGGAGGCTTTGAACTTCGCGAACATCGCATGTCTCCGTTCGGCAAGCGATCGCCCGGCACCTGCCGCCCGGTGACGGACGGCGCAGCCCGGCGATTGAACTGGTTCGAATGCGATCCTAGGCCGTAAATCTTTTTCAACCATTAACCGAAGGGTAAACGAACGGTTGCACCCTGCCCTTCCCGGCCCGCCGCATGCGCGATAGCGCAGGTTGCAGCCACGGCACGCAGCGGTTTCTTGCTGCGATGGCGCACGCTGTGTATCGGGGAACGACGGGTGCGCGGTCCGCGATTCGCGGCGCGGAGCCCGGTGCGGAGGCGGCCGCGTCCGGCCGCGAGACTGGAGACCTGTTCTGCATGGCTGACCTCTTCACCATTTCGGCCCCGGATCTCGCAGCCCTGCTTTGCAGCCGCGTCTGCCACGACATCATCTCGCCGGTGGGCGCCATCAACAACGGCCTGGAGCTGCTCGACGAGGGCGGCTCCGACGAGGACGCCATGCGGCTGATCCGCGCCAGCGCGGTCAACGCCTCGGCCCGGCTGCAGTTCGCCCGCATCGCCTTCGGCGCGGCCGGTTCCGCCGGCATGCAGATCGACACCGGCGACGCCCAGGCGGTGGCCTCCGCCTTCCTGAAGAACGAGAAGCCGGAGCTGGAATGGCGCGGCGCCCGCGCGCTGCTGCCCAAGAACAAGGTCAAGCTGCTGCTCAACCTGATCCTGATCGCCAACGGCGCCATTCCGCGCGGCGGCAAGATCACCGTCGACCTGGCCGACCTCGACACCCAGCCGAAGTTCACGCTGACGGCGGCCGGCCCGCTGCTGCGCGTGCCGCCGAAATTCCTCGAGCTGCATTCCGGGGGCAAGCCGGAGGAGCCGATCGACGCCCACTCCGTGCAGCCCTACTACACGCTGCTGCTCGCCCGCGAGGCGGGCATGGAGATCGGCATCCGCGCCTCGGCCGAGGAGATCGTGCTGACCGCCTCCTGACGCGGGGCTGCCGGCAATCGTCATGAAATCAACGGCTTGAGCCGCGAAAGGCGGGGTCCGCGGATCGCCGCGCGCCTGCGGCTGCACCTTCCCCTCGCCTGCCGTTGAGGAAAAGTTTACCGCGGCCCTTACGCGGATGTTTACCTCTCCGGCCTAGTTTTCCGATGGATGAGATGTTGCGCGCCGCCGCCGGCGCGAGACGGAGGGCATTGTCGTGAAACGCTGCATGATCGTCGACGATTCGAGTGTGATCCGCAAAGTCGCCAAGCGGATTCTCGCCGGACCGGATCTGCTGGTCATCGAGGCGGGCAGCGCCAACGAGGCGCTCTACATGTGCGAGGCCGACATGCCGCACATCATCGTCGTCGACGGCGGCCTGCCCGACATGGCGACCGTCGACTTCATCCGCCAGACGCTGGCGATCGCCTCCGACATCCGCCCGCAGATCGTCGTGTGCATGACCGAGTTCGACGTCGGCGCCATCATGCGCGCCAAGCGCGCCGGCGCGAAAGGCTACATCCTCAAGCCCTTCAACCGCCCGCAGCTTCTCGACCGCTTCCGCGAGATGCAGCTCGCGGCGTGAGCGAATAGCGAATAGCGAATAGCGAATAGCGAATAGCGAATAGCGAATAGCGAATAGCGAATAGAAACAACGGGAAAGGCCGCTGACGATGTCAACGGCCTTTTGTCTGCGCTATTCGCTACTGGCTATTCGCTATTCGCTTCTTAAGCGCTTTCCCGAATGTCTTCCGGCTCGCGCAGCACGTAGCCGCGGCCCCACACCGTCTCGATGTAGTTCTGGCCGCCCGACGCGGCGTCGAGCTTCTTCCTGAGCTTGCAGATGAAGACGTCGATGATCTTCAGCTCGGGCTCGTCCATGCCGCCGTAGAGATGGTTGAGGAACATCTCCTTGGTCAGCGTCGTGCCCTTGCGGAGCGAGAGCAGCTCCAGCATCTGGTATTCCTTGCCGGTCAGGTGCACCCGCTGGCCGCCGACCTCGACCGTCTTGGCGTCGAGGTTGACCACCAGGTCGCCGGTGGTGATGACCGACTGGGCGTGGCCCTTCGAGCGGCGCACGATCGCATGGATGCGCGCCACCAGCTCGTCCTTGTGGAACGGCTTGGTCATGTAGTCGTCGGCGCCGAAGCCCAGGCCGCGCACCTTGTCCTCGATGCCGGCCATGCCCGACAGGATCAGGATCGGCGTCTTGACCTTGGAGAGCCGCAGCGTGCGCAGCACCTCGTATCCGGACATGTCCGGCAGGTTTAGGTCGAGCAGGATGATGTCGTAGTCGTAGAGCTTGCCGAGATCGACGCCCTCTTCGCCGAGGTCCGTCGTATAGACGTTGAAGCTCTCCGACTTGAGCATCAATTCGATGCTCTGTGCGGTCGCACTGTCGTCTTCTATCAGCAGAACGCGCATTTCATCCCCTTCTCTGCCGCCAGCCTGACCGAGGGGAATTCGGCGCCGGAGCAGCGATTGCCTGAATCGGAGGCTGCCACCTAATGGTTAACAAATTCTGATTCCGCTTTTCAAGCGGTATCGGCCTCGTTTGAGCTTCCGCTCGCACCCTCTTGAATCCACACCCGTTTCAAAGGCGGTTTCCCTTGAATCTCAACGTGAGGAAAACCCCACAAGAGACTCCACGGATTCACCCTTGGACCGTTTGGCTGAAAGCGCGGGATTTTTACCCGCCCTTAAGCCCTCGCCGCTATGATTAACAATGCCCGTAAACGAATGGTTACCGGCGCGGCGAAAGTTTAGGATTTTGTTCGCCGTACCGGAGGGGAGACCGTTCACGCCGGCTCGCTTCTATTCCGCCAGGCTTGCGCGGGACGGGAGGACCGGACGGGCAAGTGAGGGGCAGGCCGCTTGGTCGGGGTCTCCGGGTTTCTAGGAGTACTGCGTTATGAAATCTCGCCAGAACCTAGTTCGGCTCAAGCAGTTCCAGGTGAACGAAAAGCGGCGCCAGCTCGCCCAGCTCGACATGATGATCGCCGAGTTCGACCGCATGGCCGCCGAGCTCGACCTGCAGATCGCCGCCGAGGAGAAGAAGGCCGGCATCACCGACATCTCCCATTTCGCCTATCCCACCTTCGCCAAGGCCGCCCGCCAGCGCCGCGACAACCTGCGCAACTCGCAGCTCGACCTGCAGCAGCAGAAGGCGGCGGCCGCCGCCGCGCTCGCGGAGGCGGAAGAAGAGCTGGCCAAGGCCGAGATGCTCGAAACCCGCGACGCCCGCGGCCAGGCGGGCGACGGCGCGGGCCGCCAGGCGGCCTTCAACTAGGACGCCGCCAGGCCCCCTTTCCCTTTGAGGCGACGAGGGCCGGCGCAGCCGGTCGACTGGGGTCCCCACGGCCGCCTCGACACACCTATCTTCTTCCTTTCACGACCGAGCGCCACGCCGACGCCCCCTCTCCCCGTCCTTCACGGGGAGAGGAAGGACCGCCACCACCTCTCCGCGCGTCATCCCGGAACGAGACGCAAGCGCAGCGAGCGGGTCGTATCCGGGACCCATTCCGTGAACTCGCCAAGGTCACGGAATGGGTCCCGGCTCGCGGTCGCTTCGCTCCCTTGGCCGGGATGACGCGGTGGAGAGGTTGGCGCCAGCATGCCGGACGTGGACAACCCGCGCTGCCCCGCGCCGCCCAACCCCTTGCCCCGACTGCCGATTGCCGACTGCCGACTGCCGCGTCTGTCCCCGCCTTCCGCCTCTCCCCTATCCTTGGCCCGCTCCTTTCGCGGGAACGCCGGTCATGACGGTGGACGTGCGGGAAGGAGACGGCGCCTCCGCCCTGCCCCCGTAAGGCCGGTCCGGGGACGCCGCGCCCAGGGGTTCCCCCTCGGCCACTATGGGCCGGGCGTGACGGACGGTTCACTAGAACCCTGCGGAGCCTCTCAAGGGCTCCGCAGGGGGAAGCGGAACGGGCGCGGCGCAAAATCGCCGGACGGGCGGCCGCGAGGCCGCACACTATCTGCTAGCGAGCGACCCACCGGCCGCCCGTCTTCCCACCTTTCGGTGGGCGTTCTTTGACAATGGCCAGACGGTGAGAGCCGGGCGTGGCGACGAAGATGATCGACCGGCCGAAGGCCGAGGCGGCGACCGCCGGCCGCCGGTCGTCCGGCGCCCCCGCGGAGGGCCAGCCGCGAAGCGGCGGTGCGGCCCGTGAGCGAGCCTAATGCCGATACTGCTGGATTCTCGTGGTGCGCAGCCCCGCCAGGCCGTGATCGTCGATCGAGGCCTGCCACGACAGGAATTCCTCGACGGTGAGCCGATAGCGCGTGCAGGCCTCGTCGAGGCTGAGCAGGCCGCCGCGCACCGCGGCCACCACTTCCGCCTTGCGCCGGATCACCCAGCGCCGCGTGTTGGTCGGCGGGAGATCGGCGATCGTAAGCGGGCTGCCGTCAGGCCCAATGACGTATTTGACGCGCGGTCTAACCAGATCGGTCATCGTACTCTCTACAAAACCCACAGACCTAATCGAAGCCACGGTAGCGCCACAGCTTTAAAAATTGCCTAAATGAAGGGTAAGCGACCCGTAACCGCGGTAAACGCCCCGTTAGCCCGCGAGCTGCAATTCGACGCATCGCGCGGCGACCCGCCGCGATGGCGGCCGCCCGACGCTTGACCTATATTGAGGGAACAGAGGAACCGACGGCAGGCAGCGACCCGGCGACAGCCACGGCAGCCACCGGCCGGACCTTGCGAGACACGCGAAATGCCCGACGACATGAACAGCCTCGACCTGCCCGGACGGCCCGCCGACACGCGCGTCGTGGTCGCCATGTCCGGCGGCGTCGATTCCTCGGTCGTGGCCGGCCTGCTGGCGCAGGAGGGCTACGACGTGGTGGGCATCACGCTGCAGCTCTACGATCACGGCGCGGCGACCCACCGGCCCGGTTCCTGCTGCGCCGGCCAGGACATCGACGACGCCCGCCGCGTCGCCGAGACGCTGGGCATCCCGCATTACGTGCTGAACTACGAGCGCCGTTTCCGCGAGGCCGTGATCAACCCCTTCGCCGCGAGCTACCTCGCCGGCGAGACGCCGATCCCCTGCGTGGCCTGCAACCAGACCGTCAAGTTCGCCGACCTGCTCGCCACCGCGCGCGAGCTCGGCGCCGACGCGCTGGCGACCGGCCACTACATCCGCTCGCGGCCCAACGGCGCCCACCGCGCCCTCTACCGTCCGGTCGACGCCGACCGCGACCAGAGCTGGTTCCTGTTCGCCACCACGCAGGAGCAGGTCGACTACCTGCGCTTCCCGCTGGGCGGCCTGTCGAAGCCCGAAGTGCGCGCCGCGGCCGAGCGCATGGGCCTGGCGGTCGCCGCCAAGGCCGACAGCCAGGACATCTGCTTCGTGCCGCAGGGCCGCTATTCCGACCTGATCGCGAAGCTCAACCCGCAGGCCGCGACGGCCGGCGAGATCGTCCATCTCGACGGCCGCGTGCTCGGCCGCCACGACGGCATCGTCAACTTCACCGTCGGCCAGCGCCGCGGCATCGGCATCGCCGCCGGCGAGCCGCTCTACGTCGTCCATCTCGACGCCGCGGGCGCCCGCGTCGTGGTCGGCCCGAAGGAGGCGCTGGAGACGCACCGCATCGTGCTGCGCGACGTCAACTGGCTGGGCGACGGCCCGCTCGCCGCCCTCCCCGCCGCCGGCATGGAGATCTTCGCCAAGGTGCGCTCGACCCGCCCGCCCCGGCCGGCCGTGCTGCGCCACCGCGACGGCGAAGTGAGCGTCGAGCTTGTCGCCGGCGAGGCGGGCGTCGCGCCCGGCCAGGCCTGCGTCTTCTACGACCGCGACGGCACCGACGCCCGCGTTCTCGGCGGCGGCTTCATCGAACGCTCCGAACGCGGCGCCGAGGCCGAAGCCATGCTGAAGAAGCTCGCCGCCGGCAGGGAGCGGGTGGCGGCGGGATAGAAATCGACCCGCGAGACACCGACCCATCCTCGCGGCCGTCATCCCGGCCGCAGCCCGCAGGGCGGAGAACCGGGACCCATTCCGAAACCGCCCGGACGGCAACGCGACGAAAAAACCGCCGCGCCCTGTCCCCACCCCTCAATGCTTCCATACAATCCCCTGATGAAACCCGGCTCGCCTGGGATGGCGGCGGAGGGATTACGGCCTCATGAGCAGGGCAGCTCCCTCACCCGATGATCGCGACGGCGCGGGTCCAGCCGGCGGAGGCGCGCTCGATCTTGACCGGGAAGCAGGAGACCATGAAGCCGTCGGGCGGAAGCTGCTCCAGATTGTGCAGCTTCTCGATGTGGCAGTAGCCGATGTGGCGGCCGGCCTTGTGGCCTTCCCAGATCAGCGAGGCGTCGCCTGTCTCGGCATATTTCTTCGCCGTGTGGACGAAGGGCGCGTCCCAGCTCCAGCCGTCGGTGCCGGTCACCCGCACGCCG
>Ga0066256_1001973_pt1 | contig 24581 bp, 8 predicted proteins | sample ThiBio_1000_biof_FD_87107 | JGI IMG/M metagenome (GOLD analysis project Ga0066256, IMG submission 87107) | Wastewater bioreactor microbial communities from Cape Town, South Africa - Thiocy_expt_1000_biof (version 2) | ecosystem: Engineered > Bioreactor > Thiocyanate-remediating >... | reverse complement strand
ATGCAGGAGCAGTAGAAGCAGTAGAAGGATGGCAGTAGGCAGTCCCAAGCCGCAGGCCGCAGAGACCAGGGGCCCCACAGCCAGTCACCAGCCGCAGCCAGCCAGGTATAGATAGCAGTAGGCGGCGCGAGAGAGGCAGTAGAAGCAGTAGCAGTAGGCAGGGACAAGCAGTGCCAAGGGGGTGAGTAGGGGGCGAGAGAGAGGGAGCGGGCAAACCCGGGAAATATATAATAACTAAATGTTACGCACCTGAAAACGCCAAAAATCCAACGGGTGTAGGCAAAAGATGCTATTGCGCGTTGAATTGTGGCACCGCGCCGCGCGTGGCCATTTTTCTGGTTTCACCCGTGCCCCTCTCTCTGCCCCTCTAGTGCACATTTTTTCCAGCACCGGCCCGCAGATTTTGGCTCAGCTAGGGCGGCGGCAGGGCGCCAGATTTTGCCCGCGTGGCGCCCCGCCAGATTCTGCAGCTGCAGCCTGCGCAGCGCAGTACCGGTAGGGCAGGTTTCAAGTTGAAGTTGTGCTGGTGCCACGTGGCAGCCTGCACCGCCGGGCGGCCGGGCACACGGTCACAGTGTCTCTGCCAAATTGTGCAGTGCCAATTATGAATTATTTTGATATAGTGCGCTGGGCCACTGCATGCGGCACTGCGGCAGTGCATGGGCAGTGCGGCAGTGCATGCCAGCCATTGCTTGTGCATGATGCGCTGGGACTTCAAGGGGCACTCCTGTGTTGGTCACAACAAGCACGGTACCGGTAGGGCGCAGCAAGCAAAAAGGGGTAGGCGCCGGAAAGTGGCCAGTGGCCACTGAGGCTGGCGCATGCGGAGCAAATCAACACAACGCAAAACACACACATTGGTTTGGTCTCGTTAGGCGTGTGGGTGGTGGACACGTGTTGCCGCGCAACTTGCGATGGTTGCACTGACGTGCGCACACACAGCCTTACCAGTAGGGTGACCTCGCCACACGCAACCACGCAAACGTCTGTGTGCACTCACAGCGGCGCAACCGCGGACTGCAGGCTTGCAGTTAGACGTTGGTTGCGCGCATGGCGAAGTAGAAGCGGGCCAGGCTAGCGCAGAAGCCGCACGTAAACATGGCCATTGCATAGGCAGCGAAATAGTACCCATTATTGCTGATACTGCCGCCGGAGCTGTTGATGCAGTAGTCCAGGACCATGTTGCAGAACGTGGAGCAGGCGGCGTCCAGCATAGCGGAGTAGTTAGCATTCCACAAGCCCAGCGCCACCGCAACCATGACGATGCTCATAATACCAAAGCACGACACCAAGCACACGGCCCACCCTGCCCTCGCGCCAGCCAGCTTGCTTCTGACGGCATCAAGCAGCTTGCTGCCGTCAGAAGCTGCCGCCACCCACCTCAGGGCCAGGAGCCCCAACAAGAAGCACAGCTGCAGCGCCGCCCCCGTTGCCAGCAGGCCGCGCAGCGTGTCCGCCAGGTCGCCGCCGGCAATGGGCACAACGCCGGCCAGGTCGTTCAATGTGTACGTGGTAACATAGTCGCCGCACGGCAATTGTAGCCATGTGGTGCCAGCCGCGCTCTTAATCAGCATTGCGACGGCCCCCATGTACGCCAACCCCACCACAAGTGCCACGTACTTGGGATTGCAATTGCAATGCACGCTTCTGTGGGTGTACCGCGCGACCCGCTCGAGGGGAAGGCGTACATACCTATTGCCGTCGCTGTCTTCATATACCGGTATCATTGTTGCGCGTGCGTTGCGGCGAATAGCTGCCGCTCACCGTTGCAACCCTCAAAACACCGCGCAGCGTACTCGTGCGGGCTGCAACAGAACGGCACTGCAGCCACAGCTGCCCGTTGTGACGGCGCTGTCAACCTGCTGTTACCCGGGCAGGCAGCGTGATTTTTCTCTGCGTTCGCCTGTGTTTGGCGGCGGCGCGGTGGACACAGGTTGCACGGCTGCGTAGACACGTCTGACACTCCACTACCGGCCAGCAACCAGCGACGCAGCGGCAGCGCAGTGGTGACAAATGACCAAGGTGCTGCGTCAGCGCCGCCTCGGGGATGTAGCAGCCTCGGGGCGCAATGTATTTCCAATTTTCTCACGTTGTGCGGGTTGCCGCGCCGCTTGTGGACATGGGCCGTGCACATTGTGGGCCGCACGCTTTTCTACTTCGCACCTGCCTTGGACGTGAAAGATGGAACGTGTTTCTGACGAATGGCGCGCTTCTTTATTCTACTGCCGCGCCCAATGGCCCTAATGCCCATTGCGCGCGCCGCGGTAACACGGCGCCAGCGGCGACCCGCCAATGGGCCATCTTGCTCCAGTACTTACTACCGGTACGTGATTGTGATTGTTGGTGTTTGGTTTGCATCGACTGCGACTGCAATACTGGCACCCGCCCGGTGACCCGCCGCCCGCCGCCCGGTGGCGCTGGGACTTCAAGGGTCACTCCTGTTTTGGTCACCAGTGGCGTCACAAGTCTCACAACAAGCACGGTAGGGCGCAGCAGGCAAACAGCGACAGGCGTCGGTCAGTGGCCAGTGGTCACTGAGGATGGCGCATGCGGAGCAAAACAACACAACAAAAAACGCACACATTAGCTCGGTCCCGTTACCGGTAGGCGCGTGGGTGGACACGTGTTGCAGCGCAACTCGCGATGGCTGCGCTGACGTACGGGTACGCACACACAGCCCTACCGGTAAAGTGATCTTGCCACACGCAATCACGCAAATGTGCTGCGCCGGTGCTGCGCTGCTGTGTGCACTCACAGCGGCGCAATTGATGCCAGAACCATCATGACTGCAGGCTTGCAGCTAGTCGTGGCTTGCCCACTTGGCGAAGAAGCCGCCAAAGATGGTGCAGAAGCAGCACGAAAACACGGCAATTGCAAAGGCGGCGTACGTGTACCCAGAAGTATAGCTGACGCCGTTGGAGTTGTTGCCGCAGTAGTCTGGCAGCTGGCTGTTGCCCTGGTACTTGATGTGACAGAACTTGGGGCAGGCGGCGTCCAGCACGGCGGAGAAGTTGGCGTTCCACAAGCCCAGCACCACTGCCACCATGACGAGGCACATAATACCAAAGCACGACACCAAGCAGATGGCACACCCTGTCCACGCACCAGTCAGCTTGTTGCCGTCAGAAGAAGCGATCGCCTTCAGTGCCAGGAGCCCCAACAAGAAGCACAGCTGCAGCGCCGCCCCCGTTGCCAGCAGGCCGCGCAGCATCTCCGTCAGGTCGCCGCCAGCAATGGACACAACTCCAATCAGGTCGTTCAATGAGTACGTGGCAACTTGGTTGGTGCACGCACCATCGCTGCCCGACAAGTCCAACCATGTGGTGCCAGGAACCACACTCATGACCAGCGCCACAATGGCCCCCAGATACACCAACACCGCCAGACATGCCAAGCACTCGGGGCTGCACTTGCTGCTCTCGCTGCTGGTGGGTCGCACGGGCTCGAGGGGAACGAGTGCATACCTATTGCCGTCGCTGTCCCGAAGTACCGCCATTGTTGCGTGTGTGTTGCGGCGAATAGCTGCCACGCGTTCACTTCCGTGGGTACCGGTACGGTACGTCACGGTTGCAACCCTCAAAACGCCGCGCAGCGTACCCGTCCGGGCCGTACAGAACGTCGCAGCTGGTCGTTGCAACGATACTGCCAACTTGCCGCTACCAAAGCTGGCAGCGTAGTTTTCGCTGCGGTCGACTGCGTTCAGCGCGGCGGACACAGGTCAGTGAGGTCACACGGCTGCGCAGCCACGACCCACGACCAGCCAGCGCAGTGGTGACAATTGGCCAAAGTGCAGCGTCGGCGCCGCCTCGGGGATGTAACAGCCTCGGAACACGATGGATTTTGTGTTCTCTCAATTTGCGCGGGTTGCGCGCCGCTGGTGGGCATGGACGCACATTGTGGCACCTTGTTTTTCTACTTTGCTGTGTGAAAGTTCAAATGGAGAATGTGTTTCTGATGACCGCGCAGCGCGCAGCGGCGCGCGCCGCCGCTGTATTTAGACTATAATAGGCGCGCCAACCTAATTAACATATTCCGGCCCTTCCCGACCCGTGCGGGCACGTGTAGTCATAGGGCGTGGTAATTCCCGGACAGTCGGCGATTTCCACTGCCGTGCGGTGCTTCAACCGTGCATGGCACTGCTTGGTTGGCAACTTGGCACTGCTTGGCCACCGTTTTCCACGCCCTACACGACCTTACACACATCTCCAACAGGCAAGGCGTTGGCGTGTGCACACTGTGCACTGCACGCTGTTGGTGGTCAGCATCGGCGCTGGGCAGCGCTGTCACTGGGGGGCGTAATGGAGACGTGTATCAGGCAGGACACGGGTGAGTTAAAAGGTCGGCGAAACGAAGGGCACGCAACGTGCAACAGGTTGACAACCAACAACTAAAGGAGAGCTAGCAGGTTGTGCGGGGGGCTATGTCAGACTTCCCGGTGCACGGGCGGCGGGAGCAGGTGTGGACGCCTCCGCTGGCGCGTCCGCGGCACCTGCCGGCGGCAGGTGGCGCGTGCGCGTCACGGGGGTGGCCGTGGGTGACGGGGAGGGCGGCGGCATGTCCACCGTAATCGCGCTGCCGGTGCCCACACTCCGCGCCGTGTCGCTGTCGTACGGCCCAGATGGCGCGCTATTGTCCAGCCGGCTGCTGCCGCGTGACTTGCCAGCGGCAGCGCCGGCAGCATCACCGCCGTCGCCGCCCGCCGGCATCGCCGGTAGTACCACCACTCGGCCGCCCGCCGCCGGGCCGGTATCGCTGCCGGCAGCGCTGCTGGCGGCGCTGGCGGCCGGCCGCGGCGCAGCAGCAGCGGCGACCGCAGCGGCGGGTAGGCGTGTCGCGCTGCCCAGACGGCGGCGCGACGTGGCGACGGAGCGCGGTGGCAGCGTGATGACGGTGAAAGCGCCCTTGGGCTCGGTCGTCGCCGACGGCGACTCCTCCTCCACCACCGACATGCCGCCGCCGGCGCCACCGGCGAAGGAGCGCGCACTCACTCCGCCGCTGGCGCCGCTGGCAGGCGAGGCGCGTCTGGCGGCGGCGGGGGAGCCGATGGCAGCCAGGAAGTGGGTGTCTGGCGCGACGCCAGCGTGATCCACCATCGCGCGGTCCACCACCACCGTCTCCTGCGGCGCCGGGTGGAACAGGTCGCGCAGCGTGCTGTACGACGGCCGCGCCAGCTCCTTGCCCGCCTGCACCACCGCCAGCGTCATTTGCGCGATGCCGGCGTCCTTCGGCTCCTCCGCCGGCTCTGGCACCGCGGTGTTCAGCAGCTCGGGCAGGTACACGGCGGCGTCGATGCTGGAGGGCAAGCCGCGGTGGCGGCCCGCCAGCATGACGCACATGAGCACGAGCTTGGAGATGATGGAGAACTGACCCGCCAGCGACACCAGGCTGCCGGGGTAGCCCAGCGACAGGCCCACCGTGCCGTACGCGGAGGACACCTCAAACATGATGCCAAAGATGCCAAAGTTTTGTGGCGCCACCTCGTGCATCAGGCGGTGGTCGTCCGCAATGCAAATTACCACCAGCGCAGAGAACAGCCACACCAGGTCGCGGGACGCAATGCTGCGCGCCGCGCCCATGAATCCCGGCGTCGGCGCCGTCGGCTTGGAGGCATCCTCCAGCTCCGCCTCCAGGCCGCGGTCCAGGTAGCTTGCGGTACGCGCAATCATGACCTCGTGCGCCGTGGGCGCCGGCGCCGCGGCCGCCGCCACCGCACTGCTGCCGCCGCCACGCCGACGCGCAAACCACCGGCCCACCGATCCCCCCTCCCACACGCGGCTCACCGTGCCAGGCATCTCTATCCGCCGCACCACGCTGTTGTTTTCCGCACCCGGCGGCACCGGCCCACTCGCCGCACCGATGGAGCTGCCGCCGCCCCCGCTGCCGCGCCTCACCGACCCGCCGCCGCTGCTGCCCAGCGAGTCGCCTGGGGGGGGGCTAGGGCGCGCGGGCCGGCGGCGGGGGGGGGGGGCCGCACGGGGCGCGGGGGCCGCGGGGGCCCCCCGGGGCGGCGGGCGAGGGGGGGCGCCCCCCCCCCGCCCACCCCCGCCGCCGCCGCCGCCGAAGCGGGAGTATGACAGGCCGGTCACCCGGCCGTACGACCCGCCGCCGCTGGCGTGGCCGATGGAGCCGCCGGACAGCGCAAAGGAGCCCGTACGCATCGGTGTGCCGTGAACCGCCGGCGTGGCGGGGACGGCGTCAGGGTCGCCACGCGCCGCTTTCGTGTATGCGCGCACTGCGGAGGCAATGGAGGAGCGGCGGACGGCGAGGATGAAGGGGTATGCGCCGATGTACATCATGAGCATGTACACCACCTGCACGGCGGGCGAGATGGCCGCCATGTCGATGGTATTGATGCCGGAGGCGCGCGTGGCCACCGCCTGGTAGTACGAGATGAGGGAGCGGATGTGGCCCGGGAACACGCTCAGGACGGGCAGGGAGTAGTCCATGGCCAGCAGGATGACGTACTCCGCCAGCGTGAAGAGCGTCACCGCCGCCGCCACGATGCGCGTGTCGGTGGCGGGGAACATGTGCGTGAAGCAGCGGCGCGGGCGCTCCAGCAGCAGCTTGAGGGCGGCGTCCTGCGGGTACAGCCACGCCAGCGTGGCGATGATGGCGCGGAAGAGGACGGGGTAGATCACGTTGCCCATGAGAATGAGGATGGACGACACAATGAGGACGAGGTAGTTGTCGGCAAAGCGAATGAAGCTGTTGGAGAACAGGCCCAGGCCGGCGTTGCTGAAGCTGGAGGTGGCAATGTAAATCGCCAGCCACCAGGGGTTGATGTCAGGCCCGCGCGCTTCTATGCCGGCGGGCGCCCACTGGAAGTAGCACCCCAGGATCAAGAATGCGACACCCTCCGCCACAATGATGTACGCCGCCACCACGCGCAGCACGATGCCCAGCGCGCGGTACTCAATCTGCGACTCACGTGCCGCCGCGCGCTCCTCCTCGTCCGCGTACCGCGACGCCAGCGCGCGCACAAAGTAGTGGCGGCGGAGGAGGACGGGCGCGGCGGACATGAACACGTTGCCACCCACGACAAGGAGTACCAGGATGACGATCTTGGAGCCCAGGTGCATGGACGGCAGGTCCAGTGTGGCCAGGCCGGTGACGGTGGACGCCGACACCGCCATGAACAGCGTGTCCACAAACGGCGCGGACCTGCCCTCGATCAGGTATATGGCCACGCCACCCACAAAGCTCAGCAGCAGGAAGTACAGGAGGTGGGCGCGGAAGTAGGTAAAGTGGCGCACAAAGAAGGCGCGCCACGAGAAGTCGGGCCGCCAGGGTGCCATCAGGGTACGGCGAAACGACGCCCAAGTGGAGCGCGTGTCCGGCGCTGCCGCCGCCTCTAGCACAATGTTCAACGCTGCGTACGACGGCACCTTGGCTGACGCAGCGCGGCCCGCCGCGCTGGTGCCCGCCGCACTCGTGCCGCCACCACCGGGCCCACTGCCGCCGCCACCACCACTGGGGCCGCTACCGCCACCGCTGGGGCCGCCGCCAGCGCCGCTGCCGCTACCAGTAGCGCCACTTCCGCCGCCAGTGCCAGCTCGCGCGGCAGCGGCAGCGGCGGACGTGCCACTCGTCGTGTGCTTTACGCGCTCCGTGCCGCCCCCGCCACCGCCGCCAACGCCGCCACCGCCGCCGCTACCCGCCATGGATGACAGCCGCTCAATGTCTGCCTCGTCAATCACCTGCCCCGCCGCCACCGCCCGCCCCAGCGCCGCCAGGTCGATGCCGGGCGCGCTGGACACGCGGGCAGCGCGGATGGACGCTGACGTGGGCGGCAGCTCCACGCCGCCCGCTGGCGCCGCCGCCATTGTGTGTGTGTGTTGTGTGTGGTGTCGGGTCACAGCCTCACGCTGCCAGCGCATGCATGCCGCAGTGTGGCACTATTGGGGCAGCAGCACAACCACAAGCAGTGAGGACCAGCCACAACGACCAACCACCAGAAGCAAGGCCAACCACAAGCGGCGGCAGTAGCAGCACCCACCACCACCGTCGACCAACCACAACCACCAGCACCACCAGCAGTAGTAGCAGTCACTACCTACCACCTGTAGTAGTAGTGAGCAGGGAGTAGCGAGTAGTAGCAGCAGTGAGTAGTAGCGAGTAGGATGAGTAGTAGGCAGCGAGTAGGCAGTAGTAGGGAGTAGTAGGAGTTGGAAGCGAGTAGGCAGCGAGTACCAGTAGTAGGCAGCGAGTCGCAGTAGAGAGGCAGTAGGTGGCAGTAGGTGGCAGCAGCGGGGCACTCCGCTGGTAGTGTGGTGGTGGCTACTGCGGGTAATGGTATATCACAGGGGGCCAATGCAAGGGCGTATCAACACGCAGGTACACCCAATCTCATGCAGAAGCTCTCATGCAGCCATAAAAATAAGGAGTACGCCGCCCCACACGCATTCCCCACTTGCGCAAAGTCGCCTCTCCCTCTCCCCCTCTCCCCCATTCTCTCATGCTCCCTCTCTACTCTCTCTCTACTTGCCCTCCCTACTCCTTGCCCTTCCATCACACTCATCAGATGACGAAGACCGACACTTGGACGGTGACCGTGACAACGATGGTAAGGTGGACGGACGGGCAGGGCGACAGGCGCTGTACGTGGGCCAACGTGGCAGTGGGTGGGCACTGCTGCGGCGCAGTGCGCCGCGGTGCACGCTGGTGGACTGTACTTCAACATATGATGGTCGCCGTCAACGGTCAACATGGCATGGTGCCGCATGGTCGTGACACAGGTATCGTGGGTGGCGCACTGCCGCACACACACGCCGCACACACGCAAACAAGATGACACACTGGCACACACTCCAGTACAGCATGGTAAACGGCTGTAAATGGCGCTCACTTGGCCACACAGCCTAAAGCGCCGGCAGCGGAGATCCAACAATGTTGGCTATCCGCGCCTGCCGCGCTCGCCCGCCGGGCGCTACTGAGCCAGGGCTCACACCCTTGCCACCGCCACTATCATCATCTTGTTCTCCCTCGCCGGGCTCACCGCGACGGCGGCCGCAACGCGCGGCAGTGGCGGCGGCGCGCGACACGCAAGGGAACACACGCAGCACGGCGACGGCCGCAAAGCAGCACACAACGACAGCAGCCACGGCGCCGACGGTGGTGGCGCGCTCCGCCGTCTGCAGCGTGGATGCCGCGGCGTCGCTGCCCACCGCCTCCAGCATGGTGCGCATCTCAATCAACGCGGCCACGCACACCAGCAGCAGGGTTGCCAGCCCCGCTGCCTCGGCGCGGTTGTGCGCGCCAGCCGCAAACGGCTGCACACGCTCGTGCGCCCACAGCGACACGCCCAGCACAAACAGCGCGCCTGCCACGCCGTAAAAGGGGTCGTCCACCGCCGCCACCAGCGTCGCGATGGCGGCGCGACGGCCCAGCGGCAGCAGTTCGGTCCACAGCGCGGTGCGGTAGCCAATGGTAGCCACCCGCGTTGTGCTGCCAAACACCGCCTCCGCGCCCGTCATGAGCGCCCGCAGGCCTGCCAACATGCCGCGTCCGGCGCACGACCGCCGGCCACGTGGGCACCGGCGCACCAGCGCCACTGACAGCGGCTTCGCTAGCAGCGCCAGCGGCAGCAGCGTGGCCGCCAGCACAAGTGCCGCGGTGGCCAGCGACGCCAGGCCGAGCGCGGCGGACGTGTCACACCGCACCCCCGTGTCCGCGTTCATGTACACCGCGGCGCCCACCGCCAGGTTGCACCGCATGGCCTGCACGCTGACCAGCACCACCCACCCAAACATGTACCACGCCGTCACCGCCGCCACCGCGCCCGCCACCACCGCGGACGACGACGCACCGCGCGCCAGCTCCCGCTGCTGCACGCTGTGCTTGAACGACGCCCGCCGCTGCCGTGCCGCCGCTGCCTCTGCCGTCAGCGTCATGCGCCGCGCGTGCATGTTGGCGCGCGCCGCCAGCGAGACGGCAGCGGTGCGCTGCTGCACCGCCGCCGCCATCGCCGCGTCACTATTCTCCTCACCTCCACCGCCTCCTGTAGCAGCCGCGTCACCACCACCATCGTGTGACTGCAGCAGCGGCGGCGGCGCGGCGGCCAACGGGTTGGAAGTGGACGTGGGCGTGGACGTCACGCCGCGAACGGCGGAGCGGGAGGCGCCCGGCAGTGCAGAACGCAGGGCCACGCCCGCTTTCGCCGCGGCTGTGTGAGCTGCAACCGCACGTCGCCGCCACACCTCGGCAGCGACCCAGTGCGCTGCTGCCGCGACCGCCGCCAACACCACCGGCACCACCGTGCCTGCGCCCATGATGGAGTCGCGTGACAAGCGCAGCAGGCACGCCACCGTGCCGTGCGCCGCCGGGTACGCTGACAGCCACGCCGCCCACGGCGTCGCCGACCACAGCAGCGAGCCGCCAAAGGCGCGCAGCTGGCGTAGCAGGAACACGCACTGGATGAAGGTCACCGCCACACGCAGAGCGCCGCCATCAAGCTCTGGGCCGCGGCACGCGCTGCGGCACCGTGCGTACCGCGCCGCAACCACGTCGTAGCCCGCCGCGCCCTCCCCCTCCTCCGCCGTCGCCGCGCTGCCGCTGCCGCGCTCCATGAACCGCCACACCGCCCACAACACAACTACTGGGATCGCCAACACCGCCAGCGCGCCCGCCGTCGTAGACTCGCACGCCAAGCACGCCGTCTCAAACCGCGCGTACCCACCTTCCTCGTCGCACACGCCACACAGCGCACCGTCGTACCCCGCCGCACACGTGTACGTGCGGCCGGCATTGTCCACCACGCACCCAGCATCGTTCCAGCACGGCACCAGCACGGACGCCACGTCAATGTTCACCCTGCCGCCATCCCAACTGGCGGTGCCGTTCGCCTCACTGGAGTTCCATACCACAATGGCCCTGCTGTCGGCGTAGGAGCGTGTGCCGCCAACCAGGTAGTAGCCCGGCAGCAGAGTGAGGGTACCTGCGGTGCACACCACGCCACGCGGCGGGCACTTCACACAGCCGCCGGTGCCGCCGTCCGAGTACTCGCCGTCGCCGCACACGTCACACAGCGTGCGGTTGTCGGTACTGTGCATGAAGCTGCCGGCGGGGCACCCGGAGATGGCCAGCGGCGCGTACAGCGTGCCTAGCGGCAGACCGCCCGCGCTGCATGACAGCGACACGGTGAAGGTGGAGTCCAGCGCGCCATACAGCGCCAGCCGCGACAGTGTCACGCTGCCGTTGTGCGCGTCCATGCTCTCCGCGTCCGGCTGCACAACAGCGTACGCATCCGGGTTGGGGCTGGCGGGGCTGGCGGTCGCCGTGCAGGTGGCATCCGCCAGCAGCGCCACTTGCAGCGACGCCGCCAGCGACGCGTCCACCGCCGCAAGCACCTGCGCGGAAGCGCTGCTCCACGCCGCCGCCGCCCCAAACGGCGGCACAGGCGCCTGCGCCAGTGCCGTGGCTGCCACGACCGGCGACCACTCTAGGCGGAGCGCCACCACATACAGCTGCGAGATCAGCGGCGTCAGGGTGTCGCCCTCCGCGCGTCGGCACGCTACCGTCACGCGCAGCAGCGCGTCACCGGCGCTGCCGCGCACGTACAGCCCTGCAATCTCCACTGCTGATGCGTTGCCGCCAGTAGCGCCCGCCGCCGCCGTGCCATGGCTGGTAGGCCCTGCCAGCACCAGGTCGCTGGTGACACCCAGGTCTGCCACCGTGGTGGGCACAAAAGTGGCACTGGCGGTGCATGTGGCGCCTGTCAGGGCAATTGGAGTCGGCGACCCACCGTCAACACCGTCGTCAACAGCGCCGACGGTGGCGGGTGCCAGGAGGCGGCGTGTGGCGCCGGCGCCGGCGCTGGACAGCAGCGCCACGGCTGGCAGCGGGCGCAGCCACACGCTGCGCAGGCCCACCACCGTGATGGCCACCTCCGGCACTGGCACGCGCCGGCCCCACAACGTGCATGCGACGCTGACGCGTGCGGTCCCTCCTACAGCGCCTGTCACCTGCACCGTCGCAATCCCACTGGCAGCGCCTGTCGCCGCCTCCAGTCCCAGCCCAAACGACCGCAACGATGCTGGGTGCGCCACCAGCTCTGAGCCCAGCACCGTCAACGCGCACGTCGCATCGGGCGGCAGCGCGGCGGGCGGCGGCGTCACCACCAGGCGCAAGCGGGTAGGCGTGTTGTACAGCACACGCAACACGGCCGGCAGGCTGCCGCCGTCTGCCATGCTCCAACTCAGACTTGGTGCCGCCATGGTGACGGCTGCGGGTGCAGACTCCCACGTTGCCACAGCAGCTGACGGTGGCACGCTGCACTGCACGCGCAGGTGGCCGGTGGCCCCTGGCGCCAGGTGGCTTACCGCCACCGCCACCGCCATGGTGCCAGCCAACTGCGGCCCCCCACTGCCCGTCTGCGGCACCCAATCCCATGCCACCGACCCCGCCACCAGACTGCCGTGCGCAACGGCGCCGGCGGCACCGGTAGCGTCATCCACCACCGTGCCGCTGCATGCCACTGCCGCCGGCCACAGTGCCGTCGCACCACTGCCGCCGCCGCCGCTACCTGTCGCATTGACGTTGCTACCGGGGCCCACGGCAGCTGCAATGGCTGCCGTGCTGTTGGCACCTGCCGCCGCTGCCGCTGGCCACGTTGGCGCCAGCGGCAGCGTCACTCGTGCGCTTACCACTAGGCTGAAAGTGGGTGTCACAATGGCTCCCGGCAGTGCCACACTGACGCTAGCCCCTGGTAACGCCGCCTCGGTCGCATGTGCAGTCAGGGTCGACGCCACAGCGGCACACGCAGCTGCTGACGTGTAGGACGCGTCGCAGCCCAGCCCCGTGACAGCCACACCCGCGGGTGACACATCCACCACCGCCAGCGGCGACACAGACCGATACGGCGCAGCAGCGCCGCCTACCACCGGCGTCATGCTGTCACACACCGCCGACCACAGCTGGCGGCTGCCAGCTACGGCAGCCGGCAGCGGCGGCGGCGTCGTGGACTCCACGTACACCGCAAATGGCGCCGTCCATGCCGACGTTGGGGGTGCCAAGGAGACGTTAAGCACGGTCACCGCAGACCGCCACAACTGGGCACCCGCCAGCGACCAGGGGTCGCGGGAGTCGGATAGGCTGGCGGCGGCAGCAAGCGCGGGCAGCGCCGTGCCTTCTTCGCCCGCGTCACTGCGTGCAGCTGTGCCAACCACCCCGCACGCCGCTTCCATCGCCGCGGCGGTGATTACTGCCGTCCCGGCGCCGTCTGGCTGCAGCAGGAGCGAGCGCGCGGTCGTCATCACCGCTGACAGCCGCACCGCGGCCACTGGCGGCGCTGCATACGCCAGCAGCAGCGACGACGGCGACGCGCCGGTCGAGAGTGCGCAGGCACCAGCATGTGGCGCAGCGGGTGTCGGCACAATGGACGGCGGGATGCATGTAAATGGCAGCGCCATCAGCGCCGGCCATGGCAGTGGGCCTGCCACCGCGTCGACCGACGCGTTCATCACTGCGACACCCGCGGCGGCTACCGCAGCCACCGTTGCGGTATCCCACCCGCGCGGCGGCAACGGCCTCCATACCTGCTGCGCCACCACGACACGGATGGCGCCACCGCCATCGCGCGACACCACCACCGCGCCCACCTCTGCGCCCGTCGGCATCCACACGCACGCAGCGCGCACTTCCAGCACAACACCAACCGGTACCGACGTGGCATCCAGCACTACGTCACCAAACGCCAGCCCGTCAGGGCTGCCGCTGTCTACTGTGCCGCCACGGGGGCGCACTGACGCCAACACCACAAACGTGGGGCGTGTCGCCGTCGCCAGGGTGGCTGTGCACGACACGTACGGCAGTGCAGCTGCACGGTTGGCGCCTGGCATGGCAACCGACAGGGACAGGTGCGTCGGAGCGGCAGCAATGACAAGTGGCGTGCTGTCCACGCCGCTGGCATTTACCAGGCCACTGCGGGCGGCATCCAACGACAGGCTGCCCGACACCACTGCTGACACCGGCCCCAATATCGGCAGCAAGGTAGCCATGGTCACATTCAGCAGCGTAAGTGTGGCGCCTGGCAGGCCTGCCACATCTTGACACCCAACCCGCAGACCCAGTGCAGCACCCAGCGGCGCTGACACACCCACACCCGCGAATGTGGCATTTGCGTGGCCGTTGGCGGGCACTGATAGCGGGATGTTGATGGGCCCCACCAGCGACACGCCGGCAGGCGCCTCGCCGTCGGCGCTATCCACCTCCAGCCAACAAGACACCAGCGCACTGGACCCTGCAGTCACGTGCACGCGCAGCGGCGGCAGCGGCAGGAGTGGGCCTGCCACCGTATCCGGCGACGATGGCAGGACGGCGCCGCAACACGCCAGTGTGGCAGCATCCCACTCCACAGCCGCGCCGGAGGGGTAGGTGAGGGTGACGAGGGGCGAGGTCAAGCTGTAATTGCCAGCACGCACACCCAGAGACTGCTTGTCCGACGCACCAGTCCGTGGCGGTACTATACACACGGCAGTCGTTGACGACAGTAGGATGGTGGCGGAGCAGGCGGCAGTGCCCACCGTCACCGCCCCCAACCCATCCGGCGGCACGCCAAACCCGGTGCCTGTCACCAGCACTTGGGCGCCGGTGGTGGCGTGGTCAGGCGTCACGGTGGCCACGCTAGGGCCGCCGTACCACTGTGCCGCACTCGGCGCTACCAGCTCCCATGCCGCCCACGGTGTCGGTCCCGCGCGCACCGTGACGGCCAGATTATTCACTGACACGACGACGCGCGACAACATGGCCGCCTGCACCGCTGCGGTGGGCACGCCACCCGTAACCGTCGCCGTAAATGGCACGTCGCCAGCACCGGGTGTGGATGCAACCACGGTGCCATTGCCAGCCGCCACGCCACCCAGCATCACATCCAGGTACGCCACTTGGTCGCGCACCACCGCGCCCACCACGGCATTCACGGCTACCAGCGGCGTGCTGGTGGCGCGCGACGGCGACGCCAGCGTGACGCCTTGCAGCACCGGCGGCGCAAATGACGCTACAGTGGTCCATGTCGCCGCCGCCAATCCCGCCACACTGGCGTACGCCGACACATCGCCCCGGACATTCGTTTGTGCCTCTGCCGCCGGCGCAACCACCGGTCCCACCGTCACCCGCACAGCGCACTCCCCAGTACTGCATCGCAGGCCGCCGCCGCCGCCGCTGCTACAACTCCACGTGGTGGGCGGCGTCGTGGCATTGTACAACCCATTCACCTCCACCACAACGCCGTAGCCACACCCGCCGCGCAAGCCGGCGGCTGGCAGGCGGCATCGCACGGTAGGGGTTCCCGACGACATCACGCCCGCCGGCAGCACCTCCACATCTGTGCAAGGTGCCATCCATGCGGTTACATTCCCACCAGACACCCCGGCGGCGGCAGCGGCGGCGGCGGCAGCGGCTGCACACACGCCCGCCCCGAGCGTGCTGCCAGTGCACACGCCCGGCAGTGCCAGGATGGCAGCCGCGTCCGCCAGCCACACGCGCGTCACAGTGGGTGGCGCGTTTGGCGCATCGGTGTCTGCCAGCTGTGCGGCTGTCAGCGGCAGGTACGGCGACGCAAGTGCAATGAACAGCCAGGGCGGTGGGACGCCTGCCGGCGGGCGTGCCACAGGCAGCCCCACCGCTAAGTGCAGGCCGGAAACGACGGGCGCGACGCCCGTCAACAGCGGCGAGGCGCTGGCATTGAATACCACGCTGCCGACCGCCAGCCAGATGCGCGCTGTCCCCACCAGCGGCGTCTGCAGCAGCACGCTGCAGGTGACGTTGTACGAGTACCACGCAGCGTCTGCCTTTCGCAGCGTAACTGCAGAGCTCGCAACATACACACAGCTGCGCGTGGGGATAACCACGCCAGTGGCGCCGCTAACCAGCGCCACTTGCACCGGCACGCTTGCATTGCCAACCACCAGGTTGGCCGCATCCAAGCTAATGCCGCCCTGCAGCACTAGGGATACGTTGGAGCGCGGCGCAGCAAGCGTGGTGGCAGCCCACAGCGTCACGGCCGGCGGCTCCAAGCACAGAGCACCCAGTGACGAGTTCACGGGGGTCGACGCCGGGCCAATGACAAGAGCTTCAAACTGCAGGCTGCCCACAACATAGGGGAGGAAGAAGCTAATATCAGACCCCGAGTAGGTTGCGTTACAGCCCAGGAGCCGGGCGCCGGTGCCAGGTACCTTCAACACCACCTGCGGCGGGGGGAGGTAGGCTGTGTAGGCAGCACTCATGCCACCACTGCTCTGGATCACCACGCTGCCACCTGCTATGGTTGCCCGCCCGCCAACACACGAGCTCGTCCCATTCACTTGCGGGACGATCGTCTTGATGGAGAGCGTAAGCGGCTGCACAGGTTGTGTATTGATAGGTGTGCGGGGTGGCTCGTTTGCTCCTCATCACAACGCAACGCGGTAGACTACGCACCCCGCAAGATGGCGTGACTGGTCCAACCCAGGCGCCGGTTACGTTGTTGCAGGTGAGCGCGCCCTGCGTGCCGACGGCAATGCCCCAATTGCAGCCCACAAACACGGTGGCAGGGTAGCCACCGAGAGCCGACCACGCCGTCACCGTCACCGTGTAGTTACCGTCATAGGCGGCCGGCAGCGCACACGGTGTGCACCCGCTCGCCGCCGGCAGCGGCGACCACGTCTGCGTTGAGGCGGTGTTGGCGCACGTTGACACCACGGGCGGCCCCCACCAGCCAGCTGCGCAAGAATACCGTGCCGTCGCCGTTGCTGCCACATAGTTGTCCAGCCTCATGTTACTCGGCGCAGCGGGCGGTGTGCATACGGTGCAGGTGGCCGACGAGACGGCAGGAGAGTAGATGCCATTGGTGGTGGAGCAGGTGGTCGTCACCGGCAGCCCCCAATACCCCACGTTGCACGAATACCTCACGACGGCCGGGCCGGTGGTGGAACTCGTGGCGCCCGGTGTCACGACCACCCAAGACGCGCCGACGACTACGGGTGGCGCGCACGCAACACATTGGAACCCGGTTGGGTTGGGGGAAACGACAGGGGGCACAAGTGTGTAGCAAGTGGACGTAGTAGAAGTGGAAAATGCATACGTCCCAGTGTAGCCTGCGCTTGTGCCGGAGGAACCTGGGCTTTGGCAAGGTGTTGTGAATAAAAGAATACGACTGAATTTGCAGCCGCCGCAGGCGGTACTTCCAAGTGCGGATTTGATGGCAGTCGCACTTGGGTCGGACGGTGGGCAGGGGCTGGAATAGCAACTTGAGCACCCATGTGAACAAGTGCCACTGATCGAGGTCGCAGTACAGCTAAACGACGCCACGGCGTTATTGGGGTACGCTCCGAGGGGGCACGTAAGGAAGCACGTCTGAGGCAGCGCCGCACTGCTGCAGCCAACGATGCCGCCATTCAGATTGTTGGGATTGTACTTGATGCAGTACGACAGCGGCGTATTGGTGTTGCCTGCAAGCTGTCGTCCCGTCGCCAGGCTGCTGTTGCCAATCCTACACTCAGGATTAGGTGGAGTTAGTGCAGCTGCCACGCATGCCAGATGCAGCGCCGCCGCCGTGCCCGCCGCCACGGCACGGGCGCACCCGCGTCGCTTCTTCCTCATGATACGCCACGCATCGAGCGGGAGGAAAGGGGAGGGCCGCTGTCGCACGTGCCGCAATTGCAGCAATTGGATGAAAGGCAGCAGTCGCAGCAGCAGCAGCAGTAGCAGAAGTGGCGGCAGCAGCTCCCAATAGCAGTCAGCAGCAGTTGGGGGTCGCAGCAGTGCTGGTGCGTGAGAGCTGCTGCAGCTCAGCAGCTACGGCTGATTGCGAGCAGCAGGTCACTTCCGTAAGCAGCTGCAGCCACGTGAGCAGCTGCAGCCACGTGAGTTGTAGCAGGGGTGCAGCTGTAGCAGCAGGTGGTGTAGCTGCAGCAGCAGGTGGTGTCGCTGCAGCAGCAGGTGGTGTAGCTGCAGCAGCAGGTGGTGTAGCTGCAGCAGCAGGTGGTGTAGCTGCAGCAGCAGGTGGTGTAGCTGCAGCCAGCTGTCGTGGGTGGCAAGACAGGCAGGAGAAGGCAGGAGAAGCAATAAATAAAATAAATGCACAACGGCAATGATCACACCATTCCAACAGACAGCACAGCAGCGCAGTTTGCGCCTACTGCATGTGTAATATTTGATGCACTCTGGTTCGATGATTTATGCCATATTCCCAAATATACCCCCCTCCTGCCTCCTGCCTCCCACCTCCCGCTGCCTACCGTTGGTGGTAGCAGCTGTGCATGTGTCACGTGAGGCGTGCCACACCACCACCAGACTATCTGATACTACTGCACAGTACGCGGGGAGGCGCATTTACGTGGGTTACTCGAGTGCAAGCGCTGTGGGTGGGGTGCATGCGGTGGATTGCAGTGTTGCAATCTCGCTTCTATTATTTATTATTTTTTGGTAGTCGGGTGGGTGGACACACTCAGCCGGTGCCTGAGCAGCAGCCTGGCCAACCTCCGTACACACTCAGAGTCGCACACCCATCCACGCAGACTCCACAAACGTCGCAGCATGGCAGAGACGATGCCGGAATAGATAAGGGGTCCACCGAGATGAGGGCAGAAGTTCACTGGGCCCAGCGGCGTGGGCGCCTGCCGGCCGCCGCACTGCTCCACTTGCTCTTCTTCATCCTGCTGGCTGCTGCGCTTTCAGCGGAGGCAGCGATCTGTGGCTACTGTGAGCGGCGCGTTGCGACGGGGGCGCAACACAGCTGTGTTATCGTTGGCGGCACCTACGCTGCAGTATGCAGCGGCAATGACACTGCTGGCACTGGCAAGTTAGTGGCACCCACCACGGGCTGGCAATCGATCACCGCGGGCGACACCTTCACTTGTGGACTGTCGTTTGCCGGCACAGCGACCTGCTGGGGCGCGCTGCCAACACTCACCAACAACGGCAGCTATGCCATCCCCGGTACATACCAGGACGGCGCCGCCGGTGCGCGACATTGGTGTGGCATTGCATGGAATGGCAGTGCGGTGTGTTATGGAGATTGCAGCAGCGGTGTCTGTGCGCCGCCTTCAAACCAGCTGTTTGTGCACATCTCTGGCGGTAGTGACTATGCCTGCGGTGTGACGACGGTTAGTAGCGTCGTGTGCTGGGGCGGAATGATTAGCGGAGTTCCAACGACAACGCCAACCATAACAAATGGTGTGCGCGTAGCAGCAGGTGGTACGCATGCCTGCGCGCTGCTGGTCAACGGCAGCGCAAACTGCTGGGGTGCCAACGATTGGGGACAAGCCACTCCGCCACCGGGTGTTGTCTTCAAAGTGTTGGCGGCAGGTGCCAATGCCACATGCGGCATCACACTGAATGGCGAGGTTAAATGTTGGGGCAACGCGCTGGCGCGCGCCATCCCACCGCAGTTTTTATTAATTCCGAATGCCAGCATGGCGGCGCTGGAGGTATCGTGTGCAGCGCTGCAATGCTGCGGCCTGGCAGCTACAGGCTACACCCTGTGCTGGCCGCTGGTGGTGCCGGTTACAGCGTCCACATACAACAGCGGCATGTTGGGTACGTCATGGTATGTGGTCACGCTTGCAGGCTCGCCTACTAACAGTACGGCGGCTGTGGATGGCCCGGCGACTGCGGCAAGGTTTGCCACTCCGTTACAGCTGGTTGTAGATGGCAGCCGCACGGTATATGTGGCTGACGTATCATTCGCTATTCGGCGCGTCACTACTGCGGGGGACACATCAACGATAGGATCGTGCGCGACCCCGCGGGGTGTTGCGCTTAACTCAAGTGAAACAGTGTTGTATTATTCGTGCGCTACTTCACCAATGCTGTATACCGTGGCTGTTGCGCCAGCGATTGGTACGCCGATTGTATTTGCTGGGAATGGAACATCTGGGTTTGTAAATGGCGCAGCTACGTCAGCCACCTTTAATGCCCCAAGGGGGTTAGCCGTCTTGCCAAGCGGGGTGGTCTATCTTGCAGACAGCGGCAACAATGCGATCCGCATGATAGCGAATGGCGTTGTTAGTACTTTTGCGGGTGGTACTGTGGGCAAGTTTGACGCCTACGGCACCAACGCCAAGTTTTCGGTTCCCAATGCGATTGTCTATGTGGCAGCACACGCTGCGCTCTTTGTGTCAGAGAGTGGCAACAACGTCATTCGGCGCATCGCGCTTGCTAATGCCTACGTGACGACATTTGCTGGTTCCGGCACTGCCAGTTTTGCCAATGGTGTCGGCACCACTGCGGTATTCAATTACCCGTACCAGATGGCCGCGCATGCGGGCGGTGGAGTACTTTTTGTTGCTGATAGAAGTAACAATGCCATCCGACGAGTTACGCTGCCGGATGCCAGCGTTACCACTATCGCAGGGAGCACAACATCTGGAAACATCACCGACACTGGCGGGTCAACCTCGAGGTGGTCAAGTCCTTATGGTTTGGCAAGTACGGACGTTGGGGAGCTGTTTACTTGCGAACAGGGAAATAACATGGTGCGACGCATGAACGCCATAATATCCGAGGCGACCACTGTGCCCTGCCTTACACCTACTCCAAGCGTGACTCCCAGCATCACGCCGTCGCGAACGTCAACTGGCGCTCCTAGCCCATCCAATAGCCGCACAGCCTCGCTAACTGGGACCGCGTCGTGCTCAACTTCAACGTCGCCAACTACAACTGGAACTCCATCAACATCAAGAACAGCCACGGCAACCCCCTCCCTTACTGGAACCACGTCACCAACGCCAACACAGACCCCATCGCCAACCACGCCACAGATGGCTCTTGACCGTGTGCTGCCAGACACCCCGCCACCGACCAATGATGCCAGCGCGACCGGCACCCTTTGGTTGGTGGGCCAAGCGTTACGCAGCGGTGGCGCGGGGCCCTTGTTGTCAACAACGCCGCCCGGCGTCATTACCAACATGACGGTTGTCAACACCACCCACCTGCGGCTCACCTGCAACGCGATAGTGTGGTACTGGTCCACCGCCGTGCTGACCGTGACTCAGATTGGCTACAGCGCGTCCATCGCCAAGCCGCTGTTTGCAAATCTATCGCTGGTCACCGTGGCACGGGTCGCCATTCCCTACGGCGCTCTGCTGCAACTGGCCGCGCCGCTGCTGGGCGCGGCAGCGCCCTCCAGCATCACACTGCAGCCACCAACGCCGGCCGCACCGTTCAACTGCAGCTTCGTTCGCGCCGTCAACGACAATGTCACCGAGTGCACGCCGTGGCTGGCGCCCGACGCCGCGCTTGGCGTGCCACTAACACTGTCGCTGCTGCTCAGCGTTGGCGCGTCTCCGATTGCTTTGCCGCCGTCGCTGACCGTCACCATAGCACGCCCGACGCTGACGCTGTACCGTAATGGCGCCGCTGTCGTACCAACAATTGGCAAGACAATCGTGCACGCGGGACTAGCACCAGGTACTGCACGGCTGCCGTGTAACAGCGCAGTGTGGATGACGGCAGGGCTGCAGCCGCCAGCCGCCTGCCCCGCGGGTGGTAGAGCATGGCAGCGCGCTGGTATAGGTAACTACAACAGCACCTGGGCATATGCACTGCCGGCAGAGGTCGGTGGTGCGGCGCCATCTGAGTCGCACATCAGCATTGCGCAGCTGCGTGTGGCACTGCCGGCTGGTACGGCACGCATGAGCCTGGCCGCGCCAGCAATTCCGTACGCAGCAGCGACGGTACAGGCAGTAAGCCCAGCTGTGGTGGCTGCCTTAGAATGTGACAGTGTTGGACTGGCTGGTGCAACTTGTGCGCCGCCGGCCACCTTCAACATTACGGGTACGGCGCTGGGATACGCCAAAGGCGCCGCCCGCATCACCAACGTGACGCTGGACGGCGTGCCGTGCAGCTGCGCTCCGTCGCCGTCGGCGCCGCGAATGGTGGCGACGTGTACCTGGCCGGGTGCAGTGCTGGATGCCGCCATTGCAGCAGCAGCGCCGGATGCCGACGCCATCTCACTGCCGCTGTCATTTGTGGCCGCTGGCGCCGCGGCCCCCGCCGTGTTACCAGCTGCCGTCATGGTGACCATTCGTCCACGCCTGGCCGCCGTGGTGCCGCCGCTGGCGCAAGCTGGCACACAAATCACAGTATCCATTGGTAGCAGCAGCGGCAGCAGCATCGTGGTAGATGCAGTCAACGTGACGGTGGGCGATGTGCCGTGCACCGACGTTGCGGCTATTGTCCCCAGTACCGTCACGTGCACCGCGCCGGCGGTGTCACCCCTGATACCTGGCTACCCGCGCGTGGCAGTGGCTGTGGTGGGTACCAGCGGGCTGGGCGCCACCACCGTGGTCAACATCTCCTACACGTCGCCATTCACGCTGGAGTGGGTGGGCACGCCGCCACCTGCTGATAACGCCACCGTGGTCCTGCCGTCGGGTCGTACCGCTGGCACGCTGCAGCCCTGGCCTGCCGTGCCCACCCTGCGCGTGTCGGGTGTGGGGTCAGGCAGCTGCTGGGTGGAGGCGGTTACTGTTACGCCGGCGTCTACCCCGCCCGCATGGGCTAATGATGCCACCGGCTGGGTGGTGCCCGACCACGACACAACTGCTGCGCTGACGTCTGGGCTGGTGGGTACCACCACCGCGCGCGTGGCACTGGATGGCGGCGTACCCAGCGCTGTCGTTGCGTTTGCTGCTGCCGGGGTCACTGGCGGCAGCGGCACCACCGCGGTGCTAACAGGCAGTTGTGTCGACGCCGAGGCACGCACCACCACCACTGCCACACCTTGGCATGTGGCGCTGCCGTCCCTGGCTGCCGCATGGGATGTGTCGTCTGCTGCGCTGCTTGGCACACCCCTGCCGCCGGTTGTGATGGATGCTAGCGTGGTGGCAAGCGTTGCATGGGTGGGTGTCGCTGGTAATGCGTCGGTGCCACCGTACTCCGACGCCGCACGCCACATGACATGCACCGCTGCTGTGTACCCTACCCGCTTCGGCGTTCCAGGCTCAGCGCTTGAGTTGGCAGCGTTTCTAGCAGTCGCTGCCGCCACGGATGCGTCGTTCTGGTCCAGCATGGTGGGTGCGGTGGTGGAGCCAGGCTGCGACTCCGCCGCGCTGCCACCCGACGCGCCACCAGCGTTGTGTTGGCGCGCCGCATTTGGTGCCCTGTCGCTGGCTGCAGCGCCGCTGGGGACTGATATTACCCTGGCCGCGGAGTGCGAGTGGGCGCCGACGGGAGAACGCGTCCAGCTTCCGGTGCTGCACGGCGTAGCTGTGACAGCTGCAGTAACGTGGTCGCTGCCAGCAGCGTCGTCCCTGTTCATGGACATACCCGCCGCCACCACAGCGGCGATTGTGCACAACGCGCTGCCAGCGCGATGGGCCGCCGCGGCACCATCATGCCATCTTGCTGTGCGCAGCGGCGATGCGCGTCTGACGGCACTCGCAGCAGCCGCAGAGTATGGTGCCGATGACAGCGGCAGCGTGACCCCTGCCGTTAGTGTGGAGGTGACGGGGCTGCCACGCATGACGGTGTCGCTTGTGCTGGCCTGCCGCGTGTGGGGCGTGGCGGTGGAGTCGTCGGAGCGGTCCATCATCATCCAACAGCTGCACCTGGTGCCGGTGCGCCTGCTCACCACCTATCTGCCCTCCGATGGCGCCACCGACCTGCTGCTGGACCCACCACCGTCGCTGCGCCTGCTTGATGACAACGGCGCCGGCGTGGACGGCGTGACGTGCAGCCTGGCGGCAGCGAGCAACGGTGCAGAGGTGCGCAACATCGGGAGCAGTGGCGCCGCACAAGAGGTGACGGCTGGCTGCGGCTGGCTGAATTTCACCGCTGCTTTGGTTGTGTCGTCATTTAGCGTGCCGTCTGCCGCGCTGGCGGTGGCGTGCAGCCGTGCCACGCCCGACGAACCAGAGTCGGTGTCCTGGACCGCCACGGTCACGCGTCTGACACTAGACGTGTGCAAGCCGCTGGCACCCGTCACCGATGCATCTAATGGCGTGCCGCCGTGGCACATCGGTGTGGCTGTGGATGGCGTGTCGCCATGTGTTTCACACCACAGCGACACATTACCACCCGCCGCGCGTCAAGCCATTGCATGTACCGTCACGCCGCTGGCGGCCGCTGATGATGCTGGCGGCGTCACCGCGGACGGCGCGTTCCAGCTGTTTGTAGTTGGCGGCACGGTGCACGGTGCAGCTACCGATGGCAGCATGGTATTTGGCGCGCTGCAGCTGATTGGCAGCCGCGGCGTGCGCTACAACGTCAGTGTGGCGTGCACACTGGGCGCAGTCGCAATCCCCACGCCACAAGTATACCCAGTGCAAGTCCTGCCGTGTCCCGCGGGCTATGCACCGAGTGGCATATTCTGCGCGCCCTGCCCGACCGGCACCTACACGCGCGGTGACAACGAGCAGTCGTGCCTACCGTGTCCGGCCCAGGGCGCCTATTGCGCCGATGGCCTGCTGGTCCTCCAACCCAACTTCTACCGCGCTCTGGATGAAGCCGGCACGCCCGTTGGCCCGACCTCGCAGCTGCTGCCGTGCTACAATGAGGAGGCGTGCATCGTCAATGTCACGGCCGAGGCGTACACATGTGCACCAGGGTACAGTGGCGCGCTGTGCGGTGCGTGCGACGGCGCGCATGGGTACTGCTTGTTTGGT
>Ga0066256_1001970_pt1 | contig 24621 bp, 11 predicted proteins | sample ThiBio_1000_biof_FD_87107 | JGI IMG/M metagenome (GOLD analysis project Ga0066256, IMG submission 87107) | Wastewater bioreactor microbial communities from Cape Town, South Africa - Thiocy_expt_1000_biof (version 2) | ecosystem: Engineered > Bioreactor > Thiocyanate-remediating >... | reverse complement strand
GCGGCTCCCAGCGCGCGGCGGGCCCAGTCCCCGGGCATCAAGGCCTATGACTGGTTCGGCCTGGCGCTCAGCTTCGACGTAACCAAGCAGATGCCGTCCCGGCTCCCCGCGAACAACTTCTTCGCCCGCGACCCGCCGATCGTGCCGGACAGCCGTTCGCGCATCGGCCTGCTGCGCGGCAACACGATCATGGGCTATGACCTGCTCGGCCGACAGATCGTCGCCGGTGTCTCGCTACGCCTGTAATCCTGGGGTGGCCCGTCCCCCGGAGACTGGCTCACAGGGGGATTCCGGCGTTGGGGCGAGGGCGGTGATCCCCGCCGCGCCGGCCGCTAACAGCGGCAACGCTTTCAAGGGGCGCGCGAGTGCAATCTATATGCCCCTGCGCTTGCCTTGCAGAGCGTGCGCGGGAAGTTGGGCTTGGCGTCATATTCATAGGCGAGATTGGCCGCCGAAGTGATGCTCGCATCGCCGCTCGATTCCGATCAGGGGATGAGCCGGTTCAGCGCGTCATAGATGGCAGAGGCGTTCGTTCTGGATCACTACGCCGGCGCGGGTGGAATATTCGGTAAGCTTGTTGCCGATAAGGTCGTAGCTCGAGCTCTGGGTGGTGGCGATGCCGCTCGGTTAAACGATTCATTGACCGTGCTGATGTTCCCGCATGATTTCAGGGCGCGTTCAACCGAATGGTTGAACAACGCCGAGGCTCACCGGATCAAAGAGCGGCAGGCAGATGCCCGCCGGGACAGCACAACAGACGATATCCTACATTGCAAGCCGGACCGCGCTCTCATCTCTATTTTATGATACCCCATGAACGCTTAAATCCCTTCACTCTCTACGGCGGTTACTTCTCAGTGAAGAGCGGATTCCAAACATTATCAACTATGAATTTCCTACCTTCTTCCTGCGAATCAACGATTATCACCTCCGATTTTTCATTGCCCAGCAGGCTTACCCAATCTGCGTCGTTGCTATTGAGCATTACCTGCAACTCATCACGCAACCCGTCCAGCTCTCTACGGTCGGGGTTAGCGCGTATATCGGCGAGAGCGCGTGCGATACCGCTATCGGAGAGGCCCACATCCGCTGAAAACACCGTAGCCAGCAGATTCTCTAGATAGGTCATTGGTTTTACCTCGCTGGATACAGGGTGATCGTTTCCCACGATCCCGTAGTAGGATTCTTCACATACACGCCCGTAGCGCTTCTTAAATTCGGCACCAAGCGGACAGGACCTTGAAGGCCCGTCATCTTTATCATGTCTCTGTCTTGCTGCTTAAACCCGTTTCTTTTTTCGTGAACTCGCGCAGCGGTAGCCTCGCTAAGTGGGCTGGACGTATCCAGATTCTTGAGCTTGGCACTATACCAAAAAGTTTTATTTGATGACTACGAACTGGTCGGGCAGTAAAGCCACCTGAGCGACAGTGACTCCTTCATCGTTGCTGAACTCAACTTCATACGCTTCATTCGGTTCAGAAAATTCGGCGACCACCACGCCGATAGCCCCCTGAAGAAGGCCATCATTCGGGAGCATCTCTGTGAGACGCACGGTATCGTTGACTTTTGCCTGCATCACTTCCTCACTTCGGAAATAGGGTTGTCAGCTCAGGGGTATTTGACCCGGGCCTATATATCCAGCCTGTCCGAACAGACCCGCTGCCCGTCGGTCCTCTCACTGGAATATCGGCCGTGAAGCGTGTTCCATACTGGTCGATTTTACCGATCGTCGCAGGGGTACTCATAACACCTTCCCGAAGTTGGAGCATGAGATTGTCGGCATTGCCGGAATTGAAGCCGAATGCTGATTCAAACACCCGAGCCTTATTCCCGCCAACAGGATGAGCGGGATTGAGAGCGTAGTCGGTTAGTTTGCGCGGGTCGATAACGGCGCGATTTGCGCCAACCAGAGAATAAGGCCCTTCGGCTTCAGCAGCCGCGCGCGCCCAAGCAGCTTCATTCGCCGCAATATCGATAGGTGCCGTCTTTGCGGCCCCTGCGCCCCCACGCACGCCCATTCCCCTGGCACCAACCAGGGAAACCACGGTAGCGGCGATGATCCCTCGCTTCTCCGCATTGCTGGAAACATGGTTGGGATCAAGCAGGAACGGATGCCGTGCATTGTTCGCAGCGCGGGCCTGTGCCGAGAACATGTCGTCATTGTCCGGATATAGCGACCCGAGGGTCTCGCTCACGATCGCTGTGGCCGCATGGCTCCCATTGCCTATGGCGTCCCTGAACATCTGCCCGGTGTTGCCACCGGAAGATACGATACTCTTCAGGGTGCTGGCAGTGAGGCCCTGAACATAATGCCCCACACTTCCGACCACGTTACTCCCATATCCCAAGGCACCGCGTGGAGCGCTGCTGATGCTCGTTCCAGGCGGCCGCGCGGGCGGGCTTTGATAGCCGTCGAAGCGTCTGACCTGATCGCGCAGGCTGAGGGTGGAGGTAATCCGCTGCTGTTGAAGCAAATCGGCAAAGCGGTTTTCGACGGGGCCGTAGGCAATGTCGCGCCAGGATTCCCGTTGGCCGGTGACGACGATTGAAGCCTCGTCGGAGAGGCCAAGCATTTGACGAGCAGCCTCGACAATCAAGCGAAAGAGGTCCCCTCCCCCCAGGTCGGATGCCCCCTCCGTCCCAGTCGAGGCTCGTATTCCCGACAGGGATTCATGCCTTTCGGTATTCCGTGCCGCAACCTTGCCGGCGACCGCATCCCCAATGGTCTGCCCGATGATATCGGGCAGTGCGGCGAGGATATTGTCGCCGAAGCTGGTGCCGTCGAGCAAGCTGCGCGCCGCGGCATTGGCGAGGCCGCCGGCGGTGTTGCTCAGCAGCCTGCCTTCAAAGCCGCCCAGCCCGATCGCCCCGGAGACGCCCATTCCCAGCCCCGCCGCAGCCACCCCGGCAAAGTCGAACTTCGATTGCAGCCCGGTCGCCACCCCGATGCCCTGGCCGATCGCACTGCCCAGCGCACCGCGCACGGCGTCGCCCAGGAAGGGGCTGCCGGCGATCTTGTCGAAGCTGCCCGCCAGCCCCGCCGCCACGCCTGCGCTGATCCCCGCCAGCGCTACCCCCTTCCAGCTGAACTTGCCCTGGATCCCCGCCGCAACCCCGAACGCCTGGCTCGCCACGCTCCCCGCCACCCCGCCGCCACGCCGCCCGCGCCGTGATCAGCACCACCCGGTCATCGTGCCATAGCGATACCAGAAGCCCGTCGACCGCTGCCCGTCCACCGTCGAGACCCTACCATTGCCGCCGAGCAGGGACTGGTCTCCGTTGACGCGTCCATGTGCGCGAGAAAGCGCAACCGGATGGTTGAACAATACCGGGGCTTACCGGATCAAAGAGTGACAGGCACATGCCCGCCGGTGCAGCACGACATCGTATCGAGATGAACGCCGATCAACTCAGGGAGTAAGCTCAGTGTATCTCGGCGACGATTCTCGTCCGCTCGATATTATTAATGCTATCCCACTCGCCCTCTTCCTCAATACCTCGAAGCGTACGGAACCTCATTGGGTGACCGATATCGCTGTGTTCCGGATCGAAGAACCGGACTCCGGTGCACCCCGCACGTAAAACGTGAACAGCCAGATTATCCGTACAATATTCGCGACCAAGATGACCCTGGATATGAAATATTTGATGCTTGACCTCCGCATACGAACTTATCAATGGCTCGCGCCCGAAGAGTTCACCGAACTCGTGAAACTGCGGATCCATCGCCGCTAACACACGAGGGTCAATCTCAGAATAACCAGAGGATATACCCTCAGTTACGGGAACGCTCATCACCATGTAGTTTTGCGACCTAGGCACCGGTGCAGACAAAGTTGAGTCTACTGGAAAATACTCCACTTCTGCTCCGACACCTTCAAGAGCACCTCGCATCTTTTCCGAAATAAGCGTGAAAGAATTCCACATGAAGCAATCAATCGCAAAATATTTCAAAGTAAGGGCAAGCCGAGGGATTGGGAATGGCGTATCACGTTTACGACCCGGGCTCATTCCAGCTGAGAAAACCTCTTCGTCATTGACGAACTTACAGTTCGCAACGAGTTCTTTCAACTCTACGTCATAGGGAAGCCAGGGAACAAATTTCCATATTCTGTTCATTGACATCAATTCACCCTCGGGTTCCACTGGCCGGTTAGTATCCCAACCCGCTGCCGTGCAGAAATAAGTTCCATCACACCTCTCGCTTGGTACGCGTTCAACCGGCCGCCTGCCGAGGCGATATACGTTTGGATTTCTACACCTACAGCAAGGTTATATCGTGGATGAGACCCGTTATGGATTGGCAGAGTCAGCGCGGTAGAGGCTTGGGCAGCCGCATCTGCGGGCAGTGCGATGAGATTGCTTGGACCATCTTGGTTCCACCCTTGCTGACGTGCTAAGCGTGCAATGCCGGGGTTGGCACCCCATATTTCGGCAGGGATCAAATGATGAGCCTGCCATTTCCCGGAAAGAAGATTAGCTGCAATCGCGGCCCTCGCCGCCCTACTCGATGTTTGCAGTGCTGGCTCCACCCCCTGCGGCCTAGCCCGGCTGATCGAGCCAGTCGCCGCTCCGACGGCGGCATACCAGAGAAGCTGCTGATTATACGAAGAACCACTCAATGCGTTAATGAAAATGCTAGGATCAATCATTGTGACCCGCATTAGCGCTTGGGATGCGTTATCGAGAGTCGGACCGGAAAACCCGATCTGGTCCGACATCGCAGGCAGACGATATTGACCCCATACGTATGCACTTGCAGATAGAACATCTGACGCACTATCTGAGCTTAACCCGAACCTACTAATGACATTATCTATCTGGTATTTTTCAGAATAAGACCTGGCTATTTCTAATATCGCACTGGCAGTATATATTCCATTTCCGATCTTCAATCTTCCACCGGTTAATCGATCAACCGTGATAGATTTTGCCCCAGCCACCTGTGCAATTTGATTATAACTGGCCGGCATATATGCCGCATCGGAGAGTTTTTTTCCCGTAACGACGATCTCCGTGTCATTGTCACTACCCTTATCTGTGGCATTTGGCGAAGCACCGTTCGCGACTGCACCGGCGACGGCCCGCACCACATAGCCGCGGTTAGCCTCGGCCGCCGTCACCGCATTGGCGCTATTCTCGGCCTCGGCCACCAGCGCTCTTTCACCCGGTGACATCTTGCCGCTACCGGCAACTTGATCAGCCACCATCCCCCCAATGGTCTGCCCGATGATATCGGGCAGTGCGGCGAGGATGTTGTCGCCGAAGCTGGTGCCGTCGAGCAGGCTGCGGGCCGCGGCGTTGGCGAGGCCGCCGGCGGTGTTGCTCAGCAGCCTGCCTTCAAACCCGCCCAGCCCGATCGCGCCCGACGCGCCCTTCCCGTGCCCCGCCCCCGACCCCCCGGCAAAGCCCATTTCTGTGCGCACCGGGGGCTCCCCCCGGTTGCGAGGCCGGTTGGCGCCGCCTAGCGGCCGGCCCAGGCCGCGGCCCAGAAGGGGGCTGCCGCCACCCCCGCCAACGCGGCCCGCCAGCCCCGCCGCCCCGCCTGCGCTGATCCCCGCCAGCGCCACGTTCTTCCAGTTGAACTTGTCCTGGATGCCGGTCACGAGCCCGAAGATCTGGCTCCCCGCGCTCGCCGCCGCACCCATGACCGCCCCCGCCGCGACACCGGTAGCGACTGCGGCGGCGCTGCCCGCCACCGCGCTGGTCGTGCCAAGCAGGCTGCTCATGAACTCCGCCACAGGCGCCTTGATCAGCAAGGTGATCGCCACGGCGACCGCCGCCATCAATATGGCGCCGAGCGCGCCGCATTTGTTGCCCTTCTGCGCCGGCTTGGGCGTGGTGGGGCTGAGGCTGCCCAGCGCTTCGGCCGGGTCATAGGGCTTGAACGTCGCCGCGCTGTTCGAACTGCGCATCACCCCCGCCGGGATGGTGAGCCGCTGCCCCGCCACCAGCGTCGCCGACACCGACAGCCCGTTCGCCTCCGCCAGCCGGTACCAGAGCGCCCCGTCGCCCCACAGCTGCGCCGCCACGCCCTCCAGCGTCTCGCCGCCCTGCGCCTCGTAGCTGCCGCCCGCGCCGCCCTGGCTGTAGCTCGTCAGCGCCCGATATGCCTCTCCGAACACCGCACGCCCGCCGCCCGTCAGCGCGCCGTTCCGGAACGCCCCCGTCCCCGCCGCCGTCTGACGGCTCGCGATCGAGCTCAGATACGCCGCATCGACATTGTCGTTGGTGACATTGCCCATCTCGCGCCCGTTGAACCGGTACCAGAGCTGGTGCGGATCCCCCAGCGACACGTTGTTGTCCGCCTCGTCCCGCCGGATCGCCTGCCCCGCCGCGTCCAGCACGAAGCGCACCTCGCGCGGCCGCCCGTCCGCGATATAGGCGCTGTTCGTCAGCCCGCCCGCGCTCAGCCCATAGCTCGTCGTGAACACGCTCGAGCCCGACGCATCCGGCTTGTACGCCACCGATGCCTGCACCGCCCCGTCGAACCAGGCAAAGCCGTTCGTCGTCAGCGTATCGGGCACCGCGCTGTTCGAGCCGTTCTTGAACGTCACTGCGCTCACGCTCGTCACCGCGCCCAGCGCATAGCCCCCCGTCCCCGCGCCATAGCCGGTGTCGAGATAGGTCAGCAGCGTGTCCGCGCCCTGCCGCACCACCTGCATCTCGTGATAGAGCCGGCCCGCCGCATCGTACCACAGCTCGCTGCGGCTATAGGCCACCGTCGTCCCGTCCGCCTCGTAATCGGTCTGGCCGGTCAGCCGCCCCTGCAGGTCATAGGCAAAGGCCGCCCGCCGCACCGCCGGGCCGAACGTCCCGTTGGCCTGGACGAAGGGGCCGCCATTGGCGCTCGCCTGCTCCGCCGACACCCAGACCTGCTCGAGCTGACCGTCCGCCGTGTAGCTATAGGTCTCGACCACCTGGCCCGAATAGGTCGCACGCCCCGCCGGGGTCCAGTTATAGCCCTGCCATTCATACATCGACGGATCGTCGGCCAGCACGATCTGCCCCGAACCCGGCGCACGCGCACGCCACCCCGTCCACGTCAACCCGTCCGACCAGGTCGCCACCCGCACGCGCTGGCCTGCCACGTCATAGGCGATGTCCACGCCCCCGCCCCGCACCATGCGGTTCATCGTGTCGTAGCGATAGACATCGTCCTTCGTCGCCACGAACCCCAGCGCCGCGCCGTTCTGGTCCAGGTAGCGGAAGCTGCTCAGCGTGCGCATGACGTTGGAATTGGCGTCATATTCGTACGTCGAGGAGGCCGCCGGGGTGATGCTCGCATCGCTGCCCGATTCCGACCAGGTGACGAGCCGGTTCAGCGCGTCATAGGTGGCGGTGGCGTTCTGGATCACCACGCCGGCGCGGGTGGAATATTCGGCAAGCTTGTTGCCGGTAAGGTCGTAGCTCGAGCTCTGGGTAGTGGTGATGCCCCCCGCACTGGTGCTCATCGACCCGATCTGGCCGTTGTTGAGCCAGGCGTAGCTCGCGCTCTCGGTGCCGTGCGCGCCGGTGGTGGTGCGGCTGGTCATCCGGCCGGCCAGGTCGTAGCCGGCACTGGTGACATGGCCGCCCAGGTCGGTCTTGGACGTCAGCCGGCCCTGAAGGTCGGTGCGCGAAACCGAAGTCATGCCATTGGCATAGCTGCTCGTCGCCACCCATCCGCCGAAGGTCCCCAGCCCCGAGGTGGCCATGGCGCCGTCCCAGCCATAGCTGGTGGTGGTGGTGTCGCCCCCGAACGCGACCTGCAGCGTGATCCGGCCAAGCGCGTCATATTGGGTGCGCTCGCGGCCCGCATAGCCGACGGCGTTGTTCCACGCACCGATCCGGTTGCCGAGCAGGTCATAGGCATAGGATTGCACCAGCGTGCCCGCCGCCGTCGCCGGGCGCGTCACCTGGGTGAGCCGGCCGAGCTTGTCATAGGCCATGCTCGTATGGCGGTTGAGGGCGTCCCAGCTGTCGACCTGGTCGCCGAACACGTCATAGCTGTTGGCGACGACGCCGCCGTCGGGATGCCATTCCTTGACCACCAGCGCCGCGCCGTCACCATAGCCGGTGCCGGCGAGCAGCTGGCGCGTGGTCTTCACCCCCGAGCCCGTCCACACGCTGTTGGCGTCCTGCGTCCCGATCAACCGGCCCGAGATGTCGTAGAACATCCGCTCGGTCGGGCGGGTGCTCGATACCGTGCCGTTCTCGGCCGTCACCGCGACGCTCGGCCGCTGGATCTGCGTCACTCGGCCCATCGTGTTGTAGCTGTAGTCGGTCTGCCGGCCATAGGCGTCGGTTTCCCAGGCCAGCTCGCCGAACGCGGTATAGCCCCGCGCCGTCGCGATGTTCTGCACCGCACCGCCCACCGCGGTCTGGCGCTGGATCTGCACTGCCTGCACCGCCTGGCCGCGCCCGTCGTACACGGTCGCGCTCGCGGTGACGGTGCCACCCGCGATCAGCGCGATCGCCGAGGCTTGCGACAGGCCGGACAGATCGGTGCTGCCGTTGCTCTCGATGGCGAGCGTTTGCCGCCCGGCCTTGTCATAGGCATGGATCCGCCACACCCCGTCGCCCGCGTTGGACGCGACCAGGTGCCCGGCAGTGTCGTAGCGGAACTGCTCCTGCCACCCGCCATTGGTGCCGCGCGCCGTGATCGCGCCGAACGCATCGTACGCGCTCTGCGTGGAGCTGACTTCGCTCCAGCTGCCGCCCGCGATCGTGTTGATCGCCTGGCGCACGACATTGCCGGCAAGGTCGTACTGGTAGGAGATCCCCTCGGTCACCAGCGTGCCGGCGCCGAGCGATCCGCCATTGCCCAGCTCGCGCGTGTAATATTCCCCGACCTTGCGGCCGGCGGCATCGTAATAATAGCTGCGCGTCTGCCCCAGCGCGTCGCTCACCCCGGTCAGCCGCCCGGCCCCGTCATAGAGGTTGGTGCTGATCCGGTCGTTGCCCGACAGCGATGCATCGCCCTGCCGCGTCACGGTGAGCTGGCCCAGCCCGTTATACTGGTAGCGCACCGTCGGCGTCACGCCATTGAAGCCCGGTCGCGCCTCCTGGATCAGCCGCCCGGCATTGTCATAGCTATAGGTGGTGACGTCGCCCGTCGCCTCGGTCTTGGTCCGGACCTCGCCCAGCGCGTTGTAGCTGTACTGGATGTCCGCCCATCTGCCGCCGCCGCCGACGAGCTGGCCATTGGCCGCGTTCAGCGACCAGGTCTCGACCAGCCAGCGCGATTCGCGGATGCGCCGGCCCATCTTGTCGTACGCGAAATTGGTGACGCGGTCGTCGCCTTGCGTGCCCGGCGCGCCATAGCCCGCGATCGAGACGCCGGTCGCCTGCCCCGCATAGCGCCACTCGGAAAGCACATTGCCCTCCGCATCATAGCTCCACGTCGTCAGCCAGGACCCGGCATCGACCTGCGCGGTCTTGCGGTCCAGCGCGTCGTAATAGCTGTGGACCACCGCGCCGTCCGGCCCGGTCGTGCGCACCACATTCCCGACCACGTCATAGTCGTAGCTGGTGGTCAGCGTGACGCCCGTCGCATAGGCATAGCTGCTGCCGTTCCAATAGCCCACGCTCTGGTTCGCGACGCTCGTCGTCTTCAGCCGGTCGAGATTGTCATAGCTGTTGACCGTCTCGCGATACGCCCCGCCGGGATTGCCCGGCGGCGTGCCGCCCGCCATGCCCGGCAGCGCGACCAGCGTCGCCCAGGTGCGGCTCGCGGTCAGGTTGCCCACCGCATCATAGGCGAAGGTCGACAGCACGCCCTGCGTGCCCGCCGTCCCCGCCGGCGTCACCTGCGCGACCTTGCGGTCCAGGTCGTCATAATAGCTGAGCGTCCGCGCGCCGTTCGCGTCGATCGTCTCGACCAGGTTGCCGCGCGTGTCGTAGCGATAATATTCCCGCGGCGTCGCCATGGCCTGCGACAGCCCCACCGACACCGCCTCGCCCCATTTCGACGTCAGCCGGTTCGCCTTGTCATATTCGAACCAGCTGTCGCGCTGCTCGGCCAGGCCATACGCCTCGATCCGGTGCACCACATTGCCGCGCGCGTCATATTCATAGCGGTTGCGCGAGAAGGCGGCCGTGACGACGTTGCCGCTCCCGTCCAGGATCGCCTGGACCCTTTCCTCGGCCAGCAGCCCGCGGCGGTCATAGCTATAGTCGGTGATCCCACCCAGCTTGTTCACCAACCGGATCCGGTTGCCGAACGCGTCATAGCCGCTCGTCTCGACCCCGCCCTCGGCATCGGTGGTCGTCACCGCCCGGCCCAGCTTGTCGTACGCGAAGCTCGTCACCGCCGCGCCGCGCGTTACCGACGCCACTTCCCCGAACGCCGTGTAGCGCGTCGTCGTCGTGTAGTTCAGCGCGTCCACCACCGACGTCACCCGACCGGCCTGGTCGTACTCGCTGTACGTGCTGAAGCCGCGCGCGTTGGTGACGCTCACCCGCTCGCCGAATGCGTTGTAGGTAAAGTTAGTGGGCTCGGCCAAGGAATTGCGCTGCCGGACCAGGCGGCCCGCACGGTCATAGTCGAACGACGTCGTGTGGAAGTTAGGGTCCGTCGTGCTGACCAGGTCGCCCAGGCCATCATATTCATACTGGGTGATCGCCTGCTCGGGCGTGCCCGCGGCGTCGTAACGGACGAGCAGACGACCCGCCGCGTCATGAAAATACCAGATATCACTCTGGTCGACGGTGCCAAAGGCGCGCGAGACCTGCCCCAGCTGGCCGTTGCCGCGATACCAGTACCAAGTTCGCGTGCCCGCGGCGTCATATTGATCGGAGACCCGGCCTTGCACGTCGTAGACGGTCTGCGTGTCAGCATAGTCGGATGAAGCAACTGCGGCAGCTACCACCGCCGCGGTGGCGCCATCGGAAATGCTCGTCTTCAGATCATAGCGGATCGTCCGCACGACGCGGCCATCGGCATCGTAGCGGTTCTCGGTGACGAAGCCCTCGGCGTCGATCGCGTAGAGCAAGTCGCCGCGGCCATTGTAGAAGGCCCGCGTGACGCGGTTGGCCGCGTTGCCGGCGCGCGCCGCGGCCCAGGCTTCCATGTCGCCCGGCAGCGGCTGGCTCGAGGTCGGTCGGGGCTCGGCGAACGCGATCGTCTTCACGATCCGGCCGAGATCGTCATAGACATGGCCGATCACCCCGCCCGCGGCGTCGATCGCATAGATCAGCTGGCCGGCCCTGTCGTAGACATTGTAGCTGGTGCGGTTGCCCGCCGCGCCGACCAGTCCCGCGCTCGAAAGCGCGGACGCCACCGAACCCAGCGTGAAGGTACCGGGCAGCGCGATCGTTCCCGCATAGCGCGTCGTGCTGCGCACCCGGCCATAGGCCCAGGAATAGGGCTCGACATAGCCATATTCGGTGACGGCGCCGAGCGGGTCGATCTGGTAGCGGAGCAGCCCCTGGCCATCATAGACGAAATGGACATGGCGATCCGCGCCGCTGGTGCCAGCGCTCGTCGCGAGCTGATCGAGCGTGCCGGCGGCGCGATATGCCGTGCCGGTCGCATTGGCATAGGCGATCGTCTCGATCACCTGCCCGGCGCCGTCATAGAGCGTCCGGCTCAGATAGCCCTCGCCGTCCAGCGTGCCGAGCAGCAGGCCGTCCTTGTCGAAGAAGCTGCGCGAGGCCCTGTCCCCGGCGCTGCTCCCCGGCAGCAGGACGCCGCTCACCGGATTGGCGATCAGCGCCGCGATCTGGCCGCTGGACAGCTTGTTGGCATAGCCCATGGTGCGGACCAGGCGGCCCGCGCCATCATATTCATGGGCAGTGACGGCACCGTCGCCCTGGATCGTCTCCAGCACCCGGCCGGCAATGTCATAGACCGTCCAGGTCCAGACGTCGACGGTACCGCTCGCAACGGGTCGAATGCGCGCGACGTCGAGGATGCCGTCGGTCTCGCGGAGCAGCTGCATCTGCCCGACGCTGAGCGTCTGATAATAGCGGACGCTCGCAACCTGTCGCCCCTCGGCATCGTAGCGATACTCGACCATCGTGCCATCGGCAGCGACATCGGCGGTCTTTCGCCCGCGCTTGTCATAGACGTAATAATGCGTGTTGCCGCGGAAGTCCGTCGCGCTCTTCAGCCGGCCGGCCTCGTCATAGGCATAGGTGGCGGTGCCGCCGGTGACGTTCTTTCCCGCCTCGGTCAGGCTGACCAGCTCGCCGGCGCGATTATAATGCGCCGACCGGACGAGCGTCGCCTCGTCGAACGTGGACTGGACGAAATCGTCGACCGGGCGGAACGAGGCACCGTAGAAATAGGTGCTCTTGTTCTGCAGCGACTCTTCGTAATAGTTGAAGAAGCGGAGGAAGACGCTGTTGTCGGGCCGACCCGCCGACCATTGATAATTGGAGACGGCCTCGATCTTCTGTCCCGTCGCGACGTCATAGACGCCGCCATAGTTCGACGCCGTGCCCAGGGCGGATCCCTGGGGCAGCACATAGCCGACGATCTTGTACCACTTGCCCGGCTGATAGCCCGCCGCAGCGGTAGGCACCCAGTACATGAAATAGGGATTCTCGCTCGCGACGCCGGACCATTGCTGGTCGACATAGGCCGGGTACGAGGGAGTCAGGCCCAGATAGACATGGTGCTGATCGGTGGCCGATAGCTGGAAATAGATCGAGAATTCATAGGCCTGGCTGGGATCAATGGTCGCGGTGTTAGTGTAGTTGCCGCCGCCCTCGGCACTATAGTCGGCCTGTCCGGACTGGATCGCGACGACTGGCCTGCCATCGGGCCCGAGCATCCGGACCCAGTTGGTCTCGTCGACATGATAGCCAGGATTGTACCAGCCCGGCACCTGCGCATAGCCGGCCTGCACCGGCATCGGCCCCTGATATTCGCGGACCTCCGGCTTGTAGAAGAGCGTCGACCAGCCCTGATCGGCCTGCCCGTAATAGTTGAAGAAGCGCGAGGTGACCTGGTTGCTCGGCCGGCCTTCGTACCAGCGGAAATTGTTGACGCTGGCGATGCGCTGGCCGGTCGTCATGTCATAGACGCCGCCATAGTCGGCGGTATTGATGTTGGCGCTGCCCTCCGGGAAGACATAGCCGACGACCTTGTACCAGCGGTCGCTCTGCAGATTCTGGGTCTGCCAGTCCGTACCGGCACTGAAGAAATAGGGGTTGTGCTGTACCCCTCCGTCCCATGCCTGCCTCACATAGGAGCTTCCGTCCCATGCATCCTGCGCGCCGAAGTAAATGTTATGGGAATCCAGGTCAGTCTTCTTGAAGTAATAAGTGAATTCATAGGCCTTGCTGCCGTCGATGGTGATCGCATTGCTATGGTTGCCGCCGCCGGGTTCGTTCGCATCCAGCTGGCCGGTCTTGATCGCCCAGACCGGGCTGCCATCCGGCCCCGTGGTACGCGTCCAGCGCGTCTCGCCGAGATAGGACAGGACATTCGACCAGCCTTCGATCGAGGCAGGACCGCTGCCGAAGTTCAGCTGGTGCATCTCCGGCTTGTAGAAATTGGTGTAATAGCCCTGAATTTCCTTGTTGTAATAGTTGAAGAAGCGGACTCCGGCCTTGCTCCCCGTATAGGTCTCGTTCCAGCGGAAGCTGTTGACGTTCAAGACCTTGTCGCCGGTCTCCGCGTCGTAGACGCCACCGAGCGAGCCCCAGGCGACGTTCTCGGCACCTGCGGGCAGGACATAGCCCACCATCGTGTACCAGCGCCCCGCCTGAAGCGAATTGCCCGAGCCGGGAATCGCATAAGTGAAATAGGGATTGCCATCCTCGCTACCGTCCTGCCCGTTGCGGACCATCGCGTTGGCGCCGTCACCGAAAAGGCCGAAGAAGACGAGATGCTTGTTCGCCTCGGTCACCTGGAAGTTCAACGTGAACCGATAGGCCTTGGTCGGATCATAGGTGGAGAGGTTCGTTTGGTTGCCGCCGCCGGGATCATAGGCGTCGGACTGGCCGGCATTCATCGCCACGACCGGCAAGCCGTTCGGCCCGATCGTGCTGACCCACTGGGTTTCCGGAGTGTAGGAATTGTTCCAGGTCGGCAGCGTCGCCGTGCCGCCGGGCACCGAAGCCGGATTCCCCGGCCAGTTGGCGAGATCGATGAGGTTGGGCCCCTCCACTTCCTCCGGCCACCGGCTGTTGTCGACCAGGTTCGGCCCGCGCACCGGCTGGCTGCCCGCCGGCTGGGTCGGCCAGCCGCTCTGGTTGACCAGATTGCCCCCCGCCGGCAGCGTGACCGTGTCGACCTGGTTCAGCCCGTCGCGATAGATGGTGAGCGTGGTCGCGCCATTGGCATCGGTGCTCGAGATCAGGCGGCCCAGCCCGTCATAGACGAAGGTCTGCGGGTTGGTGCCGGCAACGGTCTTGCTCAGCAGCCGCCCGGCGCTGTCGTACACATAATGGGTCGTCTTGTAGTCGTTCGCGCTCGAAGGCGTGCCGTCGGCGTTCGCCGCCCCCCATTCCGTCGTCCGGGTCAGGTTCCCGCGCCCGTCATACCAGTTCTGGTGGAGCTGGACGGTGCTCTTGTCGGCGATGGCGCTGCGCCACGCATCCATCTGCGCCGCGCTCGGCGCGACATCCGCTGCCCATCCGGCAAGGTTGAAGCGCTGGTCGACATAGGTGGTGACCATCGTCGGCAGGTCATAGGTGTAGCTGTACTGCGTCACCCGGCCTTCGGCGGAGACGGTGTAGGTCAGCCGGTCCTGGCTGTCATAGACATAGCGGGTCGTCATCCCGCCCGAAGGCAGCACGCCGCCCGCGCCATCGGGATCCAGGCCGGTATAGCTGGTCTCGGTGAGGAGCCGGTTGCTCGCCGAATAGGTGCGCACCACGGTGTGGAGGGTGCCGTCCACCGTCTGCACGATGTTGCCGCGCGCATCGCGGAGATAGGCCATGTAGGAGCTGAAGCTGTTCGTCGCGAGCTTGGCCGCGCCGTCATAGCCGCGCACTGCCTCCAGATCGTCGCCGGAATATTGGAAGGTCGTGATATGCTCGGCTGCGCCCGGGCCGGCAGCGGCTTCGTCGAGCCGCGTCAGCTTGCCGACGGAATCATAGTAGAAGCGGGTTCCCACCCCGGCGGGATCGATGACCGTGGTGACCCGATTGGCGAGGTCATAGTCGATGCGGGTGGTGCGGCTGACGCCTTCGTCGACCCATTGCTTGACGGCCGTCACCCGATAGTCGCCGCCGATCTGCGCATAGGTGAACTCGATCCGGCTGCCGTCGGTCTGGGCAAGCGAGGCGACGCGCTTCGAGCTGCCGTCATAGGTGTAGAAGAGCGAATAGACGCTGCCGCCGCCGGTGAGTTCGGTATCGACGCGGCTCAACCGGTCGTAGCTGTCGTAATAATAGCGGGTGGCGGTGCCGTCGCCCGAGACGACCTGGGTGATGTGGTTGCCGCTCCAGCTATACTGGATCTGGCCGCCGTCCGCAGTGGTGACCGTGGTCAGCTTGTCGCCGGAATAGGTGAAGGTCAGGCTGTCGCCGCTGGTGGCGTCGGTCTGGCGGGTGATGACATAGCCGTTCACCCAATAGCCGTAATCCTCGACGATCCGGCCATCCTCGCTGCTCCAGTGCCAGCTGCCGTCATAGGTGACCTTGTCGTGGATGCCGGCGGAATTGGTCGCGCGATAGGCCGTGCCGTCGCTGACATAGGTGACCACGCTGCCATCGGCCGCCCGGCGCTTGACCACCGAGCCGACCGCGTTGAGCGCGCCGTCGAAGCCGAAGAGCTTGCGATCCGTGCTCTGCAGCCAGTTGTCGCCATTGTCGTCCGAGCCGTCGCCCAGGCTGTTATAGGTCCGGCTCACCGCCACGTCCGGGCCGCGGCCGACCAGGAATTCGTCCTGCCGGCTGATCAGCAGATTCCCCGTCGCGGCGTTCAGGAGGAGCTGTTCGCCACCGCGCCCGACACTGGCCGAACCCAGCAAACCCGACGATCCCAGGGCACTCCCCGATCCGCGCTCGAATCCCGTCCCGGCGCCCGTGAAGATCGCAACCATCCGTTCCCCCAAACATCAACCCGGACAGCACGACACGCCGCCTCTTCACATCCAAATCGGAGGAATCTCGCGATCGTTTAGCCTCGGCCCTAAAAAATTCCGGGCCCCAGGGATTCCGCGCACATCGGCGCCCCCCGGAAAGCCATGGTCGAATCTGCTGGAAGACACTCATTTGCCGTAAATTGAACAGCAAGCGATCTCCTTCGCCCGAGCATGCAGGTTCATTTCCCTCGCCCTATCAGGTACTTTCCACGGATGTGTAGAAATTGTGACAGAAATACGCCATTCAGAGAAAGGACAACTGCCATAGACTGCCCTACGACACCAAAATGGTCGCAAGACTCAGACGATTATAGCTTCCACTTCTCGGAATAACCCGGATACTGCACCACGGATGCGTATTGGGGGATTCACATCGAATTCCGGCGCGATTGCCTTTCGCTATCCCCAAGGGTGGAATGTGATCGCGACGGATCGTCAGCCAAGCCGCTATATTGAAAACTATGCGGTGCAACCGGCCGGACAGGACTTCACCGGCCGGCCGGGGCAAGTGGTCGTTCGGATCTTCGATCCGATGTATGTCGTCGAGGAGGCACGCGTTCGATTGCCGGCGTCGCCGGACGTGCTGTTCCAGCGTTTTGTCCAGGCCATGCCGGGCGGAAGCGGCGCGACCTTCGACCGGCGCACCTATGGCGGCGTGACCTATCTCTTCGCGAGCGACACGAGCAACGGGTTCGAAACCGACTATGCGGCGGTTTCGGTGGGCGGATACCTCAACGTGGCGGGCATGGCGGCGAGCCTGCGCGACGCACCGGGACGGCTCCCGCTGCTGTTTCAGACGGTCGCTTCGATGAGCATGCCCTGGCCGAGCCGTCCGCTTGATGGCGCCGGCGCGGCGGGGGAGAACTGGTATCGCGTCCTGCGTCTTGGCGACTCCCGCGCACTCCCTCCGCTCGCCTGCAGCCAGGCACAGATGTCGATGTTGCTCATGTCGTTTGCGAGCCCCGGATCCATGGATCTGGTCGCGCGCGCATCCTATGGGTTCGACTTTTCCGGCTTGCGCTTTCAGACGGTCGCCTCGGGTGCACGAGGCTCGGTCGTTCGCGTCGGAGGCAATATCGCGGCGGCCAATGGCAGCGTGACACCGATCTATCAGAACGGACGGATCCTGGGCGGCTCGAACAGCCTGTTCGTGAAGCTGGAAAATGGCGCCTGGAAAGTGTGCGGGCCGGTTCGCGGTGGCTATCGCTGAGCACCGCGACCAAGATATTCGCAACGCTCGGGGCCACGCCGGCGGCAGGAGCAACCGCGGCCTCTCATGCGAATTCTGACGGGAATCCCGACGGCGCCATTGCGGTTCGCAAGCGCGCCCGGCCAAGGCAGGCCGCGGGGGCGCGAAGCCGGCTCCATCCCCGTTCCGGGACAAGGCATCTCAACTGGATGACATCTCAACTGGATGACATCGCGCCGCGATATACCGGTTCCTCGAGTGCGCGTCCGGCGCCGGTCGCCACGCACATCAACGCATTTTCCGCGACCATGACGGGCAATCCGGTCGCCTTCGACAGCACATCGTCCAGATGCGCGAGCAGGCTGCCCCCTCCGGTCATCACGATGCCCTGATCATAGATGTCGGCGGCCAGTTCGGGCTCGGTCTTCTCCAGCGCGCTATGCACTGCCTCGACGATCTGCGCGGTAAGCTCCGCGAGCGCATGTGCGATCTCGGCCTGGTTGACCTCCACTTCCGAGGGCATGCCCTTGACCAGGTCTCGACCCCTGACTTTCCGGACAAGGCCGATCCCGTCTTCCGGAACCTGGGCGGTGCCGATCTCGACCTTGATATGCTCGGCGGTGGCTTCGCCGATCATGAGATTGTGCTTTCGACGGATGGACGACGCGATCGCCTCGTCCATCCGGTCGCCGCCGACGCGGACCGAGGCGCTGTACGCAAGGCCGTTGAGCGAAAGGACGGCGACCTCGGTGGTGCCTCCGCCGATATCCACCACCATGGCACCGACAGGTTCGGTGACGGGCAGGCCCGCGCCGATGGCCGCGGCCATGGATTCCTCGATGAGATAGACCTTGCGGGCACCGGCATTGGTGCCCGCCTGCTGGATCGCGCGCCGTTCGACCTGAGTCGCGCTGCTGGGGATGCTGATCGCGACTTCGGGGCGGCGGCCGTACCGCCGCGTACCTTGTCGATGAAATATTTGATCATCCGCTCGGCGACTTCCAGATCGGCGATCACGCCGTCGCGCATCGGCCGGATCGTGCGGACGTTGTCGGGGGTCTTCCCAAGCATCAGCTTCGCTTCCGCGCCGACAGCGCGCACCCGGGAAATGCCGCCGACCGTTTCCATGGCCACCACCGACGGCTCGCTGAGCACGATGCCGCGGTCCTTCAGATAGATGACGGTGTTCACGGTGCCGAGGTCGATCGCGAGATCGTACGAGCCACCTGGAATTAGACGAGGAAATCGCATCAAGTTCAATCTGTTGGAATCGCTTGCGCTTCGCGGGTTCACGGGTGGCGATATCGATTGCGTGGGGCCCCTGCGGTGGGTCCGCGCCCAGCCAGGGTCAAGCCATTAGCGGCTGAACGACCGCTCCGGGCGCCGATGCGAGCCGCTCCCCAGTCTCGCGCCGCTTCCATTGTGCACCCGGGCCGGCCGGATCCCCGCCTCCGGCACGGATCAGGCCCGGCCGATGGCAGCTTCCGCCAAGGGCGCGCACGCGGCGGGCCGACACGTCACGGTGCATCGTCCCGATGGGTGCGGGAGCGTGTTTCAGGCCGCCCGGCTGACGGCGGACCGCAACGCCGCATAGGCCTGGAACAGCTCGGCAAAGTGCATGTCCATCGTCCGCGGCGCCTCTTCAAGGGCGCGGGGCGCGACGGAGGAGCGGCCTGCGACGAAGGCGAGGATCGCATCGCGCAGCGCCTGCACGTCGCCCGCGCGGTATCTCCGGCTCGGCGCGCGGTCGGCATGGTCGGCGGCGCCGCCGCGATCGGGCACGATCACCGGCAGCCCGCTCGCCCGCGCCTCGGCGGCGACCATGCAGAAGGTCTCGGCCTCGCAGCCATGGACCAGCGCATCCGCGCTCGCCATCAATCGCGCGAGGGCGGCGCGGTCGGCGAGCGGCCCCGGGATCCGGATATGCGGGGAACCGCCCGCGCGGGCCACCAGCCGCCCCTGCAGCCGCCCCTCGCCCACCAGCAGCAGCGCGATCGGATGCAGCGTGCCCGCGGAAAGGGCAGCGTCGATCACCATGCCCCAGCGTTTCTCGGCCGCGTGGCGGCCGATTCCCACCAGCAGCGTGGCGGAGGGATCGAGGTCGCATTCGGCAAGCAGCGCGGCGCGATAGTGCGGGTCCCGATGCCAGGGCGCGAATATGCCGGGCTCGACGCCCATGGGAATGGTGACCACGCCGGGCATCCCGCCACCGCTCAGCCGCGCCGCGAACTCCCCGCTGGCGCTGACGACCAGGTCATAGGCCTCGCCCAGCCGGCGCAAATGCCGCCAGAAGAAGTCGAACCCGCGATCGATCGTCTCGATGCTCGCGACCGGCCCGAACCAGCGATAGGCATAGGCGGAGAGCGGGTCGGCGTGCATGACCAGCGCGCGCGGCGCGGCGCCGTCCCAGCGCGCCACCATCGAGGCGCTGCCCCAGGGTGAGGATGCCTCGACGAAATCGGGGCGCCAACGATCCAGGGCGCGATGGAGCGTCTTCTCATTGTCGAAGTAGCGATAGCGCCGATCGAGCGGAAACGGCGGGGACGCAAGCGTCTCGAGCACCGCGCCAGGGCCGCGCCGGATCACGGCATCGTGCTTGCCCGGCGCCAGCACGATGATCTCATGGCCCAGCGCCGCCGCCGCCGCCAGCTTCCGATCGACATAGGCACGCACGCCCCCGCCCTTGGGCGCGTAGAAGGCGCTGACATCGACGATCCTCATCTTGCACCAACTGCGCCGCAGGTGCGATTCGAGCCTGATTGCCGCAGGACAGGCATGAACTTCGCTCGCTTCTCCATCATTCGAAGCAAGGACGCCGCCGATTACGCTGCACCGCAGTAGGGCGCGAACTTTTTGTCTTCCGTCCCCGCTTGCCCGGCGGGGGGACATCGGGCAAAGCCCGCGATCGGAAGGAGTCGACCGATCCATTCTCCTGCTTCCGGGCTAACGCAGCTTTACCAGGAACTGCGCGGCGAATTGCTGCGCTTCCTCGTCGCGCGTACCGGCAATCCGGTCGAAGCCGAAGACCTGCTCCAGGAACTGTGGCTGCGCACCCGCGAGGCGCCCCCCGGCCCGATCGCGAATGGCCGCGCCTATCTCTATCGCGCCGCACAGAATCTCGTGCTCGACCGCATCCGCGAGGCGCGCCGCCGCGAGGCGCGCGACAAGGACTGGAGCGACAGCCAGGCCGAGACCATTGCCGGCGACCGCGTCGATCCGCAGCCCCGGGCGCTCGATGCGATGATCGCCCGCGAAGACAATGCGGCGCTGCATGCGGCGATCGCGCGCCTGCCGGAGGGAGCGGGACGCGCGTTCCGGCTCCACAAGCTCGAAGGCCTGCCCCATGCCGAGGTGGCGGCGCGGCTGGGCATCAGCCGAAGCGGCGTCGAGAAACACATCGCCGTTGCGATGGCGCATCTGCGCCGCGCGCTGGAGAACTGAGGTGCCACCGATATGGTGGCGTCTCATACGATAACAGGGAGGCATCGGCTCGAACCGGTGCCGGGAACGGGCGATGAACGAGGATATCCACGAGGCTGCGGCGCGCTGGCACGTCGCGCAACAGCATGACGACATGAAATGGTGCGGCTTCACCTGCTGGCTGGAGGCAGATCCGCGCCATCGCCTCGCCTATGACGAGATCGCGCTGCTCGACGCGCGGATCGACGCGGCGCTCCCGGGGCCGGCGGTCCGTGGCGGAACGTCGGAGATGCCCATGCGCGGCTTCCCGCGCTGGGCCGTCGGTTCGGGCATCGCCGCCGCGGCGACGATCGCCCTTGCCCTCGGCATCGGCTTCCAGGGCGAGCAGCCCGAAGCACCGGCGGCGCGGGAATTCGCCAGTGCCGCCAGGACGACGCGCACCGTGCAGCTTGCCCATGGCGTCACCGCGTCGCTCGGCGCCGGCTCGCGGCTGTCCGAGCCCGAGGCAGGCGGGCCGATGCGGCTGCGCGGCAGCGCCTTCTTCAACATCCGCCACGATCCCGCGCGGAGCGTCGTCGTCGAGGTGGACGGGTATCGCATCCGCGACGTGGGGACCCGCTTCGCAGTCAACTCCGCCAACGGGGTGCTGAGCCTGTCCGTCGAGGAAGGTACCGTCGCGCTCCAATTGCCCGGGCAGACCTCGGAAACGCTGGTCGCGGCCGGCCAGGAGGCGATCGCCCAGGCCGGCAGGGTCACCCTGCGCCCGGCACGGGTGGCGAACATCGCGTCCTGGCGCAGCGGACGTTTCGTCTATGATCAGACCCCGCTCGCACTGGTCGCCGCCGACATCGCCCGCTACACGGGGCAGCCCGTGTCGGTTTCCGGCCCCGCTGCCCAACGCCCATTCTCGGGCGTGCTCGCGCCCGGCGACCGACAGGCAATGGTTTCCACCCTCACCCAATTGACGGGGCTGCATGCGGAGAGCGATGGTCAGACGGCCCGGTTGGTCGATCGTACTGGCGGCTAGCGCCCTGTTGCCGCCTCCCGCCCAGGCGCGGGACGAGCGTTTCGCGATTTCCCTGCCCGCCGGCAACCTGGCCGACATCCTCGAGGCGCTTTCGGCCCAGACCGGCATCTCGTTCGTCTATGACGTCCGCCTGCCCTCCGCGCGCACCCGCGCCGCACGCGGGCACATGTCCGCACGCGACGCGCTGGACCGCATATTGCAGGGCACGCCGGTGCATGCGGTGCGGATCGGTCCCCGGGCCTTCCGGATCACGGCACGCCCCCGCGCCGCGGCACGCCATTCCGCGCGGCCCGCGCCACCGGAACCGCAGGCCATCGCCACCGCCGACGAGGAAATCGTGGTCACCGCCCGCAAGCTGCCCGAGGCCCTGTCCTCGATCGCCGGGTCGATCGCAGTCTATGTGCCGCGCGATCCCGCGCGGCAGGACCGGGCGACTCGCGCCGGCGACGTGGCGCGCGGCATCGAGGGCCTGAACGTGGCCAATGGCGGCCTGGGCCGGGAAAGGTCCTTCATCCGCGGCCTTGCCGACAGCCCCTTCAACGGCTTCAGCCAATCCACGGTGAGCGTCCAGATCGACGAGGGCCGCGTGACCTACGACGCCGCCGAGCCCGGGCTCTATCTCACCGATATCGCCCGCGTTGAAGTCCTGAAGGGACCGCAGGGGCCGCTCTACGGCACCGGCGCGCTCGGCGGCGTCTATCGCATCGTGACCAATCGGCCGGTGATCGGCGCCACATCGGGTACGGCGACCATCGGAGCGCAAATGGTCGGATCGGGCGGCTTGGGCGCAAATGCCGAAGCGATGCTCAACCTGCCGCTCGTCAGCGATCTCGCGGCGCTGCGCCTGGTCGGTTATGCGCGCAGCGACGCGGGCTGGGTCGATGACGCCGACGGCCCGTCGGACGTGAATCGCACCCGCATCGCCGGCGGACGCGCCGCGCTCCGTCTCGCATCCGCGACCGGATGGACCGCCGATCTCATCGGCGCCTATCAGGTGAGCCACACCGCCGACAGCCAATATGTCGATCGCGACTATGAAGACCTGACGCGCAACATTTCCCAGCGGGAGCCGCGCCGCGGCGTCTTCGGGCTCGCCCAGGCGATCCTCTCCGGTCCGATCGGTGCGTTGCGGCTCACCGCGGTCACCAGCCATGCCTGGCAGGACCAGCATGACGTGTTCGATGCGAGCGCCGCGGCCACCCAGCTCGGCGTGCCCGGCGCACTGCGCTACCTCGACGGCCGCGCCTATCGCGTCTTCGACCAGGAAGTGCGGCTGACCTCGGCGCCCGGCAGCGCCTTCGCCTGGACCGCGGGCGTCTCCTACATCTCGGCGGTGACGCGCGCGACGGGCGCGATAGAAACGGCGACCGTCACCGTACCCGACTATTTCGCGCTCCATCGCCGGGTTACCGAGACATCCCTGTTCGCCGACGGCGCCTATCCGCTCGCCCCGCGCCTCAAGCTGGCGATCGGCATGCGCCTGTTCCGCGCCACGACCGAGGATGAGCGCCAGGAGGAGCTCGACGCGCGGAGGGTCAATCACGCGGTGATCGGCTTCACGCCCAGCACCTCGCTTTCCTATCAGCTCGCGGACGATCGCCTTCTCTATGTCCGGCTGGGCACCGCCTATCGACCGGGCGGCATCGATCCCAGCAACAGCCGGACCGGCCGCTATGTCGGGGATTCCGTCCGCAGCATCGAGGCCGGCGGCCGCGCGAGCTTCGACGGCGGCCGGCTGGACCTCAACTTTGCCGGCTTTCATGCCGTCTGGCACAATATCCAGTCGGACTATCTCGAGCCCGCGGGCCTGGTCGCCACCCACAATGCCGGCGACGCGACGATATTCGGCGTGGAAGGAAGTGCGACCTGGCGCCCGGGCGGGGGCTGGCAATTGCGCGGCGGCTTCACCATCCAACGCCCAAGGCTGACAAACGCGGCGGACGGCACGCGCCTGCCCAGGGATCGTCGCCTGCCTGTCGTCCCCGACCTTGCCGGCGACTTTGCGATCGCGCGCACCATCCGTCTGTTCGGGCACGAGGTCACGCCCTATGCCGCATTCAACTATGTCGGCGCCTCGCGGCTGAGCTTCGACGACGGCCTGGATCGCGGCATGGGCGACTATGCGCTGGCACGCGCCGGCGCGACGACGATGATCGGGCCCTTCACCCTGGCACTCGACGTCGACAATCTGCTCGACGCGCGCGCGGACAGCTTCGCCTATGGCAATCCCTTCTCGATCCACAGCGAACACCAGTACACGCCGCTTCGGCCGCGCACCTTTTCGCTTTCCCTTTCCCGCAGTTTCTGACGAAAAAAATCGCGGCATGGCTGTGGCGCCGGCCCGCGGCGGCGTCTTGCCCATGTGACCCGAACCGGAACAACACCGCCCCGCCGGCTCCTCGCCTCGATCCATGACGTGTCGCCGCGCCACGAGCCGGCGATCGATCGGCTGGTCGAGGAGCTTGCTTCGGCAGGCGTGGAGCGTCCGGCCATGCTCGTGGTGCCCGATTTCTGGCGGGAGGCGGAAATCCGGCCCGGTTCGCCCTTTGCGGCCCGCCTGCGCCGCTGGGCCGAGGATGGGGTGGAGATGTTTCTCCACGGCTACAGCCATCGGGACGAGGCCGAGCATGCTTCCTGGCAGGATCGCGTCAAGGCGAGCCGCATGACGGCGGGCGAAGGGGAATTTCTCGGTCTGGATGCCGAAGAGGCCGAGCGCCGCATCCGTGCCGGCCGGACCCTGATCGAGGACATCACCGGCCGCCCCATTGCCGGCTTCATCGCACCGGCCTGGCTCTACGGCGATGGTGCGCATAGCGCCATGAAGAGGCTCGGCATCGCACTAGCCGAAGACCATATGCGGGTCTGGGCGCCGGATACCGGGCGCATATTCCTCAAGTCTCCGGTGATCACATGGGCAACGCGCACGCGCGCGCGCATGCTCTCGTCGCTCGCCGTCGCCA